>Ga0302314_10003787_pt1 | contig 27825 bp, 23 predicted proteins | sample III_Palsa_N2_3_FD_200533 | JGI IMG/M metagenome (GOLD analysis project Ga0302314, IMG submission 200533) | Peat permafrost microbial communities from Stordalen Mire near Abisko, Sweden - III_Palsa_N2_3 | ecosystem: Environmental > Terrestrial > Soil > Palsa > Peat permafrost | place: Sweden...
CAGCGCCGCCAGCCGTGGAGGATCACCTCGGTGTCGCTGTTGGTGACGAAGCGCGCGCCCCACGCCTCCATGTCGACGCGCAGCTCGCGATAATTGTAGATTTCGCCGTTGAACACGACGGTCAGCCTGCCGTCCGCCGAATGCATCGGCTGGTCGCCGCCCGCCAGATCGATGATAGAGAGGCGCCGGTGGCCCAAGCCGACGCCCGGCGCGGTCCAAATCCCCTCGCCGTCGGGGCCGCGATGCGCGATCGCATCGATCATCATCTTCACGCGAGATGGATCGACCGGCTTCGGTGTGCCCAGATGGAAGATGCCCGCGATGCCGCACATGACTCAGCGGCCCTCGGCGATGCGGTCGATCAGCGGCCCCGTCCGCCCCAGCGCGGCGACGAAGCGATCGATCGCCGCGCGACCGCCGTGCGCGCCTTCCGCCGACACCAGCAGCGCCGAGGCGCGCTGGCTGCCGCCGAGCAGGTGACGCCGCAACGTCTCGATCTTCACGCGCGCGGGGCTGCCGGTATCCATGTCGCCGACCCTATAGAAGCCGACGACCTCGCGCGAGACGTCTCCAGGCGCGACGATGCGCTGGGCATTGCCGTCGGCGGGCGGCGCGGCGTCCGCCGCCCACGACCAGACGCCGTCGGGGTCGACCGCGCCGTGGCCGTAGCCGACCAGCGACCGGCCCCGCCCCTGCGCCGCGTAGAGCGCGACCGCGAGATCGACCTCGGCACCGGTCCCGTCGCGGTAGCGCTGGAGCAGCAGCCGGTCGGCACCGTCGAAGCGCGGCGTCCACGCGGTGCCGTCGGTCGCCGCGATCGGTGTCCATCCCGCGATCGGCGGCAGATGCGCATCGGGTGCGATCGGCGTCACCCCCGTCGCGACCACCACCGCACTCCACAGCGGCGCCGCGCCCGCGATCGCCAGCGCCGCGACCGCGACGGGGATCGGCGCCCACGAACCGCCCTGTCGCGCCGCCTCGCGCAGCACGGTCTCGCGGTCGACCGCGGGCGCGTCGGCGGCGCGATCGAAGAACCGCCAGCTCAGCGCCATCACCACCGCGATCACCGCGGCGAAGAAGAACCAGCCGTAGACGACGTGATCGAAGCCGTCGGCAGCCTTGGCACCGCGATATTGCGCGACCCAGATCGTCCCGAACGCTCGCGCGCCGTTGGCGAGGATCGGCACCACCACGCACACGCCCATGAACGCCGCGCGGCGCCACCAGCTGCGGAAACCAAGATGCGCCACCAGCACGCCCAAGGCGATCATCGCGATCAGGAACTTGGCGCCCGAACAGGCCTCGGCGACCTTGAACCAGCCGCCCGGCGTCGTGATGAACACGCCGTCGAGCGTCGCGGGCACATGGATCAGGTGGAGCAGCCCGAGACACATCCACGCGGTGATCGTCTGCAACGGCGGGACGAGACCATCGCCGGCGGGGACGAGGAAGACCGCGTAGAAGAGCGGGAAGAATAGCCCTGCAGTCGCACCCCGCCCCAGCGTCGCGGCGACCAGTCCCTGCAGCATCAGCACCACACCCAGATGCCGCGCGACCGCGACCCCCGCCGCCTCGCCGAGCAGCCACGACAGCGCGCCGATCGCCACCCAGGCGAGCGCCGGCGGCCAGCCACGCGGCACGATCTCGGCAAGCACGGACCGGCGCTGCGCGATCAGCCAGCCGATGATCGGCACGATGACGAGGCAATGTTCGTAGGTCGAGCTCGTCCACCAGATCGCGACCATGTCGGCGACATCGCGCGCGAAAAGCGCAAGCAGCGCCACAATCGCGACGCCGAGAGCCGCGAGCTGCGTCCGCCAGGCCGTGTCGGCAGGCCTCGCCACGAACTCAGTCATCGTCGCCTCGCCGCTCACACACGCACCAGCATCGCGTCGAGCGGCGCGAGCCGCGCGTCCCACGCGTAGCGCGCAACGACCTGCGCGCGCGCCGCAGCGCCGATCGCCTCGCCGCGTGCGGGATCGTCGAGCAGATCGCAGACCGCCGCGGCCTGGCGCGTGCTGCCGTCGGCGACGATCAGGTCGCGGCCAGGCTCGGCATCGATGCCCTCATAGGCCTGCGGGCTCGCGACCACGGGTCGCGCCATCGCCATCGCCTCGAGCACCTTGTTCTGCACGCCGCGCGCGATCGCCAGCGGGGCGACGACGACGTCGGCGCGCGCCAGCCAGGACTGAACCTCGGGCACGCTGCCGGTCACGATCAGGCCGTCGTGACCATCCAGTGTGGCCAATGCGGACGGCGGGTTGCGACCGACGATCGCGAAGCGCGCACCGGGGTGGCGCGCACGGATCAGCGGCAGCGCACCGCGCGCAAAACCCATCGCGGCATCGACATTGGGCGCATAGTCCATTTGCCCGGTGAACACGATCAGCGGCGCAGACTCGCCGACATGCGCCACGGGTTCGTAAACGGTTAGGTCGACGCCATTCTCCAGCACCTGCACGCACTCCGCCGAGAGTTTTGCGCGCGTGCGGAACAGCGCGGCCTCGGCCTCGGTGACGAACAGCGACACCACCGCGCGGCGCGCGGTCTCGCGCTCGAAATGGAAGAGGCGCTTGGCCTCGCGCTGCCAGACCCAGCGCATCGGGCCGCTCGCCTTGTCGGCGTAATCTGCGAACTTGCGCGAATCCATGTCGACGAAGTCCATCACGAACGGCCGGTCGGCGGGCGCATATTGCGCCATCTGGCCCGAGAAGACGTAGACGTGATCGATCGGCTCGTCGGCGAGCACCCGGTCGACGAAACCCGCCATCCCCGTGCTGCCGAATGCCGCGACCGACATCGCCGAGCGCTTGAGCAACCCGATCGCGGCGGCAGCCCCCTTCGATCGCGTCCGGAGTTCGACGTGCAGCTTGGCGACCAGCGGCCGCAGCGCCTCGGCCGCCGCGACATCGGCCTCGTCGTCCGCGAAGGTGGCGAGGTGAATGCGGTGACGGCCGCTCAGATGCTTGAGGATGTTGTAGGAGCGGATCTTGTCGCCGCGGTCGGGGGGATAGGGAACGCGGTGGGCGAGAAACAGCAGGTCGCCCATCGCCTCAGCCGAGCCCGCGCGCGAGCGGCGGCCCCAGCCGGTTGGCGAGCCATAACGGCAGCCTTTTCCAGACCGCGATCTGCGCGCGATATTTGGGGCTCAGCGGATTGACGTCGCGATGCTCGGCGCCGTCCGCGGTGCGTACCGCATAGGCGAGCGGCTGCGGCTCGAAGCCCCAGTTCTTCTTGTAGGCGGCGGGCCCGGTGCCGACCTTCGATCGCCCGAAATCGAACGCGGTGCAGCCGCGGCCGCGCGCGTGGCGCATCAGCGCGAAATACATCAGCTCGTTCGCCCGCAACGTCCGCGCCCCCAGCGTTCCGCCCCCCCAATAGGGCATCACGGTCCCGTTGTGGTACAGGCTGAGTACCGAGGCAACGGGCACGCCGTCCTTGCGCACGGTCAATATATCCGCGTCGCCGCCGAAGCGATCGAGCACGGCCGCGAACAGCGCCTCCGGGAAGACGGGCGTGCCGAGATTGCGCACGCTCTCGGCATAGACGGCATAATGCGCGGCGCGGTCGGCGCGGCGCGTGCCGATCTCGATCGTCATGTCGCTTGCCAGCGCCTTGCGCACCTCGGCGCGCTGCTTGCGCGGGATCGCCTTGAGCGCTGCATCGTCGTCGGCGGCGATCGGGCGGACGAAACCGAGATGGCTGCCGGTCTTGTGCTGCCAGCCCTCGCCGTTGGGGGGCGTGCCGCCACGCAGTTCGAGGCTCGGGCAACCGAGTTTTTCGGCGAGCGCCCATCCCGCATCGAGCAGCGCCTCGGCTACGACCGGATCGCCCGCGAGCACCCCGCCGCCGACCGCGAAGCCCGACGACACCATCGCCTTGCCGAACAGCATCGATCGGATCGCGGTGAGCGGCAGAACCCCCTCGATCCGCCCGCCACGCTCCGCGATGAGCAGGTGCGCGCGCTGGCCCGTGGCCGCTTCAATCGCCTCCAGCCACGCCGGTAGGTGAAAGGGCGTGCCGTCCGGATGCGCGCGGACGAACGCCGCGACGGCGGTCGCGTCGCCATCCTCGCGAATGTGGAGCGGCAGCACGGCCTTGGCCGGGTTCACGCCGGCACCTGGCCCGCGACGACATGATCGACGCGATCCCAGGCGAAATCCTTGAGCAGTCGCTCGAGCTTGCCCTCCATCGCCGACAGCCGGCTGTAATGGCGGAGCTTCGACTTGAACGACGCATCGGCGACGCGGGGCTGCGCGGGATCGATCTCCCACGGATGGAAATAGAAGACCGCCGGGCGCTTCGCCTCGCCGACGTGCCCGGCGTTGACCTGGCGGATCGCCCAGCGGCTAAACCGGTAGGGCAGCAGGCGGAAGAAGCCGCCGCCCCCCGCTGCAAGCGTCCGCGAACCGAGCTTGGCGGTCGTCACCGGCAATTCGAGCATCGCGCTCCCCTCGACGGGCCTCCACACGAAGCGCGGGCTTTCGGGCCAGCCATAATGGTCGTGCTTCACCGGCGCCACCGACGAGGAATAGGCATAGCCCTCCTCGGCGAGGATCGGATGCGCCCAGGGCGTGCGCGTATCGATCGAGAAGCTCGGCGCACGGTAGCCGGTGACCGCCTGACCCGCGGCATCCTCGATCATCGCCTTCGCGCGGCGCAGGTCGGCGCGGAACTGCTCGGGGGTCATCGTGAAGACGCGGTCGTGATCCCAGCCGTGGCTGGCGATCTCGTGACCCTCGGCGACGATGCGGCGCATCTGCTCGGGTGCGCGCTCGGCGACCCATCCGAGCGTGAAGAAGGTCGCCTTGACCTGCGCGCGCGAAAAAAGGTCGAGCACCGCATCGGTGTTGCGCGCGACGCGACTCTGCAGACGAGGCCAGTCGGCCTTGTCGATCACCTTTTCGAAGGCGCCGACCTGGAACCAGTCCTCGACATCGACCGAGAGCGCGTTGCGCATCGCGGCCAGGCTCAGTGCGCGCCGTAGCGCGCTTCGACGCCGACGGGCTCCTCGCGCTCGACCCAGTCGATCAGCAGCGACAGCACGCGCCGGATCGCGGCCTCCTGCTCGTCGAGCCGCTCCTCGAGTATCGCGATACGGTCGAGCAGCTCGGGATCGGCGCGCGTGACGACGCGGACGGCGGGCGCCGCCTCGCCCGTCGGCGCAATCGCGGCGACCGGCTCGACCGTCGCGCGCTCGTCGGCCATGTCGGCGGCGACGAGATCGACGGTGGCGGCGTCGATCCGGCTCAACCCCTCGATCGCGCCGTGCATCAGCACGCGGCCTGCCAGCATGTTGAGCCTACGCGGCACGCCTGCCGAATGACGATAGAGCGCGGCGATGCCGTCCTCGACGAAATCGGGGTTGCCGGCCCAGCCGACCAGCGACAGCCGGTGCGCCACATAGGGGCCGACCTCCGCCTCCTCCATCGGCGTCAGATGATGCGTCGCGATCACGCGCTGGCGGAGCTGCTCGAGATGCTCCGAGCGCTGCAGCCGGTCGCGGAACTCGGGCTGGCCGAGCAGGAAGATCTGGAGCAGCGACTTGCCGCCGTTCTGGAAGTTGGAGAGCATGCGCAGCTCCTCCAGCGCCGACAGCGGCAGGTTCTGCGCCTCGTCGACGATCAGCAGCGTCTGCCGGCCCTCGTTGGCGTGGAGCCGCAGCGTGCGCTCGATCCGCTCTAGCAGCTGCGCCTTGGCGAGGTTCTCGGTGGCAAGCCCGAGCTGCTGCGCAGTCAGCCGGAGGATGTCCTCGTCCTCGACCTGCGTCGAGACCAGGCGGATCGCGTTCAGCCGATGCGGATCGACCGAGGCCATCAGATGCCCGACAAGCGTCGTCTTGCCCGCGCCGACGTCGCCGGTAACGACGATGAAGCCCTCGCCCTGCGCGAGCCCGTAGCCGAGATAGGCCATCGCGGTGCGGTGCGTCTTGCTCTCGAACCAGAAGCGCGCGTCCGGCGTCAGCTGGAAGGGGCGATCGCTTAACCCGTAATGGCTGTCGTACATGCGAGGCTGTCCCGTCATTTACAGTTGGTAACGCAGCGACACCAGGCCGGTGCCGATCACGTCATCGTCGGAATCGCCGCCCGAGCCCGAAAACACGCCGACCGTGGCGGACCCCGAAAGGTGGTTCGAAAAGGAGCGGTTGTAGCTCGCGGCCGCGCCGTAGCTGTAATAGGAGTGCGAATCGAATGCGCTGCTGTCGTACCAGGCGGCGAGCGCGTTGAGCGTCAGGCTCGATACCGGCGACAGCTTGCGGACGAGCACGCCATCGACGGTGACGCTCTGGTCGTTCTGGCCATCGAGCGTCACCACCTGAGGCCCGAAATCGGGCGCCAGATAATGGCGGTTGTCGTAGCCGATGCCGAGCCCGTAGACCAACTGTCCGCGCGATCCCGAGTAACTCGCATAGACGCCGCGCGAGCGGTAGAAGTTCGAATTGACCGACTGCAGCGCGGGGATGCACGCCCCCTGCCCGCCGTTGCTGCCGAACACGCAGCCCGACAAGGTTGTCGGGATCGCCGGCGCGAAGCTGTTGAACGACGTCGGCAGCGCGCCGACCTCGCTTGTGAGCTGCCGGCCGAAGCTTTCGATATCGTCATAAGCGACGACCTCGATGCTCGAATTGGGGCTGAGCTGGTCCGAGAAACGCCCGGTCACCACTGTCTCGCCATAGCGTCGCCCACCACGGATCTCGAGCGTCGTGCGCGCGCTCGGGCGCCACAAGACACCGATGTCCCAGATCAGGCCGTCCTGGTCGTAGGAAAGCACGCGACCTTTGCTCTTGTCGGCCTGAAGGTGGCGCTTGTCGGTCAGGATCGCATTGCCGTCGGCATCGGTGAGGATCGCCGCCTGGCTGGCGCGATTGTTCTCATAACCCGCGCCGCCTTCGAGCGCGAGCGTGTCGCTGACCGGCAGCGTGATGTCGAGCCGGCCGAAATAGCCGCGCAGTCGCGCATCGAGGAAGTGGACGTTGTCCTGGTTCCACCCGCCCGAAAGCTGCCAGCCGAACGGCAGCGTGCCGGTGCCCGGCTTCATCCCGATGCCGGCGTCGAGTACCTGGTCGGTGGTGGTGAAATTGTCCTGCAGCACGGGCTGGCCCGGCCCGAGATCGAACCCGTTCTGCCCATCGGTCGATTTGGTCCAGCCGAAGCGATAGTCGGCGTTGAGCGACAGATCGCCCAGATGGCCGGCATAGCTGGGGCCCGCCTCGACCGCATAGACCTGCGTCGTGTTGTCGAGATCGCCGAGCAGAAAGCCCGGCGTCTGCTGACCTAGGGTGCCGCGCGCGCGCGTCGCGATGCCGCCCGCGTTGAGCGATATCTCGGGCGTTGGCTGATAGGACACGCTGGCGAGGCCATTGTGGATATCGCTGTCGCCATATTTCTTCGACCAGGCGAAATAATGATCGTAGCGATAGTCGATCTGGCCGTGGAGCTTGGGCCCGTCGAGCGTGATGTCGATGCCCGCGGCGGCACCCGTATAGGTCACCGCATCCTGCTGATGCCCGCTGAGATCGGCAGAGAAGACCTGCTGCACCTCGATATAAGGCGTGATCGTCGTGCGCGCGGCAGCCGGCGTCGCGGCCACCACGGCGAGCGGCACGATCGGCAGCAGCAACAGCGCGGTGCGGGAGGCGGTTGTCATCCCTCGATCCCGTAGTAGCGGCCGAAGCGGCGGCTTGCGCTGCCGAACTCGACGCCGTTCAACAGCAATTGCGGACGCGGGCAGGCGGACAGCATGTCGAGCGCCTCGCGCAGGTCGCTCTCCCCGGTCTTCTCCGCGCGCACGACGAACAGCAGCTGGCCGCAGTGCATCGCCAGCACCGAGGCAGGCGACGCCGCGAGCGCAGGCGGCGAGTCGAACAGGATGACGCGGCGCGGATCGCGCGACCGCAACCGATCGAGCACCGCGCTGGTGCGCGCGGACGCGAGCAGCTCGGTCGCCTCGTTGGTCTGGCGCCCGGCCGGCAGCACCGTCAGCCCCGGAATGTCGGTGCGGATCAGGCATGCCTCGACATCGACGCCCATGTCGGCGATCGCGTCGATCAGGCCGGGGCCGCCTTCGAGGCCCAGCGTCGAGAGGATCTCGGGCTTGGCGACGTCGGCGTCGATCAGGATCACCTCGACGTCCTTTTCGGCGGCGAGGCTGATCGCGAGATTGACCGCGCAGAAGGTCTTGCCCTCGTCGGGACGCGCCGAGCAGATCAGGATGGTGCGACCGTTGTCGACGTCGTCCGCGCCCCGCAACAGCTGGCGCTTGACGATGCGGAATTCCTCGGCGAGCGCGCTCGGGCCGCTGTCGGGCAGCACGAAGCCGCCGTCGCGCAGATCCTCGATCGCGACCCGGCCGAAGCGCGGCTCGGGCGCGGGACCGTCCCAGCCTGCCGCGACCGGCACGGCGGAGGCAGCGGTCGGCGCAGCAGAAGCAGGTGCCGCCACCGTCTCCGCAGGCATTCCCGGCCCGCGCAGCATCGTGCCGAAATCATAGACGTTGGCCGCGCGCTCGACCAGCGACGGGCCACGCGGTCCCTTCGGACGGCCCTGGTCGTCGGGGCCGGGCGTGATCGCGCTATGCTTGCTCATGCCACGTTCCTCACGCCATCAATCCACGCTGGACGAACTCGACCGCGAGCAGGAGCACATAGGCCCCGACCAGCGCGCCGCCCGCACCCGCGAACCATTTGATCTGCTGTGCCTCGATCGCCTTCTGGCGCGGACCGCGCACATAGCTGACCGCACCCAGCACCGGCAGACCGCTCGCCGCCGCGAGCGCCGCGGGCGTCGAATAGCTGGTCTGCAGCTTGGCGCGCAGGAACGCCGCTCCCGCGCCGCCGATCAGCGCAAGCAGCAGCACGCCCGAAAGCAGCAGTGGCCGCTTGGGCTTGGCCGGCACCTTCGAGAGGCTCGGCCCGTCGATGACGCGAACCTGCGTGCTGCCCGGCGAATTCTGCGCGTCTGCGCGCAGCTTGATCGCCTCGCGATCGGTGAGCAGCTTGTCGTAGGCGGCCTGCAGCACGTCGTGGTCACGCGCGAGCTTGGCCTGCTGAGCGGTGATGTCGGGATCTGCGGCCTGCTTGGACGCGAAGGCGGCGAGATCGGCCTGGATCTGCGCGTGGCGCGTCGCCAGCGCGGCGTAAGTGGCCTGCTTCTCCGCGACCATCGCGCGCATCGACATATAGGAGGGGTTGGGCTGGCTGGTGCTGCCACCGCCGCCCGCGGGTTCGGCGGCCGCGGCGCCGGCGAGACGCGCGATCTGGCTCTTCACCGCGATCACGTCGGGATGCTTGTCGGTCCAGCCCTGCGCCTGGTCCTGCGCAAGCTGGCCCTGCAACGCGGCGATCTGCTGGCGTGCGCCGCCCGTCGTGCCGGGTGTCGGCGGCCCCGGGATCGTCGCGGGCGTGCCCGCCAGCTGACCGTTGACCGCGGCGAGCGCGCTCTGGGCAGCAGCAAGGTTCGAATCGACGTCCTGCAACTGCGCACGCGAGGCGTCCATCCGCTGCTCGATCGAGCCGGTGCCGGGCAGATTGCCCATGAACTTCTGGTCGAACGCCTGCTGCTTCTGCTCGGCATCCTGCAGCTGCGCGCCGCGCTGGCTGAGCTGCTGGTCGAGGAAGGCGAGCGAGCGCTGCGCCTCGTCCGCGCTGCCCGCACCGCTGCTCGACACGAACAGGTCGGCGAGCTTGCCCGTGATCGCCTGCGCGAGATGCGCGTTCTGTGCGTCGGAGAAGCCGCCGCCCGAAAGCGCGACGCTGATCTCGTAGAGATTGTCCGTCGTGCTCTTGAGCGTCACCGCATTCTGCACGCGCGCGACCATCAGCGCCATGTCCTTGGGCGTCGCGGCCTGGCGTGCCAGCGGCGTGCTCTTGACGATGGCGGCGATATTGTCGTCGGACAGCAGCGTCTGGCGGACCGTGTCGATATCCTGCGCCTGGTCGTTGGGGTTGATGCCCACGGCCTGCGGCAGGATCGACTGCGGCTCGATATAGACGTGCGCGACGCTCGCATAGGTGTTGGGGATCAGCGAGATCGCCAGCCAGCCGACCAGTGCGATCGCCCACGCGACGCCAAGCGCCAGCCAGCGGCGGCGCCACACGGCGAAGATACCGACCCGTATCTGGTCGACGATGGCGTTCATGCGGCTATGCCCCGGGTCCGGCTAATCAGAACAGGCTCTCGGGGATGATGATGACGTCGCCGGGCTCCAGCTTGACGTTCGCCTTCACGTCCCCATGCTTCAGCAGCTTCGCGATCTGGAGCGGATATTCCTGCTGCTTACCCGTCGCCTTGTCGTAGCGCACCAGCTTCGCACGATCGCCTGCCGCATATTGGGACAGTCCGCCGACCGCGATCATCGCATCGAGCAGCGTCATGTTGGCGCGGAACGGCAGGCTGGCCGGCTTCTCGGTGGCGCCGACGATGCGGACCTGCTGCGAGAAGGTGCCCGAGAAATTGTCGACCATCACCGATACCAGCGGATCGCTGACATAGGTGGTAAGCTTGGCCTTGATGTCCTCGGCAAGCTGAGCGGGCGTCTTGCCGGTGGCGGGCAGGTCGGCGATTAGCGGGGTGGTGATGCGGCCGTCGGGGCGCACCTGCACCTTGGCGCCTAGCTCGGGATTGCGCCACACGAAGATCGTCAGCTGATCGAGCGGGCCGATGACATATTGCTCGCCTGGCTGCTCCTGCTGCGACACGAAGGTCGCGGGTGGCAGCGCGGGGCCGCCGCCGCCGCCGGCGCAACCCGACACCGCGACACCGGCGAGCGCCACCCCCAACACCGTCTTCGAAGCGCCGTCGAACCGCATCGTTGTATCCCCTTGTGCCGTCACGAGCAGGCCCATCATCGCGAAATGATATGCTGCCGCTGGTCTTTCGGATGTGGACCTAGCCCCGGAGAGGTGAATTTTACGTTAGGACAGCGCCCCTGTCGTCCGAAACGTCGCCCGAAATCGCACGTTCGAGCGCGGGACGATGCCCCAGGAACGCCGCCGGCGAGGCGCTTGCGCCATAGGCGCCGGCGAGGAAGATCGCGATGACGTCACCGACATCGGCGGCGGGCAGCAGCACATCGTCGGCGAGCCGGTCAAGCGGGGTGCACAGGCAGCCGACGACGCTAACCTCCTCTCCAGCCGGCGCGCCGAAGCGGGTGGCGACCGCAACCGGATAGTTGCGCCGCACGACCGTGCCGAAATTGCCCGAAGCGGCGAGCTGGTGGTGGAGGCCGCCATCGGTGATCAGGAAGGTCTTGCCGTGGCTGAGCTTGCGATCGACGATGCGGGTCAGATAGACGCCCGCCTCCGCGACCACCCAGCGCCCGAGCTCGATCGCGTAGCGCGCCGTCTCGCCGTCCACCAGCGTGCCGAGCGCCGCGCCGATCGCCGCGATGTCGAGCGACACGTCGCCGGCGAAATAGGGTACGCCGAAGCCGCCGCCGAGATTGACCAGCGGTGCCGGCGTGCCGCTCTCCGTATCGATGCGGCGGGCGAGCGCGACGGTGTTGGCCTGCGCCTCGATGATCGCGCCGACGTCGAGCGACTGCGAGCCCGCGAAGATGTGCAATCCGCGGTAGTCGGCGCCCGACGCCGCGAGCCGGCGGACGAGCGGAACGACGCGCGCCGCGTCGATCCCGAACGGCTTGGCGCCGCCCCCCATCCGCATCCCCGATCCCTTGAGATCGAAGTCGGGATTGACGCGCACCGCCAGCCGCGGCGTAAGCCCCAGCGCCTCGGCGGCGGACAGCGCGCGATCGGCCTCGCGCTCCGATTCGAGATTGATCGTGGCGCCCGCGCGGATCGCCGCCTCGAGCTCGCGCGTGCGCTTGCCGGGGCCCGCGAAGCTGATCTTGGCGGCCGCCATGCCGGCGCCGATCGCGGTCGCGAGTTCGCCCTCGGACGCGACATCGAAGCCGTCGACGATCCCTGCCATCGCCGCGAGCAAAGGCGCGAACGGATTGGCCTTGATCGCATAGTGGATCGCGAGGCCGGCCGGCATCGCCGCGCGCAAGCGCACGATCCGTGCCGCGATCATCCCCAGATCATAGACGAACAGCGGCGTGTCGCCTGCTTCGGCGATCAGCGAATCGACGTCATGGCCGCCGATCGTCAACAGGCCCTTCGCGTCGACGGCATAACCGGGTGGGATCGGTCCGATCGGCTTCATGCGCCATGCTCTCCGGCGATGGCGGCGCGATCGAGCTTGCCATTGGGGTTGCGCGGCAGTGCCTCGACCCAGACGATGTCGCGCGGCTGCTGGAAATTGGGCAGTTCCGCCTTGAAATAAGTACGCAGCCGCGCCTCGCCGTCGTTTGCAACATCGCCGGCGCCGCGCACGACCAGCCGGATCGCCTGCCCCAGCCGCGCATCGGGCACGCCGAGCGCGACAGCTTCGCTGACCGCCCCGCTGGCGATCGCCGCCTCCTCGATCTCGGTCGGGCTGATCCGGTTGCCCGAGACCTTGATCATCTCGTCGTCGCGCCCGACGAAACGCAGCAGCCCGTCCGCGCCGCGCACGACGCTGTCGCCCGACCACACCGCCGTGCCGCCGAGCCGCGATCCCGCCGGCGCCGGCCGAAAGCGCAACGCGCTGCGTCCGGCGTCGCGCCAATAGCCCTGCGCCACAAGCGGGCCGACATGAACGAGTTCGCCCGGCTCGTCGGGACCGGCGAGGCTTCCGTCGGCTCGCGCGACAAGGATCTCGGCGAAGGGAATCGCCTTGCCGATCGACTCGGGATGCGTATCGGCCAGCGCCGGATCGAGGCTGGTCGAGCGGAATGCTTCGGTGAGGCCGTACATCAGATGCAGGCTGGCCTGCGGGAACAGCGCGCGCAAGCGCCGGACCAGCGGCGCCGGCATCCGCCCTCCCGTCGCCGACAGGATGCGCAGCCGTGCCGCGGTCTCCTCGGGCCAATTCGCCTCGGCCAGCTGGATCCACAGCGGCGGCACGCCCGAAAGCGCGGTGACGCCGTGCCGCCCGATCGCCTTCACGACATCCCCCGCGACCAGATAGTCGAGCGGCACCGCCGACGCGCCCGCCGCCCAGGTCGAGAGCAACTGGTTGAGCCCCGCATCGAAGCTCAGCGGCAGCACGGCAAGCGTGCGATCCTCGGGCGTGATCCTGAGGTAATGCCCCACCGCGACCGCACCGAGCCAGAGATTGGCGTGACTCAGCATCACGCCCTTGGGCCGACCCGTCGATCCCGAGGTGTAGAGCAAGGCGGCCAGCGCTTCGGTGTCGCCCGTCGACGGCGGGAGCGGCGCGGGATGGGGCGCGGTCAACGCCGCTTCGCCGACGATGTCGCAGCCTTCGGGGCGATCCTCCGGCTCCAGCAGGCTTGCCCGCGCCGGCTGCGTGACGAGCAGCCGTGCGCCGCTGTCGGCGAGGATATGGGCGACCTGCGCGCGCTTGAGCAGCGGGTTGACCGGCACATGCACCAGCCCCGCCCGCGCGCACGCCAACGCTATCAGGCAGGCAGTGCGCGTCTTGGGCAGCCAGCTCGCGACCCGGTCGCCTGGCGCGGCACGCTCGGCGAGATGCGCGGCGAGCGATCCGACGGCGGCGTCGAGCGCCGCGAAATCGAGCGTTCCTGACCGATCGACCAGCGCGATATCCCCCCCGCGCCCGCGCAGCACGAGGCGATCGAGCCGTTGCGGTGTCGGGTCGAGCCCGTCCCAATTGGTCAACGCTTGCAAATCCTGCCCTTCGCACGCCACAGCTTGGCACGCCGACGCTTCACGTCAAAGTTTCGAGGGAGATAGCGCGATACCGGTCTCGGTGGAATGGTTCGAGAATCTCAACGCGGTCGCACGCGACGCCGCGGGAGCGCTCGATCGCGCAGCACAGCCCAGCCTCCACGACCGGCTCGACTGGTTCAGGCTGACCGTCGCGCACGTCCAGCCGCGCGCCCGGCTTGCGGTACTGCGCGTCCGCGACGGCAATGCCGCCGCATGGCTGTTCCTGATCGAGGCCGGGCCGCGCACCGCCGCACCGCTGGCGAGCTGGTACACGTTGCGATACGCGCCGATCCTCGCGGGGCCAGGCGCCCCCGCCCTCCTGCCCGCGCTGTTCGCCGCGACCGCCAAGCGGTTCGACACCGTCGCGCTGCACCCGCTCGGGGCGCCGCTATCCGCGGCGCGATGGCGCCGCTACGCGGATCGCATCTCGACCAACTGGACGATCGATCTGCCGACACCCGATTTCGACGCTTATTGGGCCGCCCGCCCCGCCCAGCTGCGCAACACCGTCGCGCGCCGGAGCCGCAGCCATCCGCTGGACATCCATGTTTTCCAGTCGTTCGATGCCGATGCGTGGACCACGTATGAGGACATCTATGCCGCGAGCTGGAAGCCCACCGAGGGCTCGCTCGCCTTTTTGCGTGCGCTCGCCGTGCAGGAATCGGCGGCGGGCACGCTTCGCCTCGGCATCGCACGAGACGCGACGGGCCGCGCGATCGCCGCGCAGTTCTGGCTCGTCGAGAACGGCGTCGCGACGATCCACAAGCTGGCGCACCGCGAGGATTCCAAGGCCGGATCGCCGGGCTCGCTGCTCAGCCAAGCGATGTTCCGCGCCGCGATCGCCGACGATCGCGTGTGCCGCATCGACTTCGGGCTCGGCGACGAGGCGTACAAGGCCGATTGGGTCGATACTCCGCACGCCGTCTGGCGGACCGACCTCTATCGTCCCGCCAGCCTGCGCGGGCTCGCCGGCATCGCGCGCGAGACCGTGAGCCGGCTTGCCCGTCGCCGCCCGCTCGACTAGGCGACGCGCAAATCGGAGAGAAACACGATGACGGGTGCCACCGCGACGATCGAAGACCAGCTGCGCGCGATCCTGCGCGACGTGCTCGGCGTCGATGCCGCGCGTGCCGAGGCGATCGACGACGACACGCCGCTGTTCGGCGCGATGCCCGAGCTCGATTCGATGGCGGTCGCGGGACTGCTCACCGAGATCGAGGACCGGCTGCACATCCTGATCGACGACGACGAGGTCGACGGCGAGATGCTCGAAAGCTTCGGCAGCCTCTCCGCCTTCGTGCGCGCCAAGCGCGGCGCATGACGCGGGGCGCTCCGCGCGTCCACAGCTATGGCGACGGCGAGGCAATGCTCGGCTTCGGACCCGCGAGTGGGCCGCAACTGCTGATCCTCCAACCGCTGTTCGAAGAGATGAACCGTTCGCGCGCGCTGATCGCGGCGCTGTGCCGGGGGCTGGCGGATCGCGGCATCGGCTGCTGGCTGCCCGACCTTCCCGGCACGGGCGAGAGCCCGCGCGCGCTCGACACGCTGACGTGGAGTGACTGGCGCGAGGCGGTGCCTATGGTGGTCGCTGCGACCGGCGTGCCCGTCCTGGGCAGCGTCGCCTTGCGCGGCGGCGCGCTGCTCGATGGCGTCGTCGTCGGCCGCCACTGGCGCCTCGCGCCGACGAGCGGGCGCTCCTTGCTCAGCGATCTGCGGCGCAGCGCGCTGGCGAGCGGCAGCGATCCGGCGACACCTGCGGGCTACACGCTCTCGCCCGGTCTTGCGGGGCCGCTCGCCGCCGCCGATGCAGCCCCCGACGCACGCACCGTGCGTCTCGTCTCGGACGACCGGCCGGCCAATCTCCGCGTAGAAGGCATCCCCGTCTGGCGCCGCCCCGAGCCGCAGGCGGACGCTGCGCTCGCGGAGCTGCTCGCCGACGATATCGCTGCCTGGGCAAAGGCATGAGGGCCATCGTCGCGATCCCGTGCGAGGGCGATACGCTGCTCGCGACGCTCGACGGTCCCGCCGACGCGACGATCGGCTGGCTGTTCGCGACCGGCGGCAGCCAGACGCGCGTCGGCCCGCACCGGCTCTACGAACGGCTCGCGCATCGGCTGGCGCAGGCGGGCCATGCCGTGGTCCGGATCGACCGGCGGGGCGTCGGCGACAGCACGGGGATCGATCGCGGCTATCTCGCGAGCGAACCCGATCTGGGCGCCGCGATGGCCGCGCTCAAGGCAGCTTTTCCGAAGCTCCAGCAATATCTTGGCTTCGGTCTTTGCGATGGCTCGACAGCGCTCGCGCTATTCGGCGAAGGCCTGCACCTCACCGATCTCGTGCTCGCCAACCCCTGGGTAGTCGAGCCGACCGGCGACCTCCCGCCCGCCGCCGCGATCCGCGGCCATTATGGCAAACGGCTGCTCGATCCGAGGGCCTGGGCCAAATTGCTGGGAGGCGGCGTTAACCTTGGCCGGCTCGCACGCGGCATAGCGCGCAGCGTCGCCCGCGAAGACGACACGCTCGCCCGCCGTTTCGCGCAGGGGCTCAGGGGCGAGGCGCTGGTCGTGCTCGCGGAGGGTGACGGCACCGCGCAAAGCTTTGCTGCGGCGTGGCGCGACCTCGACTCCAAGCCGATCGTCACCACGCTGCGGATCGCAACCGCCTCGCACAGCTTCGCCGATCCGCAAGCGTTCGAAGCACTGGCGGCGGCGATGCTCTCGGCCGTCACTCGGCGGCGATAGCCTCGTCTTCATAGTCGGCTTCAGCGAGGAATCGCTCGGCATCAAGCGCGGCCATGCACCCCGTTCCCGCCGCGGTGATCGCCTGCCGGTAGAGCTTGTCCATCACGTCGCCGCACGCGAACACGCCCGGAACGCTGGTGTGCGTCGTCCCCGGCGTCACCTTGATATAATGATCCTCGTCGAGCGCGAGATGCCCGGCGAACAATTCGGTGGCGGGATGGTGTCCGATCGCGACGAAGCCGCCGGCGACGTCGATCCGGCTGGTCTCGCCCGTCACCGTGTCTCGCAGATCAAGCCCGACAAGGCCCTCATTACCCTTGCCGCCGACGAACTCGGCGACCTCCTTATTCCACAGCACCTTGATGCCGTGATGCTTGAACAGCCGCTCCTGCAGGATTTTCTCCGCGCGAAAATGGTCGCGGCGGTGGATCAGCGTGACGTCATGGCTGTGATTGGTGAGGTAGAGCGCCTCCTCGACCGCGGTATTGCCACCGCCGATCACCGCGACCTTCTTGCCGCGGAAGAAGAAGCCGTCGCACGTCGCGCAGGCCGAGACGCCCTGCCCGCGCAGCTTCGTCTCGCTCTCGAGCCCCAGCCATTTGGCCTGCGCGCCCGTCGCGATCACCAGCGTGTCGCCGAGATAGACATGACCACCGTCGCCGACGAGCCGGAAGGGGCGCTGCGTCAGATCGACCTCGACGATCGTGTCCCACATCATCTGCGCGCCGACATGCTCGGCCTGCGCCTGCATCTCCTCCATCAGCCACGGGCCCTGGATCACCTCTTTGAAGCCGGGATAATTCTCGACGTCAGTGGTGGTGGTGAGCTGGCCGCCCGGCTGGATGCCCTGCACGACGATCGGCGCCATCCCCGCGCGCGCGCCGTAGATGGCGGCGGAGAGCCCAGCAGGGCCGGAACCCAGGATGAGCATGCGGGTGGAGTGCGTAGCGGTCATGTCTTGGCGCTTTCGGGCTGAATCGTCGATACCCAGATAGGGTGCGGCACCGGGCTTGCGCAACCATCTAGCGGACCGGGCTGCCCGAGGGAGCCGACGACACGACCACCGAAATATAGACACGAACGTCGATCGCCACTGATCCAGTTTAATGCGAACCGACACCTTACGCGCAATTTTAGCATGTTATATCAAGAATGCGGAACCAGGGGCAGGTCGCGGCGCTTGGCATAATCCGCCTGACCTTGGGGGAATACGGTGGCGTATTCGATTTATGCGATCCTTCAGGACGGCACCCGCGAGCAAGCGGGCAAGTTCGTCGATCTTTGTGACGCAGCGGATGAAGCGTTCAGAATAGCCGACGATGATGTGGCTTATGCGAGTATCGGTGATCCTCCGCGACCCGACAGAATTTGCGTCTATCGCGGCGCGAAGCTCGAGTTATCGGTCAAGGTCAGGCGCGGCGGGCTTCTTGGGAACAGAGGTGCTCCCATATTGAGATCCATGTAGAAACGGCCTCGGTGCCGGCAGCGGCCTCGATCTGGTCCTCGACCACCCTACAGGCATCCGCCCCGAATCTTTCGACGAGAACATCCGAGAAGATCGTTATCGAATCTTGCACGCGGGTTCCGTCCGCCATGTCCCCGAACTTGTCCGCCACAAGCAGCATCCCGCCTTTCCGCAATGCCGATGTTCCACCGCGTCAGTCTATGCAGAGCATCTGATAGCACGCCAGAGCTTGTTTTCAGAAACCGACAGGTAATTTCGCTCGATATGCTCGCCCGCTGACAAGCAGAGCGTAGCGATCCTCGGGCGGTCCGTCGACGACAATAGCCAGAGCAAGGAGCAGGCTGCAAATCGCCGGACGGTTGCGGGTCATGCCGCTCGCACGATCGATGCCGACGGCGGCGCCTCCCGAAAGCGAGGAGGAGCGCGACGATCTCACCCGACCTCGCTCCCCTCCGTCGTCGTCGCCGGTCACGCAACCCGGCTCATCTACATACGGGCTAGGCTGATGCTGGTGGGCCCGGCAGGACTTGAACCCGCAACCTAACCGTTATGAGCGGTCAGCTCTAACCAATTGAGCTACAGGCCCCCAGCGGCGAACCCGATAGCCCGTTGCTTCACCGCGTGGCAAGCCGCAGACCGACGTCGCGCGCGCGCCACATCGCCGCGATCAGCATGTCGGCGCCGATCGGCTCGACCCCTTCGCGCGCCAGCACGGTGAGCACGCCGTCCCACCAGGCATAGAAGCGGCGTAGATCGGCCGCGTCGCGGACATAGGGCGTGTTGCCGGGCACCACCGAGGGCGAATGGAAGGAGATCGACAATAGCCGCTGCCCGCCATCGAGCAGCATGCGGATCGCGCGCAGCGCCTCGGGCAGCGGCGTGCCTTCGGGCGTCAGGGCGATCCGGCTCAGCAACCCCGAGCGCGACAGCAGCCCGCGCGCGCGCGCAACGCGACCCGCCGCCGGATACAGCCAATTGCCCGATCGCCGCGCACGCCCGGCATAGACCGCCGTGAGCGGCAGCTCCAGCAACAGCCGTCCGGGCCCCGCCCAGCTCGGCGCCGCATCGTGACGCGAGAAATCGGGCCCCCCCTCGTTCGAATAGTCGAACAGCGCGCGCACCGAGACATCGAGCCGATATCCCGCATCCTCGAGCAGGCGCGCGCTGTTGGGGCCGATGCCGTAGCGCCCTGCCCGGTAGATCTGCGGGCGGATGCCAAACATGGTCTCGATGCGATCGGTCAGCGCGAGCAGCTTGCCGCGTTCGATCGGTTCGGGAAGATTGCCGACGAAGCTGTTGGCGACGGTCAGTTCCTCGTCGAAAGGCGGATTGACCCATGGGTGGAGCTGCGTTCCGATCGCGCATTCCCCGGCCTCGAGCAGCGGCCGCATCGCAGCCACCGCGGCGGGATCGGAGGCGACGGGGTAATCGACCAGATAGGTCGGGCAGATGCCGTAGCCGGCAAGACGGCGATGCGCCTCTGGCAGCGCGGCGATCGCGGTGGTCGCCGTCGCGTCGCGGCGGCGCGGCTGGGTCCAGTCGAACTCCTCCTCGGTATCGACGAAGACCAGGAAGCGTCGGCCCAGCGCGGCGGGCAAGTCGGCGATGTCGGCAGGATGCGGCGGTGTGTCGATGCGCCCCCCCCCGGCGGCCGGCATCGCCCTCAGCTGCCGGTACTGATGCGCGAGGGGTCCTCGGCGACGGGCAGGTGCAGCAGGAAGCGATCGGGCTCGATCATCATCGCGCCCCCGGCGGCGGCAGCGAGACGCCGCACGAGATGCAGCGAGAAGCCGAGCCCGAGCAGCGGCGCATCGGGCGAATCGCCCTCCGGCCCGTAGCCGGGATCGAGCAGCGCGGAATCGGCCTGCCCGGCCAGCCGCTGCGGACGGCTCACCGCGAGATCGAGCCGATCGACGCCGACCGGTGCGAGCGAGACACGAATGATCTCGTGCGCGTTGGCAAGGGCGGTACAGCCGCCGACCAACCGCCCGAGCATCCGGCGCAACGCCGCGGGGTCACCCGTCACCGGCGCGATGCCGGGTGCGATGCCACATTCGAGCCGCGCGCCGCGGCGGTGGGCGGCCGGCGCATGGTCCGTGCAGATCGAGCCTAGCATGGCAGACAGATCGACCGTCACGCGCTGAAGATCAAGCCGCCGCGTTTCTAGCCGCGCCGCGACATCGAGATCATCGACCGCCGCGAGCAACCGTCCGGCTTCGGCGGTGATCGTCTGCGCGCGGTCGCGATAGACGGTCGAGACCGGGCCGCGCATCTGGCGTCGGATCATTTCCGCAAATCCGCCGATGGCGTTGAGCGGCGTGCGTAGCTCGTGGACGAGCTGGCGAAGCGAATCGGGGTCCAGCCCGGCCCCGTACAGACCCGGCGGGGTGGCGGGACCGGGCTCGGCCCGCTCGTCGGCGCGCGGACGGCGCGCGGTGCAGCGATAACCTTTGAAGCGGCCGTCGGCAGGCGCGAACACGGGAACGCCCGCGATCCGCCACTCGCCACTCGCCGTCGAATCGCCGGCGACGATCAGGCGGGCGTCGCGGAACGGCGCGCGACGCCGGAACGCGCCCGGCGCCTGCGCATCGACGCCATAGGCCCCACTGGCGGGCCTCGCGATCGTCTCGCCGATCAAGGGCCCACGCGGCACGCCGTCGAGCCAGCAGATGATGCCGTCGGTCCCCGTCTCGAAGCGGAAGCTAGCTGCGTCCTCGCCGATCGTCGGGTCGAGCCCCCGCGGGCCGCCGTCGCGGTCCTTGCGGAAGCGCGCGATGCGCGTGATGATCGCGCGGATCTGCCCCTCGCCGACGCCGTGCTCGAGCGCCTGTACGGGCGGCGGCGCGGGATCGTCGCCGACCGGCATGGAGGCGCCGTCCGGCACCAACATGAGTCGTTCGCCGATCGGCGACGTCCCCCCGGTCACGGCGATGTCAACGCTCTGGATCGACACCTCGGTGATCGTGACGTCGCCGGATATCCGCATGTCGGTCGCGCCGAAGCTCGCCAGCGCCGCCTCGATCACCGGACCGAGATCGCCGCGATGGCGCAGGAAGCCCCGCCCCGTCGGTGAGAGTCGCGGCAGGATCGACAGCCAGCCCGTCTGATCGAGCCGTGCCTGCGGCAGGATCGCGCCCGCCACTGTCGGCACGTCGGCGGCGAGGAAGGCGACGAGCGAAGCGGCGATCGGGCGACCGGCCAGCGTCCGTGCGGTTTCGAGGCGAACCGCGAGCGGCACGTCGGCCCGAAGATTGCGAAGTCGCGCGAAAGCCTCGCGACTCAGCGGCGAATCCGCGTCCGTCCCCGGTTGCGCGAGCAGGTCGAGCAGCTGACGCCAATGTGCGACGCGATCGGCCGGTCGTTCGACCGGTCTCGCGAGCACCGTGGCTAGCCTGTCGTCGAACCGCACCCGTTTCTCCATGGATCCGACAAGCGGACGCGTCCCCTTGCCCGAGCATGGTGAACTATCCGTTCGCAGCGGGCTCCACAAAGCGAGTTTTCTGACACTGTTGCATAGTGAGACAATTGCCAGCACTCGCAACATTCTTATAGGAGAGAGACTTAATCACGAAAGGAAGCGCCACGGTGGCCTCGCCGCTTTACCTCGATTCGATCGATCGGATCATCCTCGCCGAGCTGCAGGACGACGGCCGGATCACCAATGTCGAACTCGCCCGCCGAGCTGGATTGACGGCACCGCCCTGCCTGCGGCGCGTCCGTGCGCTCGAGGAGGGCGGCGTGATCAACGGCTATCATGGCCGCCTGAACCCGGCCGCGCTCGGCTATGGTATCACGGTATTCGCGCTGGTGAGCCTGCGCAGCCAGGCGGAAGAAGATCTGCGCGACTTCGAGACGCATGTCGCGACGCTGCCCGAGGTTCGCGAATGCCATATGCTCAACGGCGAGATCGACTTCATCCTCAAGATCGTCGCGCACGATCTCCAGTCGTTCCAGAGCTTTCTGACGTCCAAGCTGACGACGGCACCGCATGTCGCCAGCGTCAAGACGTCACTGACGATCCGGACGTCGAAGGATCAGCCAGGCGTCCCCGTCGACCGACAGGGATAAGACGGCGCCGGTCGTGCAAACCGGCGCCGTCCCTCTTATTACTTCGTGGGAGCCGCGGCGGGTGCCGAACCCTTGTTCGCCCACACCGTCCAATATTGCGCAAGCGGCTGCGCGGGCCCCTGGACCAGCGCGAATGCCTGCGCCGCGGCAGCCTTCTGCCCCGACTGTGCCAAGGCCTCGCCAAGGTGCAGATTGACGATATTGGCGTCGGCACCCTTCTGCAGCGCGACCTTGAAGAGATCGGCCGCCTTGTCGAACTGCCCATAGCCCAGATAGGCGTCGCCGATCAGCAGCGCCTGCTTGCCGTCGGCCGCCGCGCGCGCGCGCTTCTCCGACGCCGGCAGATCGGCCTTGTCGGCGGCGACCTTCGACCCTGCGACCTGCTTGACCTCGGCGAGCGCCTTGCTCGTCGCCAGCGCCTTCGAATCGACCATGTTGGAGCTGGTGCCCTGATCGATCACCGCCTTGGCCTCGCCCGGGAAGCCGCGATTGAGCGCCATGTTGGCATAGTCGTAATAGTCGCGCTCGCCGGCCAGCGAATTACTGGCGCGCATCAGCCGCAGCGTGTCGAGATCGGTCTGCGGATCGAGCTTGCTGGTATCGCGATAGGTCTGCAGCACGACGCGCCAGATGTCGGCGCGCGGATAGGCATCGGCCAGCTCGAGGCCGTATTTCTGCACGGCAGCCGGCATCTTGCCGTCATAGGCGATGCTGAGCGCGTGACGATACCAATCCTCGTCGACCGGCTGGCCCGAAGCCTTCTTGGCCTGGATCGCCTGATCGACGATCGGCAGCGCCTGCGCGCCGCGGCCTTCGCGCGTCTTCACCTGCGCGAGCAGGATCGCGGTGTCGCCATCGGCGGGTTTGAGCTGGACGAGCTGCGTGAACGCCGCATCGGCGCCGGCGAGATCGTTGGCGTTATAGGCGAGACGCCCCTTCATATCGAGGATCTGCGCGAGCTGTTCGGGGGGTGCCTTACCGCTCGCGATCACGGCATCCGCCGCCGGGCCGACTGCGGCATTGTCGTTGGTGCTCTGCGCGATGATCAGCGCCATCAGCGCGACCTGATATTTGTCGTCGGGGGTCGTAGCCGCCGCCTGTGCGGCCGGAAGCGACGCCTTGGCGGTCGCATAGTCTTTCGCGGTAAGCGCCTTCTGAAGCGGCTGCGCGGCGACCGAGAAGGCCGGGCTGAAATGGGGTTTGGAGGGATCGTCGGCCGGTGCAGCCTTCTTGGCGATCGCCGGGCTCGCGCCGGTCACAGCCACCGCGCCGAGCGCGAAAGACAGCGCCAGCGCCGTCGTCGATGCGAACTTCATAGGGAAACCTCTCCTCTTGCGGCAACCGGAAGCGCCGCGGGCGTGGTGCTAACCGCTGCCCTGCTCCCGTTCAAGCCTGCGGACAGACCGATACGCTGTCATCCGGGGACTGAACACGTATTGAACGCCGCAGGTTGCATCGCCGCGAAGCCGATTGACGCGACGGCCGGGTTTGCTACCGCCAAGACGCCATGATCGCGCTCATCTCCCCCGCCAAGACGCTCGACTATACGCGGCCGCTGCCCTCGCTGACGGCGACGGTTCCGCATTTTGCCGACGAGGCGGCCTTCCTCGCGACGCGCGCCGCCAAGCTGTCCAAGCGCAAGCTGATGGAGCTGATGTCGATCTCCGAGAAGCTCGCCCAGCTCAATGCCGAGCGCTACCGGGATTTTGCGGACGCGCCCGAGCGCCCGGCGCTGTTCGCCTTCGCAGGCGACGTCTACACCGGCTTCGAGGCGCACAGCCTCGACGAAGCGGCGATCGGCTTCGCGCAGGACCATATCCGCATCCTGTCGGGCCTCTACGGCCTGCTTCGTCCGCTCGACGCGATCCGGCCCTATCGGCTCGAGATGGGGACGCATTGGGCGCCGGGCCGCGCCAAGACGCTGGTAAAATGGTGGGGTTCGCGCGTCGGCGACCTGCTCGGCGATGACCTCGCCGCGGAGGGATCGACGGCGATCATCAATCTCGCGAGCCAGGAATATTGGGCGGCGATCGCGCAGGCAACCCCCGCCGGCGCGCGGGTGCTCACGATCGACTTCATGGAGGACGGCCCCAAGGGGCTGCGCTTCAACAGCTTCGCCGCCAAGCGCGCGCGCGGCATGATGGCACGGTACATCTGCGAGCACCGGCTGATCGACATCGCAGCGCTCAAGGGCTTCGACAGCGACGGCTATGCGTTCGATGCGGACGCTTCGGACGACGGGCGTTGGCGCTTCGTGCGACGGTAAAGCGCCCCTCTCCCAGTCGGAGAGGGCACATGACACGCCCGGCCATACCCTCTCGCGCACGCGCACGCGTATGCGCGAGGGGTGGCGCCACGATGACAGCTGGGCTAATGGGATCGAAACGGTGCCGACACGGGCGTCCGTGACCTAAGACACAACCGAAAGCTCCTGATTTGGCCAGCGCCCCGCCGACCATCGACCCCAGCGATATCTCCCCCGTCTCGATCGTCGACGAGATGAAGACGAGCTATCTCGACTACGCCATGTCGGTGATCGTCAGCCGCGCGCTGCCCGACGTGCGCGACGGCCTGAAACCCGTCCACCGCCGCATCCTCTACGGCGCGCAGGAAAGCGGCTTCGTCGCGGGCAAGCCCTATCGCAAGTCGGCGCGCCTCGTCGGCGACGTGATGGGTAAATATCATCCCCACGGCGACAGCTCGATCTACGACGCGCTCGCCCGGATGACGCAGGACTGGTCGATGCGGCTGCCGCTGATCGACGGCCAGGGCAATTTCGGCTCGATGGACCCCGATCCGCCCGCCGCGATGCGCTACACCGAAGCGCGGCTCGCGCGCTCGGCCAACGCGCTGCTCGAGGACATCGACAAGGACACGGTCGATTTCCAGCCGAACTATGACGGCTCGGAAAGCGAGCCCGTCGTGCTGCCCGCGCGCTTCCCCAACCTGCTGGTCAACGGCGCCGGCGGCATCGCGGTCGGCATGGCGACCAACATCCCGCCGCACAATCTCGGCGAGGTGATCGCCGCCTGCAAAGCCTATATCGAGAACGGCGCAATCACCGTCGACGAGCTGATGGCCTACGTCCCCGCCCCCGATTTTCCCGGCGGCGGGCTGATCCTGGGCCAGGGCGGCGCGCGCAACGCGTATCATACTGGCCGCGGCTCGATCATGGTGCGCTCGCGCTACAATATCGAGGAGCGGCAGGGCGACAAGCGCTCGATCATCCTCACCGAAATCCCCTATCAGGTCGGCAAGAACGGGCTGGTCGAGAAGATCGCCGAGGCCGCCAAGGAAAAACGGATCGAGGGCATCGCCGACATCCGCGACGAAAGCTCGCGCGAGGGCGTGCGCATCGTCATGGAGCTCAAGCGCGACGCGACACCCGACGTCGTGCTTAACCAGCTCTGGCGCCACACGCCCGCGCAATCGAGCTTTCCGGCCAACATGCTCGCGATCCGCGGCGGCCGCCCCGAGATCCTCGGGCTGAAAGATATCATCGCCGCCTTCGTGACCTTCCGCGAGGAGGTGATAACCCGCCGCTCCAAATATGAGCTGCTGAAAGCCCGCGAGCGCGCGCACATCTTGCTCGGCCTCGTCGTCGCGGTAACCAATCTCGACGAGGTCGTCCGCATCATCCGCGGCTCGCCCAACCCCGCCGAGGCGCGCGCCGCGCTGTCCGCGCGCGAATGGCCGATCGCCGAGATCGCGCCGTACATCAAGCTGGTCGAGGCGGTCGAGCTCGCGCCCGACGGCGACGGCTATAAACTCAGCGACATCCAGGTCCGCGCGATCCTCGAGCTGCGGCTCCACCGCCTCACGGGTCTGGGCCGCGACGAGATCGGCAACGAACTCGCCGGGCTCGCGACGTCGATCGCCGAGCTGCTCGAGATATTGGGCGACCGCGCCAAGCTCTACGAGATCCTGGTCGCCGAACTCGATGCGGTTTCGGCCGCCTTCGCGACGCCGCGCCGCAGCGAGATCACGTCCGCGGGCGATGACATCGACGACGAGGATCTGATCGAGCGCGAGGAGATGGTCGTCACCGTCACGCTCGGCGGCTATATCAAGCGCACCCCGCTCGACGCCTTCCGCACGCAGGCGCGCGGCGGCAAGGGCCGCTCCGGCATGGCGACCAAGGACGAGGACGCCGTCGTCAAGCTGTTCGTCACCTCGACGCACACGCCCGTGCTGTTCTTCTCGACCGCGGGCAAAGTCTATCGCAAGAAGGTCTGGCGTCTGCCGGAAGGTGCCCCGCAGGCGCGCGGTCGGCCGATGATCAACTTGCTGCCGCTGGCCGAAGGCGAGACGATCTCGACCGTGCTGCCGCTACCCGAGGACGAGGCGTCGTGGGGCGACCTGCACATCCTGTTCGCGACCGCCAAGGGTCTGGTCCGCCGCAATAGCATGGACCAGTTCACGCGCATCTCGACCGCGGGCAAGATCGCGATGCGCTTCTCCGAGAGCGACAGCGACGACGAAACCGTAGAGACGACCACCGACCGGCTGATCGGCGTCACGCTACTCAGCGGCGACGACGACGTGTTGCTCGCGACGCGCAACGGCAAGGCGATCCGTTTCCGCTCGACCGACGTCCGCGAGTTCCAGAGCCGGACGTCGGCGGGTGTCCGCGGCGCGCGCCTGCTCGGCGACGACGAGGTGATTTCGCTGTCGATCCTGCACGGCACGCCGTGGGACCAGGACACCGAGACGCGCGAGGCCTATCTCAAGGCGGCGCCGTGGAAGGAAGGCGAGCGCGAGACCAATCTCGATCCCGCGCTGGTGACTGAGATGGCCGAGCGCGAAGAGTTTGTGATGACGGTCTGCGCGAACGGCTATGGCAAGCGCTCGTCGGCCTATGAATATCGCCGCATCGGTCGTGGTGGCCAGGGCATCACCAACATCGACAATCTCACGCGCAACGGTCCGGTCGTCGCCAGCTTCCCCGCGCACAAGGGCGAGCAGCTGATGCTGGTCACCGACCAGGCCAAGCTGATCCGCATGTCGGTCGGCGACACGCGCGTGATCGGTCGCGGCTCGTCCGGGGTGCGGCTGTTCCACGTCGGCAAGGACGAGCATGTCGTCTCCGCCGCGCGCATCGCCGAAACCGAGGACGAGGCCGAGGTCGATCTCAGCGGCGAAGTGCCCGTTGCGATCGATCCGCAGGTCGAGGGCGACACCGACGAGGATCTGGCGGACGGCAGCGAGGAATAGACCGACTTGCCCCCTCTCCCGGTCGGGGAGAGGGTTGGGGTGAGGGGGAGCGACGCGTCAGCGTCGCGTCCCACTTTCGAGGTGGGGGCCCCTCACCCAACCCTTTCCCTTAGGGAGAGGTCTTTTCAAGCGAACAGGTGCTCCACCTCCGCCTCGGGATAGGCCTCATCGATCAGCACCTGGCGGTGGCAATGCGTCGGCTCGCGCTCGAAGCAGAGCAGCGCGGACGGCACTTCGGTTGCGAGATCGCGCAGTTGCTCGGCCGCCACGATCGCGGCGGGCTCGGCGAGCGTGCCGCGATAGATCGCCGCCATCTCGTCATGCCGCCCCTTGCGCGCCGCCTCGCGGCCTTCGGGCGGCGTGCCGAGCGCTCTGAGATGGACATAATCGATGCCATGCTCGGCGAGCGCCAGACGCAGCGGCGTCTTCGAGAAGCCCGGGCGGCGCGACAGCGGCAATTGGCGGACATCGATCAGCCGCCGAACGCCGGCGCTTTCGAGCGCGGCGATCACCTCATCCTGCGTCGCGCCTTCATAGCCGATCGTGAACAGCTTCATGCGGCATGCAACACTGCGCCCGCCGCCCCGGTTCCTTCGCCGGCTGCG
>Ga0302314_10003788_pt1 | contig 27825 bp, 30 predicted proteins | sample III_Palsa_N2_3_FD_200533 | JGI IMG/M metagenome (GOLD analysis project Ga0302314, IMG submission 200533) | Peat permafrost microbial communities from Stordalen Mire near Abisko, Sweden - III_Palsa_N2_3 | ecosystem: Environmental > Terrestrial > Soil > Palsa > Peat permafrost | place: Sweden...
ACATCTGTTGCCACTCTGAAATGGTTCGCGGTTGGCGCTCGAGGGAACTAGCGCCGATTTTCGCTAGTGCGGCCCAATCGGGGCCTCGGGATATTGCCTTCCGCGTCATACACTCATCGAAATGGTGAGGCTCACATTGGCAGTACGGACAAACGTGTGGAAATTTTCCCCAAAGCATGCCTGACACGCTCTTCACACCGACCTTGCCACAGAGTGCGAACCACCAAGCAAATGCCTTCGCCATATACTTGTGAAGGGTAGGACCATAGTCCGACTTTTTGGAGACCAGAACACTTAGACTGCCAATGACTTCCACAAGATGAGTGAAGATTGCGTTCGCGTCTCGCTGAAAATTTCGATTCCAGTATAGGCGATTGATCGAGTTGTACCAATCATCGATCGATTGAGCCGCGAGAAGCTCGATCAATTGCGTTGTGATCGGCGGTGCAATTGGGTGCTCCCTCTTAAATTCTCGGTTCAGCTCCTCAAGCTCCGTCATCAAGTGATGAGGGAAGAGTTCAACGGAAATCCCCGCTTCGCGGAGCTGGAGCACCCCTCGGCCGAGAATGTTTGGATTCGGGTCCAACATGCCGATCACGACTCTTGAGACCTTTCGCTCGATTAGGCGCTGGGCACAGGGCAGCTTTGGGTGATTGCGCGTGGTGCAAGGCTCTAGCGTCGTGTAGACAGTACACCCTGCGAGGGTCGCATCCCTCAGTTTCAATTCTAATGCCGTGAATTCCGCGTGATCGCCGGAGTTACGCTCGCCACGATACGCCTCCGCTATAATTGCCCCATCCTTGGCGATGACGACCCCTACCTTCGGGTGGACGCGACCGTCCTCGCTCACGCACTTGTGGGCTTGCGCGATGGCCGCACGCATGTACTTGTTGTCAGTCTCGTCGTCGTGTTCGACAATCACAATGCCTCCTAAATGAACTTGAAATCGCCCTGCGCATCACTTCGTGGTCGCTAACGTCGGAAACTTTCCCAGTGCGATCGCAAGCTCCATTTCCGCGCGCAGATTGCTCCTGTAAACAATTGAGGATTCTATGAGAGCATGCGCCTGCTCTGCACGAAGTCGCTCTAGATTGGGGTCGGTGTATTCGAGCTCGTCACGAGTGCAGGCGCGAATAATGCTGGCTCGCAATATCGAGTCGGTATATGTATGTACTAGGTATTCAGCGCTCTTGAGAACTGTTGCGAGTGGATATCGTCGGGGCCCCAGTGCAGGCCCCACTTGGGGCCGCTCCGTTCGACGTATCTGAACGGCGGAAGCAACCGATGCAAAAACAGTCGCATCAGATTGTCCTGTCGGGGAAAAGACCGACTCTACCTCAAGTTTGAAGGGCGCGGCGTTTTCCTCGCACAGGAACAACTCCACGCGCAACCCGTCGTCCATAAAGTTTGCAAGTTGCGAATGTCTCGCCCTAGCTCTCTTGTCAAGTTCTCCTGTCTCTTGCAAAACAGAATCATAGTGCGCCTTCTCGATGCACCAAGGGCAACGATCTGCCTGCCAATTCGGCAAACAAACGGTTTCGACTGCCAAGACCTCGTTTTTCCGATGTACAGCACGTCGGCTCGCGTGCCTCCATTCAAGCTTCCTTCGAACATCGTTCCAATACTCGAGGCTATCTGGTCGAGCTATCGCGACCAAGTACTGAATCTTTCCGACAAATTCCAATCCCCGGAGGCGCGTTTGGAAACCCACCAAACGCGCCCCGGTAATGAAGGCATCGTCTAGGATCAGCAATGACGCGTCGGCGTCAATGCTGCCGAGTAGCCGCCTCGTTTCCTCGTCGTCGTTCGCGGTCGGCCCTGCCGCACGCAATACCAAATCCGAATGCAGAATATTCGGGATTGGATTGCCCACCTGAGAATAGAACTTCTCCACCAAGCTAACAAAGTCGGTTGCCGCCGCGTGCCGCGGCGAGAGGATCGCGGCAGGTCGCTGAGAAAGGCCCTTTAGTAGCGCATACAAACGATTGCGAAACACATTTGATTGAATTAAAGCGCGCGTATCCACGTGAATTGCATGATGTCGCGGCGGTCCGTCTGTTATGTGAGTACGATGGACGCTGAAGACATCTACATGATCATATCGGACGATAAAATCCTTTATGTCACGAGCCGCATCTTCGCGAATTTCAATCTCGATATCGCAGTATCGCAGCGGGAAGTAGACCTGCGGATCAATAGGAATAGATGCCGGCGAGTCGCCTTGCCCCGTGACCAACGACATGAAGGCGCTTGTTTGCGATAGATCCACGAGCCATCGTATTTGTGCATCACCTGTGTCACCCAGCTTAAAGAGTGCCACGAAGTCGAACTCGAGTTGGAAGTCCGAAAGATCTACGAGTTCCCGCAATACGTTTACCAAAGAGCCGGTATGCGTCGCACTGACGAGGCAAATTGCTCGCGCCCCCAGCTTCTTTTCCCGTGAGTAAAGTTCTGCGGCCAACCGATCAATTGACTCGGCAGCAGTCACTTGACTCGTTACGCCAGCTTCCAAGTATTGACTGAGCATTTCAACGGGCATTAGCGGCCTGCCGTCCAATATTGAAAGTATGCGACTGAGATTAAACCCAATAGACGAAATGGACCAAGTGTCAAGTAGGATCGCGTCCGCTTTCGCAGCAAAGGGGATGAGCCAGAAGCAGACTGCATCGATTGCTAACCGTGAGTACTGAATATTGCCAACACGAACGAAGGATCGCACCTGGCGATGCGATGGCGTTAGATAGTGGCATCCCGGAACGGATGGGAGGAGCGCACGCGACTGACTGACAATATGTTCCAGCTCTCCGTTTCTTATTTGATCTATGAAGCCTTCGTCCCCATCTGCTACTGGTGTCTCCGGTGTAATCGATGCGGTAGGATTAATGTTTCCGCTCACCGAAACCGCCAATTCGTTTAGAAACATTACATGGATCGGAACGGTGGGGAAGCGCGCGAATGCACTGGTCAAGTCTGACGACGCCTGGAGGATTGCCTCTAAGAATGAACCGCCACCAACTGGCTCCCTACTGCGTAGCGCGTCTAATAGGGCGTCCTCGGAAAACTGCTCGGCAACAGGAGCTCTCAGGAGGACCAGTTCGACGAACGACTTCCCACCTTGCACAAACCGGTGCGCCTCATCCAGCAAATCCTCAACGGACTTGTCTTGTGTATGCTGTATTAACAGCGCGGAGTAGTCCCGACCCTGATGAGAACATTTGACGACGCAATAGTGCATAGCGCAATCGCAGAGCTTTCTATGGTTGCAACCAGAGCAACTGCCAATGAGTTCCCGCCACGTATGAGTGTGTCGTCTCGGTGACGTCACGTAGCCGTTCTCGATGATCGGAGTTCGAGAGCGCTGCGCACAACCAGTGCTCTCCTGTTCGCAATGAGACGAATGCACCCATTTGACGGGCAGCGCTCAAGGCGCGAGGTATACCGAGTCCGGCGCCCGGATCATTGGCCTTTGAACTCACCTGCTCATGAAGAATTCGACCCAGCAGCGCACGTCGTGACTCACTCTTGTAGCCCGCTGACACAGTTGAGCTGAGAAAGCCATCGAGGATGCCAGGACCGAAATCTGAAATTGATGCTTCAATGAGAGCCGGCGAACTGGTTTCTGGCATGGAGTGGCGAACGTAATCCGCAACTGCGCGATATGAACCGCATCGTTTGATCAGGGCATCCTTATTGATCGCGACGTGTTTTCTTAAGCGAACAAATCGAACGCCGCGAACGCCCCGAGAATCAATTCCACGAGAGCCGTGTGTACGCCCATTTTCGTGCAATTCCGCGATGAACTTAGCAATATTGCCCGCGGGGCCGGCGCTGACCGGTATTTGCATTCGCCTTCTCGCGCCTATTTCGAGCTGGCGACGAGCAGTGAGCACAAAGTGCATCAGCTTGGCTCTGATATTCCTCGTCGACTCTCTCGCGCCGCTTTCGGGTGTTGCCAGCAGAGGTGCGAGGGGATACTCGGGATCGAATTCAATTAGAGTGCGCGAGTCTGTTTGCTTTGGTTCAAGCAAGCCGCCGTTTTCCAACGCCAACCGGGAACGCAAGGACGCGGTGTCTATTCCGGGACTGCTGCCCGAATCTGCAATGACGGCGGTGGCCTCCTGAAGCGAGGCAGCGGTGGGCAGCGTTCGGAGGAACTCGGCATCAGGTGGAATGGTATTTGGCAGTCCCCAGGCCCGGATCGTCACTGGCTTCCGAAATCGACAAAGCGTGCCAACAAGAATCGCCGCCCAGACATCGGCGAGTATCGTTGCACCGGAAATAGTCGCCAGTTGTAGCACGGATGTTCTGTCGAACTGGCTTGGCGGCACGCCGGAATGTGCTCCGGCGAAGAGGGAATCCAGGAATTCTTCCGCCTCTTCTACGCCAATGCCCGCTTGAATTTGATACTTGTCCACTTTAGGTACACCGACTATGAGTCACTGAACGTTGAGAAAATCATCCGGTATTTATTCAAGGCAAACATGGCGATCTGGAAACAGCAATCCTAGCGCATGAATTTCGGTTTATTCTCTGCGCCATCGATTCCCGACTTTTGACCGGCGAACCATCGGCCGGTGCACGGCGAGTACCCCTCTACCGTTTCGCCGCACTCACGCTGAGTCCCTACCCTGCTCAATGGCAGCACGCGCCATCCCTCCCTGCGCCGCAGTTATATGCTCTCCGTACCGCATCGGCATACGGGTGGACTTCCACCTTCCCGCTTGCATGACGGATGCAAGATCGATGTTCAGTGCCAGTAGGTCTTGAGTAGCTCCCACCCTGATCGAATGCCCACTCAGTTGCGCAACTTCCTCGTCCGCTAGCTTGATCCATCTTCCGACCCGTTTGAAGATGTCAGCGATCATATCGACGCTCAATCTGGGACCCACCCTCTTACGCCCCACCAGTCGCCTAAAGACCGCCCCTTCAGTAATCTCGCCAGCCTTCAACCAGCGCTTCAGGTGCTTGACCGTGTCACGGGCAAGATACGCTTGCACACCTTCACCGGCTTGGTCGGTCTTGGAGCGCCGAATGAGGGCTGTACCCGTCCCATCCTTGGCAAACGTCAGGTCCTCGAGGTTCAGTGCGATAAGCTCGCTGCGGCGCGCCATGGCGTCGTAGGCCACGCACAGTAGAGCCCGCTCCCGATCGGCGCGTATACCCTTCCCTGCTGTCTCCAGGAACTGTTTTATCTCAGCCCATCCAAGCGCCCTCGCCTGGCGTTGGCGCGCGGGTACCTTTTGCGCCATTTCCTTTAAAGCCAATCGCACCGGCTCGCTCGCGCACGGACTCAACAACTCGGCCGCGAGATGAGCCCGGGCGATCGTCGCCAAGTACCGCCTAATCGTCGCCGGTTTTTTCATCTTCTTCATACAGTGTTGGGCGTAGGCTCGAACTGTATGAGGCGATGCCGGCAACGGGCTTTCGTTTTTCGTCAAACAGAACTGAGTGAAGGCGCGCCAATCGGCTCGCCAGGCTCTGACGGTGTTGGGCGGATAGGCCCCCTGGGCCATGGCATCCCAGGTACGCAGCGCGCCTGCGGCGCGGACCTGCTCGTCCGTGGGCCCACCCTCAGCGGTGTGGACGACGCCCCGGCCGCCCGAGTAGCCCTTATCTAGCTGGAACGCCCCCAACGCTGATTTCCCCGGATTTTCGGCCATGCACCCGACTCTACCAGAATTCCATCAGTGCCGATAAGTTCAATTATCATGGCTAGTATTGCAGTCTTTACTATTACTATCTTGTGATATTATTCTAGGATGGAAAACGCGCCCTCTTATGGCCGGACCCGCAAAAGAAGGGAGGAAGTCACCTACGCGCAGATCGAGCGCGCCGCCACCGACATCCTGAAAACGGGCGTGCGACCTACACTGGAAAGCGTCCGCGTTGCTGTGGGCGGGGGCTCCCCGCGCACGATCCTCGATGGCTTGAATCGCTACTGGCGCGACCTGGGAAATAAGGTGGCGGGCACACCCGATACCTTGCGCAGGCTACCCGCAGCGGTGGCGGACCTCGCGGAGGGATTGTGGGAGCGGGCGTTATCCGTCGCGGTTGAGGCCGCCCAGGGCACTCATTCGGAGGCCGAGGAGCAGCTATCGCAGCTTAAGAGTCGCCTGGAGCTTCGCTCGCATACGCTTTCGCAACGAGAGGTAGAGCTGGACGAGTTGCTGCGCTCCCGTGAACGCACGATGAAAGAGTTGGAGGAGCATCTGCGCGCAGCTCTGTCGATGCTAACGAAGCGGGATACGACGATCGCGGCGCTGGAATTGCGATTGGAAGCAACCCAACAAGAAACCGAGGACTATCGCCAGCGACTCGCAAAAGTAGTCCACCGCGCCGTCACGAGGCAGCGAAGCATTCCCGCCGCCCGCCTCACAAAGCGAAAGGATGCTGCTCGAAAGCCCGGCCATGCGCTGTCGAAGAAACGCGCGAGGAAGCGATCAGCGAACCGTCGATGACTCCGTCTAAGAGCCCTCCCCCTCCGCCATCATCGAGCAGTCCTCGATGCCATCCTCATCGAACACATGCTCGACTATCGGGTACGGTGGCCCGTTATACCAGCTCGCGTCGTTGGTCTCGTACCGCCGCTGCTCGAGTCCAGAGTGCGAGTCAATCTCGACCACCTCATGTGGCTCCAGGGATATGGCAACAATCACACGGGTGCCAATATCCGTACAGCGCCAGCGCTTACCACCGCTCCAGAACTCAGCTCCAATCTGAAAATTCGTGATGTTGCACGGTGGCATGCTCAGCGGATTCGAGACCGTGTTCTCCAGCCTGAGTTTCGCTGTTCCGTCGGGTTCTCCCTAAAAGCGCGCGGAGGCACTGAGGCCGACCGTACGCGTGATTAGCACACTGATTCGCATTTCGAGCCGCCGGGACAAGTCGCTGGCTGCGGATCGAGTCAGCATGGGAGCCTTGATATCCGGCACCGTCAAGGAGGGCCGCAGTGAAAATTCTCTTGATCGGCGCATCAGGCACTTTGGGGCAGAAGGTCGCCTCACTGCTCACGGCTTCGGACCATCAGGTCGTGCGAATCGGCAGGAAAGCGGGCGATGTGCTCGCAGACTTTGCGGATCCGAAGGGTCTGAGCTCGGTCTATCAAAGGCTGAAGCCTTTCGACGCCGTTGCCATTGCCGCCGGCGACGTGGCCTTCGGGCCGGTGACGGAACTGACGCGGGAACAATGGCAGTTCAGCTTCAACAGCAAGCTGCTGGGACAGATTTCGGCAGTTCAACAGGCCATTCCGCACATCAGCGACCGTGGGTCATTCACCCTGGTGAGCGGATTGTTCAGTGAAGAGCCAATTCCGATGGGCGCCGCCGCCTCGACCGTCAACCGGGCTTTGGAGGGGTTTGTCATTGCCGCGGCCATAGAACTGCCCCGCGGGCTGCGGATCAACCTGGTCAGTCCGAACCTGCTCGAGGAATCGGTCCCCCAATTCGGGAGTTTCGCACCCGGAGTGATCCCGGTTCCGGCGGTCACCGCTGCCCAGGCGTACAAGCGCTCGATCCTGGGCGCCCACACTGGGCAGATCTATAAGATCGGCGCGAGCCTGCACTGAAATGCCAACTCTGCAAACCGTCAATCGCTTTGTGGCGCGCGTGGAAGCCAATGCGCACGTTGAGGCCGTCGAGGAGTTCTATGCCGAGAACTCCTCGATGCGCGAGAACCAGGGCGAGGCACGCGTTGGGCGTGATGCCCACATTGCCAACGAGCATCGCTTCCTCGCGCGTTTCAGGTCCATGACATCCAAATGCGTCCGGCCGATCTTCATGAACGGAGATTTCGTGGTCATCCGCTGGAATTTCGCCTTCGAGCTGCATGACGGCCGGTTCATCACGATGGACGAGCTGACCTATCAGCGCTGGGAAGGTGAACGCATCGCGGATGAGACGTTTTTCTTCGATCCCGCGCAGCGCACACCGAAGCCAGCTCCCGGGGCCTAGCCGGCAAAGTACCGCAGTGTCTTCGTGAGGGTCGGCCAGGGTCCCCTCCCTCATCCGTCAACCCGGGTGCTGGGCCGCTCGCCACCCGCATCCACCTCGGTGTGCCAGCGCCCCTTCTCATCCTCGTAGGAGATCTTCACGGGCTTGCCCGGTATCCTCTGTTCGGCGGCCGCGAGCTTTGCGGCCTTCCGGGCTGCATCGCGGGTGACAAACGGACGGAGAACGTGCCGTTGGCCTGATAGGCCCAGCCGCCGTCGTGCCGGATGACCTTGTAGACGATTTCACTCATAGAGCACGCTCCGCAGACGCAGAGGGCAGAGCTGCCATTGGGCCAGGAACCGCCGCGGGGTCACCATCGTACGAAAGTATCAGCAGGGCAGTCTCACCGGGGTTGGGCAGTATTGTCGCTCAGCCACTGGATGAGCTGCTCATCCAGCGCATCCACGGTGCTCGCAAGGCAGCGCGCCGCACCTTGGGCGTCGGCGGTGGGCGCCGCCGTCTCGAGCCGAAACTGTCTTTGGGCGACGATCCGGCCGTGCGTGCCCCACAGCGAGGCGCGCAGCTGAACGACGCACCGGCTGTCAGCGGGTGCTGTGAAGACCTGCGTGAACTCCTCGATCGTCGCCTGCAGCAGGTACCCGCCCGAGTCAGTCGCGGCCGGCAAGGTAAACCCGGTGTTGGCGGCCTGCACCGCCTGCCTCAACCGCAGCGTGAACAGTTCCCCGGGGGTGGCGACCCACTGGCTCATCGAGTAGCGCTGGGGTCCGGCAGGCGACTCATATTCCAGCCGATAGAAGATGTCCCGGGTGCGGATCCAGCTCGGCTGCATCACATCGGGAATGATCACGGTTGCCGTCAGTCCCGCGACGGGTTTTCCGGTTCCCCTGAACTCTCCCAGATCGAACTGCTTCGGTACCGGCACCGCCGTGACGCAGGCCACCAGCCCCAATAAGCCGATCGCCGTCAGGATGCGGATCATTGCGGCACCCGCGGCAGTACGTAGTCGCGCTCACCCGGTCCCGGTGGCGGCAGGTGAGTGCCGAACAACACGCTTTGCGGCTGCTGCTTGATGCTCTCCAGCAGCGCCTGCAGCGTATCGGAATTCTGCGACAGTCCCTCCAGGACCTGGTCGAGCTTCGGCAGCGAATCCCCCACCAGCGCCTGCTCGACACCGCGGGCGGCCAGGCCCGTCTCGCGGGCGCCCTCCCCGACCGCATCGAGCGCCCCGAGATGTGTTCGGGCGTCCACCACCAGCGCATCCACGTCCTCGATGGTCTTGTGCGCAGCAATGAGCGTCGCATCCGCATTCACGCTCACATTGTTGGCGCGCCGTGCCGCCGGTTGCAGGTCGCGCGCCACCTGGGCGATCTGGTCTGCCGCGACCGTGAAGGAGACGAGCAGTCGCGACAGATGCTGCGCATTCTGCGGGCTCATGATCGAGTTGACCCGACCGAGGGTGTCGGTGAAGGAGGTGAGGAAGCGTTCACCGGTATCCGGCAGCGCGGCCCAGGCGGAAAGGCGCAGGGGGAGTCTCGCCGGGTTTTGCACGGTGCTGATCAGGATGTCGTGCTCCTGACTGGGAAAATCCAGTTCGACATACGCCCCACCGGACAGCCCCTGATAGCTCAGGGTTGCGTACGAGCCCTTGCGCAGCGCGACGTGGGAACTCACGGAAATGCGCACGCGGATGGTCGAGGGGTCATCGCCGTCGAAGGCGATGCTCTGTACCTGCCCGACATGCACGCCCCGCAGGCTCACATCCGCACCGGTGGTCAGGCCGGCCACCGAGGAACTCGTAATGAGATCGTAGAGCGTACCGTGAAGATGACCGCGGGTATTGAACCAGAGGATGGCACCGGCCAGCAGCACCAGCAGCGCCAGCACGAAAATCCCCGCCCCCAGGGTATAGGACCTATTCTCCATGGTGACCGTATCCATCGAAGAAATGGCGGACGAAGGGATGCTCGAAGTGCATCACCTCGGCGAGCGGCGCGGTCACGACGATGCGCTGATCGGCGAGCACGGCGACCCGGTCCGCAAGCGCGCGCAGTGCCTCGACGTCGTGAGTGACCATCACCACGGTGAGTCCGAACGCCTGGGTGAGGCGCGCAATGAGACCCACGACGGCATGGCATTGCTCCGGATCAAGCCCGGCGGTGGGCTCATCCATGAACAGCAGTTCGGGCTTGAGCACCACGGCGCGCGCCAGCGCCACGCGTTTGACCATGCCACCGGAGAGCTCCGCAGGCAGTTTGCGAGCATCGTCCAGGTCGATGCCGGTGCTCTGCAGCGTCACCAGCACCAGCTCCTGGAGGAACTCCTCCGGCCACCAGTGCGCCTCGCGCACGGGAACCGCGACGTTGTCGAAGACACTCAGGGCGCTGAACAGTGCGCCGCCCTGGAAGACCACGCCACAGTGCGCCGCCCACTGCTTGCGCCGGGCCACCGTCAGCGTGGCCATGTCGCAGTCCAGCACCCGTACCGTGCCGCGGTTCGGTTGCATGAGCCCGAGCATCAGTTTCAGCAGCGTCGACTTGCCGCTTCCGGAGCCGCCGATGATGGCGAGGGTCTCGCCGCGTCCCACCTGGAGGTTCAGGTCGCGGTGGATCAGGACTCCGTCGTAGTCCGTCTGCAGACCCTCCACGGCGATGATGGGGCTGGAGCCTCCCACGGTCACATCCCCACCTGGGAGAAGGCGATCGCGAGTACCGCATCGATGATGAGCACCGTGGTCAGCGCGGTCACGACCGCCTGCGTGGTGCCGGCGGCGAGGCTTGCGGAGTCCGGCCGGATACGAAAGCCGTAATAGCAGCTGATGAGGGCCACCGCGGCGCCGAACAGGGCCCCCTTGCCTATTCCGAACAGCATATTCGACAGCGGGATGACTCGGACGATGCCGCGCAGGAAATCGCCCGGTGCGATCCCCAGCTGCAGATGCGCACCGAGCATCGCCCCGATGATGGCCGCGAGGTCCGTCCACACGACCACCAGTGGCAATGCCACCACCTGCCCGATCAACCGGGGGACCACCAGGCGGCGCACAGGCGAGATACCCAGCACCGACAGGGCCGCGAGTTCTTCGGTGACGCGCATGACACCGATCTGCGCCGTGATGGCGGAGCCTGAGCGGCCCGCGTTCAGGACCGCCGCCAGCATCGGGCCGAGCTCACGAAAGACCGCGAACCCGACCAGGTTCTCCACGTACGACTCGGCGCCGATGTCGCGCAGCTGCTGTCCGGAGAGATAGCACAGCACGATCCCGATCAGGAACCCCACGAGTCCGGAGATGGCGAGTGCCTGCGCGCCGGTGCGGAAGATGGTGGCCGTGATCTCGCGGCGCGGGATGTCCTTGAGGGTTCGCAGCATGGCGACGCTGTCGAGCGCCGCCGCGCCCAGCAGGCTCAGGATCCCGGCGCTGTGGCTCAGACACTCGGCCGCGCTCCGGCCCAGCTGACTGACGAGCCGCCGCAACCCTGTGCGGCGCAGCTGCACCGCCGCGGCGGACTGGCGCGCCAGATTGTCGAAGACCCAGGCGTCCTCCGCCCGCATCTGCAGCTGTGCCGGCCGCACCCGCTGCCAGGCCCGCCACAGCAGCGTTGCGCCGGCTGCATCGAGGTCCCGGACCTGCGTCAGATCCCAGCGGGTGGCGCGGGTGGCGGCCGAGCGCAGGCAGCTGAGCAGTTCATGCGGGCGCTGGTGAATGGCGCGGATGTCCCAGCGACCGTAGAGCATCACCCGTCGCCCACCGTCCGTGTCCGCGCGGCAGGCCACCGCGGCTGTGTCCTCATCCGGCGTCATCACCGCGGCCATTGCTGGGGTTCTTGCTGGCACATGCTGGAAGCAACCATCCCGCAGCGGCAACGCGCGAACTTGGATGCGTCATGCGTTATTGAACCGCATTGCCGCCATCTTTCCACAGCCGCCGTCGAACGCAGCCGCACGGTGAGGCAAGAAACCGCCCTTTCATGCAAGGGTCGGATGAGTCCGCGCGCTAGCCTTTGCTCACGCGGACTCTCCCGCGGTAGTGCGCCCTGTTTTGAATTCCAATGGAGGAATTATGCGACTCTTAGCTTCAATGGCGACAATGGTATTGATGTGTGGCACCGCGCTTGCGGCTCAAGCGACCGACAGCGACACCGTCGGTGAAGGCGGAACGCCGGATGCCACGGTGTCCTTGAGTGCCACCAGTGTGGCAGCCGGTGTGGGCTGGGTGTGGGGCAACGGCAAGCTCACGTACAACGGTGCGGGGCATACGTTCAAGATCTCCGGCCTGTCGGTCGTGGATGCCGGGGTCTCAAGCATCACGGCAAGCGGCCAGGTGTATCACCTGACGAATCTGCAGGACTTCACCGGTAACTACACGGTGGCGGCCGCCGGTATCGCGCTCGGCGGGGGCGCGGGTGCCTCGTATCTGAAGAACGAGCACGGCGTGGTCATCAAGCTGGTGGAGACCGAGCAGGGGTTGCGCTTCAACCTCGCCGGCGAAGGAGTCAAGATCGAACTGAAGAAGTAGCGTCAACCCCGCTGGCCGGCCGCCGCGATGCGCCTGAGGGCGCACGCGGCGAGCCTGTTCTAGAAGTTCGCGGCGAGCTTCAGTCCCACGATCACATCGTCGGTGTTCTGCGCGGTGCCCCCCGGATGGCGCACGTACTGGACGTTCGGGCGCAGCTCGAACCAAGGCACGATGACGGCACCGTAGAAGATCTCCGCCGCGTATTCGGACCCTTGGATCGCAGTCTGGTCACCGCCCAGGGCGTTCTGCAACCGCTCACCGGCGGCAATGCGGGAGTTGACATGGGTGCCGCCAATGGCGACGCCGAGCTTGTCGGCGGGACGCGAGGCGAATATGCCGGTGTCGAACAGTCCGAAGGTCACCTGCTTGTCCAGGTCGGCGGTACGCCGATCCGCCGAGGTCGCATTCAGGAACAGGCTCATGCCGCGCCCGGTCTCGACGGATCCGGACACACGCTGCAGGAAATTGATGTACTCGCCATAGGAGCCGTGGCGCACCAGCGGCTTGCCGCCGTCGATGACCAGCGGCTCACCGGCCGTGTTCTCGAACACGTCATTACCGCGGGAACTGTTGTACCAGGCCCCGAACTTGTAGCTACCGTCGAGTCCGGCGCCGAAGGTGTGCAACCAGCCCACTTCAAAGGGCAGCAACGCGCCAGTCGCGCCGGGCGGGTTGCCGAAGTCGAAGGCATAGTGCTGCGAGAAGTAGTTCGGATTGACGACGAAGGCCCCGATCTGCACGTAGCCGAAGCCGGTGATGTTCACCTTCACCCGCGTGCCCCACTGGCTGACAGGCCAGTTGTACCAGTAGTTGCCCACGAGGTTCCCGGGCTGCGCACCGCAGAACGTCAGGTTCATGAAATCACAGGAGAAGGCCGCAAAATCCTCCCCTTCCGTCAGCCGGCCGATCTTCCAGTCCACGTGGCCATCGAGGTACTTCTGGTCATACCAGAACTGCGTGAGCAGCCAGGTCTGGCCACGACCGTAGATTTCCTGGACCTGCTGCAGCGTCTTGAGATCCTCGACACTGCTCAGGTTCTGGCCATTGCGGTCGGTCACCGTCATCTGGAATTTGGCCTGCTCGAGTCCGAACAGTTTCTGCAGATCAAGACCGATATTGAACGTCAACTGATCATCGTAGGTCACGCCTGTGTGATCGCCACCCTGGAGGTTGGTCGCGGTCTCTGAGGTGTAGCCCAGGCGGATGTCGACTCCCAGGTCGCGCAGTTCATTGCGCAGCCCGTTCCAGTCGACGAACAGATCCTCAGTGAACGGCACGGGTGCACCGGCATGCGCCGAGCTCCCCCATGCAAGGAGTCCGACGACAATGCTTCCTGCAGTAATCCTGGTTCTCATGGCACCTACCCTGTTTGGCAACGAAGAGCTCGGAGGCCATCAGATCAGCTCGTCACAGGCTTCTTCCATTGCACAATGGTGTAGTCGATACCATCGTGTTGACTTGGCAACGCACATACCATTGTCCAATGGCGGGCGACTGACGGTTACTGATGAACTGCAGATACGCGCCGGCGTCGGCGCAAGGAGAGAGCGCCATGGAAACCGGTTCATCAACGGGCGATGAGAAGACTGTCGAGGAGCTCATTGAGCAGAGCGATCCGGTCTGGCCCAGAGCGGCCGCCTTCGGCTCATCCTTGTGGATCGTGCTGATCTGCATCGCCGCAATCGGCGCAACGATCGGCGAACTTTTCTACATCGTGGAGTGAGCGGCCCTCACACCTCGAATGTCGGGCGGATCACGGCGCGCGCAATCGTGTGCTGCGTTACGTTGTAGGCGACGAAGGCCGGCGTCATATCCGCCGCAACGTCCAGCTTCTTCACATCCAGTGCATGCACTGCGAAGAGATATCGGTGGGGGCCATCCCCTTTCGCCGGCGCCGGTCCCAGATAGCCGCTGGCGCCCAGATCATTGCGGATGTGGAAAGCGCCCTTGGGCAGCTCCCGGCCTCTGCCGGCATCGCGTGACAGCTGGGTGGTGGTGCACGGCAGCCCCACCAGCATCCAGTGCCAGAAGCCACTGCCGTTGGCGATGTCCGGGTCAAAGCAGGTCACCACGAAACCACGCGTGTGCTTCGGAAAACCCGCCCAGTGCAGCTCGGGGGAAATGTCCTGGCTGCCGGCGCTCCAGGAATGCGCGAACCTGACATCCAGGGGCTTACCGTCCTGGACATCCTCGCTATCGAGGCTGAAGGCCGGAACCGGCGGCAGGAAATCATAGGGATCGGGACGCCTGGGCACTGCGCTCATGATGGACCTCTAGACATAGCGGGGAATGCGTCCGTTGTGTGCGGTCATGCGATCCGAGAGATCCAGCATGACCTTGTGGGCGTAGCACCAGCCCCAGCCCTCGGGAGGATCGTAGGCCTCAATGACGGGATGCCGGGTGCGGTGGAAATGTCCGGTGGCATGCCGATGGGGTGAGTCATCACAGCAGCCCACGTGCCCGCAGGTGCGGCACAGGCGCAGGTGCACCCAGGGCGAGCCCAGGCGCAGGCACTCCTCGCAGCCCAGTGCACTGGGCGTGACCTCGAGAATCGAGGCGAAATGAGAACAGGTGACGATCATCGGTGCGCCTCGGCAATGTCCTCGCGGCCCGGCAGGCGGGTGGTCACCTCCTGCACTATCCAGGCATTGCCGTCCGGATCGCGGAAGGACACGAAGGAGCCGTAACTGCGGTGCTGCGGGTCCGCGCCGCTTTCGTAGGCTTCGCCCGGAGCGCGATGGAAGATCTCGCTCACGTCCAGACCGCGACTGCTGAGCTCAGCGTGAGCGGCCTGCAGATCCGACACCACCAGATACAGGGCGCCTGCGGAGCCGGGCGGCGCCGTCGTGATGCCCTTGCCGAAGTGAATCGAGCACGCCGAGCCCGGTGGCGTGAACTGCAGCAGCCGGAAGGCGCTGCCCTTCACGATGTCGGCGTCCAACCGCCAGCCCAGATCGCGATAGAAGCACTTCGCCCGATCGACATCGGAGACCGGAATGACCACGACTTCGAGTCCCATGCGCACCATTAGTACCTCCTCACGCTTCGCGGTGGGCGGCGGCGGCACCTGAAAAATCCGATTCCGCCACCGTACCCCGCGGCCGCCTCAGGCGGCCTGGCTCGCCTCTTCGGCGGACTCGTGCGAGATCTCGACCGTGGTCCACGTTGACTTCGGGCGCGCCAGCAGGCGCAGTAGCGCCCGGGCGGCCCCGGTGGATGAGGCCGGGTTCTGGCCCGTGACCAGGCGGCCATCGATGATCGCAAGCGGCTTCCAGGCCGGCTCCTTCTCGAAAATGCCACCCACCCTCGTCAGTTCGTCCTCGACCAGGAACGGCACCACGTGCGTGAGATTCACGGCCTCCTCCTCCTCGTTGGTGAAGCCGGTCACCCGCTTGCCCTTGACGAGGGGTTCACCCTGATACTTCACCAGATGAAAGACCGCCGAGGAGTGGCACACGCCCGCCACCGCCTTGCCTGCGTTGTAGAACGACTCGATGAGGGCGATCGAGGTCTTGTTGTCCACCAGATCCCACATCGGACCGTGGCCACCGACATAGAAGATCGTGTCGAAGTCTTCCGACTTCACATCCGCGAGCTTCTTGGTGTTCGCAAAATCCTTCTGCGCGACCGGATCCTTCTTGAACCGTGCCATGGCTGCAGTCTGGTTCTCCGGCAGGTCGCTTTTCGGGTCAACGGGCGGTTGACCGCCCTTGGGGGTGGCGAGCGTCAGTTCCACGCCGGCATCCCGGAAAACAAAGTACGGCGCGGCGCCCTCCTCGAGCCAGAATCCGGTCTTGCGCCCGGTGTTGCCGAGAACGTCGTGCGAGGTGAGGACCATCAGAATCTTCATGCGGGTGTGCTCCTGGGGTTAAGGTGAGAGCTTGCCGGTGTAGTCCGGCAGGCGTTTTTCGACATCGGGTGTGCGCTGCAGGCCCAGCCCCATCAGCTGCGTGACGCGCTTCTGGGCCTGGGGACGCTGCACCGAGGCGATGAAGGCATCCCAGCCGGCACCGATCTCGTCATCGGAGGGCAAACTGGTGTCATTCACGAGTCGCTTGATGTCGGCAATGGTCTGTTTGTCGAAGGTCGCGATGCGTCGCGCCAGCGTGTCCACGAACGGATCGAGCTGCGCGTCCGGCAGAGAGCGGTTCACGTAGCCATAGCGCTCAGCCAGATCCCCGTCGAGGTCCTCGCCGCTCAGCAGCACCTCGAGCGCGCGGCCCCGACCGATGAGCCGCGGCAGGCGGGCCATGGGCCCACCACCCGGCACCAGCGCAGCGCCCACTTCCCACTGCGAGAGGATGGCCTTCTCGCGACTGGCGAAGCGCAGATCGCTGGCCAGTGACAACTCACTGCCCACACCGGTCGCGCGGCCGCGGATCTCCACGATGGACACCACCGGGGCGCGGGTCAGGCGCACGAACATGTCGGGCAGCGGTGGCAGACCTGTCCGCCCGGGCGGCAGACCGGTGGTCGCCGACAGCGGCGGCACGAAGTCGTAGTGGGTGAGGAAGTAGCCGGGCACATCACTTTCGAAGACCACCACCCGCAGGTTCGGATCGGTCTCGATCTGGGAAATGACGGCCTGCAGTTGCGGAATGGTCTCCGGCCCGAAGATGTTGAACGGTGGGTTATCCAGGATCACGCGCCAGTACTGCGGCGTGCGCCGCTCGATGCGCACTTCCTGCTTCGGTGCGCTCACGCTCGAGGCCGGTGGGACCTGGGACAGCGCGGGGATTGCGGATCCGCCGGCCAGCAGCGCTGCCGCCAGCAGCGACCGTTTCCAGTTTGTAACCATGATCACTCCTGAAATATAAAAGTGGCGCTAGCTCAGGCCGAAGATCGCAAAGCGCCGGTCGGCATCGGTCCACACCCGCTCGACCTGCCAGCCGTTGGCATTCACGAACCGCGTGAAGCCTGCAATGTCGTACTTGCGCGAGCTCTCGGTATGAATGGACTCCGCGGCGGCGAACTCGAAGGTCCGCCCGGCGATGGTGACCGTCTGCGGCATGAGACTGACGAGGTGCATCTCCACGGCCGCTTCGGCCTCGTTCCACATCACCTCGTGCGCGAAAGTGCCGGGCGCAAAGTCGCCCTCGAGCTCCCGATTGATGCGGGTCAGCAGGTTCAGGTTGAAGCGTGCCGTGACGCCGGCGGCATCGTCATAGGCGGGCAGCAGCACCTCCAGCGGTTTGCACAGGTCGACCCCGATCAGCGCCTTGCCGCTGGCGCCGACCTGGCCGCGCATGCGCTGCAGGAACGCCGCCGCGTCGCGGGTATCAAGGTTGCCGAGGGTCGAGCCCGGAAAGAAGGCGACACGGTTCGGCTGCGGAATCCACTCCGGCAGCGCAAAGTCGCGACTGAAGTCGGCCGTGACGGGACGTGTGGCTAGGTCGGGAAACGATGCCCGGAAGCGCGCCGTGGTCTGATCGAGGAATTCTCCGGCGATATCCACCGGCACGTACAGGCGCGGATTGTGCAGCGCCCGGATCAGAATCTCGGTCTTGATGCCCGCCCCGGCACCGTATTCCAGCACCGTGCGGTTCGCGCCGCAGAAGGCGCCGATATCCTCGGCCTGCTCGCGCAGGATCTGCGTTTCGGTGCGGGTCGGGTAATACTCAGGAAGCCGGGTGATCTCCTCGAACAGTTCGCTGCCCAGGTCATCGTAGAGCCAGCGACTGGGCAGGCTCTTGCGCGCCCGGCCCAGCCCTTCGAGCACATCGCTGCGGAAACAGTCCGTCGTCGTATCGGCAGTCGTCCTGATCCGGGTTGCCGGAGCATCTTCGGCCAGGCGTACGCCGCTGAACTGCCAGCGGGCGTCGGGTGCGAAGAAGTTGCGGTAGCAGCCGCGGATGTGTGAGGCCGGTGTCGCGCAGGAGCCGCCGCGAAGGACGAACTGACCGGACATGAACTTGGCGTTGTATTCACCCAGCGCACCGGGGGATGGGGTGAACCCCGGATAGGGCTGGAAAGCACTGCGCGTCCATTCCCAGACATCCCCGAACATCTGCCGCAGGCCCTGGCCCTGCGGCGCCGGCAGCGGCCGCAGTCGACCACTGTCGGCAAAATTGCCGAGGCGGGAGGTGGTGCCGACCGCGTGCTCCCATTCCGCTTCGGTGGGCAGGCGCTTGCCGGCCCAACGGGCAAAGGCATCGGCCTCGAAAAAACTCACATGCGTGACCGGTTCATCCAGATTTACCGGCTGCGGGCCGCGCAGGGTCATCGACCAGTAGACCTCGCCGTGCCGTTCCCAATACAGCGGCGCGACCCAGTTCCCGGCGCGCACCGCATTCCATCCCGCCGAGAGCCACAGCAGCGGATTGCGGTAGCCGCCGTCGCGGATGAACTCCACCCACTCGGCATTGGTGGCGAGGCGGTTGGCCAGGCGGTAGGGCTGCAGCACGACCTGGTGCCGCGGTCCCTCGCAGTCGAAGGCAAAGCCGTTCCCGTCATGACCGATCAGCACCACACCGCCCTCGAAGCTCAGGTACTCGGGCCTATCGCGTGGGCGGATATCCACCGGCAGCGGCTCGGGCGCCTTGAAGGCCGGGCGCAGCGGGTTCTGTGCAAAGAGGTGCAGGATGTCGGTCAGCAGCAGTTCCTGGTGCTGCTGCTCGTGGTGGCAACCGAGCTCGATCACCGTTGCGACCTCGGCACCGGGCCGGCGCGCCAGCAGTCGCTCGATGCCGGCGTTGACGTGCTCGCGGTAGGCATGGATGTCTTCCAATGCCGGCCGCGTCAGCAGGCCACGGATCGGGCGCGGGTGTCGCTCCCCCAGGCTTTCGTAGTAGGAGTTGAATAGGAAGCCATAGCGGTCGTCAAAGAGGCGGTACCCGGGCAGGTGCGGGACCAGCACCATGTTCTCGAAGAACCAAGTGGTGTGCGCGAGGTGCCACTTCGCCGGACTCGCATCGCTCATCGACTGCGCGGTGGCATCGGCATCCGACAGCTCCAGCGTCTGCAGGCAACTGGCGCGGCGCACGGACCGAAACAGATGCCGTACCGCATCCGATGCCGACTCGGTGCTGCGAAAACTCAGAGCTTCCATGAGATCCCTCCGTTGCAGGCCAGGGCCGAAACTCCCATAGCGCTGCAGACGTGCCAATGATCCCTAAGTATCAGATCAGCACGACTGCCCGACGCGCAGCCGCGCTTCGACACTTAGGTCCAATGGCAGCGTGCAGGGACGTTTGATGTCATCACTGCGACGAGACAGATCAACCCGCACATCCATCCCGGAGACAGCAGTCATGTTCAATCGACGTCTTCTCAGATCCCGTCGTGCGCAGTTCGCGCTGGTTCTGGCCTGTGGCACGGTGGTCGCCTTCCTGACCGGCTTTGCGATTTCGGCTCAGGACAAGTACACCCTGCGCGTGCCCAATGGACTGGCGTTCTCTGAATTTCGCGGTTACGAGAACTGGCAGGTCGTGGCGGTGAGCCAGACGGAAAGCCTGCTCAAGGTCATGGTCGCGAACCCCACGATGATCCAGGCGTATCGCGCCGGCATTCCAGGTAACGGTCAGCCGTTCCCGGATGGCTCCAAGATCGCCAAGATCGAGTGGAAACCGAAGGTGAATGCCGAATCGCCGTTCTGGGTGCGCGTGCCGGATACGCTGCAGGACGTGTTCCTCATCGAAAAGGACAGCAAAAAATATCCGAACACGAAAGGCTGGGCGTATGCCGTGTTCGACTATGACCCGGCAACCACCTCCTTCGCACCCGACAAGACCGGCACCATCACCTGCGGCTTTGCCTGCCACACGGCAGTGGCGAAGAAGGATTACATCTTCACCGGTTACGGCACGCGCTGAGTGTCATGGCCCGGCTGCTGTCCGTGAATGTCGGCCTGCCGCGGGAGATCGAGTGGCAGGGCCGCACGGTGCGTACCGGAATCTTCAAGGATCCGGTGCGCGGGCGATGTCAGGCCCGGCGCCTGAACCTGGACGGCGACGGACAAGGAGATCTAGCCGGACATGGTGGCGTGAACCGTGCCGTGTATGTCTACCAGATGGACTCCTACCGGCACTGGCAGGAACAGCTCAAGCGCAGCGACTTCGTGAGTGGCCAGTTCGGCGAGAATTTCACGGTTGAGGGGCTGCCTGACAATGTAGTGTGCATCGGTGACCGGTTCCAGATCGGCGGCGGCATCTTCGAGGTCACGCAACCGCGGGTGACCTGCTATCGGCTGGGCATCCGCCTGAACGAACCGCAGATGGCGTCACTGCTCACCGCGAGCGGCCGGCCCGGATTCTACTTTCGCGTGCTGCAGGAAGGCGAGGTCGGTGCCGGCGACAGCATTGTGCAGGTGGGCGCAGCCACCGAGCGGATGACGGTCGCCGAGATCAATGCCCTGCTCTATCTGCCGGGTCACGACCCCGAGAAGCTGCGGCGTGCGTTGCGGATCGAGGCGCTCTCGCCCGGCTGGCGCGCCTCGCTCCAGGCGTTACTGGAAAGCCGTGCCTCCGGCAACGCCGGGCTGATACCGGCGGTGGCGGCGCATCCGTCGGTAGCGGGTTTCGCGCGGTTGCGGGTGACGGCCCTGGATCGGGAATCCGCCAACGTTGTGTCGATCACGCTGCAGAACAGCGCGGGCGGGCCGCTGCCCCCTGCCCTGCCCGGTCAGTACGTCGTGCTGCGGCTGCAACCGACCGCGGGCCGCCCGCCGCTGTTTCGCAGTTACTCGCTGTCAGGGCCGAGTTGCACCGAACGGTATCGGATCAGTGTCAAGATCGAACCGCACGGGATAGGCGGCGCTTATCTGCAGGAGCACCTGCGGGTGGGTGACGAGTTGGATGTAAGTGCGCCGCGCGGCAGCTTCATCCTGGCGCCGGGCGATCGGCCCGTGGTGCTGCTCAGCGCTGGTATCGGAGCGACTCCGGTGCTGGCGATGCTGCACGCACTGGCCGCGGCGCATGCCACGCGTCCGGTGGTGTGGCTGCATGCTGCCCGGGACGGGGCGCACCACCCCTTCGCCGCGGAGGTCGCGCGCCTGATGCCCGCACTCGTCAACGGCCGGCGTCATGTCTGCTTCAGCCGGCCGCGTGCGCAGGATGTGCTCGGTAGGGATTTCGAATCCGCGGGCCACATCTCGCAAGCGGTACTCGATGCCCTCGCGCTGCCGGCGGACGCCGAGGTCTACACCTGTGGCCCGAGCCGGTTCATGGCCGACATGAAGGCGCTGCTCGTCTCGGTGGGCGTGGCACCGCAACGGCTACACACCGAAATCTTCAATGGCGGTGAGTCGATGACCCCGGGCCTGGTGCATAACGCCGCTCGCGCGCCCCATCCGCCACCCCAGGATACGGAACGCGGCCCGCTGGTCTCCTTCGCACGCAGCAGTGTCACGGCCCACTGGCCACAAACCGGCTACCAGAGCATCCTGGAACTGGCGGAAGCCTGCGATGTGCCGGTGCGGTGGTCGTGTCGGACCGGTGTATGCCACAACTGCGAAAGCGGTCTGATCTCAGGAACTGTGGCGTATCGCCCGACTCCGCTGGAGCCGCCCGCCGAAGGCAATCTTTTGCTGTGCTGTGCCCAGCCGGAGCGTGACGTCGTGCTGGACCTATAGGCGGCGACAGCTCCACCGACCCGGTGTTGGCTTTGGAATCAAAGAGTCTTGCCATAACATAACAGCTCCAGTAGGATCCGCCCATGCTTATGCTTGCTCGGCGCCCTACTTGCTAGATGGCTGCGAAACCTGAAGCGGTCTCAGATGTTATTACCCTCACGGAGGCTCGCAAGCCAGTCGACTCCGAGGGTGTTGCCGACCTCGCGCGGCGAGCGGCAGATCTGAATAAGACGATCCGCGATCTGGCGACCCACCCGAATCACCGCAAGACACTTCGTAAGTTCGTTGGGCCTGAGGTCGCCGCCCTGCTTGGACTGAAGGTTGAGACCCTTTACCGTCGCCTCGACCGCCATCCGGAACTGCCGCAGGGTCTGACCGCCAACCCCAGGCGTCGCGAATTTGCGCTGGGGGAAGTATATCGGCTGCGCGAAGCATTCGAGTTGGCGCCCAAGCGCGCGCCCGGCCAGCCGGGCCTCGTGCTGTCGATCTGCAACTTCAAAGGCGGTGTGGCCAAGACCACGACGGCGGCGCATCTGGCGCAATATCTGGTGCTGAATGGGTACCGCGTCCTCTTGGTCGACCTTGATGCCCAAGCGAGCCTGACCCAGTTGTTCGGCATCCTGCCGCATACCGAAGTCGGGGATGAGCAGACCGTTCGGACTTTTCTGGAGGGCCCGCATTTCAACGGTCGGCCGAACCCGCATTGGACGGGCGACCTGCGGTCAATCGTCCAACCCACGCATTGGTTCAACCTTGATCTAATCCCCTCGAATTTGGGCGTCTACGGGTCAGAATTCGCTATAGCCGCGCGCTTGCGGGATGAGGAAGGCTTCGCGTTCCATCGTCCCTTGGCGGATGGCCTCGCACCCTTGCGGGACCTCTATGACGTAATCATTCTGGATACGGCACCTTCGCTGTCGTTCGTGAATAGTAACGCCATGTTTGCAGCCGATGGCCTCCTGATCACGCTTCCGCCGGCCATGATCGACCTGCAGTCCTCCTCCTTGTTCTTTGAGCTGGTCGCCGAACTGATGGAGGCGTTCAATCGGGCCGAGGCCGCACCTAAGATCTATGAGTTCGCCTCGGTGCTGTTGACGCGGGTGCGCAATGAGAGCACTCACGCCCAGATCACGCGCTGGATCCGGCAGTTCTTTCCACAGGAGACCTGCGCGCACTCCATGGTTCAGAGTTCGGCGCTCGAGAAGGTCGGGCCTGAGTTGCTGACGCTCTATGAGGTGGCCGATTACGACGGTGACCGCCGCACGTTGGATCGTGCCATTGAGGCGATGAATGCGGCGAATGCCGAAGTGGAGTCGTTGATTCACCAGGCGCTGCAGGCCCGCGCGGCCCGGTCAGCAATCCGCGCGGATGCCATCGTGCGCGAAGGCGTCCCGGCATGACAAGCAAGGCCAAGGAACGCCGCGCAATTCTCGATCAGACCCTTTCCGTGCGGGCCGCCATTGCGCCGGAGGAGCGTGCGCCACCCCAGGCGCGGCACTTGGGTCCCATTGCTGAGCAGGCGAATCTCTACGCGGAGCACGTCGCCACGCGGGCGAAGCTTTACGATCAGGCCAAGGCTGAGGGTCGTCTGCTCCTGGAGCTCGATCCGAAGAAGATCCGGGCCACCGAATTCCGGAACCGGCATGAGCGCTCGCTGCTGGCCGATGACCCGAAGTTCATTGAGCTCAAGACCAGTCTTCAGGCCAATGGACAGGAAAATCCCATCCGGGTTCGCCCGCTCAAGAATGGCCTGCCCTACGAGTTCGAGATCATCGCTGGCCACCGTCGCCACGCTGCCTGCCTGGCGCTCGATGCGACCTGTGCCGGGGGTTTCCCGGTGCTCGCGCTGATCGATGCCGCTGCGGCGGATGCCCGCGATCTGGTGCTGAAAATGTACCGGGAAAACGAGGAACGCTACGACCTGTCTGCCTTTGAGAAAGGGCGCATGTTTGCGCGATGGCTTGAGGCCGGAATTTATGACAGCCAGCGCGAACTGGCCGCGGGAATTGGTTTGGGCGAAGCGGCCGTAGCAAAGTATCTGGCCGTCGCCGCCCTCCCCGCCCTGGTACTGGCCGCCTTTGGCGATGAACGTTCGATCCCGATGAACTGGGGACCGACGCTCAGCCAGGCGCTCAAGGCGAACGAAACAGCCGTTTTGCGAGCGGCCGAACGGTTGGCACAGCGTCAACCGCCGGCCGCTGCGGATGTGGTATTTCGCACGCTGACTGCCGCGGCAGTCGGCAAGAGTTCACCCGCAACCGGGACTTCCCGCGAGGAATCGGTGCGCATCGGCGGCAGGGTGCCGCTGAAGGTCGGTTCAGGTCGCAACCGCATCGTGCTCAAGCTTCAGCATGTGAATGAGGCCATGCAGAAGCAGATGCGCGAAGAACTCAAGGATTGGGCCGAGGCTTGGCTCCGCAAACGACTGGACGGACCATGAGTCCCTCGCCCTTTCCTCAGCGATCACCAAACCCCGGCTCTTCGGGGTTTTCGCGTTTCTGGGGGCGCCAATTTCTGTGTTTCCCGCACATCGGTCAATCGGCCGCTGTCGGGCAGATACACCACAGCGGGCTGCGAACTTTCCTGCAGGAAAGTTCTGCGGTGAACCTCTCACCGAGCGAACCGAAACGACGGCAGGGTCCCGAAAGCCAGATGGCCTGGGCTGAAAACTTTCCCGCAGGAAAGTTCCGGCCAACGAGGAGGAACGTCACATGACAACGAGCCAATAAAAAGGCCCCGTACGGGGCCTTTCTACCATCAAGGACCGATTCGCAGGAAGCCGCGAAACTGACCTAGAAGTCGCAAATCAAGGTTAGTGGCCCGAGTTCCTCGGGTCAAGAGCGGATCCCTCCCGGAATCGATCTGGTTTCTCGAAATCGTCTGTATTGGCGAGGGATAGTTCATGTCTGCAGAATATTCACACGATCCACGCGTCCGGCTGACGCGGGAGAAGTACTTCAGTTTACGGCCCAAGCCCTTGGAGCGATGGATCTGGTCGCAGGGCATCCCGGCTTCAGCCGAGCGCGTGTTCTGGCTTCACTGGCAGGAGGGCCACCTGCGCGGCGACTGGTGCTCGGAAATTCCGTTGAAACGTGTCGCGCGGGAGTGCTGCCTGGACCCCTCCACGGTTACGCGGTCCTATCAGCTGCTGAGCAAACTGGGGTGCCTGCGACGCACCGATCCGGGCCGAGACCCTGCCAATCCGTTCCAGCAGGCGACGGCGGTTACCGAAGTACGCATACCGACGGAACTGCTCACCGAACTGGACCGCCATCCCAACCGTAGATCGGGCAATCGGGAGCAGGGGGCCGCGACGAAGGTTGCGGTCGCCGAGCCCCAAGCAGCCGCTCAACCTGAAACGGCGGCGCCGGTCGATCCCTTCGCGGGCCTGCGGGGGCGAGACCGTCTGAAGGCGCTCGCGCGGCTCACGGCCGCCCTGTCGGTCACGGAAGAAAGCCGTTACAAGGAGGCACTGCGGACTCATCGCGGACACATGGAATTTGAGGCGCAGACCAGGCTGTCGGCGCAAGAGCAGGGCACAGTGCTCCAGTTCCTCGCCTGCGTGTCTCGAGGCCCGGCAAGGGCGCCTGTGCAGGTGCTGCCTGGCCCACAACCCCGCCAGTCCCGCCAGCTGTCTGTTTTCGAACTCGCGCGGCTGCGCCGTGAGATTCAGCGCCTCACGTCCGTCGAGGCCGCTCCAGAGCTGCTGCGCCAAGTGGTGTGGTCGATGGAGCAGGGCAGCCTGCAGCGCTTCCCCGCATTGCACGCGCTGCATATCGCATTGAAGAAGATTCGCGAAGGTGTTTGGACGCGGCCCAATCGGATGCCACCCAATTGGGCCCGTGCCCTGAATGCACCGCTCGAGACCTGCCGCCGTGCATAACGAATAGAGGATCTCTTCCGGAAAGTATGAAACAAGAAAGAACTACGGCCTGCGGCCGATGCTTTTTTTGACGGAACGGTCAAACGAGGCAGGCGAGGGCAGGGTAGGCGCACGACACTTCACTTCCCGTTGATCAGGGCACCTGCCATAAGTACCTGATTTGATGATGGTTATTGTTATAACGAGGTAACAATAATCAAGCGGAAAGCTTTCCGCTTGGGCGCGGTCACTGCCAACAGCACATCCAGACAAGACCTCGCCCGCGGCCCCAACCATGTTGGCTACCTACGCATAGGAGTCGTGCAGTGAAATCTGGAACGCAACCCTCTCCGTGGTCTTCTGATGACGAGTCAGACGGCTTCAGTCAGTCTCACGATGACTACGCTGACCTGACAACCGTGTTCGACTTCGGCCAGGGCCTGCTGATCTTCACCGCCCTGGTCATGCTGGGCATCGCGATTGCGGTGTTCGGCTGATTCAACTAATGCAGATAGGTCGAATACACGTAGTCGTTGGCCTTCTGGGGCGTGTGGCAAGCAAAACATTGCTTCACTGAGTCGGTGACCACCGGTTTGCTCGGGTCGCCTTCCGGCCAGGCCTGAAATCCCCAGCCCCCCGTTGCGGCATATTTCATGGAGTTCTTGACCATGACGGTCACGAATTTGCGGTTGCCTTGGGAATAGATCCCGTCGTCGGTGGTGTAGTTGCGGACATCATCGACGAACACCGTGCCATCGGGGTAGGGCGTGCCTGCGCCTTGTGTCAGCCGCGCGAAGCCGATCGAATTCACGTAGACCAGGTGATTACCCGACGTGATGCCCAGCCTGTTCGCTTTCTTCGTGATCAGCAGGGAATTGACCAAGTACCCGTGCTTGAAATCCGCCGGTACCCGGATCTCACCGGCCGTGTCCGCGAACAGCGTTCCGCCGGCAACGGTGATTCCAACGAGTGTCAGCGCCATCAGCAGGCGCGCATTGCGGGTACTCAAAGGCGTCATGGCAATTCCTCATGTGGGTGGCTCGCGAGCGCTCCAGCAATCTCACGCAGCAGCGCATGTGTCGATGACACATTGGTATCGCGATCGCCCGGCTCCGATACCATCGTGCAATCGCGTCGGCCCCGTGCCGCTGTTTGAATCAGCGCCTGGTATCACAGGAGCAGCACATGGGCAGAGATGAAGTGGAAATGAAGCTCGAGGTGGTGGTGATTCCCGTCTCCGACGTGGATCGGGCGAAGAGCTTCTATACCAAGTTGGGTTGGCGGCTGGATCTGGATGCCGCGCCGAACGCTGAGTACCGGGTGGTTCAGTTCACGCCGCCGGGTTCATCATGCTCGATCATCTTCGGGCGCGGCGTCACGCAGGCCGCGCCGGGTTCGGCACAGGGACTGCATCTGATCGTCCCGGATATCGTGGCGCTGCGTAACCAGCTGGTGGCTCGCGGGATCGGAGTGAGCGAGCCGTTCTACGACCCCTCCGGACTCTTCCACCATGCGCAGGCGGGTGCCGTAATCCAAGGCCTGCAGCCGCGGCGCAACAGCTATGGCAGCTACGCCTCCTTCAGCGATCCGGACGGCAACACCTGGGTGGTCCAGGAAGTGACGGTGCGCCTGACCGGTGATGAGCACGGTGGACCGCTGACATCGATCAGCGCGCTTCAGGCCTCGTTCCGGCGTGCCGTGGCGGCGGCACAGGGCAACGGCAAGTCCGGATTCATTGCGAGTAGTGGCTGAACACCAGATCGCGCTCCTTGATCCGGTGGTGGCACGGGAAGCAGCTGCGCAGCGCCGCCGGCGCCACCGCTTTGCCGTCGTTGAACTGCGCGAATCCCCAGCCGTCGGTTGCGGCATAGCGCGCCGAGTCCTTGACCATCAGCTGCACGTTGGTGGGTGCGCCGGCCACGAAAGACTGCGC
>Ga0302314_10003789_pt1 | contig 27821 bp, 26 predicted proteins | sample III_Palsa_N2_3_FD_200533 | JGI IMG/M metagenome (GOLD analysis project Ga0302314, IMG submission 200533) | Peat permafrost microbial communities from Stordalen Mire near Abisko, Sweden - III_Palsa_N2_3 | ecosystem: Environmental > Terrestrial > Soil > Palsa > Peat permafrost | place: Sweden...
TGCCACTACCGAAGGCGTTGCCACACGATCGAGGGGCGGCCCACCGGAAGCCGCCCCTGACGCCTATCAGCCCGGCTACACTCCAGTCCGCCTGCATCGTCCCAGGTCAAGCCCCGAAATCCTGCTGGAGTACTAGGACTCGCTCGGCGTTGGCGATGTCTTGTTTGCCGAGGCATGCGGCGAGGACTCCCGCTTCCTGTGCGGCGCGGTCGCGTACGCGCCGCAGGAGCCCGGATGTGTTGGTTGTGCGGCTGCCTTTTCGTTGATGAGATGCCGGGCGAGGACGTCCGCGGACTCGGGGGTGAGTCGGTAGATCCCCTGCAGGCTCAGTGCCCTCAGGAGCCTGCCGTCCTCAACGTACTTGAGCTTCCTCTCGCCCCGCCGTGAGGTGAAGGTGAGGTGCTGCAGGTGTTCTCCGGGCAGGGGCCGGTCGAACCTGAGCGGGCTGCCGGGCGGTCCGAGCACGACCTCGTTGATGCAGCCGCTCTTCAGCGGGCGCCAGTGGATCAGCCCGGCGTAGTCCTCGTCGGCCAGTTCCATGCCGGCCCGGTCGTAGTCGATGATCTGCTGTACCTCCATGGAGCAGACCGGGTGCAGCGCTGCTTGCCAGGCCCGGACAGCGAAGATCCGGTCTCCGGGCCTGACGCCGGCGCGGCGGAAGCTGGGCCGGGACTGATGGGGCCCGCCGAACAGCACTGTCGGTCGCTGCCCGGCGAAGCCCCCGAGTATCAGTTCCCGGCACAGGTCATTGGTCCACAGCGCGGTGTAGGAGTCGGCCACGCCCCCGAACATAGCGACGGTCACTGACAGTGCGACCTGGTCACTGGTCCAGGAGGTGGTGCATCACGGATTCCGGTATGGACGGGTTCGCGGCGGCGCGGTCCGCAGTGTCGGTGCTGCGCAGGAGGCGGGCCAGCACCCGGCTAGGCGGGCGTGGGTCGGCTGCTGCTTGGTTCCTGACGCCCTGATGGGGGTCGTCGAGCAGTCGGATCACGGAAGCCGTGGAGAGCCGCTGGTCGCGCAGGGCCTGCCAGCGGACGCCTGAGTCCGGATCCCGGCTGAATCGTTCTACCAGTTCGGGGCTCGCCTGCGGATCGAGAAGGGCGAGCCCACGCACGTTGGGGTCGGGATCGTCCGCGTGGCGCAGAGTGCCTTGCCGGGGGAAGTTGGGGTGCTTGACCATCTCCGCCGCGGAGTAGCCGTTCCAGCTCCGAACCATCTCCAGCAGTACGTCAGGTGGGGCCTGCGCGCAGCGTTCGGCCAGGAACAACCGGACGACCCAGTCCTCGTCGCGCGCCAGCAGGTCCACCACGTCGGCAGGCAGGTTCTTCGAGCATGCGGCACTGCGGCGGAGCATCACGTGCGAGGAGGCGGCACAGCGGCGCATGGCCTCCGCGTCGTCCTCCAACTCGCGGACCCACGGCAGCGGATTGCAGCGAGCGCGGGGATCGAACTCGATGGGTATGCGGGAGCGTTCCTCTTCGGTCAGGTCCGGACGGACTGACACCAGATAGCGGACGTCCGGCTCGGGGTCCTGGCCGAGCCGGGTGACGAGAGTGGAGTCCAGGCTCGGGTTCTTCGCTGCCGCGCTGCGCAACTTCCTCTCGGCGCTGTCGGCCAGGTCCTCCGCCAGCTCGTGGGCGAGCATGCAGGTACCGGCGGCGCGTTCGCGGTGCTGTTCGCTGGGCAGGGCCGTGAAGTCGGCCGCTGAGAGCGGAGAGGAGCGGTGCTGCGCCAGGACGGCTTCGGCCCGCACATCGGCGTCCGGATCAACGAGCAGGGCGGTTCGGGCAGTGGGAGCCAGGTGAGCCCAAGCGCGTGAGACGGCTGCCTTGCGGACCTGGGGGTCCGGGTCGACAGCCAACTTGGCCAGAAGCCGCGTCGGTAGATCGCGGTGGAGTGCCAGTTCGGCCCGCACACGCGAGCTCGGGTCGATGGCGAGCTGGGAGTATGTCCCGTCGGTGAGCACCGATCGTCCATCTACGGCGCAGGTGAGCAGGATCCATCGGTGGTTGGGGTCGGGGTCGCGGAAGAGTTCGGCACGTTGCTCGGCGTTGAGCAGCCGTCGCTCCGCCAGCCCCTTGCGCACTCGCCATTCGGGGTGGGCGATCCAGGCATCGACGACTTCTTCCGGGAGCTCCCGGTGGACCAGCCAGAACGGCAGCCTCTCCTGTGGGGCGACGTCCAGGAGGCGCAGCAGCACCGACACGGGCGCGGCACGGTTGCTGGTCAGCCCACTGCGCCACTCCCTGCGCAACCCGGGTGAGGCGGCCTTCCACCTCAGGAAGGTTCGCCAGCCGGTCTCGCGCTCCTTCGGGTCCTCCACAGCCTGGGCCTGTGCCGACGCCTCCAGCCAGTGCGAAAAGGGGCTGACGACAACGAACCAGACCGCGTACTCCTCGGTCGTGGAGCCGAGGACGCTCTCTCCGTCCAAGGACATGGCCACGAACTCCGGCTGGCCCGGCTTCGGGCCAAGCAGCCCGGCCAGGTCCCAGCGCTCCGCGAGTTGCACCCGGGTCCAGTGGCCGCGTTCGCCGCAGGAACAGCCCTGGTTGGCAACGCTGATCAGGAATTCCCCCTCAGCGTTGATCACCCCGCACTCGACGGCGAGCCGGTACCACTGGCGGTTCAACTCCGAGACCAGGTCGGGATGGTCGCCCGGTACGGTGATCGCGGGTTCTGCACTCCCTGCGATCACCGGCCGCCAGGCGGTCGCTGCGGGACGCGCGTCAACAACCCGCCCATGACCACCGACCAGCTCCAGGCCGGCGCGATCGAACAACTCTCGCAGCGCACTCTTCTCATCCCCCATGACGGCCATCTTCCTCCCCCGGCTGTCAGGGCAGCTGCGGCTGAGGCATAGATCACACGGCAGAGCTTTCCGGGGCCGCTGCCGTTGGACCTGGACCTTCCACAACTGAGCCGTTCGGGACGATCAGCAACGCCACCTGCCGCTCCCATCGTGCCGCGGTTCTCGCCAAACGGAGACTGCTCCAAGACGAGGCCGAAGACAGGCCGGAGGCTCCCGATGCCGGGCGAGAAATGGACCCCGCCCGGCCAACCGAGCCGAAAACTGAGACGGAAAACGCAGAGGGCCCGCACCGGTGAACGGTGCGGGCCCTCTGACCTGCGGAGGATACGAGATTCGAACTCGTGAGGGGTTGCCCCCAACACGCTTTCCAATTCTGCTCGGCGCTGTTCGGCGGGGTCCGTAAGGGTCCTGACCTGCGGCGGATCGGTTGCCACAGCGCCGGTTGAATGGTGTTGAACCCCGATGAATGAGACCAAAACTGAGACCAGGACGGTCCGAGTGACGTGGTCTTCAGGACCCTTCGATGCTCGCCACAGTCGTGGTGATCACGTCGCAGACCTGGGTGATCCCTTCGACGTTGAACCGGACGCCTGAGATCGTCAAAAAGACCTGGTAGGCACCCTTGCTGCCAGGATGTCGCTTCACGGCGTTGCCGTACCTCTTCTGCAAGGCCCGGTCGAGCCGTGCGTTTATCGAGTCTCTCGCGGCCTTTCCCGACTTGAGGGATGCAACGGGGATGCTGCCTGTCACCGAGAACTCGACCTCGACCGTCGCGGCCAGCTTGTTCGGGCTGCCCTTGAGTCGCGCGATCACCTCCACCTGCCCAGAGGCGCTGTTCATGCGGACCTGGCCGCCGGTGGAGTCGTATCTGCCCATGCCCGCGTAGAGCTGCCCGATACGGCGGCATAGGTCGTCTTCTTCGACGTCCTCGGTCCCGCTTGCGATCTGAATGATCGCCTCAGCGGCCCGTAGGGGTGCGACGAAATCCACCACCGTCTGTGGTCGATCGTCGGGCGCCTTCGAGGTTGCTTGCTTATACAGTTCCATGAGCGCCTCAGAGGCGCGGTCATCAACCCAACTGGCTAGCTTGCGGTGAAGAACTTCCTGATTCTTAGCGAAGTTCTCTGCATTTGGGTCTCTGCCGGTCACGAGGAAGAACATGAGTTGAGCCAGGCTGAAAACATCGACGGTCTCGCTCCGTGCGGACCTAGTGTTTGGCTCGTAAAGCTGCTCAGGTGCCGCATAGTTAATTACGCCGCCGACACCAAGGTTTGTGGTAACCGTCCTATTGGTCTCATGGTAGGCGAGGTCGAAGTCGGTTAGGTAGGGCTCGAGCTGTCCGTCTGAACCCAGGGAAATGACGATGTTCTCCGGTTTGATGTCGCGATGCCGGACCTTCTTTGAGTGAGCATGCTGGACGGTCTCGCATATGTCGATCATCAGGCGCACTGCGATGGCAGCGTCCCCATCTCGGTCAATGTAGGTCCTTCGAAGATTATCGCCAGGAATCAAGTCCATTGCAAACCCGAACGGCGCAACCATTACTTCATGGACGCGAACAATGTGAGGATGCTCCAGCTTCCTCATGTTAAGGTAGCCGTTGGTAAAGCGCTGGACTTTTACTGCGTCGTCCAGTTCATTTCCGTGGAAAATCTTCAGGGCGTAGCTCCGGCCATCGGCGCTCTGGACTTCCCATACGTGCCCGTAGCCGCCGTGGCCGATATGTCGTGTGATCCGACCGAATCGCGTTTCTTCGCCTACGCTTACCTCGGACAAGTTCTTGCGAAACTCTCGTACTCGTCGGCTAAGGTCAACCCAATCCGGGTCCCGGCGAACGTCTGGCAGCTCCTTCTCGGTCGACTCGAACCACGCCACCACCGATTCGAGCTCCAGCGCACATTGCCTCGCCCCTCTGTCGAGTCGGACGCCGCGATCAGCGAGTTCCCGTAGCTGCAGGTTGTAATACTGATCAACTAATGTCTGCGCCTTTGACATGACGCGTGAGCGCTCACTCCGCTCGATTGGCCGTCCCTGGCGAGGCTCGAAGCCCCTGCCCAGGATCACCGTGCCAGCGATGTCTCCCTTGAAAACCGGGGTCTGTATTTCTCCAGGAACAGCGCTGACCACATACTCGTATATGCCCATCAGAGTGACTTCGCCGTCCCAGTTCACTGCCGCGCCCAGAAGAGCATCGGTAAGTGTGTCGGTGAAGACCCCTCGCTGGTCGATCTCTTTCGCGGTTTCTTCGGGGCGACATGCGGCGAGGACGCAGCGACTTTCATTAACTGTCGGCACCTCTCGTTCGACGTCTGACGGAGCGAGTGGCCGGCTATTGGACCACGTGAATGCGGAGCCGGAGTGGCAACAGTCGAGAATGGATATGACGTGGTCGTAGACCATGCTCGCGGACTCCATGAGTTGCGCGAGATGGGCCAGGGAGATCCCTGGGTCGAAGTCCTGTGCGTCATAGGTGACAAGGTGTCCAGCCTGGCCGATGACTTGGCCGTGGCCGGCAAAGTACAAGAGTAGCGTGTTTCCCTTGCCTTGATCCTCGGCGCTGTAGGCGAGTTTCGACAGCTCTCTCAGGATGTTACTCCGAGTTGCCTGGCTGTTAAGCAGTACGATGCTGTCGAAATCGTACTGCTCCAAGGAGAGGCAGGAGGCGACATCTTTCGCATCATTCACGCAGCCGTAGAGTGGCGCGCCTGAGTAGCTATCGATACCAATAATTATGGCCTTATTCAAGATGCTCTCCGCTCGCTCATCCCGCCAAGTTGAGCAAGACGGGAAGGCATCGAAAGGTGCTAGGACCTTAGCGCGTCGGCGAGTTGGACGCCAGCGATTCGCGAAGATGGCGGCTGTTGGCCGGGGCTGTTCACTGCGGACTGCATGTCGGGCGTCGAGCGACGGATCCGGCAGGATTGCAGGTCAGCCCATGAAGCGCTCTTTCGATCATTTGGTATGGGGTGGATGCTCCCGCGGTAGTCGCCAGGGAGCGCGCACTGTGAGCCGCTATCGGAGTTGACGCTCTGAGTCGACCGCAGTCTTGCTGAAGATCGGGAGTGAGAGCCGAGGCTGAAGCCGCTGCGTTCCGCAGCCCGCCAACGCGCTCAGGCTTCGAAGAAGCGAGTGATCCAACTGGCTCCCATGATGACTGGAAGTCAAGACCCAAGTCGTCGTAGGGGTCAGTGCAGTGCGTTCTGCCGAAGATGTCCTGCGGCCTTACCTGTCTCGTCTCTCCGCATGGCGGTCACGGACAGTTCGGCGAGGCGGGGAAGGAAGGTGACGTCGAGCCACTCGATCGGGTGCAGCAGGCCGCGTTCGCAGGTCTCCGCGGTCCATACCGTGTAGCCGGATCGCGGGTAGGCCGTGTTGATGCCGATCTCGCCCTTCGGGATCGTGCCGTTGAACGGCGTCGGGATGCCTTCGATGTTCCAGTAGTCCCACGCTTCAAGGGCTTTGGCCTGCTCGAAGGCGAGGTAGAGCTGCGGGTAGCGGTCGATGATGCGCATCTCGCGGAAGATGAGCTGGCCGAGTAGGTGCGGCGCGGTCGCGGTGAGCACGTCGAAGTCCGCGTCGCGGAAGGTGAAGGACGCCGCATCCTGGCCGGGCGCGAGCGCCACACAGGCGAACAGGTGTGACAGGCGCCGCCTGGTGAAGCGGGCTACCCCGGATGTCAGGCCGGCCTCGATCTGTCCGACGAGCTGGAGGAGGCGTTCGTGTTCCGGGTTGAAGCGGGACAGGTCGAAGAGTTGGTCCATTCCCCGAACCGCAGAGAATGCCAGGCGCTTGTAGAGACGGTTGTTCATCTCTCCGAGCTGGGCGTACGCCCTGGGCTGGGGGGTAGTGGAGTGAAGCATCAGGTATTCGGACAGGACCTCGAAGTAGATGTAGCCGAGGAACGGGAAGGCCGGCACGGTGGCGGCGAGCTGGTCGATGAACTCGGCTTCCGGTGTGGGGTTCCCGGCGGCGTTGGCGAGGAGGGTGTCGAGGAAGGGCGCAGCTGTGCGGAGCCGGGCCAGCACCGCTCGGCGGAGCTGGGCGTCTTCGGGCTCGGTGAGGAAGCTGCGGTGGGTGAGGTAGGTGCGCAGGTGGATGGCGCCGAGGCGGAGGTAGTCGATGCCTTTGGGCGATACGGGGGCGTCGGGGGTGATCTCGAAGACCAGGGTGCGGGTGTGCTTCTTGGTTTCCAGCAGGTAGGTGCCCAGGTTGTGCGGGCGCAGGCCGGCGGGCTCGGGGGTGAGGGGCGCGCAGTAGAGGGCCGCGGCCAGGCAGCCGGTGGAGGCGTAGAGGTGTCCGCTGGCGCGGATCGCGTCCAGGGCCACGGTGGTGTGCATCAGGTGGATGGGGCGTCCGGAGGTCAGCATCTTGGTCATGGCGTTGCCGCTCAGCAACCAGCCGTTGGGCGTCTCGTGTTCGAGGTGGTGGCGCCAGTCGGCTTCCGTTTCGGCGAGGCCGGACGGGCCGGGTCGGGTGGCGCTGCTGGTGTGGTCGGTGTGGGCCTTGTCCCACTCGCTGTGCATGACGACCTCCTACTGCCGGGGGTTGAGGTGCTGGCTGGCGTGGATGAGTGCCCCGTGGTTGGTGGCGCCGTCGAGCCGGGCCTGCTCGCTTCGGACGACCAGATCGAAGGCGACGGGGTGGAGCCAGGCGGGGATGACGATGCGCAGGTGGGATGGGTCGGGCCACCAGCGGGCGAGGGGAAGCCGGTAGCGGTCCAGGCAGTCGGCCGTCTTGAGTAGGTCAATCAGGTGGGGCGCACGCAGGTAGGCGAAGTTCTGCTGCGGGGTGAAGTCCGCGTACGGGACGTCGTGGAGGCCGATGGCGCTGGCTGCCTGCTGGGAGAGGTCGGGCGGGAGTTCGCGGCCGAGCATGGTGGTCACGGCGTGCTGGTTTGCGGGTGAACCAGAGTGCTGCCCGTCGGCCGTGCCCGGGATCGTCGCGGTCATCGCGCCGCCGGCAGTCGTGGACCGCTGCGGCGGCGCAGAGGGCGGCGGTGTGATCGCGGTCGAGTCCGTACTCCTGAGCGAGCAGACCAGCGAGCAGGGACACTCGGGCGTTGTGCCGGATGCCATGGATGGAGTCAACGAGCCGGGGCTCCGCGAACCAGGTGACGTCCGGTACCAGTATGAGCGGCGGATGTGGCGGGGTGGGCGGCGCGGCTGAGGCTTCGGGCCGGTTTCTGGCGATCCAGGCGAGTGTGTCCCGGTCCATGACCTGATGGGCTGGAAGGCTCCGGTTCTCGGCGAGTTCTCTGAGCGACGCGGTGCTCTGCTCCGGCGTTCGTGAGGTCATCTCTGGTTCCTCGAAGGGAAGAGGTTCGGTGGGCGTCAAGCTGGGTGTGGCGATCCTGACCATGGGCACGCGGCCGAAGGAGCTGGCCGAGCTGCTGGCCTCGGTGGAGATGCAGACGGTCAAGGCCGCGAGGGTCGTGGTGGTCGGCAACGGATGCGCGCTGCCGGAACTGCCGTCGTGGGTGGAGGGCGTGGAGCTGGCGGACAACCTCGGGGTGACCGGCGGCCGGAACGTCGCCCTGGACCATCTGCGGGACGTGGACGTGGTGATCGACCTGGACGACGACGGCCTGCTGGTCGCTGACGACGTCCTCGCACGGATCGCCGCCCTGTACGAAGGCGACCCCGGGCTGGGGATCGTCGGTTTCCGAATCGCGGACGAGACCGGCGTCACCCAGCGGCGCCACGTCCCCCGGCTGCGGGCCGGTGATCCGATGCGTGGTGGTGAGGTGACCGGCTTCCTTGGCGGCGGCCACGCGCTGTCCTCGAAGATGCTGGAGCAGGTCGGCGACTGGCCCGACGCCTTCTTCTTCGCGCACGAGGAGACCGACATGGCCTGGCGGGCGCTGGATGCCGGATGGCGGGTGCTGTACGTCCCCGAGCTGCTGCTCCAGCACCCGCGAACCAGCCCGACCCGGCACTCCTTCTTCTACCGGGTGAACGCTCGCAACCGGGTGTACCTGGCGCGCCGGCACCTGCCCGCTCTGCTGGTGCCGGTCTACCTCGGGGTGTGGGTGGCGCTCACCGTCGCCCGGACCCGGGACAGGGCCGGTCTGAAGGCGTGGTTCGCGGGCTTCGCCGAGGGCTGGCGCACACCGTGCGGCCGGCGCCAGCCGATCCGCTGGCGCACGGTGTGGACCATGACCCGGCTGGGCCGGCCCCCGATCATCTAGGCCGCTGCCGCCTGGCGCATCCAGGCCGGGATGGCGCCGGGGGTGGCCTTCAGCCATGCCACGTAGCGGGCGACTCCCTCCGCCATCGTGATGCTCGGCCTCCAGCCCAGCAACTCTTCCATCCGCTGGACGGAGGCGTACCCGCCCTCGGGGTCGCCGGGAGGCATGGGCGTCTCGATCAACTGGATGTCCGGGTAATGGCCGCGGACCAGTTCGGCGACCTGCCGGATCGAAGTGCCGGTTCCGGTACCGATGTTGATGGTCTCGTTGTGCACGCGAGGCGCGACCAGCGTGCGCAGCGTGCCGGTGGCGATGTCGTCCACGTGGACCATGTCGCGGATCTGGTGGCCGCCGCCGTTGAGGTGCAGCGGCAAGCCGAGCGCGGCCCGCATGGCGAACCAGGCGACCACCCAGGAGTGGCTCCTCTCCTTGACGACCTGCGGTTCGCCGTAGACCGAGAAGTACCGCACGACGGCGTACGAGATGCCAGCACCGCCGAGCACCGCAGCGGTCTGGTACTCGCCCCACGCCTTGCTGTTGCCGTACACCGACACAGGCTGGACCGCAGCGCTCTCCACGAACTGCGGCTTGCCGTTGCCGTAGACGCTGGCAGAGGAGACGAACACCATCCTGCGCACCCGGTCCGAGGCGGCGACGGCGTCGAGAACTCGCTGGGTTCCGGTGATGTTGGTGTCGATGGCGTCCAGCGGCCGGCGGGTGCAGGCCGCAACGTCGGCCAGGGCGGCGGCGTGGATCACGTAGTCGCAACCGGAGATCACCTTGCGCATCAGGTCCGGCTCGGCGATGTCGCCGACGATGAAGTCCGGGTCGGCGGTGTCGATGCCGAACCGCTCGCAGTACACCTCGTGCGGGTAGGCGTCGAGCTTGCACACCGAGATCGGGCGGGCGCCGAGCTGGCGGAGCTGGGACGTGATGCGGCTGCCGATGAGGCCACCGGCTCCGGTGACCAGCACGGTCTTTCCTGAGAGCTGTTCGAGGGACAACAGGTTCTTCCTCTCACGCGGGGTTGGCGGGGCCGCAGAAGCGCGGTAGCCGCCGGTGATGGTCGTGTCAGATGTCGCGGTGCTGAGGGCAGCGACAGACCGGCCAGGTGGCCGACGGGTGGTAGGCATAGGCGCCGGGTTCCGACTCCACGGTGATGACACCGGAGTCGTCGTACCGGGTGCCGTGCTTCGCGATCTTGAACGTGCGGATGTACAGGCCCTGGTGGCGGTCCTCGGGGAGTTTGAAGTCCGGGGAATTCTCAGCGCTCACGCCGCTGACTCCCGGTGCCGCTTGCGGCGGCGATGACCGGCAGCGAGCTGACGCAGGACCAGGGCGCGTCGGCGGGCGTTCCCGGTTCGGGACGAAGATGACGGTCCGGTCGTCGGCCTGGATGTGGAGCTCGATGCTGTTCACGCGGCGCTCCAGGAGCGGATGCTCCTGATCACGTCGCAGGGCCAGGGGCTCTGGCACCGGACACACAGCCCGGCCATGCTGCGGTGCTCGTCCAGCAGCATGCGATTGCTGGTCGCCGCGGTGCTCTCCCGCGTCGGACTCGTGGATCGGCGCGGGATCGGCCGGTTGGAGTCCACGAGCGTGGAGGTGCCATTGAGGCTCCACGGGTACGGTGTGCGGTCGACAGTGGTCATCAGCGTCGCCGGGGTCGCGAGTTGGCGGGGCGGCTCTCGTGCCGATGGATGGCTGGAGCCGCCGCAGGCCGCCGCTCCGCAGGAGTCCAGGACCCGAATCGGCTCCACCCTGCGGAGCGGCATGCAGTTAGTGAACCGCCTAATCGCTACTGGGAGTACGGTGTTGGGCACGCTATGCGGTTTAAGCGGTTTAATGGCCCGTCAGGGAGGTGCGCTTTGGCGCCGACGAGGGAACCGAACGAGCGGCTGCGGAAGGTCATCGACGAGACGAAGCTCTCCGGCGATGCGATCGCGCGCTTGGTCAGGCGAGTGGCGGCCGAGCATGACGAGCTCTTGGAGACCAACAAGTCGAGCATCACGCACTGGAAGAACGGCGGTCAGCCGGCCGGGAACGTCGGTGCCTTCCTGGCCGAGGCGTTAGGCCGTGCGCTCGGTGGACGGGTCGTGACACTGGAGGAGATCGGCCTGATCGCGCCAGCGCCCCAAAAACCCGACTGGGACGCGGATACGCTGAGCGCGCTGGCCGAACTCGGGAGAACCGACGTGGACGTGGAACGCAGGCGGGCCCTGGGGGTGGCGGTCTACTCGGTGGCCGCACTCTCCCTGCCCGGCGAAGACTGGTGGCAGCGCATGGCCGAGCGGGGCAGTGCACGCAGCTCTGCCGCAACCCGGCGGGTCGGCCCTGGCGACCTCGCAGCCGTCCGCGACATGACCAGGCTGTTCTCCCAAGTGGACCAACGGCGGGGTGGTGGCCATGCCTGGACGTCCGTGGTGCAGTACCTGACGACCGACGTCACCGCCTACCTGCGAGGGAAGTTCACGGACGAGCGTGTCCGCCGTGATCTCTTCTCGGCAGCCAGCGAACTCGCCTACCTGGCGGGTTGGATGGCGTTCGACGGCGGCCAGCACGCGACAGCGCAGCGGTACTTCGCCGAGGCGGTGAAACTCGCGGCCGAGGCCGGCGATCCGCCGATGGCCGCTCACGTGCTGCGGGCGATGGCGCACCAAGCCATCGACCTCGGACACCACCAGCAGGCACTCAACCGCGCCGCCGCATCCGTCGACGGCGACCGGTACACGCTCGCCTCCCCGAGAGAGCGGGCCCTCCTCGGCGTAGTCCACGCCCGGAGCCTGGCGTCCGCCGGCCGCAAGAACGCCGCCGCCAAGGCACTGCTGCGGGCCGAAGACGACCTGTCCGCCGCGAGCGACGACATCGCTGAGCCGGACCGGGTGTTCTTCTTCGGTGAGGCCAGCCTGGCCCACGAGACAGCCTGCGCCCTGCGCGACATAGGAGACCTCGACGGCTCCGTGCGCGAGTTCCACCACAGCGTCCGTACTCGCAAGGCGACGAAGTTCACCCGCACTCACGCGGTGACGCTGGGACATCTCGGCTCCGTGTACGCGCAGATGAACAACATTGACCGGGCCTGCGCCACCTGGTCGCAAGCGCTCGACGCCATGGACGGCGTCCGGTCCGGCCGCACCCGCCAGGCCGCCGCAGACATGCGCACCCTGCTCTCCCCTTACCGGCGGCGCGGCACCGCGGCGATCAGCGAGATCGACGCACGCGCTGCCGCGTACCTGACCGAAACAGCCTGATGAGGAGTCACTGATGGCAGACCGTGAGACGTTCGAGGTCGAGGCCCTCGGCCACGTGGTCGGCGGACGGATCGAACCCACGGACGATTTCTGGGGTGGCACCCGGGCGATCATTCGGCTGGACGGATCCCTCTTCACCGCAGATGCGACCAAGGGCCTTGAGGACTTCTCGCACCTGGAGATCGTCTTCCGCTTCCACCTCACGGACCCGGCCGACCTGAACCTCGGCGCCCGCCGGCCCCGAGACAACCTGGAGTGGCCGGAGGTCGGGATCTTCGGCCACCGCAACATGCGGCGCGTGAACTGGCTCGGGGTCTCACGCTGCCGCCTGCTCAACGTCGACGGGCTGGACCTCCACGTCGAGGACCTCGACGCTGTGGACGGCACGCCGGTCCTGGACGTGAAGCCGTGGTTCGGTGAGATGGGACCTCGCGGAGAGCAGCACCAGGCCGAGTGGACCACCGTCATGCTCCGCGACTACTTCGCGCCCGCAGCCAATGACTGACCGCAGACCGTGACTGTCCGACCGCGAGTATCGGTGGCTCCATGTTCCCCGCTGCCGCTGGTTCCAGGTTTGCTCTCGCACCCCTGGGCGAGGGCAAGTGCGTGCGGCAGCCCGTAGGACCGTCCAATGCGACAACTTGCTCCGCCAGGAGCGGGGGCCGGGATAAGCAGTGCTTACCCCACAACCTGCTCCGGCTTCGGGCGTTCTGATCAGGATTCGGATCACGGTGACCTCTTGCTGCTGGGCCTACCTGCTACGAGGTGGACGTACGGGTCCACCTGATCCCCGGCATCGGAGCGCATCGCCTCGACGGGGCAGCCCCGGACGGATCGCCAGCAGCAGCAGGCCGGCCGGCAGGACCCGGAAGAAACCGTCCCAGTAGGGCATCGGAGGAAGGTACTTGGCCGCAACATAGAAGAGGGTTCCGCCGATGGCCGGCCCTAGTCCGGTTCGGATGACGATTGCTGAGTTCTTCATCTGGCGAGCTCCATGAGGGTGCTGTCGGTGCGGTCGGGGGCGGTGGATCCCGGGATCACGCGGCGAACGCCTCGGCGATGGCGTAGCTGTCCTCGTACATGTGGTAGCGGCTGATCTGGCCGTCGGTGACGGTGAAGTGCAGCGCGTAGTGGTTGGTGAACGTGCGTCCGGTGGCCAGGACCCCGAAGACGCACCTGGCCATGACCACCGCGTCGTCGCCCTGGACCACGCGGCCGGTGAGCTCGAAGGACTGCGGCGCGGTGAGGTGCTTGCCGAAGAGGCCGAAGAACTCGACGAGTTGCTCCTTGGTGGAGCGCTCGCCGGTCCACGGGACGGTCGGTGCGCCGGAGACCCGGAAGTCGCTCTCCTCGGTGAACAGTTCGACGATCTTCGCGGCGTCGCCGGAGCCGAAGGCCGCGAAGAAGGCGTCGACGGTGTCGGAGGTGGTCTGCGTGTTGGGCATGGTGGTCCTCTCAGTGGGTGCTGCGGTGGGGAGTTGGGGTGGGGAGTGGGGGTGGCGTGCCGGGGTGCGGTGCCGGTGCCGGACGGCTCAGGAGGCGGTGCTGAGGACCTCGCGGCCCGCCAGGACGACGGCCGTGTGCCTGGCGACGCGGGCACCGAGGTGCTCGGCGGTGGCGATGTCGGCCTTGGAGACGGCGTCCGGCGGCAGGTCGGCCGGGGTGCTGGCGGCGGCGCCGTTGAAGTAGCCGAGGCGGTTGAGGTCGTTCTCGCTCTCGGTGCTGGTGTGCCAGCCCGGGAGCAGGCCGAGGTTGATCCAGTTCATCTGGTGCTGCGCGGCGAGCGTGGCGAAGTAGGCGAGCGTGGAGTGCTTGTCACCCGCCTTGCAGGCGGCGTTGGTGAAGCCGGCCCCGAGCTTGTCCCCCCAGGCGTGGGTGGCCCAGCGCTTGCTGGTCGACTCGGCGAAGACGTGGAACGCGCCGGCGGCCGAGCCCATGTAGGTCGGCGAGCCGAAGATGATCGCGTCGGAGGCGTCCAGGATCTGCCACTGCTCGTCAGTGATGGTGTCGACGCGGATCAGCGTGACCTCGGCACCGGCGTCGGTGGCGCCGTCCTTGACGGCGGTGGCGATGACATCGGTGTGGCCGTAGCCGGAGTAGTAGGCGATGGCGATCTTCGGGCGTGCGGGCATGACTGATCTCCCTTTCGGGCGGTGACGTTGACGGTGTGGAGTGGTGGTGCGGCGTGTGGTGCCGTGGTGCGGCGGAGATCAGAGAGCGGCGGGAACCCGCTCGGTCTCCATCCGGAAGTCCTGGCGGCCGTAGTCCTGCCAGGCCAGTTCGATGGCCTCCTCGGTGCTCATCACCGGGGTCAGGCCGAAGATCTGAGAGATGGTCACCAGTCGCTCCGGCATGCTGCCGCTGACGACGTGGTACGGGATCTCCAGCTCGTCCAGGGTCTGCAGGAGCATGGTGTCGATCGTGGTGCGGAAGCCCTCGTTCATCGGGCGGTGGCCGTCCGAGGTGATGGGCAGTTCGTGGCGCAGGTGCACATACGCGTCGAAGGTGTTCTTCACGTGCTGCTTCAGCGCCTGCCCGTACTGGTCGACGACCTTGGCGAAGAAGCGCATGTCCCCGTCGGCCGGCTCGGCGGCGCGGCCGCCTTCGAGATGGGCCGTGTCGTTGGGGTTCATGCCGTGGACCACGCGGGCCGCGCCGTAGAGCCATTCCTGAAGTGACGATCCGTCAGAGATGAAGGACTCGCCCAGCAGGGCCTCGGCCACGGCGCGCCCGGTGTGCCGGCGCAGCATCAACTGGAGGAACTCGTCGGGCGTCACCTCGGAGAGCTTCTTGCCGGGAAAGGTCTCCGGCAGGATCTCGCGGATCGTCCTGGCGAGCGTCCGCGGCACGCCCGTGTAGTGCGCCAGCGCCATCACGGTCGAGGTCTTGCCCGCGGAGTAGGTACCGGAAATGGAGATCTTCATGTCAGGTGAGCCTTCGTCTCGAAGAGATCGTGTGACCCGTCGCGCCATCGGCGACAGGGAGATCCCCGGGAAGTGAGGCCATGGTCAGCGCACCCCCCGTGCGACCCCGGCTGGCTTCCTCCAACCGGTTGGATGGATCCTGACACAGGAGGCGCGCGCGTGTCCAACCAACCGGTTGATCGCCGTAGTATCCTCCGGATATGGCATGGGACACAGAGAAAACAAAGAGACTCCTGCTGGACGCCGCCAAGGCCGAGTTCGCCGAGTTCGGTATCGCGGGAGCACGCGTCAACCGCATCGCGGAGAAGGCAGGGGTCAACAAGGAACGCATCTACGGGCACTTCGGCAGCAAGGAGGAGCTGTTCAACGTCATCCTCGCCGAGGCCATGGCCGAGCTGGCCGAGGTCGTCCGGCCCGGCGAGGGCGAGGTGGGCGAGTACGTCGGCCGGATCTTCGACTACCACCAGGACAATCCGACGCTGCTGCGGCTGCTGATGTTCGAAGCGCTGTACTACGGCGACCGGCTGGCCGCGGACAACGACGAGCGCACCGAGCGGTACAGCTGCGCCAGCCAGTCGCTCGCCGCCTCGACCGGCTACACCTCGACCCAGGCAGCACAGCTGCTGCTCACCCTCATCGGGCTGGGCGCCTGGCCCATCGCCATGCCCCAGCTCTCGCGGCTCGCGCTGCAGGCCCCGAGCGCGGACGACGAGACACGGACCGGCCTGCGGGAATTCCTGGTCGACTTCGCGGAAAGGGCCACCGCCCCTCGCTGACACCGGGCCACCCGGGGACCACCCACCACCCGGGTTGCCTCACCCTCAACGGCGCCGAGTCCACCACCCGGGAGCCCCGGCGCCGACCCACCCTCCAACACAGCACGACAGCACGACGCAGCAGCAGCCCCGGCGGACACCGTCCCCGCGGTCCTGGAGAGCCCCGTGCGAAGCCCGGCCGGATGCGGCCGGGCGGGCCCGATGGACACACACAGCCCGTCGCGAGCTGCCGCGAGCAGAACGGACAAGCGCTCGGCTGGGGTTTCCCAGTCGAGCGTCTTGCGTGCCCGGGCTCGTGGCCCCCGCGCTCAGGCGTCGCGCCGCCGCAGCGCGAGCCAGCCGCCCAGCAGCGCGGCCGCCACCCACAGCACGGTGATCAGCAGGCCGGTCCAGGGGCCGAAGGCGTCCTTGGACTGGTGGTGGATCTGCAGGAACCGCTGTCCCGCCTGGTCGGGCAGGAACTGGGTGGCCTTGGTGAAACCCGGAATGGCCTGCAGGATGCCGGACACCAGGAAGAAGAACGGGACCAGGATCCCCAGGGCCAGGGTCTGCCGCCGCAGCACCGCGGTCACGCCCAGCGACAGCAGCGCGATCAGCATCAGGTAGACCGCGCCGCCGAGCACCGCCCGCAGCACCCCCGGGTCCCCGAGCGACACGCCATGACTGCCCAGCAGCGCCTGGCCGATGAAGAACGCGGTGAACGAGGTGACCAGTCCGACCAGCAGGGTCACCCCGGCCAGCACCGCCGCCTTGGCGGCGAGGAACGTCGTGCGGCTGGGAACGGCGGCCAGCGAGAGCCGGATCATCCCGCTCGCGTACTCCCCGCCGAGCACCGTCACCCCGAGGACGACCATGGCGAGCTGGCCCAGGACCACGCCGCCGAGAGCGGTACGCACCGGTTCGAACGGGGCCCCGTTGGAGGCCATACTCGCGAAATTGCGGTTCATGAAGAAGGAGAGGACGGCGCCGAGGACGACTGTGGCCAGCAGCCCGGCGAACAGCGTCCAGCGCGGGCCGCGCAGGGTCCGGAATTTGACCCACTCGGCGTTCACCGCGTCGGAGAACCGGGGAGCGGTCCCGGCCCGCTGGGGCCGCGCGGCCCCAGTCAGAAGTGTCGTGGTCATCGGGTTGCTCCCGTCCGTGTCGTCGGCGAACTCGCCGAAGTCGGCGAACTCGCCGAATCCGTCGCGGGTGCCGGGGATCCCGCGCCGCCGGTGCCGCGGTACTCCACCGCGTCCGCGGTCATCCGCATGAACGCCTCCTCCAGCGAGGCGCGTTGCGGGCTGAGCTCCTCCAGGACCACACCCCGGGCGGTGGCCAGCGCCGCGATCGCGGCCGGATCGCCGCCCTCGACCTCCCAGCTACCGTCCGCGGCGGGCACGGCGGCGATGCCCCGGGTGGCGAGCGCGTCCAGCAGCGCCTGTGGCTGCGGCGTGCGGATCCGCAGACAACTGCGGGCATTGCCGTCGATGAACTCCTCCATCGGCACGTCCGCGAGCAGGCGTCCGCGGCCGATGACCACCAGGTGGTCGGCGGTCAGCGCCATCTCGCTCATCAGATGGCTGGAGACGAAGACCGTGCGGCCCTCGGCGGCCAGGCCCTTCATCAGCGTGCGGATCCACCGGATCCCCTCGGGGTCGAGCCCGTTGACCGGCTCGTCGAACATCAGCACCGGCGGGTCGCCCAGCAGTGCCGCGGCGATCCCGAGGCGCTGTCCCATGCCCAGGGAGAACCCGCGGGACCGCTTGCGGGCCACGTCCGAGAGGCCGACCGCCGCCAGCGCCTGGTCCACCCGGCGGTCCGGGATCCGGTTGCTCCGGGCCAGCCACAGCAGGTGGTCGTACGCGCTGCGGCCGCCCTGCGCCGCCGATGCCTCCAGCAGTGCGCCGATGTGCGTCAGCGGAGCGGGCAGCTGTGCGTAGGACTGCCCGTCCACCAGCACCCGGCCGCCGGTGGGGCGGTCGAGTCCGAGGATCAGCCGCATGGTGGTGGACTTGCCCGCGCCGTTGGGGCCCAGGAAGCCGGTGACAAGGCCAGGACGGATGACGAAGCTCAGCGAGTCCACGGCCGTCTTGTCGTCGTAGCGTTTGGTCAGCTCACACAGCTCGATCATCGGCCGACCGCCCGTACAGCTGGCGTGCTGAGGTCCATGATGCCTACTCCTTCACGCGCGGTGTGCTCTGTCCCTGCAAGGAGACCGCGTGGAGGGGGTGCCCCGCGTCCGGCCGGCGGCGACACCTGGGCTACTCCCTGTGCCGTACGACCGCTCCCGTCCAGGTCACCGCCCGGTTCCGAGCCCGGCAGGCGGGGGTCAGGACGGGTCGACCAGGTGGTTGCGGTAGGCGTAGCGCACGGCCTGGGCGCGGTCGTTGGCGCCGGTCTTGGCGAAGACCCGGTTGATGTGGGTCTTCACGGTGGCCGGGCTGACCACGAGCCGGGCGCAGATCTGGGCGTTGGACAGGCCCTCGGCGATCAGGGTGAGCACCTCGGCCTCGCGCGGGGTCAGCCCGTCGGGCAGCGGACCGGTCCCCTGCCGCGGGGCGTCCTGGGTGCGGGCCGGGTCCGTCGGCACGATGCCGCCGGGCTGGATACCGGCGACGAGGCGGGCCTGGACGACCGGGTCCAGCCAGGTACGGCCGTCGTGCAGGTGCTGGATCGCGGCCTCGACCTGGTCGTCGTCCGCGTCCTTGGTGAGGTAGCCGCGCGCTCCGGCCCGCAGCGCCGGGAAGACCGAGTCGTCGTCCGCGTAGGTGGTCAGCACCAGTACCGGGACGTCCGGAAGCCGTTCACGCAGCAGCGCGGTCGCGGCGATGCCGTCGAGGACCGGCATGCTCAGGTCCATCAGCATCACGTCGGGGCGCAGCCGTTCGGCGAGTTCCACCGCCTCGGAGCCGTTGCTGGCCGCGCCGACGACCTCGATGCCGTCCAGCATGCCGATCAGCAGGACGAGTCCGTCGCGTACCACCCGCTGGTCGTCCGCGATCAGCACCCTGATCCGCCTGCTGTCGGGGGCGGTCGTACCGGGCTGCGTCACGCGGGTATCTCCATCCGTACGGTCCATCCGTTGGCGGTCGGTCCCGCGCTGACGTTGCCGCCGACCTTGCTCAGCCGCTCGCGCATGCCGGTCAGGCCCAGGCCGGAGCCACCGGCCAGGGCGGCCGGGGCAGGGCCTGGGACCTCGCGCCGGTCTTCGACGGTCAGCGTGGTGGCCTCCGACTGGTAGCAGAGGGTCACCGTGGTGTGCGCGCCGCGTGCGTAGCGTGCGGCGTTGGTCAGCGCTTCCTGCACGCCCCGGTACAGCGCCAGGCCCGCGTCCGCGGACAGGGCCCGCTCAGTGCCGCTGACGTTCATCGTCACGTCGAGTTCCAGGTCGACCCGGTAGCGCTCGACCAGTTCGGTCAGGCGCTCCAGCGAGGGCGTCTGGTCGCCGCGCAACGCTCCCACGGCCCGGCGGGCGTCGCCCAGGCCGTCCTTGACCAGCTTCCCGGCCCGGTCCAGCAGGTCGCGCAGGTCCTCGGCGGCCTGGTCACGCCGTGCCATCCGGCGTGCGGCCTGTACCTGGATGGCCAGCCCGGACAGGGTCTGGGCGAGGACGTCGTGCAGGTCCTGCGCGATCCGGGTGCGCTCGGCCAGCGCCGCCGCCCGTGCCTCCGCCTCCCGGGCGTCCTCCAACTGCGCGAGGAGCAGTTCCGCACGCTCCTCGTTGGCGCCGGCCTGCCGGATGCTGATCGCGGTGAGCGAGAGGATCGCGCAGAACAGCAGCTGGCTGAGCAGATTGGAGGTGCTGTCGTCCTTCCCGGCGAAAGCTGAGACGACCAGGGCACCGGTCAGCACGCCGCCGAGGACGAAGGCCGGGCGCCGCCGCAGCACCAGGAAGGCGGTCATCACCCCCACCGAGGGCGGCAGCACCGACATGGAGCCGGGCTGCAGGATCCCGAGCGCGATCCCGAACCCGCCGACCAGCAGGCAGTACACGGCACAGGGCAGCGGCGTCGCCACCGCCCACCGGCCCGAGGCGACGGCGGCCAGCGGCAGCAGGCACCCGGCCAGCGCCAGGGCGACGGCGAGGTGCACCCCGCTCGCACCGGGCGCGGGGTGGGCGGACAGCGACTGCACGGCGATGGTGGCCAGGACACCCCACAGGACCGGCAGCATGCGCCTGATCCTGCGGTCACGCCGGTCCTGGACGTGGGCCAGTGCCACGGCCAGCCGCGGACTGACCGCGATCGGTGGGTCGTCCGGGGAGTCCGTCATGTGCTGAAGGATAGGGGGGCGGTAACCCGGGGCCGGACCAACAGCCCGCGACCCGGACCCGGGGGTACCGGTCCAGGTCGGAGCGGGGGCGGTCCGGTGCGGGGTGCGCCGCGGGGCCAGTCCCATGGGTGTCAGGCCCGGGCCGACGCGGAGCCGGTCATGGACACCTGGCCGGCCTTGATCCGCACCACGACGAGCCGGCACAGGACCTGGGCGAAGGCCATCAGCAGCAGCGCGGCGGTCCAGGCGGCGGAACTGGTGATCAGGTTGTCGCGGCTGAACTGCGTGATGCTGTGCGCGCCGCTGTGGCTGGCCCAGTACTCGAACCCGGCTCGCGAGGCCATGCCGACGATCCACAGCGCCGCGGCGAGCGCCCCGGCCTTGGCCACCGCGACACCGTCCGCCCCGCTGCGCAGCCAGGTGGCCGCGCCACAGGCAAGCCCGAGCACCGCACCGGCGACCCCGGCGATGACATAGAGCCGCACGTCGTGACCCTGGGTCGGGAAGGACTTCAGGTAGTACGCGGCCGCCGCAGCCACCGCCACCACCGGCAGCAGCGCGTTGCGCAAGGTCTGCCGGGTGCCCCGGATCTGCGGAATCACCAGGAGGATCAGCGCTGCGGAGATGAGGTAATCAGTCGTCGTCATGCCCCAGAGCCTGCCGTCTCCGCCGCCCCCCGACGTCGCCCACCGGGTTGACCCGCAGGTTGGCATCACCCGTCAACCCAGGGGTTGACGAGGTGGCCCGGGCAGTCACTCAGGCGCGGCGGGTCAGGGTGCGGCGGAGGCGCGGACTGTGTTGAGGATGGCGTCGATGTCGCCGCTCTTGTCGACCAGGGCGAAGGCTCCCGCCGCCAGGGCGGCTTCGCGCAGGCCGCCGCGCTCGCTCATGGCGACCACCGCGCAGCCGGGCCTGCGGCTCAGGCTGCGGACCAGGGCGAGGCCGGTGCCGGTGTCCGGGAGGAGCAGGTCGACCAGGGCGACCGACGGGCCGGTGCGGTCGGCCAGGGCCAGGGCCTCCTCGGCGTCGGCGGCTTCGGCCACGATGGACAGGTCGCTCTCCATGGTGATCGTCTGGTGGATGGCGACCCGCACCCGGACGTCGCGGTCCACCAGCAGCAGCCGGACGAGGCCGGGCGGCTCCTCGGAGAACCCGGGACGTTCGGGCTGGGGCCTGCCGCTGCCGCTGCCGCTGGAGGGGTCGTCGCCCGGGCCGGGCGTTCCGCAGGGAATCCGTGAACGTGCCATACCTGCATCGTGACAGCGGTTCCCCTGTCCGGCATCGGCCGTTTGACGGCATTCCGGGGTTGGGTCAGGGAGCCTGCCGGGGGCCCGGGGCGATGCCTTCATGGACCGCCCACAGGGCGGCCTGGGTGCGCGAGGCCAGGCCCAGCCTGGCGAGGATGTCGGACACGTGGGTGCGCGCGGTGCGCTCGCTGACGACCAGGGTCTCGGCGATCTGGCGGTTCGACGCCCCCTCGGCGATCAGCGTCAGGACCTGCCGCTGCCTGCGGGTCAGGCTCTCCCCGGTCCGCTGCGGAGCACGGGTCGAGTCGGCGAGGATCCGGGCCACGGCCGGGTCCAGGTGCATCCGGCCGGAGACCGCCGCGCGGATGGCGGCGGCGACCTCGTCGGCGTCGGCGTCCTTCAGCAGATACCCCGCCGCACCCGCCTCCAGCGCGCCCCTGACCTTGCTCTCCTCCACGAAACTGGTCACCGCCACCACCTCGACGGCCGGCCAGCGGGCCTTGATCCGGCGGGTCGCGGTGATGCCGTCCATGCCCGGCATCACCAGGTCCATGAGCACCACATCGGGCAGTTCGCCGCTGGGTTCGAGCACCGCGATGCGGTCCAGCGCCTGCTGGCCGTCCGAGGCCTCGCCGACCACGTCGATGTCCTCGACCATCGCCAGGTAGGCGGAGACGCCGCTGCGCACCACGCGGTGGTCGTCGACCAGGAACACCCGGAAGGGATGGGCGGATTCGGCGTCAGCGGGCATCGTCGGTGCCTTCTTCCATATGGTCGCGTCGGCTGTGCGGCAGCGTCACCGTGACCACGGTGCCGCTGCCCCGGGCGCTGGTGACGGCGAACTGGGCACCGATCGCCTGGGCGCGTTCGGTCATGGTGGAGAGTCCGATGGAGCCGGAGTGCTCGGCTGCGGGGTCGAAGCCGGTGCCGTCGTCGCTCACCACGATCCGCAGCGTCCCGCCCTCGGCGGTGACCCGGACCGTCGCCCGGTCCGCGCGCGCGTGCTTGACCACGTTGTTGAGAGCCTCCGAGGCGATGCGGTACAGGTGCTCCTCGACTCCGGCGCCGAGGTCCAACCGCCGTTCCGGCCCGTCCACCGTGACCGCCACCTGCTCCCGGGCGGTCAGCGCCGCACCCTGCTTGCTCAGGGCGGAGACCAGGCCCTCCTCGGCCAGAGCCCCCGGGCGCAGTTCGAAGATGAGGGCCCGCATCTCCGCCAGGGTGCCCCGGGTCAGCTCGGCGAGCTGGGCGACGGAGCGCCCCAGCGGCCCGGTGTCGTCCAGGCCCGCCTTGGTCATCGCCAGCTGCGCGGCTCTGGCGTGCATGGTCATCGAGAACAGGGCCTGGCTGATCGAGTCGTGCAGCTCACGGGCGAGCCGGGTGCGCTCCATGGACGCCGCCAGGCGGGCGTTGGTCACCGCCACGGCGGCCTGGTCGGCGAGGACGTTGTAGAACGCGCACTCCTCGGCGTCGGGGTCGGCCACCCCTGGCGGCCGGTGCACACCGAACACGCCGAACACCTCCCCCTCCCAGGACAGCGGCGCGTAGTAGGAGCCCTGCCAGTCCAGGCTCTCCATGGTGGCGGCGAAGGCCTTGGTGGCCGGGGCGGCGCCCATGGCCGAGCGGGCGTCGCGCACGAAGATCGGCTTGCCGGTCAGCACATGGGACCCGCCGGGCATCTCGTCGAGGGTGACCGAGCTGGCGGTCCACGCGCTCATGCTGCGGGCGCGGTTCGGGAACCCGTAACCACCGGCCACCGCCAGCTTGTGGTCCTCGCTGATCACCACGATTCCGCAGGCGATGGCGACGGTGCTGTCGACGGCGTGGCGGGCGATGCCCCGCAGGATCTCCTCGACCGTCCCCGCGGCGACGAGTTGGGCCGTGGTCTGCGCGAGTGCCACCGCGGTGCGGTCCACGGCCAGTCCGGTGCCGTGGTCGCGAAGGGAAGCGAGCCAGTGCCGGGCTCCGTCGATGTCGGTGGCGCTGACGGAGCAGGTGACCTCGCGTCCGCCCGGGCCCGGGCCGCCCACGGCGCAGCGGAACGGCGTGGGCACGTCCTCGGGGTCCCAGGGGAAGCGGCCCGGCGGCTGCTCCGCTCCGACGACCGTCAGGGTGTCCAGGAGTCCGCGGCCCCGCAACTCGCCGGACGACCGGCCCAGCAGCCGGCAGGCGGCGGGATTGGCGTAGACGAAACGGCCACCGGCGTCGACGACGGCCAGCCCGTCCTCGGCGCCGACCAGCGCCGCTGCCAGCACCGGCAGGCCCAGGGCCGCCGCGTCCGCGAGGGGTGTCGCCAAGGGGCCGGAGGGCAGCGGGCCCTCGTCCCGGCTCGCTGGTACAGGCTGCTCGTCCACCGCGCCACGCCCCATCTGTGTCACCCGTACGGCCCGACACTACCGCCAGGACGTGCGCCCGGACCGCCCGGGCCGATCACCGGCGCCTACGTCATTCCGCACAGAGCCCCCGCGTCACATGACCCGGCCGGGGTCCGGTCAATGAGCCGATGTCGCCGCGGACGCCGAACGACAGGCTTGGGTCATACCCGGTCGGGGCGAGCGAACAGGCTCCGGAAGGCCGGAACACCCCTTCTGACACCCGGAGTTGTCATGCTTTCCGAACTCACCCAGGCCATGATCGTCAACGGTGCCGTGCTCGTGGCGGTCCTTGAGGCCGACCTCGGCGGTCACCGCAAGGTCGGCAGGATGCGGATCCTGCGGCCGCTGCTGCTCGCGGGCGGTGTCGTCCCGATGTTCGTCGACTCACCTGTCACTCATGGCTCCGGTCTGATGCTGGAGATCGGTGGGGTGCTCGCCGGGCTGCTGTGCGGAATCGTCGCCGTCATCCAGATGACGGTCTACCGGAGCCCGCGTACCGGCAAGCCGGTCACCCGGGCCGGAGCACCGTACGCGCTGCTCTGGATCACCGTCATCGGCGCCCGCGCCGCGTTCTCCTACGGCTCCGTGCACTGGTTCCCCGCCCAGCTCACCAGTTGGGCCATCCGTCAGCAGGTCAGCGCTGCCGCCATCACCGACGCGCTCATCTTCATGGCCGTGGCCATGCTCCTCACCCGCACCATCGCCCTGGCCGTCCGCGCCGCCGGGCTGCCCGCCACCTTCGGTGTCGCGGCGCCGGGCGCCCTGCGGACCGTCCGCTCCTGACGCACCCCGGAGCGTTGACGTCACCGCCATCAGCACCAGCCAGCCAGGAGGAGCACCATGTTCAACGTCGTACTGATCATCGCCGTCGTCTGCTACGTCATGGCCCGCCGCGTCAAGGGAGAACCGGCGCAGGCCAGGAGAATGCTGGTGCTGCCCGCGGTCCTGATCGCCGTGGGGTTCTCTGACGCGTCCGGGGCCGGCCACAACCCCGCGGCGCTGACCATCCTGGTCATCAGCGCGGCCGTCAGCGTCGTGTTCGGCGCCCTGCGTGGCATGAGCACCAGGTTCTCGGAACGGGACGGCATCGCCTACGTCCACTACACCGCGGCCACCGTCACGCTCTGGGTGCTGAGCCTGGCGGTGAAGTTCGGGCTGAGCGCCCTGTTCCAGGCCACCGCCCCGCACGCCGCCACCGCGGGCAACAGCCTGCTGCTGACCCTGGGTGCGGGAATGCTGCTCGAAGGCGCGGTCACCCTCAACCGGGCGACACGCACCAGCAGCCGGGTCATCTGGTCCAAGGGCAAGGACGGGCGGCCGCACACCACCTCCCCGTTCCTGGACGACCTGCAGAGCCGCAGGGCCGGCCGTTGACCCTGGCGCCCCCCACTCGCCGCAGGGCGCCCCCGCCTCACCCGCCCGTCCGGGCGGCCCCAGGACCCGACCGCACCCCGGCCGGGTCCTGCTCCGTTCCCCGGGTAGGGCTTGTCGTCGAGCAGTTCGCGCAGGCGGGCGCGCTTGCGTTCGGCGAGCCCCCCGGTACGGGCGGCGGGCCTCGGTGGCCGCTCGCCGCGGTCGTCCGCGCCGCCGGACGGGTGCAGCACCGCCGCGGCCGCCTCCCAGTCGCTCGCCACCGCCACCGGCACCCAGGCGAACCCGTCCCACCGGGAAATCAGCCGCGGGGCCTGCGGAGCGACATGCGAACCGTGCTGCGGGCCGGGGCCGAGGGTGTTGACGCGCAGCCGTCCCGGCTTCCCCGCCCGGGCCGGGGCCGGGCGGGCGGGGAAGGCTGGGGTCAGTTCACCGTGAAGTAGTAGTCGTAGGCGCTGAGCACCAGCCCGTCCTTGGTGGTCTCGTAGACGTTGAGGTCGACGAAGCCCTCGTCGGTCGCGTCCGGGGTCCAGTGGATGGTGGCCGCTCCCTTGGCGCCCGCCTTGACGGTGACGGCCGGGCCGTAGTTGAACGAGTAGGTGTAGCTCGCCGCCTTCCCCGCCTTCGGGGTGAAGGTGAAGGTCCCCGGGACGCCCACGCCGCCGCTGGTGCCGTTCTCGACGTAGACGTCGGAGCTCACGGTGGGGGTGGTGTCGACGTAGCCGGTGGTCCACCAGGCTCCGTCACTGACCCAGCCGTTCGCGCTGGTGCTGCTGACCGTGATCGCGGTGCCGTCGACGCCGTTCAGCTTGAGCCGCAGCTTGGCGGTGCCGTCCTTGGCCGCCTTGACGGTGACCGTCGGGCCGCCGGTGACCTGCACCGTGTAGCTGACCACCCGGCTCGCGGCCTGCACCCCGCTGTTGGGCGTGAGGGTGAACCGCGCCGTCTTGTCGAAGCCGGGCAACGTGGACGGCGGGGTGACCGTCGGACCGGTCGAGCTGACGTAGAAGGCGTAACTCGACTGGGTGGACTCGTTGACCGCCCGGTCCAGGCTGACCACGTAGAGGGTCATCGGGCCGGAGCCGCTCGGCGGGATCAGGCTGACCGTGGCCGAGCCGCCCAGGGCACTGGCGCGGACGAAGTCCTTGGTGTCGGCGTAGACGTCGACCGGCTGCGGGATCCCGTAGTCGCCGATGTACGCGGTCACCGGCACCGGCAGGTCGCTCTGCCAGCCGAACTCGTAGCCGGCCACGTCGGTGTCACCGTTGGCGCCGAAGGTGAACTGGACCGGCGCCCCGCCCTTGTCCCAGCCGCCCTGCGGGTAGTTGGACGAGGTGACGGTCGGCGCCGGGGACGGCGGGGTGTCGTCGACGGCGAAGTAGCACGGGGCGGACCAGGCCGAGGTCTCGCTCCCGTCCACCGTCTGCGCCTGCCAGGCGTAGGTCTGCCCGTCGCTCAGACTGGTGTCCTGCACCACCACCGACGCCTCGGAACCGGTCACGGCCAGCGCGTGCGACAGGGTGGTGACCTGCGCCGGGTCGGCCGTCGGCCAGACCTGGTACTGGACGCTGATTCCGTTGGAGGTGGGGGCGTTGGTGTCCTGGGGAACGCCCTCGATCTGCACGCCGTCACCGCCCCAGACGTAGGTGGGCGCGGTCGCGTCGGTCGAGCAGGCACGCTCGCCGTTGAACAGCTCGGTGGGCGTGGCCGGCCCCCCGGCCGCCGCGACCGCCGCGATCGCCGGCGAGGCCGCGACCAGGGCCAGGCTGACTGCTCCCAGCGAAACGGAAACAAGGGCGGCACGCAGGCGTGTGCCCAGGGTTGTGCTCATCTGAACCCCTCCCGGAAGTGCCCGCGTGCAGTGCCTGATGCGCACTCGATCCACGGGCAGCGAGGGAAGCGTAGTTCAAGCCACTGACAACGGCGCGGGAATACCTCCGGCCACCGTCCGGCCCCGCCGATACGTCGGAAATGCCAGGCCGCACACCCTCTCCGACGCTGCCTCATCCATGGTGGGGGCAGGGATGACGGAGCGGCGCGGAGGGTGTGCGGCCGGGCGGGGCACCGGCGCGGGGAGGGCCGGGGCGTCGGGGAGGTGCGGGGTGCCGGGGAGGGCCGGGATGCAGGGGCGGGGCGTCAGGCCGGGAGGATGTCGGCGACGGCGGCGCGGATGACGTCGAGGGTGACGTCCACGTCCTCCTCCGTGGTCTGCCAGTTGACCACCGAGATCCGCATGGCCGCCTCACCGTGCCAGACGGTGCCGCCGAACCAGCAGATGCCGCTCTCCTGGATCCGGGCGATCACCGCCCGGGTCAGGTCGTCGTCGCCGCCGAAGCGGACCATGAGCTGGTTGAGCACCAGCGGGTTCAGCTGCTCGACGCCGGGGAGCTGGTCCAGCGCGTCGGCGAAGCGGCGGGTGAGGGCGCAGCAGCGCTCCACGAGCTCCGCCACGCCGGAGCGGCCCAGGGTGCGCAGCGCCGCCCAGACCGGCAGGGCGCGGGCGCGCCGGGAGAAGTCCGGCACCCATTCGATGGCGTCCCGCTCGCCGGGTGTGCCGGCCGGCAGGTAGCCGGGGCGCTCGTTGAGCATCGCGGCCCGGTGCGCCTCCGGGTGGGCCACCACCA
>Ga0302314_10003790_pt1 | contig 27819 bp, 23 predicted proteins | sample III_Palsa_N2_3_FD_200533 | JGI IMG/M metagenome (GOLD analysis project Ga0302314, IMG submission 200533) | Peat permafrost microbial communities from Stordalen Mire near Abisko, Sweden - III_Palsa_N2_3 | ecosystem: Environmental > Terrestrial > Soil > Palsa > Peat permafrost | place: Sweden...
ATTTCCTTGGCCAGCTCCTCCGGCGTCGGCTCGCGGCCGAACTGCTGCAGCATCTGGCGGGAAATGCGGTTGAGCTTGTTGATCGTCTCGATCATGTGCACCGGGATACGGATGGTGCGCGCCTGATCGGCGATCGAGCGGGTGATCGCCTGGCGGATCCACCAGGTGGCGTAGGTCGAGAATTTGTAGCCGCGGCGGTATTCGAACTTGTCCACCGCCTTCATCAGGCCGATGTTGCCCTCCTGGATCAGGTCGAGGAACTGCAGGCCGCGGTTGGTGTACTTCTTGGCGATCGAGATCACCAGGCGCAGGTTGGCCTCGACCATTTCCTTCTTGGCACGGCGCGCGCGCGCCTCGCCGTTGGCCATGGCGCGGTTGATGTCCTTGATGTCGGTCAGCGGCAGGAACAGCTTACGCTCGATGGTGGCGAGCTTTTCCTGCTCGGCATCGATCGCCTCGCGATGCGTCTTGATGTTCGGCGACCACTTCTGCCGCTTGCGGCCCAGCTCAGCGGCCCACTCGAGGTTGCCCTCGTTGCTGGGGAACGCCTTGATGAATTCCGCCTTGGGCATCTTCACCTGCTTGACGAAGATTTCCATCAGCACGCGCTCGTGATGACGGATGTCGTTCACCACTTCGCGCAGCTTGCGCACGAAACCGTCGATCAGCGCGGACGGCATCTTCAGCTTGAGGAATTCCTCGGCCATCTGATCACGCAGCTTGACGATCTTCTTGTCGTCGATGCTGGCGGCTTTCGGCGCGGCCTTCTGGAACTTGCCGTAGTAGTCGCGCAGCAGTTCCATGCGGCGCTTTACTTCTTCCGGATCGGGACCGGTCGGGCCGGCCTCTTCCTCGTCGGTCGCGGCGGCCTCGTCTTCCTCTTCGTCGATCTCGGACTCGTCACGGTTGGCGGCTGCTTCGTCGGCCAGCGCCTGCGCGGCATCGGCGGCTTCTTCCAGATCGATGAAGCCGGCCAGGATTTCGCTCAGGCGACGCTTACCGTCCAGATGCTGGTCGTATTCCTCGAGCAGCAGTTCGATGGTCAGCGGGAAACTGGCCAGCGCGGTCTGCACTTGTCCCAGGCCTTCCTCGATGCGCTTGGCGATGGCGATTTCGCCCTCGCGGGTGAGCAGCTCCACGGTGCCCATCTCGCGCATGTACATACGCACGGGATCGGTGGTGCGGCCAACTTCGGCATCGACGGCGGACAGCAAGGCCACGGCTTCTTCGGCCGCAGCTTCGTCGTCGCCGGTGGTCCCGGGTGCGGCGCCGTCGGCGATGGTGTCGTTATCCGGCGCGGCATCGTGCACTTCGATGCCGACGCCTTTGAGCACCGCCATGATGTCTTCGATCTGCTCCGGATCGACGATGTCGTCGGGCAGGTGGTCGTTGATCTCGGCATAGGTCAGATAGCCCTGCTCCAGACCCTTGGAGATGAGTGCCTTGATTTCCGACTGTTGCTCAGGGGCTTTGTTATTCATGCCGACCGCCATGGGATAGGACGAGAGAAGGGAGGACGCGCGATAAGAACCGCTCAGTATAGCTAAGTGCTGCTTTTTTGGCCAGTTTTCAAGTCGATCGCGTCCATGCCGGTGCAGGCAAAAATCACGCCAGATAAGGATTTGCAGGCACTACGCTCGACGATCGGGGATTTCGACCGCGCGTGGCTCAATGGGTTTCCAGCCAGAACGTAACCGGCCCGTCGTTGACGAGACTGACCTCCATATGGGCACCGAAGCGGCCGGTTTCCACCCCCGGATGCGCGGCCAGCGCCAGCGTCACCAGTCGGTCGAACCAATGGCGTCCATGTTCGGGCGATGCGGCGGACGTGAAGCTGGGCCGCATGCCCTTGCGGGTATCCGCGGCCAGCGTGAATTGACTGACCAGCAACAGGCCGCCGCCGGTATCGGCGAGGGAGCGATTCATGCGGCCTTCGTCATCGGAAAACACGCGATAACCGAGCAGCCGCTGCAGCATGCGCTGCGTCTGTGTCTCGCCATCCTCGGGCTGGATGGCGACCAGCGCCAGCAAGCCCGCACCGATCGCGCCGACGGTCTGCTGTTCGATATCGACACGGGCGGAGCGCACGCGCTGGATCAAGGCGATCATGGGGATTCGCTGGTGGTAAGAGCCTATTTGCGATCTTCGCATGGCCCGCGTCGGGAGCTGTTTGCGCGCAGGGCTAGGAAGAGCGAAGGAGTGTACGTCCCGACCGAGCGATGACGCCGGCATGGCGGCAAACAGACCCGGCCCGAAGGGTTGAGCCGTCGCGAGCGCCGCATGGGACGGCACGGTTACACTGCGCGGCTTATGCGCCTGGATATCCGGATCGTCTATTTGCTGCTGCGGCTGTTCGGCCTGCTGCCGTTGCGCGTGCTGCATGGCGTCGGCGCGCTGATCGGGCGACTCTCGTTGCGCCGTCGTGGCCGGCTGGCGCGCTACAGCGCGGTCAACCTGCGCATCGCTCGGCCCGAGCTGGATGCAGCCGCGCAAGATGTGTTGCTGCGCGAGGTGATGATCGAGGGCGGCAAATCGATCACCGAGATCGCGAAGATCTGGGGCGGCGGTGCCGCACGCGCGCTGAACCTGATCCGCGAGGTACGCGGCGCGGAGCTGTTCGAGGCGGCACTGGCCGGAGGCAAGGGCGTGATCATCGCCGCGCCGCACCTGGGCTGCTGGGAGCTACTCAACTACTGGCTGTGCAGCCGCACGTCGATGGCGATCCTCTACCGGCCGCCGCGCATCGCCGCGGTGGAACAACTGCTGCGTAAGGTGCGTGGCGCACTGGCGCCGGAGCAGGTGCGCGCCGACGGCGCCGGCGTGCGCGCGCTGTACAAGCGGCTGGCCGCTGGCGGCACGGTCGGTATCCTGCCGGACCAGAAGCCGCGCACGGGCGAAGGCGAGTTCGCGAATTTCTTCGGCCGCGAGGCGCTGACCATGGTGCTGCTGCCGCGACTGGCCGCGCGCACCGGCGCCACCGTGTTGTTCGCGTTTGCCGAACGACTGCCGCGCGGCGGCGGCTATCGCATCCATATCCTGCCGGCGCCCGCCGGGCTGACGGATGCCGACCTGGCCGTGGCCTGTCGCTCCCTGAATCTGGGCGTCGAGCAATGCGTCGAACACGCCTTCGCGCAGTACCAATGGCATTACAAGCGCTACTCGGCGGACGACCGCGTCAGCCCTTACAACTAGCAGGCGGGAGCACAGCCCTACTTCGGCTGCAGCCTGCGCAGGAAAACGCCCATCTCTTTTTCAGCCTGCTTGTCGCCACGCAAGCGCGCCGCATCGATCCCTTGCTGCCAGGCGATCGTGGCCTGTTCGGTATCACCCAAGGCGAGGTTCGCCTTGCCGAGCAGTTTCCACGCGGCCGAATAGGCCGGATCGAAAGCCACTGCACGACGCAGTTCGTCTGCCGCCGCCGCCGCGTCACCATCACCCAGCAAGGCGTTGCCGAGCGAGAAGCGCAACAGCGCACCGTCGCGCGGTCCGTCGCATTGAGCGCGCAGCCTGGCGATCAGTTCCGCGCTCATGGTCCGCCGCGGGAATGCGCCTCGTCGACGGCGATCACCCGGGTCGGCTGGGCGGGTTCGTCAGGCACATGGCCGGCGCGCAGGTCGGCCAATGTGGTGGCCGGCCACACCACCATCCACGACGACCGGAACGGCTGCACCAGCAGCGGATAACGCAGATCGGCGGGTTCGAGCTTTTCCGGGTGATCCACGATCAGGCCGTTCGGATGAGCCTGGGCAAAATCCTGGATCGCCTTCGCTCCGAACAGTTCGACGATCGGACGCTGCAGCCGGCCCGCGAAATGGAACTGCCCATCGTAGTTACCGAGATAAGCGATCGGACGCTGCGCCGCGTCCGCCGCACCAAGCAGATGGGCAGACGGATCGAGGTCGTACTTGTGCCATAGCGTGAAGGTGAACAAGGTATTCAACGCCAGCGTCCCGACCAGCCCGGCGAAGGCGAGGCGGCGCATCTCGCCGCGCCCGCGCAGCAACAGCAGCGCACCGAGCAACAGGAACGCCACGCTGAAGCTGCGACTGTAGCTGGCCGCACCGTCGAACCATTCGCCGTGCAGGTGATCGCCGGCCACCAGGTTCGGCAGCACGAACAGGAACAGCGCGAATCCGATACCGGCCACGCCGAGCGGCCAGGTACCCAGCCACGCGGTTGTACCGAGCACGGGCCGCTGCTCGCGCAGCCGCGCAATGGCCACCGCGATCAGCATCACGCCGCCGCCGAATTCCGGCAGCGGGTAGTACAGCTGCTTGCCGCTGATCAGCGAGAACACCACGAAATTGGGCAGCAGCCAGCACAGCAGAAACCGCAGGCCGCTGTCGAACGGCTTGCGCAACAGCACCAGCGCGGCGGTGGCGCGCGGCCACGCACTGAAGGGAAACATCAGCAGCGGCAGATAGATCAGATACCACCACACCGGATGCGCATGGCTTTGCAGCGGCTCGGCATGATGCAGCCCTTTGACCACACGGCCGGCGGTCTGGGTAAAGAACAGCCGGTGCTGATAGGCCTCACCGCCGCTGAATCCGGCCGGTAGCGCCCAGGCGAGCAGCAGCGCGAAGCCGAGCAGCACGCTGAGCAGGCCACGCCCATACCAACGCGCGCGATGTTCGCGCGCCCAGTCGTTCCACAGCGGCCCGAGCAACCATGGGAAGGCCACATGCAGCAGCATCACCGGACCCTTGGTCAGCAGGCCGGCACCGATGCACAAGCCGAACAGCAGCCAGCGCGGTTCTTCGCGCTGCGCCTTTGGCGTGAGACACAGCAGTGCCGCCAGCACGCAGCAGGCCAACAGCACCTCATACATGATCTGCAGGCCGAACAGGAAGGCGTAGCTCAGCGCCAGCAACATCCACGGCGTAGCCCGCGCCACCCAGGCATTGTTTGGAAATAGCCGCCGCGCAAGTGTCGCGACCAGCACCAGCTGCGTGCCGCCGAAGATTACTTCCAGCACACGCGGCCATACATCGCCCACGCCGAAGATGAACCAGCCGGCATGGATCAGCCAGAACAGCAACGGTGCCTTTTCGCTGTACGGCTCACCGTTGATATGCGGTACCAGCCAGTGGTGCTGGTTCCACATTTCCCAGGCCACCGCCAGGGTGCGTGTGGAATACAGCGGCATCGGCCCATGCGAAAACATCGCCAGCAGCGCGACCAGGGTCCACAGCGGCAGCCACGGCCACAGGGCGCGCAAGGATTCGGAACGGTTATAGGCGTTGATAGTCACGGGTCGCGTTCTGGCTCATCATCCTGCGGATTCTAGAACGTTTATTTCAGGGGAAAGCACGAGGGATGGACGTAAAGGAGTTGGATGCGCTGGATGGGGAGGTCGGCGCGCACTGGTATTACCGATCAAAACTGGCTGCGGTAAGCAAGTTGCTTCGTGGTGTGCGATACGAAAAGGTGCTGGACGTCGGCGCAGGCTCCGGCTTCTTTTCCCAGCACCTGTTGCTGCATGGAGCGGCGACCGAGGCCTGGTGCATCGACACGGAATACCCTTCGAACAGCGACGACGTTATCGGCGGCAAACCGATTCATTACTGGCGTTCGCTGTCGCCCGGTCCGCTCGCGGATCTGGCGCTGTTCATGGATGTGCTGGAGCATGTCGACGACGATGTCGGCCTACTTGCCGGATACCGGGACAGGATCAAGCCGCAGGGTCACTGCCTGATTTCGGTTCCCGCTTTCCAGTTCCTGTGGTGCGGGCATGATGAATTCCTGGACCACCGGCGACGGTACACGCTGAAGCAGCTCGAGGATGTCGTGCGTCGGGCGGGCTTTATCGTCGAAACGGGCGCTTATTTTTACGGGCTGGTGTTTCCGCTGGCGGTCGCCGCGCGGCTTTACGACAAAATGCGGGGAAGCGCCCGCAACATCCCAAGGTCGCACTTGAAATCCCACAGCACGCCGGTCAACGCGACACTGAGTGCGATCTGTCGTCTCGAGCTGCCCTTACTGAAGTTCAACCGCCTGGCAGGTCTGACTGTGTTCTGCGTGGCGCGGCGCGCCTGATCGAACCGCGCGGCTAGGCCGGACCCCAATAGCCGATGCGACGGCGCAGCTTGAGCTTGCGCCAGAGGTTGAGCGGCTTGCGGCGCCGATTGCGCCCGCCCGCCGCGACGAACGCATCCACCGCATCGAGCACGCGCTCGCTGGAATGACCATCGCGATACGGGTGGATCGCATCGGCAAAGTCACGGATCGCTTGCAGCAGCTCGGGCGGACGCGCCAGTGCGCGCTCGATCGCCGGCTCGAACTGCGCCGGATCGTCGATGTCGATCAACTGCGGGCCGGGCCGACGGTTCTTGAAGGTGACCACCGGCTTGCCGGTGAGCAGGAATTCACTGAGCGCCGAGGAGGTGTCCGAGCACATCAGGTCGACTTGCGGGAACAGTTCGAGGATGTTGTCGTTCTCGGCGAACACGAGATAGTCGTTCTGCAGTGCCTTGTAGCGCGCGGTCGTCTCCGGATTCATCTTCGGATGGAAAGTGACGATCCAGCGCCAGCGGCCATCACGCGACAACCGCTTCACTTCGTCGTAGAGCGTGTCAGCGGCGCTCCACGACGGCGAGAACGTGGAGTGATAGAGGATTACCGGCTGCTGGCGCACCGGTGGCAGCGCGCCGGCGATTTCGCGCAGGAACGGGTCGAGCTTGGGCCAGCCGGTCTCCGTCACCGCAAAATGGCCGAGCTTCGCAGCGATCTCACCGAACGCCTTGGTGTCACGCGGCCCGGTGGTGCAGTACAGGTCGAAGAAGCCGCGGATGTAGATGTGCCGTGGCTTGCCGGCATCGAAGCCATGGAAGACCTCCACCTTCACGCCCGGGAAGAAATGCGGCAGGTGGTTGCCCGGCGTAAGCACCGCGATCGGCTTCCACGCGCGCACCTCGGCCACGCTGAGCAGCCGTTCGTCGGCATGCAGATCTTCCGCGCCGGGACCGTCGAAGAACCAGGAGGCTTCGTCGCCGCGGGCGCGAATCGCCGCCTGCAGCGGGCGCAGAATGGCCAGCGCGTAGCGCTCGGAGCCGTACAGGAGGTAATGCTTTTTAACAGGTGGCTTTTTCGGGGCGACGGAATTCATGCCGGTCTCATGCTTGGGCACACTCAGCGATCGATGCGATGCCGCGACAACGCGGCGGCCGCCAACGGCACCGAGTCCGGGTTGTGTCGCATCTCGTAATAGCGCATGCGCTTGTATACCGCATAGTTGGCGGCGGTGCGGGCGATCAGGTAACCGCGCCAGCCATCGAGAAAGGCCAGCCGAAACAGGTAGTCCTTGAGGAAGGCGAGCGGGCCCACGAAGGGCGTCTGCCACATCCGCACCGGCTTGCCCTTGTCCAGCCAGTCGCGGCACTTCAGTTCGGAGTAGCGCAACACCTTCAGCTGCTTATGGACCAGGGTGGGATTGTTGGCGTGATTGAACGGCGCGCGCAAGGTCGGCGCAGCGCCATCGAAGCGTAGCGATTCGTGCACTCTGGCGTCGGTCCAGCGCGCCCGGCCGCGGTGGTAAAGCCGCACCAGCTTCTCGCCCATCGCCGGGCGGTACCAGCGCATCGGCTTGCCCATGTAGACGGTACTGCGTCGCAGCCAGGCCGCTGCCGCCTCGCCGGCGATCAGTTCCGGCAGGCGCTGTTCCAGCTCGGCCGCCAGTGCCGGGCTCAGATATTCGTCCGCGTCCAATACCAGGATCCAGTCGTGCGCAGCGAGCCCGGAGGCCACATTGCGCTGGGGGCCGAAGCCCAGCCAGTCCTGATGCACCACCCTCGCCCCATGCGCTTGCGCGATCGCCACGGTGTCGTCGTCGCTGCCCGAATCCAGCACCAGCTTTTCAGCAGCGAACGGCACGCTGTCCAGGCAGCGGGCGATGTTCGCTGCTTCGTTGTGGGTGATTACGGCGAGGGTGAGCGGCAACGTAGGCATGAGGCCATTCTAGGGGGTCGCTGCCAAACTGGAAAAAGCCGGTCGCCAGCCGTCAAGAAAGGGTCGGACAAATCCGATTTGTGATCTGTATAACGGATTGCCTTCATGCGCGTTTGTGCATCCACGCGATATTCAGCCGTATTTGGTCACTCTTGCCGGAAACCGGAGCAGCTGCGCCGACCGCGTAACTCCGGGCAGCGTGACTCCGGGCAGATTGATGCAGTAGCGGCGCAACGTTAGTTTTTGCGTGGCGTATGAACAAGAACACGGGATTTCGCAGTGAAAGCTTTGGCGACTGGCAAAAACAGCGACAACGAGGCGCTCCGGGGCAATCCGGTGCGCCTGTCGTTGCTAGCCTTGAAGGGCATGCTTCCGGCCGGCTCGGGCTGGGGCCAGTTTTTGCTGGGCATCGGCATGGTGTGGATGATGCTCGGGATGGTCGTCATGCCCGCGGGCATTTCGTACAACCCGAGCCGGGTCTATCAGATCACCCTGGTCGTGCTGTTGTATCTGCCCACGCTGGGGCTTGTCGTATTTTATCGCGGAGCGGCCTGGCGCGAGCTTTGGCCGCTGCCGGCCTTCCGGGTTTTCCTGCTGCTGCTCGCCTGGGCGACGCTGTCGCTGTGCTGGGCGCAGTTGCACCGTCCCGGCGATGAGTTCGGCCGCGTGCTGAGCGTGCTGCTGTTCGTGCTGGGCTGGCATATCTGCACCGGGCACGATCCGCGTTACGCCAACCGGTTGCTGCTGCTGGTCGGCGCAGGCTTCGGCGCCTGCGCGCTGGCCTACAGCATCCCGTTCCTACTGGAGACGTCGCCCGCCGATGATCGCATCGTCGCTGGCGAAGGCGTGATGGCCACCTCCAATTACGCGGCCGCCGCGATGGGGGCGGTCTGCATCTGGCTGATCCAGTTGGCGCAGCAGCGTCCGGTCTATGCCACGATCCGCTGGCTGGCGGTGTGCTGCCTGCTGGTTTTCATCGCACTCACCCGGACCCGCAGCGTATGGCTGGGCATGGCTACCTGTGCACTGTTCGCGCCGCTGTGGTACCCGGGACGCTGGTCGAAGGCACTGGCCGGATTGGTCCTGCTGGCGGCCCTGGCGGCGCTGCTGTGGCCGCTGCCGGCGCTGCTCGATCGCGGGACATCGTATCGGCCGGAGATCTTCCAGCATGCGCTCGCGTTGATTTACGCGCATCCATGGCTTGGCCTGGGCCAGGGCGCCTCATTCATCATCGATGTCGGCGGTCAGCATCTGACCCACAGTCACAACGTCTTGACCCAGGCGGCGATCGAGCTGGGCCTGCCCGGTCTCTGCATCACCCTCGCCATGTGGGCACTGGTGGCCTGGAGCGGTTGGCGCCATCGCAGCCAGCCGCTGGCTCGGGTGGTCTTGGCGCTATGGGTTTATGCCAGCGTCGTGCTGCAGTTCGATCTGCCGCAGCTGCTCGACAGCCCTCGTCCCGGCTGGCTGCTGATCTGGCTGCCGTTCGCGATCGCACTGGGGCTGGAAGCACGCACGCATGGCACGCGGAAACGCCTCTCGCCGGGACGTCTCGCTTAAACTACCGCGATGGCGCCGACGGCGCGGTTGAGGCACGGGCAGATGAGCAGGGTTTTGGTCACCGGCGGCGCCGGCTTTCTCGGTTCGCACCTGTGCGATCGTTTGCTGCGCGATGGCCACGATGTCCTTTGCGTGGACAACTTCTTCACCGGCAGCAAGCGCAATGTCGCCCACCTGCTGAGTAACCCGGCCTTCGAGTTGTTGCGGCACGACGTCACTTTTCCGCTGTTCGTGGAAGTGGACCGCATCTTCAACCTGGCCTGCCCCGCCTCACCGGTGCATTACCAGCACGATCCGGTGCAGACCACCAAGACCTCGGTGCATGGCGCGATCAACATGCTCGGCCTGGCCAAACGTTTGCGCGCGCGCATTCTGCAGGCATCCACCAGCGAGGTGTACGGCGACCCGGAAGTGCATCCGCAGCAGGAAAGCTATTGGGGCCGAGTCAACCCGATCGGTTTCCGCTCCTGCTACGACGAAGGCAAGCGCTGCGCCGAGACGCTGTTCTTCGACTACCACCGTCAGCACCGACTGGACATCAAGGTGGTGCGCATCTTCAACACCTACGGCCCGCGTATGCATCCGAACGACGGCCGCGTGGTGAGCAATTTCATCGTGCAGGCATTGCGCGGCGAGGACATCACCATCTATGGCGACGGTCAACAGACACGCAGCTTCTGCTACGTCGACGACCTGATCGAGGCGATGGTGCGCACGATGGAAACCGGCCCCGAATTCACCGGGCCGGTCAATATCGGCAACCCGCACGAACACACCATGCTGGAGCTGGCGGAGAAAATACTGGCGCTGGTCGGCGGCGCGTCGAAGCTCGTATTCAGGCCATTGCCGATGGACGATCCGCGTCAACGCCAGCCGGATATTTCGCTGGCGAAGGAACGGCTCGACTGGCAGCCGCAGGTGAATATCGACGACGGCCTGCGCCACACCATCGCCTATTTCCGCCAGTTGCTGGACGCCTGAGCATGGCCGCGCCGCTCGCGTTCTCGGTCGTGGTCACCAACTACAACTATCGCGAGTTCGTCGCCGAGGCGGTGGACGGTGCGCTGGCACAGGCCCGCGCGCCGCTGGAAGTGATCGTGGTGGATGACGGCTCCACCGATGGCTCGGCCGATTACCTGCGCGAACGCTACGGCGACGATGCACGAGTGACGCTGATCTGCAGCGCCAATGGCGGCCAGTTGGCTGCATTCCAGCGCGGGCTGGCCGCCGTGCACGGCGACCTGGTGTGCTTTCTCGATGCCGACGATCGCTGGTCTCCCGACTATCTGCGCCAGCTCGGTGAGGTATTCGACACGCGTGCCGACATCGATTTCGTGTGCTCCGACGTGCACCTGATCGGCAACGAATCGGGCCTGCAAGGCCATGCGAAGACCGCACAGGATCTGGGCTACAGCGTGCTCGCCACCTGGGTGCATATGCGCTGGTACGGCGCGCCCACCTCGGCGCTGGCACTGCGCCGACGGCTGGCCGAACGCACGCTCGACCTGCCGGCGGAATTCGTCGCGAACTGGCGCATCTCCGCCGACAACTGCCTGGTCTTCGGCGCCAGCCTGCTCGGCGCGCGGAAATATTTCCTGCCGACGGGCCAGGTCGATTACCGCATCCACGGCCGCAACGGCTGGTGGCACGACCAGCAGCGGCTGCGCGAATTTCCCGCGCAGTTCCGCTCGCGCTGCCTGATCAACCATTACGCACAGCGCATGCAGCTCGACGCGCATGCGTTCGATCTGGCCAAGGCGGAATTCAAGTCGCATCCACGACCGAGCTGGGCCGATGCGCGGATGTACGCCGGCATCGCCATGCGCGGTCCGGCTTCGTGGCGCAAACGCGTCGAGCGTGCGCTGGCGATTCTCTGGCGTGGCTTGGCGCACCGCGGTTGAAGCGATGAACGCCAGCCCGGGAAACGCGGCACCGGAAACGATCTCGCCGCTGAAAGTTTCAGTGATCGTGCTCACCTATAACTGGCCCGAGGCGCTGCAGCGCGTGCTCTCCAGCATCGCCGCGCAGACGCGCCTGCCCGACGAGGTGATCGTCGCCGACGATGGCTCGACCGAGGCCACACGCGCGATGCTGGAACATGTCGCGGCCGGATATCCCGTGCCGCTGCGGCATGTGTGGCAACCCGACCAGGGTTTCCGCGCGGCGCGCGCGCGCAATCGCGGCATCGCCGCCAGCCGCGGCGACTACGTGCTGCTGCTGGATGGCGACATGCTGCTGCACCCGCAGTTCGTCGCCGATCATCTGGACTTCGCTGAACGCGGTTTTTTTCTGCAGGGTGGCCGCATAAAAGCGACGCCGGAAGAAACCACCCGCCTGTTAGCCGGCGGGCCACCGGTATTCGCGCCCTGGTCGCTGGCCGACTTCAAGGCGTTCGATGGCATCCGCCGCCTTTACGCATGGCGCCAGCCATCGCTGGCGCGCTGGAAAACCCGCAGCGGCCGCGGCGGCCGAGTGATGAGTTGCAACATGAGTTTCTGGCGCAGCGACCTGCTTGCCTGCAACGGCTTCGACGAGCGCATGGAAGGCTATGGCGCGGAAGACCTGGAACTGGCCGCGCGCTTGCAGAATGCCGGCCTGCGGCGCCGGCCGCTGAAGTTCGCCGCGCTCGCCGTGCATTTCGAGCACGGCTCGCGCGCCGATCCCGAGCGCGACGATCCCGATTTGCCGAACAACGTGCTGCTCCGCAAGACGCGCGAGGAACACCTCACTCGCTGCGCCAAAGGCATCGACGGACATCTGGCGGAGTTCGCCGAGCCGCCTCCCGATCTACACGCTCAGCCGGGTAGTTAACCCAGCGCCGCGGCCAGGCGCTGCGGAAAGGCACGGCACTCCGCTTCGTACCAATGCCGCGCTGCGGTGCCTAAGGCGAGCGCTTCGGATTCCGGCATCGCGATGCAACGCTCGATCGCAGCGGTCATGGCGACCGGATCGAACGCATACAGCGTCGCCAGATCCTGCTTGCCGCTTGCATGCGCCAAAACCAGCACGCCACGCTCCGCCGTCACCAACTCGTTCATCGGCGCGGCGTCCAGCGTGACAACCACCGCCGTACAGCTCATCGCCTCGACCAGATAATGGCCGAAGCCCTCGGTCTGCGAGGGGCACAAGTGAAAACGATGCCGATTCTGCAGCACGCGGTAGTCGTGATCGGACAGGTGCTCGCGGATCAACCGCACATTGCTTGGCAGATCGTCGAGCTCGATGCGCTTGCGACGCCATATCACGGTCAGCGTGGGCCACGCCGGGTGTGCGGCCCACAGCGCGATCAGTGCCGCGGTGCCCTTGTTGTTGCTGCGTCCCGGGCCGTGGAAAAACGCATGCTCGCGCGGCACCGTCGAATCGTATCGATCCGGGCTGATGAAGCCGATGCGGAAACAGCGCGCATCCAGCCGTGGGTCGAGCAGTGCCGCAAAGATCCGCTCGGCATGTTGCGTCTTGCACCATATCTCGTCGATGCCGGCGAGCCCGCTGTCGTCGAAGTATTCGGGATTGGGGATCAGCACGTTGCGCTTGGCGGCGCGGAAAAACTCCGGCCTGATCCGTTCCAGCATGATCTGCAGATCGAACGATGGCAGCCGATGCCGCAGTTGCCGCTGCGTGCGCCACGTGGCGAAGCGTCCACGATGCGGCAGGCCAAGCACGTGCACATCGACGCCAAGGCCCTGCAAGGCAGTGGCCAGCAAACTCATATCGCGACTCAGCCCGGCGCCATTGTCGCGTCCGAGCAACTGCACGCGAGGCCGGTCTGCGTCCATCGGTCAGTCGCCTTCGAGCGTGCTGGCGGCAACACGATCCACCGATTCTTCCGGCGTGCAACCCGGCACCACTGCGTCGGCCTTGAACATCCACCATTCGCGCCGGTTGGCGTGGCCGAGGCTGATCGCCTTGGCGCGATCCACGCAGTTGCCCATCACCGGATCGAGCGCGAATAGCCATCGGTTCGCCGGCTGCTGCGCTTGCCACCGCACGGCCTTGACGTACTGGACGTGGAACGGCTGGGTAAAGCCGAAATCGGTAGCCGGGCGATCCAGCATCAGCAGGTTCTGTTCCTTCCAGGCGACCAGTCCCAGCTCATCGCCCGGCGCCAGATGCGCACGTACCTCGGCCATCAAGCTGGCGGCCGAGCTGGAATCGTTGAGTACGGGATACGCCCACAAGCCCCAGCCCAGCCATAGCGCGGTCATGCCGCCGACGACTGCCCACGGCGCCCGGCGCAGGCGCAGCGCGGCGATCAGCAACAGCTGCACCGCGCCGACGCTGCAGAACATCCACCACAGCGCGTGACCACCATCGTCGAAGCCGCGCGCAGTGGCGAACTCGACGGCGAACTTTGGATGCGCCGCCAACGCATAGGCGCCGACCACCAGCATCGCCCCACCGAGCAGACCGATGAACAACAGACCGAGCACACGCAGCCAGCGCGTCTGCAGCAGCTCCTGCAGGAACGGCGCGCTGACCAGCGCGAGCATCGGCAGCGCCGGCATGATGTACACGTCGCGCTTGCCGTGAGGAATGCTGAAGAACAGCAGCACCAGCACGATCCACCCCAGCGGCAGCAGGATGCGCGCGTCACGCGCCTTCAATGCACGCCACCAGCGCGGCAGCGTGCCGGGATAAACCAGCGACAGCGGCAGCCAGCTGAACAGCACGATCGGCACGTAGTAGAACGGCGAATGATAGTGATCCCAGGACTTCGCGTAACGGCCCGCGGTCTGGTGGAACAGGATGTCGTTGACGTAGGCGGCGTACGCCGGCTCATCGGCGCGCGCATGCGCCGCCAGCAGCATCGGTACCAGCCATAGCGCGATCGCCAGCAGCAGCGCGAACAAACCGAGTAACCAGCGCCACCATGCACCTGCGCCCATCCGCGCGACGCCGTCCCAGCGTTTCGCCGCCGCGTAGCCGTACGGCAGCAACATCAACAGCGCGAGCACGCCGACGCCCTTGGTGATCACACCCAGTCCCGCGCAGAAGCAGCCGAACCAGTACGCGCGCCAGTTCGGCCCCAGCAGCGTATGCCGCAGCAGCCCCCAGTTCGCTGCGGTAATGAAGAACATCACCAGCGGATCGATCTGCGCACGCTTGGTCTGATAGACAAACTGGAAGCTCAGCAGCAAGGCCGCCGCCGCGAACAGGCCGACCTGCCGACTCCACAGGCGCCGGCCGAGGTCGTAGACCAGCCCCAGCGTGCCCAGCGCGGCCAGCAGCGACGGCAGCAGGAAGGCGATGCGCCAGTTGCGCAACACCTCGAAGCTGGCCGCCTCGGCCCACAGCAGCATGGGTGGCTTGTCCGAGTACAGCTCGCTGCCGCGATGCGGGAACAACCAGTCACCGCTTTCCACCATCTGCTTGGCGGCCAGCGTGAAGCGCGGCTCATCCGACGGCCACGGATCGCGCAGGCCGATGCCGACACCGATCACCACCAAGGCGAAGATCAGCAGCAGCCAGAACTGGCGGCGTTCGTGGGATGTGGCCTGGGCAAGCATCGAGGGCAGCTCCAAATCTCTGCGCAGATCACCTGCGCGCGCGCATCGGGATTCCGGCGCGATCAGTGTTTTTCGAGAACGGCATAGTACATGCCGTCGAGATCGCCATCGCCGGGCAACACTTGCCAGCCGACCGCAGCGGGCCGACCGACCGGCAGGCTGATGTCGAGCGCACGCGCGTCGGCCTGCGCGGCGAGCAACTCGCCGACAATCACCTCGTTTTCCGCGCGCAGCACCGAACAGGTGATGTAGACCAGCCGACCGCCCGGTGCCAGCAGCGGCCATAGCGCGGCCAGGATGCGCCGCTGCTGCTGGTTCATCGCGGCGATATCGCTGGCGCGCCGGTGCAGCCGCACGTCCGGGCGGCGACGCAGCACGCCGGTGGCCGAACACGGCGCGTCGATCAGGATGCGATCGAACGGCTGGCGGTTCCACCAGGCCGCCGGCGCGCCGGCATCGCCGATCACCAGCTTGGCATCGAGGCGCAAGCGCTGCAGATTGTCGCGGATTCGGTCGGCGCGCTTCGCATCGGATTCCAGCGCGGTGAGATCGAGCTGGGCACGTTCCAGCAGATGGCAGGCCTTCCCGCCCGGCGCGGCACAGGCATCCAGCACGCGCTGGCCGTCGCGCACATCGGCGAGGTCGGCGGCGATCTGCGCCGCGCCGTCCTGCACCGCGAAGGCGCCATCCTCGAAGCCGGGCAAGCGGGTCACGTCGACACTGTGCGGCAGCACCACCCCATCGGCCAGCCAGGGATGCGCCGAGGCGTCATGGCCGGCCGCCTGCAACTGCTCGATCAGGGCGGTACGCTCGCTGCGCCGACGGTTGACTCGCAGCATCAGCGGCGGTTCGATGTTGTCGGCCGTCATCACGGCGTCGGCGTCGGCCGGCCAGTCCTGCAGCAGCGCCGCGGCCAGCCAAGCCGGGTGCCCGTGGCGTGTCGCCGGATCGGCATCCAGCGCGGCCAGCAAGGCAACGCGCTCGCGCTGCCAGCGGCGCAACACCGCATTGACCAGCCCGGCCAGCTGCGGGCGCTTGAGCGCACGCACTGCCTCCACCGTGGCGGCGACGGCGGCGTAATCTTGCATTTGCAGGATTTCCAGCTGGACCAGGCCGAGCACCAGCAGCGCGTGCACCGCCGGATCTTTATGGCGTAGGGATTTCTCCAACAGGCGGTCGACGGCGACGTCGAAACGCAGCCAGCAGCGTGCGCCTTCGCTGAGCAAGGCCATCAGCAAGGCGCGATCGCGCGGATCGGGCAGCTTCGGCGCATGGCGGTCCATCGAATCGCGCAGCGAGGAGCCGCGCAGGGCGATTTCGGCCAGGGCACGCGCGGCCAGGGCGCGGGTGTCGGGTTTCATGCGCGGCTGCTCATCGCGCGCGGCGCAGTTCGGGACGTGCGTTGAGGTAGTCGGCCGCGCTGATCCGCTTGCCACCGGCGCGCTGCACGGCGGTGATGCGCAAGGCGCCGGTGCCGCAGGCCAGCTCGAAGCCATCGCGACCGGCCGCGAGCACATCGCCCGGCGTCGCCGTATGCGCGGTGTCGAGCGCCTGCGCGGCCCACACGCGCACCGTCTCGCCGGCGATCTCGCCTTCCGCCACCGGCCATGGATCGAAGGCGCGCACCTGGCGTTCCAGTTCTACCGCGGCGCGCTGGAAATCCAGCTTCGCCTCGGCCTTGTCCAACTTGTGCGCGTAGGTGACGCCGGCCTCGGGTTGCGGCTGCGGCGTGAGCGCGCGACCGGCGCTCAGCTCGGCAAGCCCGGCGACGAGCACTTCCGCGCCCAGTTGCGATAGGCGGTCGTGCAGGCTGCCGCCGGTGTCGTCGGGATGGATCGGCGTGCGCCGTTCAAGCAGTACCGGGCCGGTGTCGAGGCCGGCCTCCATCTGCATCAGATCCACGCCGCTTTCGGCGTCGCCAGCAAGGATCGCGCGCTGGATCGGCGCCGCGCCGCGCCAGCGCGGCAGCAGGCTGGCATGCACGTTCCAGCAGCCCAGGCGCGGAATCTCCAGCACCTTGCGCGGCAGGATCAGACCGTATGCGACCACCACCAGCAGGTCGGGCCGGTAGGCCGCGAGGGCATCGCGCGCCTCGGCGGATTTCAGCGAATCGGGTTGCTCGACCGCAATGCCGGCGGCGAGCGCGGCCTGCTTCACCGGGCCGGCCGTGAGCTTGCGGCCACGTCCGGCTGGACGGTCGGGCTGAGTGTAGACGGCGACCACTTCGGCGCCGCTCGCGCGGCAGGCCTCGAGGCAAGCGACGGAAAATTCCGGCGTGCCAGCGAAGACGATACGCAGCGCCGGCTCGCCCGGGCTCGCAGCGGTCAAGCGCTCGCCGCCTGCTTCCGCTGCTTGTCCAGCCGCTTGAGCAGCATCGAGCGCTTCAGCGGCGACAGGTAATCGACGAACACCTTGCCGGCCAGGTGATCCATCTCGTGCTGGATGCATACGGCCAGCGGACCCTCGGCCTCGACCACGATCTCCTTGCCGTCGACGTCCTGCGCCTTCACCTTCACCTTCAGGGCGCGGGTCACGTCGGCAAACAGGCCGGGGAACGACAGGCAGCCTTCCTGGTAGACCTGCGAGCCGCTCTTTTCCACGATTTCGGGATTGATCAGCGCCAGCGGCTCCTTGCCGTCGTCGCTCATGTCGGCCACCAGCACCTGTCGGTGCACATTGACCTGGGTCGCGGCGAGGCCGACGCCGTTGGCGCCGTACATGGTTTCGTACAGGTCGGCGACGAACTGCTTTAGTTCGGCATCGAAGCGCTGCACCGGTTCGGCACGGGTGCGCAGGCGTGGATCGGGAAATTCGATTATCGGGAGCATGGCCATTGGGGTTCACCTCGACGCCGTGATTGCGGGCCTATCGGTGAAAACCAAGTCCGCGGCGCCTTTGTAGGGCGCATATTGTACGTCCATCGGGGGCACGGCGGCAGGACTTCGAAGGGATAGTGGGCGCGAAAAACGGCGGTTCATCGGCAAATCCGTGCCTGCCGAAGCGCTATCGGGCGGCTGATCGTGCGGTATTGCCAACTAATGCCCGTTGCGCGGCTTCACTGTTCGGATACACTCGCCCGAGCATAGGGGTGGGGATTCGCGATCATGTTCAGAAAGTCGATCGGGCTGCTGGCCGGCATGCTGGTCACCGTAGCCGTGTACGCCGCCGGAGCACAGCTGCGCTCCGATCATCCGGACAACTACACGGTGCGCCGCGGCGACACGTTGTGGGCGATCTCCGCCAAGTTCCTGGCCAAGCCATGGCTGTGGCCGGAGATCTGGCAGGCCAACCCGCAGGTGCGCAATCCGCACCTGATCTATCCGGGTGACGTGCTCAACCTGTCCTTCATCAATGGCCCGCGGTTGACGCTGCAGCCGCATGTGCGCACGGATGAAAATGCCATTCCGGCGATTCCGCTGTCGCAGCTGAAGAATTTCCTGAAAGACATGCGCGTGATGGACTCCAACTCGGTCAACTCGGCGCCGTACGTGGTCGGTTTCGAGGAAGCCCAGCTGCGCGGCACCGTCGGCCAGAACATCTATGTGCGCGGGCTGCACGGCGAACCCGGGCAACGCTGGGCCATCGTGCGGCCAAGTCATGTATTCCGCGGCTTCGAGCAGGACGATCCGAACGATGCCGAGAACGGCATCGTCGGCCATATGCTCGACAGCGATGCGTCGATGGTCAACGCGCCGTGGAGCGAGGATTCGCGCAACGACGGCCACTACGGCCGCGGCCAAGATCTCGGGGTGGAAGTGTCGGTGATCGGCACCGCCGAGACCCTGCGCAAGGGCGATCCCGCCACCCTGCTGCTGCTCGATTCGACCATGGAAATCCGCAAGGGCGATCGCGTGATGCCGATCGACGACGCTCCGTACGACCCCTATTACTATCCGCATCCGCCGAAGTCGCTGCCGAAGAACGGACGCGTGATCGCCTTCGCCGATGCGCTGGATGCGGTCGGCCCGAGCCAGGTGGTGGCGCTGTCGGTTGGTGCGAAGGATGGCGTCGACAATGGCCAGACCTTCTCGGTTTTCCAGCCGGGCGAGCGCATCGCCGATGACGTGGCCAGCAATAGCTGGGACCGTGGCGTGGGCAAGAAGGTCACCTTGCCGGAGGAGTTTGTCGGCCACGTGATGGTGTTCCGCACCTTCGACCGGGTCAGCTACGGCCTAGTCATGGATGGCCTGCGGCCGATCCATCGCGGCGATCGCCTGCAGATGCCGGAATAAGCGAATAAGCCTTTCCTGACACGACGGCGCGGCTTCCACCGCGCCGTTTTCGTTCCCGGCTTGCGCTTAGACTGCCCGCTATGGACGATCGGGACGAATTACGCCGGTGGCTGCTGCTGTTGCGCACACCGGGCCTGGGACAGGCCGCACTGCGCGAACGGCTGGCCGCCAATGATGGCAACATCGACGCGGCGCTCGATCACTTGCGGCGGCATGCAGCCACGCTGGACCCGGCGGCCCGCGCATGGCTGCAACAGCCGGACGAGGCGCGTCTGCAGGCCGACCTGGACTGGCTGGCCGAACCCGGCCATCGCCTACTGCGATGTGTCGATGCGGATTTCCCACCCCAGCTGGAAGCCATCGCGCAACCTCCTGCCGCGCTGTTCGTCATCGGCGATGCCAGCCTGCTGCTTTACCCGCAGGTGGCGATCGTGGGCGCGCGTGGCGCCAGCGCGGGAGGCCTGGCGAATGCGCGGGCGTTTGCGCGCGCGCTGGCGCTGGGCGGGCTGCTGGTGACCAGCGGCATGGCCGATGGCATCGACGGCGCCGCGCATGCCGCGGCGCTGGATGCCGGCGCGCCCACGCTAGCGGTGATCGGCACCGGGCCGGACCGCGTCTATCCGCGCAAGCACCATGCGTTGGCCACGCAGATCGCCGCACAGGGCGCGCTGGTCAGCGAGTTCCCACCCGGCACTGCCGCGCGCCCCGACCACTTCCCGCGACGCAATCGCATCATCGCCGGACTGAGCCTGGGCACCCTGGTGGTCGAGGCCAGCCTGCAGTCCGGTTCGCTGATCACGGCGCGGCTCGCCGGCGAACAGGGCCGCGAGGTGTTCGCCCTGCCGGGCTCGATCCACAATCCGCTCGCCCGCGGCGGCCACCGCTTGATTCGCGAGGGCGCACGGTTGGTGGAGAGCCCGGACGAAATCCTCGACGTGCTGGCGCCAGCGGCACGCGACCTGGCGGACGAACTGACGCTGCGCCTGCGTGCCGCGCCGGTTGCCGCCGAAACGAAGCGGTCAAAGTCCACCGCCGGCTGGCGCGACGATCCGGAATACCAACAGGTGCTGCAGGCACTCGGTCACGATCCGGCCGCGCTGGACGAGCTCACCGCACGTACCGGCCAGCCGGCGGCGGCGTTGTCCTCGATGCTGCTGATGCTCGAGCTGGAGGGCCTGATCGAGAGCCTGCCGGGCAACCGCTACCAGCGGCTGGAGGGCTGAAAATCGCGATGCAGGTCGCTATCCGGAGACAGACTCGCTTGACAGCCGAGGCAACGACGTGGCTCAACTAGATATAGGAGCGCCCCGGAAACCCGACCTGCGAGCCCGTCGTCCCAGCGGAAAACGGATCCAACGGCTTCGCTGTCTGAAGGACCAGGGCGCCGGATTCCCGTTTTCGTTGTAAGACGATCGTAGAACGGTTTTCCAGGCGCTACGGACAAACCGCGCATGCCGCTGCTGGCGACGGTGCGGTTCGCAGGAATGCCGCCGATCAAGCCGCCCTTCCCCAATGCCCGTCGCCTGGCGACGGTGGTTCCGCTACGGAAATCAAGATTCATGGCAAAAAACCTGCTCATCGTCGAATCGCCGGCCAAGGCCAAGACGATTAACAAATATCTCGGCAAGGATTTCCAGGTCCTCGCCTCGTACGGTCATGTGCGCGATCTCAAGCCGAAGGAAGGCGCCGTCGATACCGAGCACGACTTCGCGATGGCCTACGAGATCATCGAGCGCAACGAGAAGCATGTCGACGCGATCGCCAAGGCGGCCAAGCTCGCCGACGACATCTATCTGGCGACTGACTTGGATCGCGAGGGCGAGGCGATCAGCTGGCACATCAGCGAGATCCTGAAGGAGCGCGGGCTCACCGTCGGCAAGCAGTTGCATCGCGTGGTGTTTTCCGAGATCACGCCGAAGGCGATCAAGGCCGCAGTGGCGGCACCGCGCCAGCTGTCGCACGACATGGTGGATGCGCAGCAGGCCCGCCGTGCACTCGATTATCTGGTCGGCTTCAACCTGTCGCCGGTGCTGTGGCGCAAGGTGCAGCGCGGCCTGTCCGCCGGCCGCGTGCAGAGCCCGGCCCTGCGTATGATCGTCGAGCGCGAGGACGAAATCGAAGCGTTCAAGGCGCGCGAATATTGGACGGTCGAGGCGCAGCTCAAGCACGCCGAAGGCGACTTCACCGCACGGCTGACCCAGCTCAACGGCAAGAAGTTCGAGCAGTTCGACCTGACCAACGAAGACGACGCGATGGCGGCGCGAGCGGCCTTGAAGGAAGCCGCGCATGGTCGGCTCACCGTCAGCGAGGTCGGCAGCAAGGAGCGCAAGCGCCGGCCGTCGCCGCCATTCACCACCTCCACGCTGCAACAGGAGGCCTCGCGCAAGCTCGGCTTCTCCACCAGCCGCACGATGAAGATCGCGCAAGGCCTATACGAAGGCGTGGCGCTGGGCAGCGAGGGCAATGTCGGCCTGATCACCTACATGCGTACCGACTCCACCGCGCTCGGCGAGGATGCGGTGACCGAGCTGCGCCAGCTGATCGCGCGCGACTTCGGCACCAAGGCGCTGCCGGATGGCGCGCAGGTCTACAAGACCAAGTCGAAGAACGCGCAGGAGGCGCATGAAGCGATCCGCCCCACCTCGGCCATGTACACGCCGCGCGAAGTCGCCGCCTTCCTCAACGACGACCAGCGCAAGCTGTACGAGCTGATCTGGAAGCGCACCGTGGCCTGCCAGATGATCCATGCCACCTTGAACACGGTGTCGGTGGAGTTCGCCGTGAAGCACGTCGCCGGCGGTCCCGCCTCATTCCGCGCCACCGGCACCACCGTGGTCGACCCCGGCTTCCTCGCCGTCTATGAGGAAGGCAGCGACCAGAAGAAAGCCGACGACGATGACGAAGGCCGCCGCTTGCCGCGGCTGGAAGTGGACGAACAGGTGCCGCTGCACGACATCGCTGCCGACCAGCATTTCACCGAGCCGCCGCCGCGCTACTCCGAGGCGAGCCTGGTGAAGACGCTCGAAGAACACGGCATCGGCCGACCTTCCACCTATGCCAGCATCATCCAGGTGCTGCTCAATCGCGAATACGTGCTGCTGGACAGCCGCCGCTTCAAGCCGACCGATGTCGGCCGTGCGGTGAGCAAGTTCCTCACCGCGCACTTCACCCAATACGTCGATTACGACTTCACCGCGAAGCTCGAGGACGAACTCGACGCGGTCAGCCGCGGCGAGGAAGCCTGGGTGCCGCTGATGGAACGTTTCTGGGTGCCGTTCAAGCAGCAGGTCGACGAGAAAACCGAGTCGGTCGATCGCAACGAGGCTACTGGCGCGCGCGAACTCGGCACCGATCCGAAGAGCGGCAAGCCGGTTTCCGTGCGGCTCGGCCGCTACGGGCCGTTCGCGCAGATCGGCACCAAGGAGGACGAGGACAAGCCCACCTTCGCCAGCCTGCGCACCGGCCAGAGCATGCATACCATCACCCTGGTCGATGCGCTGGAGCTGTTCAAGCTGCCGCGCAAGCTCGGGCTCGCCGAGAATGGCGACGAGGTCAGCGTCGGCGTCGGCCGTTTCGGCCCGTTCGTCAAGCAGGGCGCCACCTATGCCTCGCTGAAGCCCGAAGACGATCCGTACACGATCGAGCTGCCGCGCGCGCTGCAGGTGGTGCAGGAAAAACTGGAGATGCTCGCCAATCGCCTGATCAAGGATCTCGGCAACGGCGTGCAGGTGCTCAACGGCCGCTATGGTCCGTACATCACCGACGGCGAGAAGAACGCGCGCATTCCGAAGGACCAGGAACCCGCGGAGCTGACCGAGGCGCAGTGCATCGAGCTGCTGGCCGCCGCGCCGGTGAAAAAGGGTCGCGGCAGCTTCAAGAAGAGTGCCTCCAAGAAGACCGCGAGCAAGAAAGCCGCGGCCAGCGAAAAAGCGGTGACGAAAAAGCCGGCAGCCAAAAAAGCCGCCAAGAAAAAAACCGCGGGCAAGAAGACGACGGCCAAGAAAACCGCCAGCAAGAAGGCTGCGAAAAAGGTCGCCGTAAAGAGCGCGGACTGAGTGCTGCGGCGCTACGCCTCCAGCGAGGTCGATGCCGCCGCCGCGTTGTTGCGCGACGGCGGCGTGCTGGCCTATCCCACCGAGGCGGTGTTCGGGCTCGGCTGCGACCCGCACGATGCCGATGCGTTCGCGCGACTGTTCGCACTGAAGCAGCGTCCACCCACACAGGGCGTGCTGCTGATCGCGGCGGCGTTCGAGCAAGCGGCTCCGTACATCGACCTGGCCGCCGTGCCGGATGACGCCATGGCGCGGGTCCGCGAGAGCTGGCCGGGGCCGAACACCTGGGTATTTCCCCGCTCGGCCACGACGCCGGCGTGGATTGCCGGCGACCATGGCGGCATCGCGCTGCGGGTCACCGCGCATGCCCTGGCCAGGCAGCTCTGCGAGGCCTTCGGCGGCGCACTGGTGTCGACGAGTGCGAATCCCCACGGTCAGCCGTCTGCGCTGGCGGCGCAGCAGGTGGAAGATTACTTCGGCAACCAGCTCGATGGCCTGCTCGACGGTCCGCTGGGTAACCAGTCGCGGCCCTCGACGATCCGCGATGCCTTGAGCGGCGCTATCATCCGTTCCTGAGCTTGCGCCCCATGGTGTCAGGTCTTGGCCAGCCGGGCCGAACACGCGACGCCGAGGCGGGATGTTTCCGGCGCCGTACATGATTGAAGAACGAGAGCGAGCGGGGTTTTGCGGTTTGGCCATTGTTTACGACGCGCTTCAAGCGAACGCGCCGCGGCATCTGCCGCTATTGATCGCCACCGACCCGACGCGCACGCTGGCCTGGCGCGATGGTCAGCCGGTCAGTGCCGCACAGTTTCTCGCGCATGTGCGCCAAGTGGCCGCACAACTGCCCATAGCCAACGCGGCGATCAACCTCTGCGAAGACCGCTACGCCTTCCTGGTCGCCTTCTGCGCGCTCGTATTGCGCGGGCAGAGCAACCTGCTGCCGTCTTCCCGCGCGCCGCAGGCGGTGGACGAGGTGATGAGCGCGCATCCCGGCTGCTACGTGGTGGGCGATCAGGCGCTCGATCCGATGCCGCCAGGCTATCGGCAGCTGCCGCCCCTGACCGCCGAGTCGGTGGCGTTCGATCCCGCAGCACCGGATTCCATCGAACAGCTTCTGATTGAACAGATCCCGGCCGAGCAGATCGCGGCGATCGGCTATACCTCCGGTTCCACCGGTGTACCCAAGCCGAACCTCAAGACCTGGGGCAGTTTTCACGCGAGCAACCAGGGCAACCTGTCGATGCTGGAAGCGACTGTCGTGGGCAACACATTCCACATCGTCGCCACGGTGCCATCGCAGCATATGTACGGCATGGAGATGTCGGTGCTGCTGCCGCTGCTCGGCGAAGTAGCGGTGCATGCCGGCCGGCCGTTTTTCCCCGCCGACGTCGCCGCCGCACTGGCGGAAATCCCGGAGCCACGCGTGTTGGTCACCACGCCGGTGCATTTGCGCGCCCTGGTCGAATCCGGCGTGGCACTGCCGCCGCTGGCGGCGATGTTGTCGGCCACCGCACCGATGCCGCTGGAACTGGCGAGCCAAGCCGAGGCGCGTTTCGATGCGCCGCTGCTGGAAGTGTTTGGCTCCACCGAGACCTGCGTGTTCGCCAGCCGCCGTCCGACCAGTGACGAATCCTGGTCGCTCTATCCAGGCACGATCTTGCATCCGCAGCCGGACGGCACTTCGGTGGACGCACCGCAGCTCGCGCAACCGATCACCCTGGCAGACATCGTCAGCCTGTCCGACGGTGGTCGCCGCTTCCGCCTGTGCGGTCGCCATGCCGACTTGCTGGAGATCGCCGGCAAGCGCGCCTCGCTGAGCGACCTCACCCGTCGCCTGCTGGCAATTCCGGGCGTCAAGGACGGCGTGGTGCTGCAGCTGGATGATGCCGACAGCATCGGTGTGCGCCGTATCGCGGCACTCGTGGTGGCGCCTGGCCTCGATGAGCACAGCATTCTCGATGCACTGCGCCGGGCGATCGATCCGCTGTTCCTGCCCCGCCCGCTGCGCCTGGTAGATGCATTGCCGCGCAACGAGACCGGCAAGCTGCCGCGCGCGGCCTTGCTGGCCCTGCTGGATCATCCGCACGGCTGATCGGCCGCGCGCTCATCGCGAAGCGAACCCTCGGCTGGCTTACAATGCGCGCCGGCGCCGCGTTTGGTGCCATCCGTTGCCTCTGAGGAGCAGGAACAGACATGAAGGTTCTCGTCATCGGCAACGGCGGCCGCGAACACGCGCTGGCGTGGAAGCTGAAGCAGTCCGTGCGGGTCAGCGAGGTGATCGTCGCGCCCGGCAACGCAGGCACCGCGCGTGAGCGTGGCGTGCGCAACGCGGACGTCGCAGCAAACGATCTCGACGGCCTGCTCAAGCTGGCGAAGGACGAGCACGTCTCGCTCACCGTAGTCGGCCCCGAAGTGCCGCTGGTCGCCGGTGTGGTCGACAAGTTCCGCGCGGCGGGCCTGCGCATCTTCGGACCGCGCGCGCTGGCCGCGCAGCTCGAAGGCTCCAAGGCATTCGCCAAGGACTTTCTTCTGCGCCATGCCATTCCCACTGCGCACTATGCGGTGTTCAGCGATTTGCATCCGGCACTGGATTACGTGCGGCAGCACGGTGCGCCGATCGTGATCAAGGCCGATGGCCTGGCCGCCGGCAAAGGCGTGGTGGTGGCGCTGACCCTGGCTGATGCCGAGCTCGCGCTGCACGACATGCTCGGCGCGCATGCCTTCGGCGATGCGTCGGCGCGGGTAGTGATCGAGGAATTCCTGGATGGCGAGGAAGCCAGCTACATCGTGATGAGCGACGGCAGCCACGCGCTGCCGATGGCCAGCAGTCAGGACCATAAGCGTCGCGACGAGGGCGACCTCGGGCCCAATACCGGCGGCATGGGCGCCTATTCGCCAGCGCCCGTGGTCACGCCTGCGGTCGAGCAACGCATCCTGCGCGAAGTGATCGAGCCGACCCTGCATGGCATGGCGGCCGAGGGCATGCCGTTCATCGGTTTTCTCTACGCCGGGCTGATGATCGACAAGCAGGGCAATCCGAAGGTGATCGAATTCAATGTCCGCTTCGGCGATCCGGAAACCCAGCCGATCCTGCTGCGACTGAAGTCCGATTTGATCGAGCTGATCGAGGCCGCGCTGGATGGGCGGCTCGATTCCACGGTCGCGCACTGGGATGCGCGACCCACGCTTGGTGTGGTGATGGCGGCGGGCGGCTATCCCGGCATGGTGAAGAACGGCGACGTAATCGAGGGACTGGACGGCGAGTTCGGCAGCGATGTGAAAATCTTTCACGCCGGTACGAAGCTCGACTCGCAGGGCCGTGCGCTCACCGCCGGTGGGCGCGTGCTCACCGTCTGCGCCCTGGGCAAGGACATCGCGGCGGCGCGCGAGCATGCGTATGCCGCCGTCGGCAAGATCCATTACGACGGCGCGTTCTGCCGACGCGATATCGCATATCGGGCGTTGGCGCATGGCGACGCCTGATCGGATCTGACTGCAGGCACAGGCGTGGTTGCATCAAGCGGATCGAGCGCCGGAAGCGCTAACGGTTTGCATGGTTGCGGCATGGCCGAGATGATCCGGAGCTAGCGATAGCACTGTCGCCGCACTGCGCGTCTGCGCGTTCAGAGGATCCGGCTTTCACAGTCCTGGAGGATTGCCTCTATGATGTCGGCTCTGTCGCGGCAACCGGCAGTCGATGGAGAGTGCGGTGTTCGTACATGTCGAAACCCGGCGGCGTCCCCGCTTCGCATGGGCAACGCTGCTGTTAGTCCTGGTGTGTGTCGTCAGTTTCGTGGGGCTCGCGCTGACGCCGCCCACACAGCGCCTTTCGCTGTGGCTGGAATGGGGCACTGTGCCGGCCAATATCTTTGATGCACAGCAGCCGTGGCTGGGACAGCTGAAGGATCCAGCCCTGCTGCGCTTGTTCACCGCGCTGTTCATTCACTTGAACTGGCTGCATCTGCTCAGCAATCTCTTGTTCCTCGTAATCTTCGGGCTGCCGAGCGAACGCGTGCTGGGATCGATCCGGTTTCTGCTGCTCTTCATCGTCAGCGGCGTCGTGGCTAACCTGATCGGTGCGTTGTCGCTGGCCGGTGTGCGTTCACCCATCATCGGCTGCAGCGGTGCCGTCTCGGCCGTCGTAGGCACGTATATCGCGCTATTTCCTCGTGCACGGCTGGGCCTGGTGCTACCGCTGGGCCTGTACCTCGAATTCGTGCGGGTGCCCGCCTTCCTGCTGATCGGCATCTGGGTACTGCTGCAGCTGCTTTTCAGCTACGCCGGCAACAGCTACGGCGCGGTGGTGTGGTGGGCGCACATTGCCGGCTTTCTGTTCGGCATGTTGTACGCGCTGTGGTCACGCGAAGGAATAGCGCGAAGCCTACGCGGCTGAGTAGGGCTACCCGGCGGAGCTCACGCAGCTGATTGCGCTGTGAGTATGGGATGCGGACAAAGAAAAACCCCCGTCCGGGATACGGACGAGGGTTCGGTATAAAGCCTTTGGCGGTGACCGGTTGC
>Ga0302314_10003791_pt1 | contig 27818 bp, 26 predicted proteins | sample III_Palsa_N2_3_FD_200533 | JGI IMG/M metagenome (GOLD analysis project Ga0302314, IMG submission 200533) | Peat permafrost microbial communities from Stordalen Mire near Abisko, Sweden - III_Palsa_N2_3 | ecosystem: Environmental > Terrestrial > Soil > Palsa > Peat permafrost | place: Sweden...
CTCGGACGTGGCGCGAGCTGGGCAGGATGTCGATCCGGTGGTACGGATCGCGGGGGTGGTAGAAGACCTCCTGTTCCTCCTCGATCCAGCGGTCGACACGATCCCAATAGAAGGCGATCAGGCCGGCTATCGGCGGCGCTCCGGACAGCGGTTCCGGGTAGAACCAGGCGGCGTCGCGGACCTGGTGCTCGCCCACCCTGATCGAGTGATAGGAGGCATCCCCCTTCTTCGGGCAGTGCGTTACCGTGTCGCTGGGCTCGAGCAGGTCCTGGCGCACGTCCTCGGGTGGGAAGTAGTAGACGGGCTGATTGCCGCTCTCGTGCAGCAGCATTGTGGAGCGGCTATCGGCGACGACCTCGTCCGCCACCACGACCCGAACGCGCTTCGGGCTCGGCTCGACGTAGATGGCGCGGCCTGGCGGGGGCGGGTCGAAGTTGAACTGACCCGCGGGATGCAGGCCCAACGGCCCGGTTCCGGTCATCAGACCCATTGGTATCGAGGCTACCAGGGCCTCGGGCTTGGACGAGACGTCCACGGGCGGCCAGGGCTCTGTCTCGCCGGGGTCGGGCCGTGGTGGGGGGTGCCACGCAATCGGCCGCGACGGCGCCCGCGGGGGCGCGAACTCAAGGGGCGGGTGCTGAATACGAGGGGCGCGTGCTGAATACGAGGGGCGCGTGCTGAATACGAGGGGCGCGTGCTGAATACGAGGGGCGCGTGCTGAAAAACCTCTCATCCTCATGGGTTATTCATCACGCGCCCTCCGGTGAGGCGCCCCGATGTCCGGCCCGGCCACGCGACCCGGCCACGCGACCCGATGTCCGGCCCGGCCACGCGACCCGGCCACGCGACCTATGCCCTCCCCGCCGCCTCCAGGACCACCCGAGCGATCTCGCGGGCGGCGTCGGGACGGGCGAGCGCGGACGAGGCGCGGGCCATGGCGCGCAACCGGCTGACGTCAGCCAGGAGGCCTCCCACTTCCTGGGCGAGGCGCGCCGGCGTCAGCTCCGCGTCGGGGATGACCACCGCGGCCCCGGCCTGCTCCATGTAGCGCGCGTTCGCCGTCTGGTGGTTTCCGGTGGCGTACGGGTACGGGATCAGGACCGCCGGGCGGCCCGCGGCGGCGATCTCGAAGATCGACCCGCCCGCGCGCGACACGACGATGTCCGCGGCGATCAGCGCTTCGCCGAAGTTATCGATATAGCCGCGCAGGTCGTAGCCCGCATCGGGCGCGTGCAGGTCTGGCAGGTCTCGCGCGCCCGCGGCGTGCAGGACCCTGAAGCGGGCGCCGGCGAACGCCTCGATCGCGGCGTGGTTGATCGACCTCGCGCCCAGCGAGCCGCCGAACACAAGCACGCAGGTCTCGTCCGCGCCGATTCCAAAGCGCGCCCGCGCCGCGGCCCGATCTGTCGCCGGGGGCGGTACCGGACGTCCCGTGACGAGGTAGCGCCCGTGACGGGACCGCGCATCGGCCTTCCCGCCGCCGGGCGCGTCAGAGTCAGGCTCCGCCGGGTCCGGCGCATCCGCCTTCCCCGGGATCGGGAACGCCAGGCATACGCGGTCCGCGAACGGGGCGAGAACCCGATTGGAGACGCCGACATGGCTGTCGGCCTCGGTAAGCACCAGGGGCACACGCGTGAGGACGGCCGCGAGGCCGACGGGGCCCGACACGTAGCCACCCGCGCCCATCACCGCGGCCGGGCGCAGGTCCCGCAGCATCCGCCGGGCGGAGCGAAGGGCCAAAGCGTCGACGAACACGGCGCGGGCCGCCTTGACCGGAGCCCGACGATAAAGCGGCTCCACGACAATGGTCTGCAGCTCGTACCCGGCCGCCGGAACGAGCTCGGCCTCCGCTCGCCTCCCGCCGACGAAGATGACGCGTGCCCGCTCGGCCTGGAGTGCGTCCGCCACCGCGAGCGCGGGCACCACGTGGCCGGCGGTCCCACCGGCGGCGATCATGATCAGCGGGGGAGTCATGCGACCACGCACCGTGCACGATGGAGATGTTGAGCTTCAGGGAACAAGGGTCGCGGTCCGTGCTCGGGCGGCGATGAGCTTCGCATACTGGCGGGGACCGAGCAGGAAGACGCGACCGGTCAGGGCTGACGAGAGCGCCGGCGCCGCTCGCGAGCGGCGGCCGGGTCGCCCCTCGCGGCCCCGACGACCTTCAGTCGCGCCGCTCGCGGAGAAGCGATGTTCAACAGCAATCCCACCGAGGCCAGCACGATGCACAGGTTGGTGGGGGCATAGGAGATGAACGGCAGCGGCACTCCGGTCAGCGGCGCGAGCCCGAGCACCACGAAGATGTTGAGCGTAGCCTGGCACAGGATCAACGAGGTAAGTCCCGAGGCGAGGAGCTTTCCGTAGCGGCTCGTGGCCCGGCGAGCGATCCGCAATCCCGACCACGCGATCATCGCGTACAGGCACGCGAGCCCGAAGATCCCGAGGACCCCGAGCTCCTCGCCGATCACCGCGAGGATGAAGTCGGTCTGGGCCTCGGGGAGGTAGAACGCCTTCTGGACCCCCTGCCCGATCCCGACGCCGAACAGGCCCCCCGAGCCGATCGCGATCTGGCCTTGGAATGACTGATAGGACGCCGCCGAAGCCGAAGCCGAAGCCGAGGGGTGCAGGAAGGCGGTGATCCTGGCGCTCTGGTAGGGCTCCACGAGGGCCAGGACGAGCACGAAGCCTACGGCCAAAGCGGCGAGGAGGGCGAGGTGGCGCATCGGCACCCCGGCCGCCAGCAATAGCGCTCCGACGGCGAAGGAGACCACGAGGGCCGTACCGAGGTCGGGCTCCACCACGATCAGCAGGCAGGCGGGCCCGGCGACGAGACCAACCGGGACGATCGCCTGGCGAAAGCTGTTGATGCGCTTGGGATGATCGGCGAGAAAGCGCGCCACGTAGAGCACGATCGAAAGCTTCATCAGCTCGGAGGGCTGAAACTGGATCGGCCCGGCGGCGAACCAGCGTCGGGCACCGCCGAAGTCGAGGCCGATCCCCGGCACGAGCACGAGCAGCAGCAGGCCGAACGAGCCGAGCAGGAGCAGCGTCACCAGCCGGCGGTTGAGCAGCGCGAGCCCTCGGCGGGCGAGCACGCGCATCGCCGCCAGCCCGATCATGCCGTAGACCAGATACCGGATCAGGTAGCTCATCCCGCTGCCCTGGCCCGAGACGAGATCGCGCGGCGACGAGGCGCTGTAGACCATCACCGCGCCGAAGGCGAGCAGGCACAGCGTCGCCGTGAGCAGCATGCGGTGCTCCAGCGGTGGTGCGGCGGTGCGAGTCGCCGCGCGCGTGCTCGCGGGGCCGCTTCCAGCGTCGCGCGAGGAGCGGTCCCTGGGCGGCCGCTGACGCGCGGCGCCGGCCGCCGCGCCCGCCATCAGAGCGCCCCGACGAGGGCGCGGAAGTGAGCTCCGCGGGCCTCGTAGCTCGGATACTGGTCATAGCTGGCGCAGGCGGGCGAGAGCAGCACGGTGTCGCCGGGGCGGGCGGCCGCATGCGCGGCCGAGACCGCGCGCGAGAGCTCGTGGCACTGCTCGACGGGCACCGCCGAGCCGGCGAGCGCGAGCTCGATCTCGCCGGCGTCCTCGCCGATCAGATAGACGGCGCGGCAGCGCTCGGCGACGGCGGGCGCGAGCGGCGTGAAGTCCTGGGACTTGCCGCGGCCGCCCGCGATCAGGTGCACCCCGCCGGCATAGGCTGCAAGCGCCACCAGCGTGCTCGCCACGTTGGTCGCCTTCGAGTCGTTGACGTAGGCGACGCCGTCATGCTCGGCGACCGTCTCGAGCCGGTGGGGGACGCCCGCAAACGTGCTCAGGCCGGCACGGACGGCATCGGGCGGGATGCCACGGGCGAGGCAGACGGCGGCGGCCGCCATCGCGTTTTCACGATTGTGTGCGCCCGGGAGGCTCAGCCCAGCGACCGGCAATAGCGGCTCCTCGTCCCACCACAGATATCCGGCGCGCTCGCTCAGCTCGGCCCCCGGCTCGCTCCCGAACGGGATGCGGCGGGCGCACCCGCCGAGGTCCCTGGCCATCAGAGCCTGCGGCGCGACGGCGATGTCGTCATTGCTTTGCCGGGCAAAGATGCGCAGCTTGGCCGCGACGTAGTCCTCGTAGCTCGCGTGCCGATCGAGGTGGTCGGGTGAGAGGTTGAGAAGCACGGCCGCCTCGGGAGCGAACGCGTCCGCGTCCTCGAGTTGGAACGAGGAGGCCTCGCAGACGACCGTCGCTTCACTCGGCAGGGAGCCGGCCAATGACGACGCCGCCGTGCCCACGTTTCCGGCTACCGCCACCGGCAGGCTCGCTTCGCGGTGGATGTGCCCGATCCACTCGGACGTCGTGGTCTTCCCGTTGGTCCCGGTGACCGCGATGAACTCGTTCGGGATGAGCCGCCAGGCGAGCTCGAGCTCCCCGAGCACGGCAAGGCCACCACGGCGCGCCGCCACGACGGCGGGCGCGTCCTGGGGGACGCCGGGGCTCTTGATGAGCGTCCGGGCACGGGCGGCGAGGTGCTCACCTGACGCATCCAGGTGGACTTCGACGCCGGCCTTCCGAAGCCTTCCCACTTCCGGCGCGCCCGCATCGCAACCGATCACCTCCTCTCCGCGGGCACTGAGCGCGAGCGCCGCGGCCACCCCCGAGCGGGCGAGGCCGACGACGAGAAACGGGCCGGGAGGCAGCGGTGGCCGGGGCTTCATCTCAGGCCCGGGCGGGCCCTAACTGACGCTCAGGTGGTACACGGTGAAGCCGATCGCGGCACAGGCCGCGGCGACGATCCAGAAGCGCAGGATGATCTTCGTCTCCGACCACGCGAGCAGCTCAAAGTGATGATGTATCGGGGCCATCAGGAACACCCGCTTGCGGAACAGCTGGAACGAGAGCACCTGGATCACCACCGAGAGCACCTCGATCACGAAGATCCCACCGAGCAGGATCAGCAGCACCTCGGTCTTGGTCATCACCGCGAAGCCGGCGATCGCGCCCCCGAGGCCGAGTGCGCCCGTGTCGCCCATGAAGATGCTCGCCGGGAAGCTGTTGAACCACAGGAAGCCGATGCATCCGCCCACCAGGCAGCCGGCGAGCACGGCGAGGTCGCTCGCGCCGGCGATGAAGGTGATCCCGATATACGCGAGCAGCACGATCGAGACACAGCCCGCGGCGAGGCCATCGAGGCCGTCGGTGAAGTTGACCGCGGTAGTCGTCCCGGCGACCACGAGGTAGATGAACACCGGGTAGAACGGGCCGAGGTCGACCGATACGTCCACGAAGCGCAACGGCACGGTCGAGGGAAGGCCGGCCTTCTTGGTCGCTACCCACCACAGGCCGAGCGAGATCGCGATCGTCACCACGAGCTTCGTCCGGGCCCGCAGGCCGAGCGAACGGCGCCTGACGATCTTCGTGTAGTCGTCGGCGAAGCCGAGCAGCGCGCACAGGATCGCGACGCCGAACACGCCCATCGCCAGCCAGTCGCGCTTGGACAGGACCAAGAACGGGACGATGATCGCGGCGAAGATGATGATCCCCCCCATGGTCGGCGTGCCCGCCTTCGAGTGGTGGCCCTGCGGGCCTTCCTCGCGGATGTTCTGCCCGAACTCGCGGTTGCGGAGGAAGTCGATGAACTTCGGGCTCAGGAAGACGCACATCAGCAGCGAGGCCGTGCCCGCGATCAGCACGCGACCGGTCAGCGCGCCCGCACGCAGCCCGGACGCCGCGATCGCGAGCGTGACGATCACGCCACCACCGCCCCGGACAGGGCCCGGCACACGGCCTCGAGCCCGACGCTGAGCGAGCCCTTGACGAGGACGACGTCGCCCTCGCGCACCAGCTCCGGGAGCTGCGCCGCGGCGTCCGCGGCGTCCGGCAGGCAGTGAACCTCGCCGTGGAACTCGGACGCCATCGCCGCCGCCAGCGGGCCGACGGTCACGAGCAGGCCGACGCCGCTCCGCTCGGCCTGGCGGCCGACCTCGAGATGAAACTCGTGCGCTCGCGGACCGAGCTCGAGCATGTCCCCCAGGACCGCGACGCGGCGGCGCTCCGGCGCCGTGCTCTCGGCCAGGTCGTCCAGGGCGGCCCGCATCGAAACCGGATTCGCGTTGTAGCAATGATCGATCAGCGTGACTCCTCCCGGCAGCTGCCGGGACTCCCCTCGCCCAGCCGAGATCACGGCCTCGATCCTACCCCTCGGGATCACCCCGACGGCGCGCGCCGCGGCCACGGCCGCGAGCAGGTTCACCCGCATATGGGCCTGGGTGAACGGGACCTCGAGCGACACCGAGGTCCCGTCGAGGTCGATCTCGACGTGCTCCCCGTCTGACCGGGCCAGCCGGACGTCACCGCCGGGTCCGAAGGTCACGGTGTGCACGTCCTCCCGGAGATGCGGCGTGAGCAGCGGCTCATGCGCCGGGACGACGGCGGTCCCGCCTGCCGGAAGCGCAGCGATCAGCTCGGCCTTGGCGGCGGCGATGGCCTCGACGGTTCCGAGCAGCTCGAGGTGGGCCGTGCCGACGTTGACCAGGACCGCCACCTCGGGCTCTGCGATCGCCGCGAGCTCGGCGATCTGGCCCGCGCCGCGCATGCCCATTTCGAGCACCAGCACCTCGGTCCCGGCCGGCGCCGCCAGAATTTCGAGCGGCAGCCCGATCTCGGTGTTGCGGTTCGCCCGCGAGGCGGCCGTGCGCCGATGGGGCGAGAGGACGGCGAGGAGGAGATCCTTGGTCGAGGTCTTGCCGCTCGAGCCGGTGACGCCGATGACCTTGGAGCCCAGTTCGCGCCGCCACGCTCGCGCCAGGTGCTGCAACGCGGCGAGGGGCCGCTCGGCGACGAGCACCACCCCGGGCGGCGAGGACCGGCCGGCGCCGGCATGCTCGGGCGCCACCATGACACCCCACGCTCCGGCCGCGAGCGCCGCGGCGGCGAACTCACCGCCGTCCACGTTGGCGCCCGGCAGGCCGACAAACAGCGCTCCCGGGCCGGCTTCGCGGGAGTCGATCACGACGCGGTCGGGGCCGGGGCGATCCGGCGTGGGGGCCTGCTGGTCAGGGCGGGATTCGACCAGTCGCGCCTCGGCGGCCTGCTGGTCAGGGCGGGATTCGACCAGTCGCGCCTCGGCGGCCTCGGCGACTCGCTCGGCCGTCCAGTCCCTCATGTCCGGCTCAGAGCCCGGGACCGGAGGACCTCGCGCGCGACCGCGACGTCATCGAACGGGACCTTGCGCCCCGCCGCGAACTCCTGACCCTGCTCGTGCCCCTTGCCGGCAATCACCACGACATCGCCGACCTCGGCGCCGATGATCGCCTCGGCGATCGCGGCCCGCCGGTCAGCCAGCCAGGGGACGTCTTGCCCGGCCCCGGCAAGGATCTCGCTGATGATCTGCTCCGGGTCCTCGGAGCGAGGGTTGTCCGAGGTGACGATCACGCGATCGGCGAGCCTGGTGGCGATCTCCCCCATCAGCGGGCGCTTCCCGCGGTCGCGGTCGCCGCCACAGCCGAACACGACGTGCACGCGGCCCCCGCCGAGCTCGCGCGCCGCCAAGAGGATGTTCTCGAGCGAGTCGGGGGTGTGGGCGTAGTCGACCAGGACCTCGAACTCCTGGCCCTCTTGGACCGGCTCGAAACGGCCCGGGATCTGCCCCGCGGAGGCGATGGCCGCGACCGCGGTGGCGAGCTCGACCCCGACGGCGCGCGCGGCGGCCAGCGACGCCAGGACGTTGGCAACGTTGAAACGGCCACGCAAGGGCGAGCGCAGCGCCACCGGGCCCTCGGGCGTGAGCACCGTGAAGCGCGATCCGCGCAGGCCGGTTCTGATGTCGGTCGCGACGTAGGTCGCGTCGCTGCGCAGCGAGAACGTGATCGGGTCCTCGAGCTCGGCCGCCAGGCGCTGCCCGTAGGGATCGTCGACGTTCACTACGGCCGCCGCCGGAGTCATCGTGAACAGTCGGCGCTTGGCCAGGAAGTACTCCTCCATGCTCTCGTGGAAGTCGAGGTGGTCCTGGGTCAGATTGGTGAAGATCGCCGCCGCGAAATGGATCGCGTCGGCGCGGTGCAGCTCGAGCGCGTGCGAGGAGACCTCCATCGCGCACGCCCGGTCGCCCGCGTCGAGCATCGCCCGGAAGGCGCGCTGGAGGTCGATTGCCTCCGGAGTCGTGCGTACGACTTCGTGCTCGACACCGCCGATCACGCTCTTGACCGTGCCCAGGAGGCCGCAGGGACGTCCCTGCGCCTCGAGCAGCGCGCGGACCAGGAAGGCGGTCGTCGTCTTGCCGTTCGTGCCCGTGATGCCGACAACGCTCAGCTCCGAGCTCGGATCGCCGTTGAAGCGGGCCGCTGCCGACGCCATCGCCGCCCGGACATCGGGGACCACGATCTCGGGAATCCCGACCTCAACCGGACGCTGGACGACCAGCGCGACCGCGCCGCGCCGGGCCGCGTCGCCGGCGAACTCGTGGCCGTCGCGCGTGGAACCCGGCACGCAGAAGAACAGCGATCCGGGCGTCACGCGGCGATTGTCGTAGGCGAGGCCGGCGACCTCGATCGCCCGCGCGCCGGGGGGCGCGTCGGGGATCACATCGTCCAAACGCATCGCTCGCAAGAGTACCTTCGAGCTCGGGCGTCAGTGGGCGGCGACTAGGTCCTGGCTGGGGTCGATGCTCCAGCGTGCCGCTATCGCCTCTAGGTTCTCGTCGAGGGCCCAGCGGTCGGGGCGCTCTACTCCCTCGTGGTCTGGATTGCCTCCCTTGAGGGCCATGGAGCCGGTGTTGTCGCCCAGGGATCTGATCGCCTGGACGTCGGCTTCGCTGAGGCGCAAGTCGGGCGGGAGGGCGGCCAGATCGGCTCGCTTGTCCTCGACCGGGCGGGCGGTGGGCCCGGCCTCCTGGATCAGGGTGGGAACGACGCACTCGACCGCGTCGTGCGCGAGGTTCCACTGGCAGGCAAGCTGGATCAGCGTCAGGCCTTCCCGCTCGGCGAACGGGCGCATGCCCTGGATCCGCTCGCGACCCGCCTCGATCCAGCCGGCGGGACGGAAGCCGCGGTGATCGTGCGGCGCCAGCTCCTGACCGGGCAGGACATCGTCGAAGAACAGACCGCCGTAGTCGACGACGCGCGTGATCACCTTCACTCCGGCGGTGGCCGCGGCCGCCAGGCACAGCTCGCCCGGCCACGGCTCGAGCGGATTGAGGATGATCATCGCCCAATCGATCACGTCGCCGAAGCGCTCCAAGCAGCCGATCACGTCGAGCGTGAAGCCATTCGCGGGCCCGGGCGCGACGCCGAGCATCCGGGTCAGGCCCCGGTCGCGCAGCCCCTCCATCGCGCGCCAGACATCCTCGCTCGTGTAGCCGATCCGGTCGGGGTTGTGGAGCAGCAGCAGATCGAAGGCGTCGAGCCCGCAGCGCTCGAGGCTCCGCTCGGTGGCCATCGTCAGATAGTCGGCGTAGCCGGACGGACCACGGAGCCGCGGGTCGGTGAAACGCGGGAATCCCTTCGCCCCATCTCGCTCGCCCGTGTAGAAGTCGTGGCCGACGGCACCCACGACGGACATATGCTCGCGTGGGATACCGGCGATCGCCGCCCCGAGCATCCGATCGGCCTCGCCACTCCCGTACACGTCGGCGGTGATCACCGTCGAAATCCCCTCGTCAGGCCGCACCAGCGCAGCGAACCGCTGATCATCCACCGGCTCCCCAAACCGCATAAACCGCCCCCCGCTCCAAGTCCCCACAGCGGTCTGTCCAAGATCAGGCATGGGGCATGAGTTTAGAGGCGAGGGCCGTGGGAGCGGGCTCCAGCTAGGCCTCGAATCCTCGCAACGCTTCACGCTCCAGCTCACGCCGCTCGATCACCCGGTCCACAAGTCCATATGCGAGCGCCTCTTCTCCCGTGAAGTACCGGTCGCGCTCCATGTCGGCGTGCACCTGCTCGATCGTCTGGCTCGTGTGCTTGGCGTAGAGCTCGTCAACCCTGCCGCGCATCGTGTCGTAGATCGCGAGGCCCGCGTACACGGAGCCTCCGGGCGAGTTGATGTAGAGCTGGATGTCCTTGTCCGGGTCGGCGGAATCGAGGTGCACGAGCTGCGCGACGATCAGGTTCGCGATCTCCTCTTCGACGGTGCCGCCGAGGAACACGACCCGGTCGTTGAGCAGCCGGGAGTAGATGTCGAATGAGCGCTCGCCGCGGGAGGTCTGCTCGACGACCATGGGAACGAGAAGTGGCATGGGACCTCCTGGTCTGGTGCTAGGCTGCAACCATTCGGTTGCGTGCCGTGTTCGGCGCCCTTTCTGACCCCACGCGCCGACAGCTCCTGGTCACCATCGCCGGCCGCCCCACAGCGACCGCCACCGAGTTCGCCTCGGAGCTGCCGATCTCCCGTCAAGCGGTGGTCAAGCACCTAGCCGCCCTCGCCGACGCCGGCCTCCTCAACCGCCAGCGCTCAGGGCGCGAGGTCCGCTACCGAGTAACCCCCGCTCCCCTCTCAGATGCCGTCACCTGGATGGCCGAAGTAGGAGGCCAATGGGACGACCGCCTAGCGGCCCTGAGCCGAGGGCTCGGCGCCAAGCGGCGCGAAGCCTGATCAGGCGAAGCTACGGTTGAACGAGCGACGTCGGCTCACTCGGGCACGACCCGGGACAAGGGTCGATGCCCAGATACGGCACCGCCCAGCCGACGATCTGGGCGAACGCGGGCGCGGCGACCGCGCCGCCGTAGATCGAGCCCTGGGACGGCTCATCGACCATGACCATCACTTCGAGCTTCGGCTTGCTGGCGGGAACGAATCCAACGAATGAGGCGATGTACTCGGTTTTCGAGTAATGGCCGTCGACGACGACGTTCGCCGTGCCGGTCTTGCCGGCGAGGTCGAAGCCGGGGATGGCGGCTCCCGAGGCGGTGCCTCCGTCGGCGTAGACGCCGCGCAGCATCTGGCGCATCTGGAGGGCGACCGTCGGCGAGATGATCCGGTGCCCACGCGGGACCGGGACCGGCTTGCCGCCGATCGACTGGACGATGTGAGGGGTGCGAAGGATGCCGCCGTTGGCGAGCGCCGCGTAGGCGGTCGCGATCTGGATCGGTGTCACCTCGAGGCCCTGGCCGAACGGGAGCGTGGCTATCGTCGTGCCCGACCAGTCCGCGTACGCCGGCACGACGCCGGGCTCCTCGCCCGGAAGGTCGACGCCGGTCGCTTGCCCGAATCCGAACCGGTGCACCCAGTAGTCGAACCGCTGGGGACCCAACTTGTGCATGGCGATCTCGTCGGCGCCGATGTTGCTCGAGTACTTGAGGATCTGGGCAACCGAGTAGGTCACGTTGCCGTGCTTCTCGGCGTCGCTGATCTGCTGGTTGTAGACCTGTAGGTACGGGGGGATGTCGAACTCGGTGCTCGGGGTGATCTTGCCGTCCTGGAGGGCGCCGGCCACCGTCACGATCTTGAACGTCGAGCCGGGCTCGTAGTTGAACTCGACTGCACGGTCCTCGAGGTCTTGCGAGCGGGCGCCACTGATGTTGTTGCCGTTGACCGCGGGCCAGTTCGCGAGCGCGAGGATCGCGCCCGTGTTCGGGTTCATGACGATCGCCGTCGCTCCCTTGGGCGCGTAGGTGGCGCCGACGCCGGCGAGCACGTGCTCGACCTCAGCCTGGAGGGGAGAGTCGAGCGTCAGCTTGATCCCCTTGCCGGGGACGGCGGAATGGACATCGTCGATCGAGATCGGCTGGCCGTATACGTCGCTGACCACGCGGCGCTCGCCACGGCGGCCGCCCAGGACGTCGTTGTAGAGGTACTCGAGCCCGCTCAGGCCCTGGTCCTGGTTGCCGACCCATCCGACAACCTGCGAGGCCAGCGAGTTCTGGGGGTAATCGCGAGTCTCCTCGGGGACCGGAGGGTCGATGCCGGGAAGGTCGAGCCGCATGATCGACTTCGCCTTGCCCGGAGGGACGTCGTAGGCCAGATAGACAAATCCGCGCTTCTCGGACAGGTCAGCCAGGACCTTGGCCTGCGGCACGCCGAGCAGCGGGGCGATGCGCTGCGCGACTTGGAGCGGATCCCTGACCAAGAGCGGGTCCGCGGTGATGTCGTCCGCGGATTCGGAGATCGCGAGCTCGGTTCCGCTCGCGTCGGAGATCGCGCCGCGCACGGCGGGGACGGGAACGGTCGTGACCTGCTGCGTCGTCGCGTCGGCCCGTAGCGTGCCGGCCTTGATCGTGCCTAGATAGAGGGCCCGTGAGAGCGCGATCGCCAGCAGAGCCACGAACGCCACGAATAGCAGTCCGATGCGGCGATCGATCAGCCCCACGACGGTCGTTCAGCCGCCGGTACCGGTGTAGGAGACCCCGCCTGAGGATTGCTGGTCGGTGCCCGCCGTACCGGTGACCTCGCCCCCCGAGGGCTGCGTCCCGGTGGCGTCGGTGGGTGCCTCGCCGACGCCGGTCGGCTGGGCGCTCACGGTCGTCGGATCGCTGCCGGTGGCGGGCGCGTCGGCGCTGCTGGACTCCGTCTGCCCGGCGCTGGTGCCGGCAGCCCCGGTGGCGGAGGAGCTCGTGGAGTCGGCGGTGTCGCTCGCCGCGGTATCGCTCGCCGTGTCGGACGCGGCCGTATCGCTCGCCGCCGTGTCGCTCGCCGCCGTGTCGGTGGCGGAGTCGGCGCCGGCCCCTGAGGCCTGGGTCACATCGAGCGCCGACGTGCTCGGCGCGGTCATGTTGGCGATCGCCTTGTGGGAAATCTGGCTGGACCACGGGGAGAGGAAGCTGATCTGCTCCGGCGTGGCCATGGTTAGCCCCATGCCGGTCGCGATCCGTTCGATCCTCCCAACTGACCCAAGCGAGGCCACCCGGGCCCGAAGCACGCCGTTCTCGGTCTGGAGGGTGGTCGCCTGCGCGATCGAGCGCCCCATGCTTGCGTTCAGCCGTAGCAGCGATACCTGGATTGCAACGATGCCGGCGAGCAGCAGGCCGAGCACGGGGATCCACACGCGGCCGCGGACAAGCCGGTCGGTGAGCGTGTGATCGGGCAGCGAGCGAACGAATCCCAGCGCGCGGGCGCCGCGGGTGTCGGTGCCGGTGCCCGGCGCAGACCGGCGAGCCGGCCGGGTGGTCCCCGGCGCCGGACGCGTTTCGTGGCGCGGGCGGGTGATGCGCGGGGCGGGGCGGACGATACGGGGCGCCGCCTCGGCGGCCACGGCCATCACCGTGGCGGCCGCGGTAGCGCCTGCCGTCGTGGCGGCGCGAGCGCCTGCCGTGGTCGCGGCGCGAGCGCCGGCGGTGATGGCCGCACGAGCGCCGCCGCTCGTGGCCTGGCGACCGTAGGCCGGACCAGAGACCCGTCGCGGCTTCGCCGGCGCGATCGGACGGCGGGCCCGGTCGCGCGTCGGGACCTCTGAGCGCCTGGCCCGCTTGACCTCGCGGCTGTCGGCGGCGGCGCGCTTGCCGGCGGCGGTGGCGGCTGACCGGGGGCTCATCGCGCCTCCGGCTCCAGCTTGCGTGCCGCTCGTAGGTGCGCGGACTTCGATCTCGGGTTGGAGGCGACTTCGCCCGGGGTCGGCGCCACCGCCCGCCGCGTCAGGAGCTCGGCCTCCGGCTCGTGGCCGCAGACGCAGATGGGCAGGTCGGGGGGGCACACGCATCCTCGCGCCCGCGCAGCCAGGAAGCGCTTCACCCGGCGGTCCTCGAGCGAGTGGAATGAGATCGCCGCCATCCGACCTCCCGGCCGGAGCAGGTCCCAGACCGCGGGGAGGGCCGCGTCGAGCTGCGCCAGCTCGTCGTTGACGGCGATTCTCAGCGCCTGGAACGTTCGCCGGGCCGGGTGCCCACCCGCGAACTGGGCAGGGATCGGGACAGCGGACTTCACCACGTCAACGAGCGACTGCGTTGTGTCGAGCTCGCCACGACCTCGCTGTCGCACGATCGCGCGGGCGATCTGCCCGGCGTAGCGCTCTTCTCCGTACTCGCGCAGGAGACGCGCGATCCTGCGCTCGTCCCAGGTGTTGACGATCTCGTGCGCGCTCAGTTCCTGGCCCGGATCCATGCGCATGTCGAGCGGGGCGTCGTAGGCGTATGAGAAGCCCCGCGCCCACGTGTCGACCTGCATCGACGACATCCCGAGGTCGAGGTAGATGAGGTCGGCCTCGATTCCTTCCTCGGCCAGACGCTCTAGCCCGGTGACGAAGTCGGCGCGGATGAACCGGGTCTCGCAGGCCACCTCTTCGGCCAGCTCGGCGAAGCGATCCTCTGCCGCCGGGTCCCGATCGATGCCGATCAGCGTCCCAGCCCGTCCAATCCGCTCGGCGATCAGCCGTGCGTGACCGCCACCGCCGACCGTACAGTCGACCGCGCAATCCCCGTGCTGCGGATCGAGTAAATCGATCAGCTCACCGGCGAGGACCGGAATATGGACCTGCGTCATGTCAAGTAGTGTCGCCAAGGCTCGCTGCGATGTCGGGGATACGGACCAGGACGTCGTCCTGGTAGCGCGAATACGCGGTGCGGTCCCAAACCTCGAGGCACTCTCCCGAGCCGGTCACGACGACGTCCTTGCCGAGTGCCGCATACCGCATCAGGAAGGGCGGGATCATCACGCGTCCCGCGGAGTCGAGCTCGGTGTCATGGGAATGGTTGAAGAAGAAGCGCTTGAGCTCACGGGCCGTCGGTGAAAGAGGATTGAGTCCACTGAGGGTCGAACCGGTGAATGCGTCGTAGGCCTCGGCCGTCCAGACGCCGAGCGATCGCGGCTCGCCGGGCGTGACCTCTGGCGAGCCGGCGAGGACCACCCCATCGGCGAGGGCCGAGCGGAACTTGGCCGGGACGGTGAGCCGGTTCTTCGCGTCGAGTGCATGATCGAAGGTGCCGCGGAATGCCAAGGGTTCTCACGTGATTGACCGAATTCCGAACCCGGGTGGCTGGGTGGGAGGAGCCCTGCCACCCGGGTTCCGCATGCGTGGCCCACAATATCCCACGCTCTCCCACAATGCAACCCTTTTCTCACACCCTGCCTTCTTGCCTGCCCACCCTGGGTCCCCGTGTGTCGCGAACCGCCGTCATCACTGGTGATCGGGCGGTGGGAGGAGCCGGGAGCCGGCGTGCGCCGTGGGTGCACGGCGGTATGCAGCTTCGGTATGTGGGCGCGAGATTGCAGCGCGAACGTCCATCCGTCCGAGGCATGTGCTTCGACATGAACGCGGCGCCCGTGCGCTGGGCGGAATCGCGCATCACCCCCGTTCGGTGGCCGGCGGGGAGCCCGCCGCTGCGCCGGTAAGCCCCACCGGCGCCCCGCCGGTGATTGCGCGCGACCTGTTCGACGTCAGCCCTGCTTCAGCGGCAGCTCGAGCTTGAGCCGCGAGCCACCGTCGTCGGCGGCCGCGACGAGCCGCCCACCGTGGCGCTGGGCGACATCGGCGGCGATGGCAAGCCCGCGGCCCCGGCGCCCGCGGCCGCTGCGTGCGCGCCGGACGAGGTCGCCGACGGGGGCCGGGAGCCCCGGTCCGCCGTCGTTGACGGAGATCTCGAGGCCGGCGCAGTCGGTCCGGCCGCACAGCTCGACGTGGCCATCGCCGTGTTCGATGGCGTTGGCAATCAGATTTCCTGTGGCCTGAGCCAGGCGGACGCGATCGACGCCGACGACTCCGGAACATCCTTGGCAGTGATGGCCGAGCTCGACACCGCGCGCGAGCGCGAGCGGCCGGAACGCCTCGACCGACTCGGCGAGCAGCGCGGCCACGTCGACCGCACCGAGCCGCCAGGGACCGCGCCGCCCTTGGTGGGCGACGCTCAGGTCCTCGAGCGCCACACCCGCGCTCGCGAGCTCGAGCTCGATCGCCCTGACCGCCTCGGGTCGGCACCCGTCCTCTCGCGCGAGGAGCTCCAGCCCGAGCCTGGCCACGGTGATCGGACCACGCAGCTCGTGACACGCGCGGGCGACCAGCTCCATCCGCCACGCACTCAGCGTCCGTAACCGCAGCACCAACGCCATCGACGCGGCCGCGACGATCCACCCGGTGGTCGCGATGATCACGTCACCGCCTCCTCCGCCGCGCCATCCATCAGCCTGTAGCCGACCCCCCACACGTTGAGCACGAGCCGGTCTCCCCCCTCCCCCAGCTTCCGGCGCAGTCGGTACGCGTGCGAGTCGAGCGTGCGCGTGCGGCCGATCGTCGCGTAGCCCCAGACGCCGCGCAGCAGCTCCTCGCGAGTGAAGACCCGGGTCGGGTCGGACGCCAGCGCGCGCAGCAACGAGAACTCCTTCTTGGACAGCTCCAGGCGATCGCCGTGCAACCACGCCTGCCTGGCCAGCGGGTCGATCTGGATCGGTCCCGCACGCAGCAGCCCGCGACTCTCCTTGCGCTCGGTGCGCCTCAGCAGCGCTTCGATCCGAGCCCGCAGCTCAGGGTAGGAGAAGGGCTTGGAAACATAATCGTCCGCACCGCGGTCGAACCCGCGAAGCTTGTCGAGCTCGCCGGTCCGGCCGGTCAGGACGAGCAGAGGAATGTGCCGATCGATCCGGCCCGCGGCGCCGTCGGATTCGCGGACGTCCCGCAGCAGCTCCAGCCCATCGCGGTCGGGCAGGCCGAGGTCCACGATCGCGAGATCGGGAAACTTGGTCGCGAGCAGACGCAATGCGTCCCGCGCGCAGTCGGCCATGAGAATCTCGTATCCGTCGACCGTCAGGTTGTCGGCCAAGAATGTGCGCGTGGTGCGGTGATCCTCGACCAGCAGGATCGTGGGCCGTTCGCGGTTCATGGCCATTCAAAGCCTCGGGTCGGCCGGACACACCCCCCATCCTGCAACATCCGCTGCACGCCCTGCGGCGAGGCAGGAATCCCTCATATGATCCCGACGCCGCCATGTACCGCCGTGCCAACTACAGCTCCGGGGAAGACTTCGTGCTCGAATACGGCGAGCTGCGCTTCACGTTCAACGAGCGCGACTTCCGGGAGCGCTGCGAGCAGGCGGCACGACGGCTCGGATTCCTGTGCGGCCGGATCGAGGACCACGAGGCCGAGGATCTGATCAACCTGGTGGTCAACGGCGAGGTCACGGACCCGGCCTCGGGCTTGGGCGAGCACGTCAACGATTGCTGGCCCGAGCTGGTCGGGCCATCCGAGCGCTCGCTGGTGCACTGGCTGCGGCGGCTGATCTTCCGCAGCGCCTGGCTCGATCAGCGTGTGAAGGAAGGAGAGCTCGACATCTCCTTCGACGGAGAAGCGAACTCGTTCGTCTACATCCAGCCGGACCGCGGCGGCGAGCCGATCGAGCTCGCACCCGAGCCGAGCTGGAACCGCGTTGCGTACATGCCGCGGTAGCTGCGCGGCTCCCGCTGGGCCACCTCTCAGCCCGCGCCCGGCGTGAGCGCCCCGATCACCTGGTCGCGCGGCGGCGGGTCGTCGAGCAGGAGGCGGGGCACGGTGACCAGTCGGTAGCCACGCGCGCGGAGGTCCTTGATGATCTCGGGCAACGCCTCGATCGTCTGCTCGCGATCGCCGCCCGCATCGTGCATCAGGATGATCGCCCCCGGGCGCGCGCCCGCGACCACGGTCCGTACGATCTTGGCCACGCCGGGCTTCAGATAGTCGCCGCTGTCCACGGTCCACATCACCATCAGCATCCCGTACTTGTGCAGCAGCGCGAGCGTCGCCGCGTTGTAGACACCATATGGGGGCCTGAACAGGCGCGGGAACGGGGCACCGTACTGGCTGATCGCAGCTGCCTGGTCGAGGAGCTCGTTGCGCTGGTCTGTCTTGGAGAGCTCGGACATCGGCTGGTGCAGCTCGGTGTGATCGCCGATCGGATCCCCGCTGGCGACGATCGCGCTGGTGGAGGCGTGAAACCAGCGAAGCATGAACCCGACCTCGAAGAACGTCGCGGGAGCGTGCAGGCGCCGCAGCACTGCGAGCACGCCGGGCGTGTATGGACCCGGCCCGTCGTCGAACGTCAATGCGATCTCGCGCTTCTCGGCGCCCGCGATCCGGACATATGGCGTGTAGGCGAGCGTGCGGTTTATCGCTGCATTCTCGGCCGCGAGCTCCCGCGCCTCGAACGACCCGCTGCCACTCCCAGCCAGCGCATGAATCCGGGCAAAGAATCCGACCGGCACCAGGGAGGCCGCCGGCTGATGCGCAGCCGGGTGGGGCGGGATCGCGCTGCCGTGGCCCGAACCGGTCGCGATGCCAGCAACGAGCGAGATCAACGCCACCAGCGCCATCGTCGAGAGGGCGAGCGCACGACGACGCCGACGTTCGATCGGGCCTCCAGATCTGCGCAGACGATCCAGGCGGTCGCGGGTCGACGCCCCGCCCCTGCCTATGCTCGTACTCCGAGAGATTCGTTCTTCGCGCATCCCGATGCCCTGAGGCGGCATGATGGCGCGCGGGACGGATTGACGCCCCGTTGTCAACTACGCTGCACGGCGATGCCCGCACGCGTATGGGTTGTGATGCCGACATATAACGAGGCCGAGAACCTGGAACGGATCGTGCATGCCACCGCCTCGGAGCTTGAACGCGTGGTCCCGGGCGAGCATCGCATCTTGGTCGTGGACGACAACTCGCCGGACGGAACCGGAGCGATCGCCGATGCGATCGCCGCCGAGCTCGGCTCCGTCGAGGTGCTGCACCGCGCGAGCAAGCGGGGCCTCGGGCACGCCTACCTCGCGGGGTTCGGGCGAGCGCTCGCGGGCGAGGCCGAGCTCGTGATCGAGATGGATGGCGACTTCTCTCACGATCCTCGCTACCTCGAGGCGCTCGTGCACGCGGCCGCCGACGCGGACCTCGTGCTCGGCTCGCGTTACGTGAAGGGCGGCGGCGTGCGTGACTGGGGGCTGCTGAGACGACTGGTGAGCCGCGGCGGTGGCCTGTACGCGCGGACGATCCTCCGCATCGACGTGCGTGACCTGACCGGCGGCTTCAAATGCTTCCGCCGCGAGGTCTTGCAGTCGATCGACCTGGAGAGCGTGCGCTCAGAGGGCTACGTATTCCAGATCGAGCTGACCTACCGCACCCTGCTCGGAGGATTCCGCGTCCGCGAGGTTCCGATCGTGTTCCAGGATCGCACCGCCGGCGCCAGCAAGATGTCGGCGAAGATCGCGCTCGAGGCGATCTGGCTCGTGCCGCGCTTACGACGCAGCGCTGCGGCCGCTATCGGGTCGCACCGCGACCACTTAACCGAATCGCAACCTCGAGAGACGCGGATTTGACTTTCGCACGGGCATTCTCCTGCCGATGAGCGCGCCCGGTCGTTCTTTAGGCCTCGTGCCGCAGACGGGGGCCCTCGAGCTTGAGACGGTGCGAGCGCCTACCGTTGCGCCTACCGTTGCGCCGACCACCGCTCCAACCGCCACTCCAGCCGCCGCGCCAACCGCGCTGGTCGGCCTCGCCGGGCTCGCCGGGGTCCTCGCAACGGGCACGGTGCTGGCACTCTCGGCGGCGCGCACGAACGATCTGCTTCCCCAATCCGTGCGTCCGATCCCGGGCTGGCTGGCGGGGATCTTCGCGAATGCGGGGGTGCCCCTCGGCCACGCCGCGCTGATCGCGGTGTTCACGCTGATGTTCGCCTCCTACGTGCTCGCGGTCCGTGGCGCGGAGGCGTTATCACCGCGCGTGGTGCTCGCGAGCATCGCGGGCCTGAACGCGCTCTTCCTGCTCGCTCCGGTGCTGCTCTCCACCGACATCTTCAGCTACCAGGCATACGGCCGGATGGGAGCGCTGTACGCCGCCAATCCCTATCTGCACGGCCCCAGCACGATCATGCTCGACCCGCTGTACCCGTTCATCGGCTCAAAATGGGTGTCGACGCCGACGGCCTACGGCCCCCTGTTCACGGCCCTCAGCTATCCGCTCGCCCGGCTCGACATCTCGGCTAGCGTGGTGGCATATAAGTCGTTCGCCGCCGTCGCCTACTTCGCAACGGTCGGGCTGGTGTGGAATGGCGCCCGCATCAGGGGGCTCAACCCCGTTCGCGCCGCGATGCTCGTAGGGCTCAATCCGCTGACCGTCGTGTGGGGACTTGGGGGCGGACACAATGACCTAGTGATGCTCGCGCCGCTCGCGGCGGGCATCTACGTGCTGCTCGAGAACCGGCAGCGCACCGGGGGCGCCCTGATCGCGGTCGCCATGGGGATCAAGCTGACGGCCGGCCTGATTCTGCCATTCGCCCTCGTGCGACCACACGGGCAGAGACGCGGCCTACTGCTCGGCGCGGGCATCGCCAGCGCGCTGATCGCCGGACTCGGGTTCGCCATGTTCGGCACCGGGCAACTGCACCTGCTGGGCACGCTGCGACAGAACCAGGCGGCCGGCGACTGGCAGAGCATTCCCGGTTTCATCTCCACCCAGTTCGGGCTGGGAGGCGTCGGTCGCCTCCTCGGCATCCTGCTCGGAATCGTCTTCATAGTCGTGACCGGCTGGCTGCTCGTGCTGGTCAGGCGGGGCACCCTCGACTGGATCGCCGGCGCCGGCTGGGCGACGGTCGCGCTGTTGATCACCGCGAGCTCCTTGCTGCCGTGGTACGTCGCCTGGTTGACTCCGCTGGCGGCGCTGAGCGCCGATCACCGTCTCCGGCGCTGGACGCTGACGATCACCGGCGTCGTGCTTTTGATCAACATGCTCAGCTGGGTGCCGAACGGCTCCAAGCTACTCGGCCTGTAACGAGCGTCCCTCCGTGGCGACTGAGACGCGCCGTAAAATGAGCACATGAACTCGCAGCCCAGCGGCGAGGGCCGGGAGCGACGATCGCTCGGGCTGCTCAGCGTGGTGGCGCCGGTGTGCAACGAAGAGGCGACGATTCACGAGTTCTACACCCGAGTGTGCGGCGCGCTCGAGGGCATCGACTTCGAGCTCGTGCTGGTCGATGACGGCTCGAGCGACGGCTCGCCGGCGGCGCTGGATCTGCTCGCATCCGAGGATCCCCGGGTCCGGGTGATCTCCCTATCGCGCAACTTCGGGCACCAGACCGCGCTCACCGCCGGGCTCGACCACGCCCGCGGCGATGCCGTGGTGATGCTCGACGGCGATCTCCAGGATCCACCCGAGCTGATCCCGCGGATGCTCGACCACTGGCTGGCCGGCACGGACGTGGTGTATGCGGTCAGAGAGCAGCGCGAGGGCGAGTCCAAGTTCAAGCTGACTACGGCGCGCTGGTTCTATCGCCTGTTCGACAAGCTCGCCCAGGTCGAGCTCCAACACAATTCCGGCGACTACCGGCTGCTCGACCGCCGCGCCCTCGACGCACTGCTCTCGATGCGCGAGCGCAACCGTTTCCTGCGCGGCATGACCGTATGGGTGGGCTACACGCAGGCCGCCGTCCCGTACCGCCGCGACCAGCGCTATGCGGGGGAAACCAAGTACACGCTGACGAGGATGTTGCGGTTCTCGCTGGACGCGATCGTGTCGTTCTCGGACCGGCCGCTGCAGCTGGCGACGATGCTCGGCTTCGTGATCTCGACGCTCGCGTTCGTTGCGATCCCGGTGGTGATCGGGCTGCGGGTCGCCGGCTCCTACCTCCCTGGCTTCAGCTCGATCACGATCGCGGTGCTGCTGCTCGGTGGGATCCAGCTGATCGCGATCGGGATCATCGGCGAGTACGTCGGGCGGATCTACGACGAGGTCAAGGGGCGCCCCCTGTATCTCGTCCGGGCGCGCCGGAACATGGTCGACCCCGAGTTACCGGATCAGCCCACCCCGAGCCCCGAGCCGGTGGGCCTCAGCCCCCCGCCGGATTAGGGCCGCGCAAGGGACGGAACGGACGAACATCGCCCCTCGCGGTGAGCTCGCCGTTCGCAGGGTTCTCGGCGACCGCGCGCTCGACCGCCGCGATCCGGTTCGCGAGTTCCTTGATCGCATCGGCGATCGGGTCGGGCAGATGCACCCAGTCGGTGTCGGGCCCTTCCGGGCGACGGCCTTCCACGCGAACCGGATGGCCCGGGTTCCCGACCACGGTCGAGTTCGCGGGCACGTTGTGTATGACAACGCTGTTGGCGCCGATCTTCGAGCCGTGGCCGACCGTGATCGGCCCGAGCAGCTTCGCGCCCGACCCGATCGTGACGTTGTCCTCCACGGTCGGGTGACGTTTGCCGGTGGCAAAGCCGGTGCCACCCAGCGTTACCCCCTGGTAGAGCGTGACATCGTTCCCGATCCGGGCCGTCTCGCCGATCACCACGCCCGTCCCGTGGTCGATGAACAGGCCGTCGCCGATCCGGGCCGCCGGATGGATCTCGATTCCGGTCGCCGCGCGTGAGAGGGTCGCGATCGCCCGGGGCGCAAGCGGGACGCCGGCGCCGTGGAGGGCGTGGGCAACCCGGTGCGCGAGCAGGGCATGTACGCCCGGCCAGGTGGCGAGAATCTCGAGCGACCGTACTCCGCGGGCCGCGGGATCACGGCTGTTGGCCGCGGCGACGTCGCGCCGGATTTCCGCCGCGGTGCGCGCCAGCAGTCCAAGCCCCAGCATGCCCTAAAGGCTAGCTGGTGGGCGGTCCGGGCCTTCGGGACGCCCGCGGTCGCGGCTGCACCGCTTGAGCCACTGTGGCCCGGGCGGCCGTGGCCGCCGGACGCGCTAAACGGGCGGGGGATCCGCCGCGGGGCCGGCGGATCCGCTAAAGGGGCGGGGGATCCGCGGCCGGCCAATTGCGTCCGCACCCAGTGCCACGCCCGAGCCCGGCACCCCAGAGCCCTGGCCGGCGGCGGATGCCCCGCCCCTACGGGGCGAAGAAGGGTGTCGAGACGTAGCGCTCGCCGGAGTCGGGGAGGATCATCACGATCCGGGCGCCGCGGGACTCCGGTCGTCGGGCGATCTCGAATGCCGCCCACGCCGCGGCGCCGCCGGAGATGCCGGCGAGCACACCCTCTTTGCGGGCCAGCGCCCGGGCGGTCTCGATCGCGGCCTCGTCCTCGACGGGGATCACCTCGTCGATGATCGAGCGGTTCAGCACCGCGGGTATGAAGCCGGCTCCGATCCCCTGGATCTTGTGTGCGCCCGGCAGGCGCCCGGACAGGACGGCCGATGCGCTCGGCTCGACGGCAATTACGCGACAGTCAGGATTTCGCTGCTTGAGCACCTCGCCCACGCCGGTGATCGTGCCCCCGGTGCCGACGCCGGCGACGAAGACGTCGACCTGACCGTCGAGCGCTTCCCAGATCTCAGGCCCGGTAGTGCGGCGGTGGGTCTCAGGGTTGGCGGGATTCGAGAACTGGTCGGGCAGGAACACGTCGTCGCTCGCGGCCAGCGCCCTCGCCGCCTCGACCGCCTCGGTCATTCCGCCCAGCGACTCTGTCACCTGCACCCGGGCGCCGTATAGCCGCAGGAGACCTTCGCGCTCGCGGCTCATCCCCTGCGGCAGGGTGAGCACGAGCTCGTAGCCCTTGGCTGCGCATACGAACGCGAGCGCGATCCCGGTGTTGCCGCTCGTGGCCTCGACGATCGTCGTGCGCCCCGGTTCGATCAGGCCGTCGTACTCCGCCGCCTCGATCATGGACACCCCGATTCGGTCCTTCACGCTGCCGCCGGGGTTCAACGACTCGAGCTTGGCGAACAGCTCCACCTCGGTCTCGGGGAGCATCCGTGTGAGCTGAACCATCGGGGTCCGGCCAACGTGCTTGGCGATGTTGGTGGGTATGCCGGCCACGCGGCGACACCCTACGAGAAACGGCTGCACCGCGATCGAGCCATTTGACCGACTGGACCTCTGTGCGCTCCGCTCACGTATCGAGCGTTGAGATGGATCCCGTCGCCATGACCCAGTCGGGGCGCGACCGACTTCGGCGAGACGGCTTCCTGGCTGTCCCCGGCGCCCTCGGCTCGGCCGAGGTCGACCGGCTGGCCGGCGCACTCGATCGCGTGTACGCCGACGAGCGCAAACGGGGACGCGTGACGGACGGCGACCCCCTGCACCTCCTCGGTGGCATCTGGCGCGACCCGGCCATTGCTGAGCTCGTCGACCTCCCGCCGACGTTTGCCGTCATCTGGGGCGAGCTCGGATGGAACATCCACGTCCACCACTGTCATTTGGACGTGACACCGTCGCGCACGACTGTGTCCGCACCGAGCTGGGGCTGGCACCAGGACGGCGGACGCCAGAATCTCGAGCTCGATGGCCATCCTCGGCCGAGGCTGTCGCTGAAGGTCTGCTTCTGGCTCTCCGATGTGTCGCGTCCCGACCGCGGGAACATGCTCGTGATCCCGGGCAGCCACGTGCGCGACACGCTGGCGCGTCCGGCGCGACCGGAGCTCGGTTTCGAAGCTCCGGCGGGAGCCGCGCCGGTGCTCGCGTCGCCTGGCGATGCCCTGATCTTCGACCGGCGCCTTTGGCACTCGCGCAGCGACAACGTGTCGGCGCTGACCCGCAAGGCCATCTTCGTGGCCTATACATACCGCTGGATCCGGCCGCGCGACGACCTTGAGATAGATCGCCAAAGCGCCCGCTTCCGACGCCTCTCTCCCGTACGCAGGCAGCTCCTCGGCGAGCACGCATCGCCTTGGTCACACTGGGGCCTGGAGCGCGACAGCGTGCCGCTGCGTGCCGCGCTCGCCCGGCTCGGGCTGCTCGATCCGTCGATCCCGGCCCAGCGTTAGGTGATCGGGGACACCCGCATATGAGGATATTCGTCAAGGAATGACCGCAAACGGTCGATGTTGTAGTAGCGCCGCCTGTCGGGGGCTTGCCGATCTCCCGCTCCGTTTCCCCGCACCCCCGATGAGCGAGCGGCTGTCCTTTCCACCCGAACGGGAGACGCGAGAGGAGCTGGCCATGCTCGGCGAGTCATCCACACCGAACCCAGAACCGGCCGACGTGACGGAGTCGACTGCGCCCTCACCGCTCACCGAGAGCGCGCAGTCGCGCGGCGCCAAGAAGCGATCGGAAACCGTGCGGCGCCGGATCGAGGAGCGCCGTACCGACAAGCTCGATCAGCTTCGCGCCCAGGTCGCGGACGGAACGCTCATCATTCGCCAGATGACCGTGGCGCAGCGCGAGGAGGCGTCCCACGACGCCAGCCAGGCGCGGGCGCGGAGCGACGCACGTCACCGCCAGATCTGACCCCGAGAGCCCGGATATCGGTCCCCGGGCCTGACTCCCAGTGACGCGGCTCGATCTTTCCTGAGTATTTTTGAGATGTTTGACCAATGCGCGCGGCGTCGTGTACATTGGTCTCGTCCATCATGTGGGCTTGGTAAGGGCTCGTTGTCGAGGCCGCACGCCGTTAGCGTCACGGCCAATCGCGCTGCTAGCGCTGATCCTCTGGGGGGCGGCCATGTCACGTATCGCTCGGAGCACGTCAAGTGACCTGCCGTCGCGCGCATCGCCCGCGAGGCGGGTGCCGCAGGTGCTCGCCCAAGCACCGATTCACCCATCGTCCGGGCGAAATGGCGAGGAAGTCCAACTCGAGCACCGGCTGATGCTCCTCGAGTCCGCCGAGCGGGTGGCCAACCTTGGTAGTTGGGAGTGGTTCCCCCCCTCCGGAGACCTGTTCTGGTCCGACAATCTGTACCGGATCTTTGGGATCCAGCCCGACGAGCTCACACTGACGTCGGAACTCATCCTGCCGCGTGTCCACCCCGACGACCGGGCGCTCGTGGAGCGCTATCTCGAGACCGCGCGAAGAGGCGTTCGTGCACCCGCGATCCAATATCGGATCACGAGACCGGGTCAGGAGGTCCGTCACCTGCGCTCGACGGTGACGATGATCGAGTCGGGCGGTAAGGAGCCGCAGCGGATCACCGGCGTGGTCCAGGACGTCACCGACCAGCTCGCCGCCACCCAAGCGCTAGCCGCGCATGCAGCGGTCGCCGCGGTTCTGGCGGAATGGGAGTCCTTCGAGGAAAGCGGCAGGCGCCTGCTCTCCGGCCTCGGAGAAGCACTCCAGTTCGTGTTCGGGGCCCTGTGGCTGCCGAAGGGGGACATGCTGAAGGCGCGGCTCGACTGGAGCGATTCCTCTCTGGATAGCTCGGTGTTCGAGGCTGCCACGCGGGGGGTCTCCTTTCCGCGCGGCATCGGGCTCCTGGGTCGGGTGTGGGAGCGCAAGACACCGATCAACGTCATCGACGTGCGTGCGGAGCCGAATTACCGCCGTCGCAGGGCGGCAGCCGACGCTGGGCTGCAGGGCGCGACGGCCTTCCCGGTCATGCACGCGGGCGAGGTGATCGCGGTGCTCGAGTTCTATAAGCGAGAGGAGCACCGGCCGGGGACGGGGGTTTCCGAGACGATGATCGTCATCGCCGATGAGCTCGGTCGTTTCTTGTCCCGTCGCCGGGGACAGCTGCTGGATACCTCGCCGCTGACACCGCGCGAGCGGCAGGTGCTCCAACTGGCCGCGGACGGATTCTCGACTTCACGGATTGCCGCCTGCCTCAACATCAGCGCCGCGACCATTGCCACCCACATCAAGCACATCTTTGAGAGCCTCGGAGTGCGTGATCGCGCCTCGGCTGTCGCTATGGCCATCCGCCTGGGTCTGATCGAGTGAGTGGAGCAGTGACATCGGCTCGGCCTGTGAGCGGAGCATCTGACATTCCACCGGGCGCCTTGAACCACCGGAGGTAGGCGCGGGGGGCAGCACCACGGTGCTCCCCCCGCCTCCCGGCTTGGTCACGGCGAGATGATGTGCACGCGGCTCACCTCCTCTGATTCGGAGTGGCGGTCCGCCCGACGGGCGAAGTAGACGAGCTTGATCTGGCGATCCTCATCGACGGCGGGCTCGAGCCGCGCGCCGGCAAGCTGCCCGGCCACCGCGCAACACTCCAGCCCGGCCCGCGCCAGCTCGGCCCGGACGACATCTTGCCGGTGGTGACGCTGAACGTGGCGGCTGGAGCTCCGTTCCCAGAGCCCGTCCGCGCGCTCGGCGAACGTCTCGACCATCGCTGAGGCGAGCTGGCCGGGCGCGGCCGTCGCGGCGCCCTCACCGCGCCATGCGAAGAACAGCCCATCGCCCTCCCGGACCAGGGTCTGCGCGAACGAGGTGCGATAGGTCTGGATCGAATTGACGTCGAAAGCGAACACGCCCGACGGCGAGAGCAGCGCGGCGGCCCCGGAGAAGGTGGTTGCTAGCTCATCGTCGGAGAGCAGATAGTTGATCGCGTCATCCAGGCACAGAACGAAATCGAACTCGCCGAGTGGGGGAAGCTCGCGCATATCCGCGACGAAAAAGGCCTCGGCGTATGAAGGGAGCTTTTGCTGCGCCTCGAGGACCATTCCCGCGGAGATGTCGCATGCGCGCACCGAGTACCCGAGCGCCAGCAGTGCGGCGGTGCTTTTGCCCGTCCCACAAGCGATGTCGATGGCCCGACGTCCGCGCAGTCCCAACTTCACCGCCCGGCGCTCGATCGCCGCGACCCACTCGGCATGAGCGTAACCGCAGGTGAACTCGTCGTAGTAGGGCGCGAGCCTGTCGTAGGCGGCGGCGGTCTGATCGAGCTGGGCGACAGCACTCATCACTGATCAACGACCCGAAAGCGCTCAAGAATGTTTCACCTTCAGGAAATTCTTAGCATTGTCTCGGCGTTCACCGCGAGTACGTCTGAGAATTCCTGGGATTGGGCGGTGATCCGAAAACGGTGCGTGCTCGAAGCAGCGAGGATGCTCCACAGCCATCACGACGCCGAAGAAGTCGCTCAGGAAGCGATGGCCAGGGCCTGGCGCAGCCGGTCCTCGTGCCGAACGCCGAATGCGCCGACTCCTTGGTGTGTGCAGATCACGCGCAACGAGGCGCTACGCCTGCTCGGGCGCCGTCGTGCTCTCGAGCCGCTCGAGGTCGACGACGAGCTCGAGGACCGTCGTGCCCTGCGCGACGACGAGCGGGCGGTCGATCGCATCGATTGCCGGCTGGCGCTCGCGCGACTCGAGCCACATGATCGTCTC
>Ga0302314_10003792_pt1 | contig 27816 bp, 35 predicted proteins | sample III_Palsa_N2_3_FD_200533 | JGI IMG/M metagenome (GOLD analysis project Ga0302314, IMG submission 200533) | Peat permafrost microbial communities from Stordalen Mire near Abisko, Sweden - III_Palsa_N2_3 | ecosystem: Environmental > Terrestrial > Soil > Palsa > Peat permafrost | place: Sweden...
ATCGACCTGTACTGGTCCAACGCCTACGGCCGCAACTGCGCCATCGCCCGGCCCAACAACGGGATCTACCACCCGAATCACATCGCCGTGCAGATCTGGACGACGAACTTCGGCAACGCCGTCACGGACGGCTGGGGCAACACGAACTACACCAAGTACGCCGGCCCGGTGTCGATCGTCTCGCCGTCCTGCGTCTCGGTCCAGGGCGGCTTCGACTACGACGACGGTGCATACGAGGAGGGCTGGGCCAAGGTCACCAACGTGTACTGCTGACGTGACGGCCCACGGCTGGCAGCAGCCGACCGCATCCTCCCCGACGACCTTGCTCGGCTCCATGAGCATCTCGCCGAAGTCGCTGAGCAGTACCGACGTCTCAGCCGGGCGCGGTGATCCGTACTCCGCGGGGAGCGGGGCGGCGGCATGACCCTGCACCTCGTCCCGGTCCGTTCCCGACAGGCAGCCGACTTCGTGCGCGCCTGGCACCGCCACCATCCCAGGCCGCCCGTCGGCCAGGTCTTCGCTGTCGGTGCCGCCGACCAGGACGGCGTCCTGCGCGCCGTGGCCATCGTCGGCCGACCGGTCGCCCGGCACCTGGACGACGGCCAGATCCTGGAAGTGACCCGGACCTGCAGCGACGGTGTCCGGAACGCCAACTCCCTGCTGCTGGCGTCGGCTTGGCGCGCGACCAAAGCCTTGGGCTACACCCGGCTGGTCACCTACACCCAGGCCGAAGAGAGCGGGGCCTCATTGCGCGCTGCCGGCTGGACGGTCATCGCCCGACGGCCGCCGCGCCCCGGCTGGCACACCCCCTCGCGCCCGCGGGAAATCAGTGGCGGCGAGTACGTCGCCCGGACGCTGTGGGAGGCCCCCGGCTGAGGCGGTGCTCCACCGCCGATCCGGACCCTCCGACCAGCTACGACAGCGCCCGGACCGGGCCCGCGCCGCCCCACCCACGCGCCTCTGCGTCCGCACCGCCCTGCGCCGTGCAGCAGAGGCTTCCGACCGCTTCCCCCTGGGACATCCATGGACAACAACCCCCCTCTCATCTCCGTCGGGTTCGGCGAGACCGGACTGCGCGCCTGGCCCGAGGAACCGGACATCGGCGGCGGCGCGGTGCTGCTGGCGGCCGGGTGGACCGTCACCGAGCCGGGCTTCTACGCCGCTCCCGGCCCGGCCGACCTGGACTCCTTCCGGGCCGCGATCCAGCGCCTACGCACCGCAGCCAACGGCGCCGGAGCCTGGATCGAGAGCCCGTCCCCCGAACTGCTCTCCTTCACTGCCAAGTTGGCAGATGCGCTGCCGGGCTGGGGACCGCCCGACGTCAGCCTCCCGTCCGGTGGCCTGCCGTACCTGCGGGAAGACATCTGGGACCGGGACAGCCTGATGCGCGACGCCTTCGATGTGGAGGCGATGTCGTACGCGACGATCCTGCCCGGCCCCGACGGCGCGGAACTGGCCCTCACCGCCAAGGCCGGCGACCCGGGCCGCTACCTGGTCGGCGTCGTCGCACCGTCCGCCGGCCTCAGCGGGGTCGAGCTGCCGATCCTCGACCGGGCGGTGACGGTGGTCGGCCATGATGCCGCCGAGGCCGCAGCAGAGTTGATCAGCGACCTGATCCCCCGGTACGAGCAGGCGGTGTGGGAGTTCCGCACCGCCCAACTGGCCGCCGCCGTGGACCGGATGGATGCCCTGGTCCGTGAGGCCGAAGCGGTGGAGTCCGGGCTCCAGGACGACACCCCGGGGCGCGGGCCGCGCGAGCGGCACCTGTCCGCCTCGCAGCCGCTGACCGTCTTCCTGGAACTGGGCCCCCGGATGATCTCCACGGTCCTGCAGTCCACGACCTTCCCGGACGTCCGGAAGGAGAACGTGGCCGATCTGGCCGAGGTCTGGCACCTCAGGTCGGTCCTTGACCGCGCGAGGCAGGTGCGTGCCCAGTGGACCCAGGTCGAGGCCCTGGTCTCGACCCCGCCGTCGGGTTCCGCTTTCGCGGGACGCCAGGCGATGCACTCCGGTCTGACCGTGCTGTGGCGCTACGCCCGGGAAATCCCGTGGTCCGGAGCCGCGCTGGTCCGCGTCGCCGAGTCGTTCACGCCCGACACCTGGCGGCCCCTGCCCCCGCCCCGCGCACGCGCCGCCGCCGCGTCGGCCGCCGTCGGCCTGAGCCCCGGGCAGCCTCGGGCCCTCCCCACCACCGACGTCCCGCCCGCCAGTCGCCCGCGCACGCGCTGAGCGTGCCGGTGGCCGCCATGCGGCTACGCCCCGTCCCAGCGTCCGGCAGTACGGAAGGAAGCCCATGAACATGCCCATGACCCGACTGGACGACAGGACCGAGACCGTCCTCGGCTTCAGCCTGACGGCCCTGTACGACCAGGTCCAGGCGGACGAGCCGCTCTTCGGCACGGCGTCGGTGGTCCACCCAGCGCACGCCGCGCTGTACGAGGCCGAGGTCGAGGCGAGTGCCCAGCACCTCGCACTGACCCGGCTCGCCATCCGTCCGGGCCGCATCAACGAGCGCCGGCTCGACCAGCTCGACGCCGCGATGGAACGCGTGGAAGTCGCAGTCGAACGCCGCGACCGGCGCGAGGCACGGCTGGCACGGCTCCTCGACACGCTCGCCGCGCAGCCCGCCGACAGCCGCTCCGTCGGGCGGGCCGCATCCTCCAGCTCTCGGGAGACTTCGTGACCGACCAGCACATCTACGACGCCATCACCTGGCCAACCGCCCTGGCGCAGGCGCCCGACCTCGTTGACGTGGCTTTCGGCCGACACCCGGACCTGGGCCTGGTGGCCGCCACCGCCACCGACGACCCGGACCAGATCGCCCCGGTCACTCTGGCGCACTTCGGTTTCCAGTACCGCCCGGACCTGCAGCTCCACATGCTGCCATCGCACACGCCGGGACCGGCCGCCCTCGCCGCGGCGGCCAAGGTCACCCGACTGCTGTCCGGGCTCGGCCTGATCGTCACGGCCACGCCCGAAGTCGAGCAGTCCGCCCGGGCACTGGCGCAGCAGGCGGCACCGGCACCGCCGCGCAGCCCCGTGCCGGTGGTTCACTCCACGGCCCCCCGTGCGAGCGCCGCCACCCCCCGGCCGCGGCACGGCCGTTGACCGGAACCCCTACCGAGGAGGCAACGATCGACCAGTACCCCCAGGTCACCATCCGCCGCGACCCCGCCGAAGGCGTCGTCGCCGAGACCCGCGGCCCCGCCTCGTCAGTCGGTGCCCTGGCCGCCGAGCTGCTGGCGGTCTACGGCTTCAGCCGCCGCAGCCCCGAGGCGCCCCTGACGCTGCGGGCCCCGATCGAGGGCAGCGCCACGCTCCACCTGCGCGACCTCGTGGGCGTGTTGCGCCGCTCCGGCGTCCGTGTCGCTGCGGACCCCCAGTTCCAGTACCTCGCGGACCCCGAGAGCCCCGGGGCCGCCCAGGCCGACCCCCGTATCCTGTTCGCCCAGGCGAGGCCGCGCATGGATGTGGCTGTCGGCCAGCACCCCGACCTCGGCGTCGTCGCCAAGGTTCCGCACAGCGACCCGGCGGCGGCCAACGCTCTGGCCGCCGCCGGCTTCGAGCGCGTCGCGGACAGCAATCTCTACCGGCTCCAGCCGATGCCTGACCCCACGGCGTGGACAACCACGGTTGTCGCCCGGCTGCGCGGGCAGGGCCTGCGCGTCTCCGCCGACCTCGCCTTCGAGCCACCGGCAGCCCAGCCCGCCCCGTCGCTGCGGGAACGGGTCACGGCCCGCGCTCTGGCCGCTACCGCTGTCAGCACCCGTGCGCCGGCGGTCCAGCCCGCGCGCCCCGCCTTGGCGCAGACGTCCGCGCCCGGCATGGCAGGCCCGCGGCCTGGCGCGCGCCGCGGCCTGTGACGCAGGGGCAGCCGCCGGGGCCGGACCAACGCGCCCCGGCGGCGCCCTCAGCATTCGCCCTACTTCGAGGAGTCAACCGCCTTGTCCGTGAAGACGATCTGGGACATCGACCACGCTTGCGGGCACACCAGCCGCACCGACCTGTCCGCCCGCGCCGCCGACCAGCGCGCCGGCTACGCCCGCTGGCTGGCCAAGCGCCAGTGTGCGGACTGCTTTCGGGACAGCCACCAGCGCGACGCCAAGGAGACCGCCGCATGGCTGGAGGCCAAGCGTGCCGCCGAACTGTCCGAAGCCAATGAGTGGCAGGAACGTTTCCGCATGCCACCGCTCGACGGTCCGGAGCGCGCCATCGGCTGGGCTTCGACCGTCCGGCACCAGCTCATGACCGCCGCCTACACCGCCCTGGTCAGCGAAGGAGACCTCGACGAGGCCGACTGGCAGGAACTGGAGGACCAGGCCCGCACCGTCACGCGGGCCGGGTGGTGGATCGACCAGCGCGAGGCCGATGCATCCGACCTCCCCGAGCTGCTGGCCGCCGCCTCCGATAACGACCGAACCAACGAGAACCCCTACTAGGAGTCCGGATGACGAAGCGTCACGTCGATCTGGTGAACAAGCCTTCCGGCGCCTGGGTCGCCAACGTGGACAGCGGCCTGGACAAGCAAGCGGCGGCGCTCCTCCATGAGGCCGGCTTCCGCAGCTCTGGCGAGGTCGCCGCCCCACACCTACCCCCCGATCTGGACGAGGGGGCCAACCTGCGCACCGTCGCCCGCGCCCGTACCCTGCTGGCCCGCGCCGGCTACACCACCGGCGTGGCTCATCACGACCCGGCCCGGCGCGCAGTCGACTCCGCCGCCCGGACCGCCGGCGAAGCGGCAGAGGCCAGTGCCACTGCCCTCTTCGACCTGGCTGGCACCCACGACGCCGCACTGTTCCTCGCCCACATCGCCCAGGTCGACCCTGACCTGCATATCGGGCCCACTCGCCTGCTGCGGGCGCTCGCCGACCGGCTCGTCTTCCACGACGACCCGGCGGTGGGCGTGGTCGCGCGAAAGCTCCAGGACACGGTCGCGGAGTTGTCCGTTGCGCTCGCCGCCCTGGATCGGCTCTCCGACGACCTGCTGAAGCAGCCGAACCTCCCACTGCCCGCGCACGGCTACCGCCCCGCGCCGATCCTCGCCGCTCCCGAGCCGGCCCGGTCGGCAGCACCGGCGAACGCCGAAGGCCGCCCCGCGTCCCGAGTGCGCTTCAACCCGAGGGCCGCGGCGGCGGCAGCTCCGCCTGTCCCGCCGCCTGCCGTCTCCCGTGTGCGCCGCAGTCCGTGACAGGTCTGGGGCACCCGGCCGGCGTCCCCGCCGGAGGCGTGGTCGGACACGCCCATACCAGATCAGCGGCGATTTTTCACACTCCGCATGGTCGCGAGGGTGAATGCACACCCCGACCGAAGGAAGGTCCTTCTTCATGCACGTGCTGGTCGCCTCCAGCGGTAACGCCATGCTCGAAACAGCGCTCCTGGACGCTGGTCACCGTGTCACCCTGCTGGTCCCCGCCAGCACGGTCGAGCAACGCCGGGCTGACACCCCGCGCGCCTCCGGCGTCTTCGGTATCTCCCGGTGGCACGACCCCGTCGAAGCCACCCGGCTTCTGCCGCTGCTGCCGGCGGACCTCGACCGGGTGGCGACCATCGACGAGCAGGCGGTCGCCCTGCCCTGCGCGGTGATCCGCGAGCGCCTCGGCCTGCCCGGCCTCACCGTCGCCGACGCCCTCGCGCACACCGACAAGGACGTCGCCAAGAGGCGTCTGTCCCGGGCCGGGATCCCCGTGGCCCGGCACCGGTTGGTGCGCTCGGGTGCCCAGGTCGCGTCGGCAGGCGAGGAGTTGGGCTGGCCGGTCGTGGTCAAGCCCGCACGCGGCGCTGGTGCCACCGCCACGTTCGTCGTGCAGGACAAGCCGCACCTGGACCGGCTCCTGGGCAGCGGCGTCTTCGACCGCAGGGTGCCGGACACCACCGGTCGCTTCGGGGCCGGAGAATTCCTGCTGAGCCTCAACGAGCGTCCGGGCGGCTTCGTCGTCGAGGAGTTCATCCCGGCCGAGGAGGAGTGGTTCGTCGACCTCTGCCTTCATGAGGGCGAACTCGTGGCCGCATTCCCGGGCCGGTACAGCAAGCCGCTGCTGGGCATGATCGGACGGCACCAGTGGGATGCCGTTGTTCCCGGCAGCCACCGAGATGCGCGCGAAGTGGTGAAGTTGGCGCTGCGGGCGAGCCGGGTGCTGGGCAGCGGCACCGGCGTCGTCCACTGCGAGATCCTGCGGACCGCGGAGCGGGACCGGCCGTGGGTGTTCGGTGAGGCTGGGCACCGGCCCGGCGGAGGCGGCATCGCCTTCCTCTACTGTCGCCAGCACGGCCTGGACCTGCCGCCGATCCTCGCGTCGCTGGCCGTCGGCGACCGCCCGGACATCCGCCTGAGCCCGAATCCGCCGACCCTCGCCAACCTGCTCCTCGCCGCGCCCCCGGGCACCGTGCGTCGCGTCGCGACCGCCGGGGAACTCCTGCGTCTGGACGGCGTCCTCGACGCCCAGGTCAACCTTGTTCCGGGCCAGCAGACCCCAGGCGGCTTCGGCACGATGAGCCTGGCCGGAACCGTGACACTGCACGCCAGCAGCCTCGACGACGTGGCCCGACGCTGCGAGACGCTGGTCGACGCCCTCGGCCTGGAGGTCGCCGCACCGCAGGCACCGGTCCAGGGGTGCGTGCGATGACGACCACCTCGACCGGCCCCAGCACCTGGGTCGCACGCGCGAGCGACCTGCCCGACGTACCGGTACCGGCCCACCCTTTCCACACCTCCGCCTGGGCGGCGGCCTGGGAGCAGTCGTCCCCGGAGACCATCCGCTCGCACCACCACCTGCTCCTGGACGGCCCCGGCGACGCCCGGCCCGAGACGGTGGCCTTCCACCTCACCGAGCGCAGTGCCTTCTGGAACCGGCTCCAGCACGACGGTGCCATGGAGGTGCCATGGCCGGCACCCGTGCTGTGCGCGGGGAGCCTGTACGCCGAGTACGGGGGCGCGGGAGCGGGCAGCCCCGAGCACATCTCCGCCGTGCTCGGCCAGGGCCTCGCGCTGGCCCGGCGGCTGGGAGCCGCTGCCCTGGTCCTTCCGAACCTAACGCCGGCGGCGGCCGAGCCGTGGCTGCGCGAGAGGCGCCCCGACGCGAGGGTCTTCACCGACATGGCGCACACCGCCCCGGTCACCGGCGGCCTGGCAGCCCTCGCCGACCGCGCTCCGCGCCGGCGCCCGGTCCGCGACATGATGCGCCAGCAGCGCCGCGGCACCGAGAGGGGACTGCGGCTCGCTGCCCTGGAGGGCGAGGAGATGCTGCCCTGGCTCGACCAGTTCTCCCCGCTGGCCGGAGCCACCGCCGAACGCCACGGCACTCCCCTATATACAGCGGCGATGTTCCGCGCCCTCGCCCGCGTCCCCGGTGCCGTCCTGCTGGCCGCCGTGCACGGCCGGGACGACCTGGCCGGCGGCTTCTTCTCCTTCCGGCACCGGGACCGGCTCCACCTGTGGAGCGCGGGCATCGACCACACCCGCCAGCGGGACCTGTACACCTACACCTGGCTGATGGCCGAGTCCGTCGAGTACGCCCAGCGCACCGGCGCGAGCGTGCTGGACGCCGGGCGCTCAAACTGCGCCTACAAGGTGCGCCACGGCCTGACCGGGGAGCGTCTGGACTCCCTGGTGTACCTCACCCGCCCGGCCCCCGCGCTCATCGCCCAGTTGAACCGGCTCGGTGAGCGGCTCCTCGCCTTCTCCCGTACCGGCGACCCGCAGTCCTGAGACCGGCACCGCGGCCCACGGACGGCTGCTCCTCCCCGGCTGCCGGACCCGGCTCCATTTCGCCCCGCCTCCGACTCAGTTCGGTATCCGGCGCAGGGCCTCTTCCCCAACCTCCCTTTCACCGTGAGGACTTCACCTCTTGAAGCACAGCACCCTGCGCACCCGTCTCGCGCTGGTCGTCGCGGCTACCGCGACCGCCGTCGTGGGCACCGCCATCCCGGCGAGCGCCACCACCTTCTCCCACGTCTCCGGATGCTTCGCCTGGAGCTGGTCGGACTCAGGGTGGTTCTCGACCACTGTCTACTGGCACAACCGCTGCTCCACACGGCACAAGATCGACGTGGAGTGGGACGGCCCCGCGTACAAGGACACGGTCAAGCTGGTCAACGGCGACGGGAAGGGCTCGTCCTGGACCACATCCGACAAGGTCGTCGCCGTGTACGACCTGGGCCGGGCGTGACGACGCCGCCGCCGCTCCCCGGCCAGCCGGTCGCGGTCATCTCGATCCTGCGGGAACCCGCGACCGGCCACTACGAAGCCCGCAGCACCCGCGACTGGGCCGACTCCGGCGAGCGCTTCCTGCTGGACCTGCTGCAGCGGCTGGGCTACGTCCCGGAACAGCGCCGCGGCCGGACGGTGCTGCGCCTGCCGGACCACCTCCCGCCGTCGCGGCAGCGCGAGGTGTCCGTGACGGCGGCGACGACGCTGCGTTTGCTGGGCCACGAAGTGCGCCTGTCCCCGGATCTGCACGGGGCGCAGGCCGAACCGACCGTGCCCCGGCCCCGCTTCGGCCGGCCGCTGGCCAGCCTGGCCTCAGAGATCGCCGACGCGCCGGACAGCGACGCCTTGGCCGGACTGCTGCTGGAGCTGACCGCCCCGGCGACCGGTCTGCTGCCCGCTGCCGCAGCAGCTCTCACCGAGGCCGGCCGATGGCTGACCGCCAGCGATCCCGGCACCCCGGACGACCACGCAGCCCAGCTCGCGAAGTCCGCCGAGCAGGTGCAACGGCTCACCGGACGCGTCGCCGCTGCCCAGGCGCACTCGGCGCATCTGGGCAGGCCGCAGCAGCCTGCGGCGGTCCCCCGTCTGCGGGCCGTCCCCAACCCGCCGACAGCCGCACCGTCTGCGGTGCCGCGCCGCGCCCGGTAGTCCCCGACAGGAGCACCCTCTTGATCTCCATCACCCGCCACCCCGACGAGGGCGTCACGGCCCAGGGGGGTACCTCGGCCGCGCACGACATGCTGGCGACCCTGGGCTGGATACCGCAGCAGGCTCCCGGCCGCCTCTGGCAGACGCTGCCGCCAGGGCTCACGCCCCTGGAGGAGCGCAAGGTCGCCTCGCGCACCGCCGACCTTCTCTACGCGGCCGGGCACCAGGTCGACCTGGCCCCGGAGCTGGACGTCGAAGTGGAACCGCTGCGCCTCGACGCCGGCAGCACCGCCCCAACGGCCGGCCAGACGATCGCGGCACTCACCGAGCGGCTCGGTCACGCCACCAGCGCTGCCCAGATCGCCGAGATCACCGCACAGATCACCGATGGGAATGACGGCGCGCTCCACCACCTCTTCGCGTTCTTCGGCGCGGCCGTCGAAGGGATCGCCGCTGTCACGGTCTTCCCCACCGACCCCGACTCTCAGGTGCAGGCCCGAATCGACGAAGTGATGCAGGCCGCCATGGTCTTCACCCTCGACGAAGCAGAGATACCGGCCGCCTTCGACCACCTCATGGATGCGGTCGTCCGGGTGGCGAGCGAAGCGCCGTTGTCGCAGCCCGGGCCGACGCCGCAGCAGCCTGCGGCGGACGACCGGCCCAATCGCCAGAGTGCCGCAGCACCCGCCCACCGGCCGGTCGCCGCAGGCGAAGCGGTCTCCGCCCCGACGGCGCCGACCCGCCCGGAGGCGAACCGCCGTGGCACCCGCTGACCGGCAGCCCCCCGCCCCCACAGACGACGGATCCGCAGACGTCGACCGCGTCCGAGGTCAGGAGCGGACGGAGGTTGGGCCGGTGATCATCGCCCGGGAGTCCGGCACGGTCGTCGCCCGCAGCCCGTACCAGTGGCAGGGCGAGCACACCTTGGCCGGCGACCTGATCCGTCGCATGGGCTTCACACGGCGCCCCCGATCCACCGCGCTCGTCCTGCCCGCACACCTGGACCACGCGACCCAGGTGAGCACGGCCTCCTCGGCCGCCGCCACCTTGCGGCTGATCGGCCACAAGGTCCAGCTCGCGAAGGAGTTGGACCCGGGCAGCGGCGAGATCGCGATCCCTGAGACCACGGTCGGCTGGGAGCTGGGCGAGCGCGTCGGGGACCGGATCAGCCAGGCCACGCACAGCGACGACGTGGCCCTGGCCCTGCTGGAGCTGACCGCCCCCGCCAGTGGCGTCCTGCACGCCGTGGCCCAGCTCATCGACCAGACCGCGGGCTGGTGGTGGAACAGCAGCCCCGATGCCGAGGCGTACGACCGCCTCGACGCCATGGCCGGGCGGGCCCGCCAACTCGCCGCAGACCTCGACCGGTTTCAGAACGAGGCTGCCGTCGCGGACCGCACGGTGAACCGCAGCCGCGCCGCCGCAGCGCCCTCCCCGGCCGCCGGAACCCAACCGCCCCGGCCCACCGCCGTCGAACACCGCACCTCCTCGTCGCCTGCCGACCGGCCGGCATCCGCCCGCCGCCGCTGACCCCGAACAGGAGCGCCCCGTGACCAGCAGAAGAGCACGCACCGCCGCCACCCCACCCGCCACTCCGGCCGGGTGCGCCCCCGGTGCGCTCGCGCGCGGACCGCCCTAGGACCCGCCGTTGCCCAACTCCGCTTCACCATCACCCCGTTCATCGACACCCGGCACCGATCTCGCCCTCGGTGCACTCATCGGCGGCGGCGGTGTCCTCGCCGCCTACGGCACCCTCGCCTGGGCCGGAGGGAACCTCGCCGCCCTGGCCGCCGACCAGCGCAGCGCCCCCTGGACCCCGGTCACTGCGGCCCTGCACCCGCAGCAGCTCTGGCCGCACCTGCCCGGCTGGCAGATCATCGCGTTCGCCCGAGTCGTCCCGGGCCTGCTGCTCGTCGCCCTCGTCGCCCTCGGCCTCGCCGTCTGGATGCGGCTGCGCAAGGGCCGCAGCAAGGGCCTGGCGCAGGCGCGGGAGCTGTCCACGCTGCTGCAGCGCGAGACCACCGCCAAGGCGCGCGACCTGCGGCCCAGCCTGGCGCTGGTCAAGAACCCTCCCGCGGACGAGACCGGCCTGCTGCTCGGCACGCTCAGGCCCGGCAGCCGTGAGGTCCGCGCCTCCTGGGAGGACGTCCTCCTGGCGATCATGGCGCCCAGGTCCGGCAAGACCAGCGGTCTGGCGATCCCCTCCATCCTGCGCGCGCCCGGAGCCGTCCTGCTGACCTCCAACAAGGCGGCGAAGGACGCGTTCGCAGCCTGCTTGGGCCCGCGCAGCGCGGTCGGCACCGTGTGGACGCTGGACCCGCAGCAGATCGCCCACGCCGATCGCGTCATGTGGTGGGACGTGCTGGCCGACGCCCACACCCTGGCCGGGGCCAGGAGGCTCGCGGGGCACTTCGTCGCCGCCTCCGTGGACGAGTCGAACGCCAACGACTTCTGGTCGACGGCCGCGGCCAACACCCTGACGGCGCTCTTCCTCGCAGCGGCCCGCTCGGGGCGTCCGATCACCGAGGTGCTGGCCTGGCTGGCGTCCCCGTCCGACCGCACCCCGGTCGACCTCCTGCGAGACGCCGGCTTCGACGCCGTCGCGTCCCAGCTCCAGGGCACCGTCGCCGGAGCCGTCGAAACGAGGGACGGCATCTACGAGACCGCGAGGCAGTACGCCGCGTGTCTTCTGGACCCCGATATCGCCGCCTGGGTCACCCCCCAGCCGCTGCTGCCCGAATTCCAGCCAGCAGAATTCGTGACCAGCCGCGACACGCTCTTCCTGCTGTCGAAGGACGGCGGCGGCAGCGCGAGTGCGCTCATCGCGGCGGCAGCCGACGCGGTCATGCGAGCGGCAGTGATCCAGGCGGAACTTTCTGGAGGCCGATTGGATCCGCCGCTGCTCGCGATCCTCGACGAGGCAGCGAACGTCTGCAAAATCTCGGACCTCCCTGATTTGTATTCCCACCTCGGGTCGCGTGGTGTCATTCCGATCACCATTCTGCAGAGTTACCGGCAGGGGGTCCGGGTGTGGGGGGAGGCCGGAATGGACGCCCTGTGGAGCGCGGCCACGTGCAAATTGATCGGCTCGGGAATCGACGACGCCGATTTCGCGGACAAGCTGAGCAGGCTCGTGGGCGAGCACGACGTGGAGACCCTCTCGTATTCCACCTCGGATTCCGGCACCTCGTCCTCCACGAGCATGCGACAGGAGAGGATCCTGCCCACGGACGAGATCCGCGCGCTTCCCAAGGGCCAGGCACTGCTGCTGGCTACGGGGATCCGCGCCGCCCTGGTGGACCTCAAACCCTGGTACAGGGAGCCCGACGCGGGGCCGCTGTCCAAGCAGTCCGCCGAGGCCACCGCGGCGATCACCGAGCGGGCGCTGGCCAAGACCAAGGAAGCCTCCGGCAAGGTGCAGGACGAGCTGCCGCAGGGCTGGCCGGCATGAGCGCCCGCCCGCGCCTGACCGCTGTCGCAACCGAAGCACCGCTGCGCCCGGCACTGCGGACCCTCTCGCTCGGCGCCGGGGTGCAGAGCACCTGCCTGCTACTGCTGTCAGCTCTGGGACGGCTCCCGAAGATCGACTTCGCGGTCTTCGCGGACACCGGCTGGGAACCCCGGGCTGTGTATTCCCATCTCGACCGCGTGGAGCGCGAGATAGCGGAGCCCGCAGGTATCCCTATCCTCCGCGTCTCGTCGGGGAATATCCGCGACGACGCTTTGGACCCGGCGCACCGATTCGCCAGCATGCCGCTCTTTATCCGCAATCCGGATGGCGGCGAGGGAATGACGCGAAGGCAGTGCACAGGCGAATATAAGATTAAGCCAATAAAGGCCCAGGTGCGCGCCCTGCTGGGCTACCCCTATCCGAGGCGCATTCCTCCGGAGATCTTCGTCGAGCAATGGATCGGGATCAGCAAGGACGAATTCCATAGGGCTAAGGACGCGGACGTCAGGTACATGCGAAACCGCTTCCCGCTCCTGGACCTGGACATGTCCAGGGAGGACTGCGTCCTCCTGCTGGGAAAGCATGGATTCGGGAGCACCCCGAAATCTGCGTGCCTCGGATGCCCTTATCACGGAAATGCCCAGTGGAGGGTCCTGCGTGACAATTCGCCCAGCGAATGGGCCGATGTCGTGGCCTTCGACAGGGACATCCGTGCGGGAAATGCCCGAGCGACCGCGGAGGGCACGCCCCTGCTCGGCCAGGCGTACCTGCATCGCAGCCGGGTGCCGCTGGACCAGGCGCCGATCGACCGCCTGAGCGGCCGGGAGTGGGCCGCCCGCCAGACCGACGCGCTGGCCCTGCTGGAGGACGGCGACGTGGACGGCTGCTCGCCCTGGTCCTGCCGCGGGGAGGGCCCGGCCGTCGAGAGCGAGGCGGCCTGAAAGCCGTGCCCGCGCCGGGCCCGGCCCGGCCCCATCGCCCAACCCGATTCTGCCTTCAAGGAGTTGCTGTGCCCCGCCAACCTGACGTACCCGGCGACCTGGACCGCCCCGCATTCCGGCCGTCCGGCCGGTGGACGGTTCTCGGCCGGACCCGGGCGTGGCTGGAGCAGTCCCCGCTCGGGGACCGCCTGGCCGCGCGTGACAGGGCGCTGGCCGAGCTGGAGCGCGCTCGGCTCTGGCGCTACATGAGCGGGCCGTGGCATTGACCGGCACCCCGCAAGTCGAGCGGAAACGCGCTGCGGCTGGCAGCCGATCCCACACCGACCGCACCCCCGGGCTCCCCACCAGGAGGTATCTGATGCTCACGCCCACCCCCAGTACGGCGTTCGCCGCGCAGGTCGCCGCCCGGCTGCCCGGCTGGCGACCGATGGCGCTCTACCACCGACTCGTTCCGTACCTGGCCGCCACCGCAGCCGACACGGTATGGGACGACGCCTCGCTACTCGACGCGATGCAGACGCGCCCGGTCACCGACCTGGCCATGCTGGCAGGCACCCTGGACGGCGACCAGATGCAGTTGCTCGTCCTACCGCGCCCTGGACGGCAGGGCTACCTGGTCGGAGCGATGCTCAACTGGGCCATCCCGCACCCGGATCCGACGTCCGACCTCCGGGCGCACGTGCCGCGCGCCGTCGCGGTGCCAGCGGATCCCGTGCGGGCTGCCAGCACCCTTTCGAACCGTCTGCTACCCAAGATCACACAGTGCCTGTGGGATGTACGGATCGAGGCCGTCGACCGCGGTACCCGCCTCATCCAGGCGGCCTGCGCGGACTGGGACGCCGTCAGCGACAGCTACTGCGACCCGGCCGGGCAACCGCTCGACGGGCGTGCCTACGGCCAGGGCCTCGTCGCTCGCGATGCCCTGGCCTGGGACGGCTTCGCCGCCTACCTCGTGCACGGCCCGGCCGTCCTCGCCCGGGTCGAGGCGGCGCTACGGGCCGCCGGCCCCTCGGCTTCTGCCGCTGACCGCTGGCGGGCCTCGGAACTGCGCCTCGCGCTGTCCGAAGGGCTCACATTGCAGAGCGAGTGGCGGACGAGCAGCGAGCAGGCCCGCCTGGCGGGTTCCGGTCCGGCTCTGCTGACCGACCTTGAGGCGGAGCGCAACGAAGAAGCCTGGCACTCGATGACCGTCGTCGCCGAACACGGGGCTGGCCTCGGCGAGTTCACCAAGCACCTGACGGCTGCCGGGAGCGAAACCGCCCTGGACCGCAGGACATTCCGCCGTCCGTTCCCGAGCGCGCTCTCCCCGCGCGCCACGGCGGTGCCCTCCGCGCAAGCTCCCTCGACTCGGGGGCGGCGCCGGTGAACACCGACGACGACCTCGCCTCGGGGGTCGAGGACCACGAACCGCTGCTCCTCGCCGAGCAGGCCCTGCTCGGCGCGCTGCTGCTCGACCCCACCCACATCAGCACCCTGCCCACCTCGCTGCGCCCGGAGGACTTCTACCGTCCCGTGCACGCGGAGACGTACCGAGTGCTGCTGGAACTGTTCGCCACCGGCCGCGGCGCCGAAGCTCCCACGGCGGACCCGCCGAACGGCCTGCCGCTACTGCTCGCGGTGGAGGCGCGCGTGGCCGACCGGCTGCCGGGGCTGTCGCCGTCGTACACGCACACACTGGTCGCCCGCTGTCCCCGCGCCGCCCACGTCCTCGCCTACGCCGAGATGGTCGCGGACGCCGCCCTGCACCGCAAGATCACCGAGCACGCCTCGCGGCTCGCTCAGGTCGCGAGGCGCTCCCGCGATGTGCCCGGCGCTCTGCACCACCTGGACCGGCTCACCGACGCGCTGTCCGAGGCCGCCCGCTCGTGGACACGACCCCCCACCCCCGCTGTGCCCCTGCCCGCACCGCAGGCTGCGGCACCGGACCGTCCTGGCCACGGCCCGGAGGCCGAGCAGCAGGTGGCCGACGAGCGGATGCTCCTGGCGCTGCTCATCCAGGACCCGCCGTCGCTGCCGGGGGTAGCCCGCTGGCTGGAGCCCGACGACTTCGCCGCGCCGGCCCATGCCAGGGTCTACGCCTGCCTCGTCGCCGTCCACCAGCGCGGGGAGCCGGTCGACGCGCTGACCGTGCTGTGGGAGGCCCGCCACCGCGGCCTGCTCAGCGACGGGCAACTGGCAACGGACACGGTCCTGGCACTCGGTTCGGACGTCGTGGCCGGGGACGTCGACTACTGGGCTTGGACGGTGCTGCAGTCCGCGGTGCTGCGGCGTATCGCCGATGGCGCCGCCGAGGTCGTGCGCCTGGCCCTGCGGCCGTCGGCCCCCGAGCAGCTCGTCCGTGCTGCCTTCGCGACCCTGGTGCCGCTGCGGGAGGCGCGGCTGCGCTGGCAGCAGGCCCTCGGTGCGGTGCCCGCCCGCCGCGCCGGGCCCGGGCCGCCGGCGCTGGTGCTGCACGCCACCGCCCGCCCTGTCCGCCCCGTGAAGGAGCCTCCCGATCGTCGACCCACTCCGCCCGCTCGCCGCCCTCGCCCACGATTACCGCTACCTGCTCGACCACCCCCTGCGACCCGGCCCAGCCGGCGAGCTGCCGGACCTGGACTCCGTCGCCTCCCGCATCGACCGCACCGCCGTACTCCTCACCGAGACCTGCATGGCCGCCCGCGTGCCGGTACGGTCCGGCGACCTCACGGCGCTGCACTGCGCGACGCAGGCAGCGGCTGGGCTCGCGGAATCCGTGCGCCACCTCGGCGCCGCGTTCGCCGGCCGGGGAGTGCTGCACACCCCCGCGCTCCCCGGAGGGCAGCACTGGCCGATCTTCCAGGAGACCCTCAGCCACCTGCATCTCGCGGACCGGTGGCTGGACGTCGCCCAGCTCCGGCTCCTGAACCGGCCCGAACCGCCCGACGTCATCGGCCCCCGAGCACGGGCAGCGCGCCCACCGGGCAACCGCGCCGACACCGACCGGGCCGCACCGCCGACAGCCGCGTCGCCACTCCCGGACCCCGGCATCCCCGGCGCACGAACGGCACCGACGGACGCCCACCCGCGCCAGCACCGATGAGGAACACCCAGATGAGCGAGTTGACCGACGACCTGCTGCGGCAGGTCACCGACCTCCACACCGCGGCGCTCGACGCCCGCAGCGCCGAGGCGCTGCAACCTGCCCTGGTCGACCTGGTGGGGCGGCTCGGCCAGTGGCTGGCCGACACGGCCGCGCTCCCCGCAGCCTGGTTCCCGTCCGCCGAAGCGGCACCCGGCACCGCTGCGCTCACCAGCGAGGTCGCCCTGGCCGCCCGATGGGCGGCGGACGCACTGCGCGAGACGGCCGACCTGCAGCAGCAGGGCAGGCCCGACACCCCCTGGAACAGCCGCGGCGCCCGCTCCTCCCTGGACAAGGCCATCTACCGGCTGGACCACGCCGGGGACTGTCTCGACGCCCCGCCGCAGCCCCGGCCGGACAGCAGCCACCAGGAGTACCTCCAGCTCCTGCGCCAGGCGGGGGCAGCGCCAACAGCCCCCGCCCGCCGGCCCCGGCGCTGACCCACGACGCACAGGAGACAGCCGTGCCCCTCGACTCCCGAGCACTGACCGAACTCGCCCAGCAGGTCAGCCCCTTGCAGATCGCCCTGGCCACACCGGACGCGCTGGAGGCGCTGCCGACGCTGGAACAGACCCTTCAGCACGTCGAAGACCTGAGCGCGCTGCTCGGGTCGACCGCCCGCGCCCTGCGCGAGAACCTGCCGGGCGAGGGCGCCACCCCCGCCCAGGTGAGGCCCGCATGGCTCGCCCAGCGCGCCCTCGTTGCCCTGGCCCACGCGACCGAGCGGGCCACCTGGATCACCGACTTCACCGCCTACATCAGCGCCTTCGACCTCGCCGACAGCGAGCGTGCCGCCCGCCAGGACGACGTGATCGGCCTGCAGTACGAGCTGGGCGACGAACTGGACCAGGCCATGACCCATTTGCGCTCCGGAGCAAAGGAGCTGGCCGCTCGTCCGGCAGCCAGCGCGCCCGGTCGTGTTCCCCCGGCGCCCGGACGGCCCACCGAGCCGGGCGGTACCGCCCCCGCGCCGCGGCGGTGACCGTGCTGCCCCTCGCCCCGATGCCGCGCAGCCCGCCGCCGACCGCCGACCGCGCCTTCGTACCGGGCACCGCGTCCCGGCCCCCACCTCTCGACGGAGTGGCCTGTGCCTGACCCCGCCCAGCACCTGATCGCGCTGGCCGACCGCATCGACGCCTGCCGCGCGCAGCCCGCCCTGCTCGGCGTCGTGGCACCACCAGACCTGACGCAGCTCACGGGGGTGCTCGCCGATCTGCAGGCCATCACCCAGGACGCGGTCGACGCGGCGGCCGGACTGCTCGCACCGCCCTCTGCTCCGGCCCGCGCACGCGCTGCCGCCCACGGCCTCGCGGAGGTCGCCATCGGCACCACCGCCGCCGGCAGCCTCCTGGCCCAGGCGGTCCGCCAGAGCGCCGCCTCCGGCCTGCCCGGCGAGAGCAGCGACGGCCGCGTGCTGCTCAACCGGCTGCGGCTGCGCCTGGACGGGGCCGACACCGGAGCCCGTGTGCGCACCAGCCTGGCCGACGCCGCCCTCGCCGCCCGGCGGGCCGCCACTGCCCTGCCCGCGGAGGACGCCGTGCCACTGCGGGCCGCCGCCGCTCTGCGGCGCTCGCCAGGATCCCGGCCCCGCTCCACACCGGCGCCCGCCGCCTCCACCTCACCTGCGCTGGCGACCGTCCTCACCTTCCGCCGACGCTGAACCGGAACCGGAACCGATGAACGCATCCGCCGACGCCGAACTCGCTGCGCTCGCAGACGACTTCGAGGCCATCTCCACCGTCTTGAGCGGTGCCTACGCCGACTCGCTGACCGGGCTCGCACTGCCGGCTGCCGAACTGCACTCCCTGCTGGCCCACCTGCTCGACCGGGCCGCGCAGGCCGGCACCGAGAACCCGTACCCCGCCGAACTGGTGCACGCGCTGACTGAGGCCGCCGTCCACGGCGCAGCCGCAGCGCAGCAGTTGGGACGTCTGGCCGCCGCCCACGGCCGGCTCGGCCACCTCGCGGTGCAGCAGCCGACACCGGCGCGCACCGCGGCGATCCACCAGGCCCTGGCCGGCATCGAGGCCGCCCAGGCCGCCGTGAACCGCGACCTGACCACCACGGCAACGCAGTTGCGCGGGCACCCCGCCCGCCGCCCTCCCGCACCACTGCCGCAGCAGCTCGCCGTGGCCGGTGTCCGGGCCGCCCCAGCGCCGCCAGCCTCCCGTGCCCACCGTCCCTGATCCCGGAGCCGCCGTGCACGACCGCCCCGCCACCAGCGCCGCCGCCCGCCTGGCCGCCGACGCCGCCACCGCGCTGCTCGCCCGAGAATCCCGCCCGACGCCACCGACCACCGACCAACTGCGAGCACACCTCATCGAGGTGGTCCGCGTCAGCCAGGTACTGACCGAGACGGTCGAGCTGGTCAGCACCCGACAGTCCACCGAGCGACCGCACTCCGGACTTGAGCCCGCGCTGTCCACCGCCCTCGGCCACACCAAGGCCGCCGCCGAACACCTGTCGACGGCGCTGGGCATCGGAAGCACCGTCCCGGATGCCGGACCGGTCCGATCCGGAACCGACGCCGTGTACTTCGCGCGCACCTCGATGGAACTGGCCCACATGGGCCTGCGCGGATGGCTGATGCGCACCGCCGGAGCAGAGCGACGCGCCGAAGCAGCCCGTTCCGCGCGCAGGCTCCGCACCGACCAGAGCCACCAACTGCGCTCGACCCTCACCGCCCCGCCCTCCCACTCCCGAAGGAACCGCCCGTGACCGCCCCGCCGCTGATCGGCTCCTTGTGCTCGGGCTACGGGGGCCTGGACCTGGGCGCCATGGCCGCCCTGGGCGGGACCGTAGCCTGGCACGCCGAGGTCAACCCGGCCGCCGCGGCGATCCTCGCCCACCACTGGCCCACCACCCCGAATCTGGGCGACATCACCGGCATCGACTGGGCCCAGGTTCCCCGGGTCTGCGTCTTGACCGCCGGTTTCCCCTGTCAAAGACCTCTCACTCGCTGGCAAACGCGCCGGGCTGATCCCCGGCACCCGGTCCGGCCTGTGGCACACCATCGCCGATGCCATAGGCACCCTCCGACCTTGTCTGGTGGTGATCGAAAACGTCAGGGGACTTCTCAGCGCAACCGCCACTTCCCCGTCAGCCGTTGGCGACCTGGAACTCTGTCCGTGGTGTCTGGGAGACAGCGGAGACGAGCATCCTCTGCGGGCACTGGGGTGTGTACTCGGAGACCTGGCCGACCGCGGGTACGACGCGCAGTGGACGTGCGTACGCGCCTCCGACGTCGGCGCCCCCCATAGGCGGGAGCGCGTGTTCCTCGTCGCCTGGCCAGCCTCCGCAGGGCCTGCCGACACCGAAGGCCCGGGACAGCAAAGGCCCGGACCCGGGCCGGGAGGACTTGGGCTACATCGTCACCCTCTTCGCCACCCCGACGGCGAACCTGGGCACGAACGGGGGGAGCCAGCCGCCGGCGAAGCGCAAAGCCGGCGGGCACACCCCGAACCTCCAGGACGAGGTGGAGCACCTCGCCCCGGCGGCCGGCCAGTTGGAGCAGCCCAGTCTGCTGTTCCCGACGCCGCTGGCCAGCGACGGGCGGCACGGGAGCGCCAACGCCCGCAGCTCGCGGGGGGACCAGACGATGTCCTCAGCGGCGGCGAGCCTGCTGCCGACTCCCCGGGCCAGCGACACCGGCACGGCCGGCCGCCGGGCCGGGGCGGGCGTGCGCCCGCCGCTGAGCCAGGTGGTCCTCCCCCTGTGGGAACGGGAGGAGGACGACCCGGAGGGCAGCAGATCCCGCCCGAGCGCTGGGGCCCCTACCTGCCGGCGATCCGACGGTGGGAAGCGCTCACCCGCCCGGCTCCGGCACCGACCGACGACCGCGGCCGTCTGTCACCAGCCTTCGTCGAATGGGTGATGGGACTGCCTGAGTCCCACGTCACCGCCGTACCCGGCCTGTCGCGGGCAGCGCAGCTCACCGCCCTGGGCAACGGCGTCGTCCCGCCGCAGGCCGCACGGGCCCTGCGGCTCATCACCCCGCCCGAAGCCCTGCGCTGTCCCCACCGGACCGCGACAGCCGGCCGCCCCAACGGCTGATGCCCGCCGCCTGGAGCGCTCGGCGGCAGCCCGGTCCAGCCCCCACCGCGCTGGACCGGGCCCGATCTGCCCTCATCTGGAGCTGCCCATGTCCGACGACTTCGGCGACATCGTCACGTTCGTCATCACCAGCCCGCCGGTCACCGGCCCCGGTGTACTCGCCAATCTGGCCCACCTGCTCGACCGGTTCGGATTCCGTCCCGGCTTCGACCCGGATGCGCCGCTGGTCGCAGTTGAGCCCGGAGTCGTCTACGGAACCCACGACTTCCCTACCGCGACGGCCGAGGTGGACCCGCTCACCAACCTCGCACACGCCCTGGCCGCCAGCTTCCCCAGCGTGGCCTTCCGCCTCCACAGCGACCCGGCCCAGCGGGAGGGCCAGTGGCAGCACGGCTCCCTGTACCGCCACCGTCCCGGCCTCGGCCTGCACCCGGCAGCGGGCGGCCACGTCGCCTGCGACGACGGGGGCCGCCCCTACATCAGCATCGACGATGTTCGGGAAGCCGTGACGCGGGGCCCGGCAGCTCTGGCCGACGTCCTGGGCCTGGCCTGGGAGGAGGCCACGGCCCCCGCCGACGGCTCCTGGTTCCACGTGGTCTACGACCTGGACGGTCCGCAGTACCACGTGCCCCCGGCCGCCTTCGGCCAGATCGCCGAGACGAGCATCGACACCCCGAACGACCACGTCGAAGGCTCGCGCCAGGAGGCGGCGACACGCACCACCGGAAGGGTGGAGACGGCACCGGTTCAGCCGCCCGGGCCGGCCCCCCTCCGGGAGCCCCCGTCCCCCGGGCGCTCGCGCTGACCGGTCCGATCCACAGCCGGATACGCCCGCGGAACGGCGCGAACGCCAGCCGGACAACGGGCCAACCAATCCTTAACTTGCCTTGAAGGGAACACACTTGGAATACAAAGAGGTTCGCCACCGTCGCATCAACGAGTGGCACGGCCACATGGACCTGTCCGCCGGCCTGGACGGCCCGGACTCGCCGGGCAGCGAGTGGCTGGACAGCCTCGGCCTCGCGTTCAACGGGGCGTGGGATGCAGGGCGCTTCCCCACGGCCGGTGACCACGACGACCGGGGAGAGACCAACGAGTACGGCTCCGACGTCATCGCCGAGCTGGCCTCGGCCTCCGTCTCCGTCTACACGCACGAGCGGTGGCAGGTGTTCCTCGACGTCTGCGCCTACTCCTCGGAGGAGGCCGAGGAAATCCTCAAAGAGGGCGGCGTCACCGATCCGACCGCATGGGCGGGTGATGTCCTCGACCGCATGGCCAGCAACGCGGGACAGCGCTGGCTCGCCGAGCGGATCGAAGCCCAGGCCGAACAGGACGCCGACGCCGAGGCCCCGGAGGAGGTCGAGGAGGTCGAGGAGGTCGAGGAGGTCGAGGACTCGAACAGCGAAGCAGCCGCGGAGTCACCGCCGGTGTGTGCCCGCCAGAGCGCCGCGACTCAGACCACGGGACCGGTCGACGCCACGCCCGCCCCGCAGGCCGGGCAGCCTGCGCGCACCGAGTCCCAGGACCGCCCCGGCCGCCACCGCTGACCCAGGCCACCGCGCCGCAGATGCCCCAGCGAGCGGCCCTTACCACAGGTCGGGCGATTTTTCACACGCCGGCTGCCGACCAGAGTCGCAGGAGCGAACCCGTCCTACGACCTGGGGAGATGCCGTGCCGGAACCCGATGAGTTGCCCGTCCCACCGGAGGTGCGCGCACTGCACCTGCTGGAGCAGAACCAGCAGGTCCTCGCTCAACTCCCGCCGGCGATAGCGTCGCTGGCCGCGAGCCACCAGGCACAGACCCGCCTCGTCGCCCAGATGGCCGGCGGCGCAACCGGCGACCCGGCCGCAGGCCCCACGGGCGACGACTCCGGTCAGGGCGAGTCGATGTTCATCCTGGCCCTCGACGACGAGGCGTACGCCCGCGAGATAGCCGCAATGGTGCCCTGGGTCGACGAGATCTTCCTCAAGATCTACGGACGCGAGGTCAGCTCGTCGCGGCCCTGGTGCGTCCGCTGGCCCGAGCACGCCGAAGTCGTCGCCCGGTTGCATGCACTGTGGCTGGCCTGGCAGGCGCTGACGCACGTCGAGGCCGGCCACGCCGGTCCCTCGACCTGGCAGCGCGACCACCTGGACCCCGCGCTGCTCCAACTACGTGACCCGGCCGGGCCGCTGGGCGCCTGCACCACCCACCCCGACCGGCCCACGCACCGGCTGCTGCCCGCCCCGGAGCTGACCGACCTGGATTCGATTCCGCGCCCGCAGCCCCGCCCCCGCCCGCGCCCGGCTCTGCCCACGCAGCCGGATCCATCCCCGGACACGGCCGCATGACGGCGTACTCCTTCAGCGCCCACCCACAGGCCGTCGCAGACCTGCGCCACGTGCCATACGCCGTACGCGACTCCGCGCTGGACCGACTGGAGCGGGTGGTCCACGGCATGCTGCGGGGCCTGCCGCTGGGCCAGGTCGCGGCCACCGACCTGCGGGGATGCCGGAAGGTCTACCTGGGCGACGCGGCCGACTGGCGCGCGGTGTACCTGGAGCGTCCCGCCTCTCCCGGCGCCGTGCGGCCCCGCGAGATCTACCTGCTCGCGGTCGGGGCCCGCAGGGACCTGGTGGTCTACCGGTCCGCTGCCCAGCGGCTGCGACAACTCAGCTCCGGCTTCCTCACCCCGCACCCGCTCCCGCCGCGCGCCCGAGCAGCGTTGACCGCCTCCGTCCACGCACCCCGGCCCGTCGGCCAACTGATCTTCCCCGCACATCGGCCTCCCGCCTCGCCGACGGCACCGCTGCTGCACGCCGACGTCCCGGCACTGTCCCTCCTGCCCAGCGGCGCCCGCACCCCCCGCTGAGCGGGTCGAAAGGAATCCGATGCCCCATCCCGACCACGTTCTCCTGGACCGCATCGCCGCTGCCGTGCAGGAGTTGCACGGCGACGCTCTGACCCTCTCCCGGGCGATGACCCCCGGCTCCCGCCCCGCCATCGACGCCCTGATCGGCAACCTCGGCGCGCTGATCGTCTCGATCAACGCGCAGCGCGGCCCCAACCACGACGCCCTGGTCGCCCTGCGGCACGCGACCACCGCGCTGACCCACCTGGTCCACGCGGCCGAGCACCTGACCGAACGGGACGGCAGGGCCCACGACGCGCTCACCGCACTGCGGCAGGTCCAGTCCGCCGCGCGCTGCCTGCGGCTGGGCCACACCGACCTGCTCCGCGCCCGCTCCCGCCGCCCGGGAGCGGGTGCCCCCGACCTGCGGGCAGCGGCATGAAGCACGCCGTTCGTCACCACACCCCCGTGCCGGCACCGATCCATCCGGAGACACCGTGAGCAGCACCGCCACCGCGACCCGCCCCTCCACCCGCCGCCCCCTGGACGACGCCGACGACGTGCAGGAGGCTATCGAGACCCTGGCCCCCCGCTGGACCACGTGGACGCTCCAACTCGTCACCCACCGGGAGGAGATGCGGTTCGCCGACATCGCCGCCTCCATGAGCTGGGTCAGCTCTGGCAGCCTCCAGCCGCGGCTCCGGGCGATGCAGGACAGCGGCCTGCTCACCCGTACCAGCACGGGCGACTACCGGCCGACCTCCGATGGTCGGCGCCTGTCCGCCGCCCACGAGGCTCTGGGCGCCTGGGGCAGCGAGCACCTGCCCGCCGCGAAGCCGGTCGCTCGCGCCGAGCACGTCGAGCGCGCCCTGTCCGCGCTGACCCGCTCCTACACCACCCATCTGCTGTGGGCGGTGGAGCCGGGCCCGACCTCTCGGGCGGAACTGCTGGAACTGCTGCCGCAGGTTCCGGAGGGCACGCTGCCCGGCCGGCTGATCCAGCTCACCGAGGACGGACTCCTCGCCCGCAACGGCGCCCCTCGCCACTACCGCTACGAGCTGACGGCGGCCGGCCGGGCGCTGGCCCCCTCATGGGACGCACTGCAGCGGTGGAGCCGCGGAGAGGCCGCAGCGCTCTCGACCGGATCGCCGGTCGCCGCCGCGGTCTCCCGCGCGCAGGCCGCCGTCCTTCGCGGCGCCGTCCCCCCGCTGGTCTTCTCCCACGCCGAGCCGCCGCCCCCGCCGTTCGTGCAGCACGCCGTCGCTCCGTCCCGCACGCGGTGACGGGGTCGCGGTGACCGCCTTCGACGACCTGAGTCGTACGCTCACTCGGACCACAGGTACCCCCGCCGCCAGCGCCATACCGGGCCTGCTGGAAGCGCTTGCCGGTGCCACCGCAGCACTCACGGCGCGGATGCACGGAAGCCCGGCCGTCACGGCGGACACAGTGCGAGAAGCGCTCGCTGACACCGTCCTGGCCCTGGTCGTCCCGCACGGGCATCGCTGCCCGCCCGCGTCCCCTCCTCTCCGGCCGGGCGAGACGTCCGTCGGCCGCGAACTGCTCGACGAGTGCGCCCGGATCGCGCAGGCGCTGCCGGAGGAGGAGCTGCTGCTGGAGGAACAACTAGTGGACCTTCTTCGCGCGGACCTCGCGCACCCCTGGAGCCGCCAAGGCGCGTACGGGCTGGACTCCGCGCACCTGGCCGGCTCCCTGGCCCGCTACGGCGTTCGGACGGTGGCCGCCCCCGCCACGGCGCCTATGGAGCCGTCTGCCGGACGACGCGCCTACCGACGTGCCGACCTGCTCTCCGCCCGACCGGAGCCGCCGGACCCAGGCGTCGAAGCCGCCCTGCGCCGCGCCGCGTGAGCCGACCGGACGGGGTCCAGCGCAGCCGTCGGCTGCGAGGGCCCTGCTGGGCAACACACCGCCCCGCGTGAGCGACCACCGCTAAGGCGGCCGGGGCCGTCAGCTGCGGGAGTCCGCCACCGGCGGCAGCCAGTCCGCCTGTCCCTGCCCTGCGGTGGCAACCAGCCCGGCCGTCAGCCACGTCAGGGCGATCAGCACGCCTTGGTCGCCGAGCGCCTCGACCATCTCGTCCACGGTGGTCGTGGGTGCCGCGGGGTGGCGGATCAAACCGGCGGCTTGCAGCGCGGAGCGCCCGTTCATCTCGCCCAGGTGCTCGGTCACCCAGTCCACCGCCTCTTCGGCGGCACCAGAAGGAAGTCCCCTGTCCACCGCTCCTACAAGCCACGACGCCAGCGTGCCGAAGGCATACGCGAACCCCTGGCCAGCAACGTCCTCGCCCCGCTCGTCGGCGACGCCGTCGAGGTAGCTCAGCACCGTGATGGCCGGCGTGTCCGTCACCGTGGACACCACCGCTCCGACCGCCTTCCGCAGCGCGCGCTCGACTCCATGGTGAAGTTCCACAGAGGCCCGGCGGGCCTCGGCGACCTGGTGGCGCTCTACGGCGTCCAGGTACGCCTCCACCTCGTGGGCGGTGAACAGGTGCGTCGTGTCCTCGGTGACCATGTAGCCGACGTCGTTGACCGCCAGCAGGTACGCCGGATCGAGGCCGGCCGCCTTGGCGCTGCTGGCCAGTTCGCCGACAACCGCCTCCATGGCCTGCTCGTCCAAGGGGGTCGGCTCGGCCGCGGCCGGGTCGAAGTACAGCGGTTCGCCCGGCTCCGGATCCCGGCCGAAGTGGGCGCGGAAGTCCGCCCGCAGCCGTTCCACTGCCTCGGTGAACTGGAGCGGAACAGACCCTTGCGGCAGCGTGACCTGGACGGAGCCGTCGGGTAGGCGAACGCGCTGGGGGAATCGCGGGTCGCCCTCCCGCTCGTAGGCCACCCGCATGTGGTCCTCGCGCATCGCCTCCTGCGCCGCATGGCGGCTGTCCCTCTGCCGCCGAGCGCGCTGGGCCTTCGCGCGCCGCCCGTCCTTCGCCACTGGCGTCCGTCCTCCCTGTCGTAGGCCGAGCCTATCGGCCTGCCGGTTCCTGTCTGTCCGCTCTGACCCGTCCCGCCAGCGTCTGCGAGAAGACGTCCGAGCCTGATCAGCGACACCGACGGCATGGCCGGCAGTCAGCCGGGGTGGTGACGCCAGTGCCGGATGGGCCGCTGTCAGTGCCGGTCCAGGCCAATCACAGAGACCAAGGTCGGCCGCACTTGAGGGTCGTTACCGCTGGTGTCCGCCAGGACCCAGCACTGGTCGCCGTGGCCGGGTGCGAGGTCGAGCAGGTAGTTGGCCTGGAGTCGTGCGATCTCCGTGGCACTGCCGTCGGACGGGTCGTACCGCACGACCCGCCGGCCGTCGCTGTTCAACCCCTCGGCCACGACGATGCTGTCGCCGCAGCGAGCAACGCCCTCGGGCCAGTGCACCGCCGACGGGATCCAGGCGTCCCGGGAAACGCTGGTTCCCCGGTCGAGGTCGACGGTCGCGCTGTGTCCGTTGGCGGACAGCAGGAACCGGCGCCCGTCGAGCCAGACGGCATTGAGCACGGCGGCGGGAAAGTGCACCACGTGCACTTCCTCTTCGCCGACCGTCTCACCGAGGCGAGCCAAGAAGTGCTCGCTCTGCTGCGTCTCCGTCGAGCGCTGGAAGACCCATGGCTCCCCTCCGGGGCCCCGCAACAGGTGGGTGTTCGGCCCTTGGAATCCCCCGGCGACCACATGCAGTGAGCCGTTCCACCGGACCACCGCGCCATTGCACACCGCCATCGTGCCGCCGTCCGGCAGGGACAATGCCCGGCCGTGACATCCCTGTAGTGGGAGTGCCCAGGCTGTCCGCCCATTCTCCGGGTCAAGCGTGAGGACACCGTCCGGGGTAGTGATGAGGAGTCCACCGTCTGGGCCCGGGCTCATGCCTGATGGCCGAGACCATCCGGGTCGGCCGGCGAGCACGGCTTCTGCTCGGACTCCGTCGAGTGTGGACAGCACCGTCTGCCAGCCCTGCAGCACCTCGTCGGCCGGTCCAGCACCAGGCGGCGCAGGGGGACGGACAAGCAGCAGATCGTCCAAAGGCACATAGGAGCCGCCGTGACGGGCTGTGTGTCTCATCAGAGCGTCGAGCAGAGCAGCAGGAGAGAGCAATCCGCTGATCACGGCTTCGACGTGGGCTCGGTCCAGGAGAAGAAGCTGCGGCCACCGCGGCTGCGCGGCCTTGGTGATCACGGACTCGGTGTACCCGCTCATCGACACGAAGACGCCCCTGGTGCCCGCGGGGCGGGAGTTCAGGCGTTCCTGGTGCGTGGCGATCGGGTCGACGTTGACGGCGGTGTTCAGCCACTTCGCCTCCAGAATCCAGTGGATGCCCCTGTATTCGAAGAAGACATCGACCTCGTCGTGACCTCCTGCGCCACGCACTCCGGTTTCCGCGCCGATGCCGTCGGCCTGCCAAGCCTGGGCCAGCAACTCGTTGAAGGCGGTTCCGCGCTGCTGTGGGGTGTACATTCCCCCAGCATCCAGGGGCATTGCGTGTTGGTGATCTGTCCTGGTCTGTCAGCTGAGGCCGAAGGCTTCCAGGGGGCGGTGGTAGTCGCGGCCGGTGCGTCGGAGGGCGGCGGCGATGTTGGTGTCGCCGTCCTGGCG
>Ga0302314_10003797_pt1 | contig 27801 bp, 24 predicted proteins | sample III_Palsa_N2_3_FD_200533 | JGI IMG/M metagenome (GOLD analysis project Ga0302314, IMG submission 200533) | Peat permafrost microbial communities from Stordalen Mire near Abisko, Sweden - III_Palsa_N2_3 | ecosystem: Environmental > Terrestrial > Soil > Palsa > Peat permafrost | place: Sweden...
CCCGGCGCCAGGGGCGATCCGGTCCGCTCCAGGCACTCGACCACGAGGTCGGCGTAGTAGTAGGAGCCGCCGGTCTGAGTGACGTCGTTGCGCACCATCGAGTGGATCTCCTCTGGCGGCTCGGTGGCGCTGAGCCCGGTTCTCGCGGGTACGTCGGCGACGCCGAAGTGCAGCGCGAACGCGAGCGCAAGTCGCTTCCTCTGCTCGACGCTGGCGCCGTCCCACGCCACCCGGTACAGACCGTCGAGCTGAGCCTCGATCTCGGCGAGATCCTCGGCCGTCAGACGCGAGAACAGGATCTCGGTAACCGGCCCGACCGGCGCGACCGGCGGCGGGACCAGCTTCCTCTCCGGGATGCCAAGTGCAGGCCCGGGCGGTGGCGGCGACGGCGGCGCGCTACCCAGTCTGCGTGCGAATCGACCCATCATGGCGACGGCGCCATGCTAGCCGGAGGCGTCCGGGGACGATCCGCGCCGGCGAGAGCGGCGGGCCGACAGCGCGTAGCCGGGTGCGACGGGTCCGGCGTCGAAGGACTCCGCATAGAACGAGAACGTCAGCGGCCCCCCGACGGTGGGCGCCTGTCCCACCTTCAGGACCGCGACCGTGGTGGCGTCGACGGCGATATTGAACGGCGGCGTGAAGTCCATGCCCGCCGAGGCGCGGAGCGGCAGCCCGTCGTCCGCCGTTGCGGAGACCAGACGGTTCGGGACCCCGCCGTCGAGGACGATGGATCGCACGACCGGCTTGTACAGGAGAGCCCGCAGGCGCTCTAGCCCCGCGACGTCGGCGCCGCCGATCCGCACGAACACGAATGAATGGCTGTTGGGCGGCGCCGGCACCGGCACGGACTGGCCCCAGCCGGCGTGGACGGTGTCGAGCAGCGTCGGCTCCGAGCAACGGTTGCCTTCGAGACCGAGAACCGCGAGCGGCGGGGCTACACGCAGCTCCCGGTAGCGACATAGGATCGCCCTGGTCGTCTGGCCCTGATCGAACGACAGTACGCGCCCGTCGATGTCTCCGACGTTCTGCATCAGGATGCGCTGCGGTGCCTGGGGCGAGGCCAGGAAGTCGGCGTCGACCTTGTCGAGGGCGGTGGTGTAAGCGGAGTAGGACTGCAGTACGGGCAACGGGTCCCAGTCGAGGTGATAGGCCCAGGCGAGTGCGATCTCGACCGGGTACACGTCGACGGTGTGGCTCCTCAGCAGGCTCAGCGAGGTTGGGTCGATCGGCTCGCTGTCCATGATCAAGGCTTGGCCGGCGGCCGTGATCGCGTCACGCTGCGATGGGCTCGCGACATCGTGGATCTGGTCGACGGCGTTGCGGAGGCTACCGGTCGGGTTGACCTCCGCCGTCAACGCCACCCCTTGCGCAGCGAGCGCGATCGTCAGCAGTGCCGCGGCACACGCGAGGCCGGCGACGCGGTAACCAGCGCGCCAGCGGAACGCGAAGAACCCTGCGAGCAGCGCGTCGAAGAAGGCCGCCGGGTGCCCCGAGTCGTGGCGCACGAACCCCTCCTTGAACCCGAAGAACCAGAACGTCGCCCACAGCGCCGCCACCCCCCAACGCTGACGCGGCCGGCCCTCTGCCGTCATGTGCAAAGCCGCCCACAGGCCGAGGGCGAGGCCCAACAGCGCTGCCGTCGACTGCCAGGCGACGCCCGGTACGACGATGCTCATCGCGGCCGCGTAGCCAGAGAGGATCTGCTCGGAGTTCTTCACGTACTCCGGCAGCGCGCCCAGCGCCTGACCGGTGAGCACCCAGAAGACGACGAGCGTGCTCACGAGCGCGCCGGCGGCCGCGGCCGCAGGCTCGCGCCGTCGTCCGGGCAGGCTGAGCACCAGCACCGCGGTCATCGCGGTGAGGGAGATCCCGATCGAGATCTTGCTCAGCAGCTCGAGGCCCGCGAAGGCGCCCGCGGCGAGCGCCGACACGAGTGCTCCTCGACGGCTGAGACTGGCGGTGATCGCCCAGACCGCCGCGATCAGGAAGACCACCATCTCGACCGTCTGATCGCCGACACTGGCGGCGATTACGGCGATCACGAACGCTGCGGGGCCGCCGAACGTGCGCCGTGCGCCGGCAAACAGCGCCACCGCGAGGGCGAATCGGATCGCCAGCAGGTATAGGAACGAGATTACCCCGAGGCTCCCGTACCAGAGGATTTGGTTGGAGAGGAATCCGAGCGGGCCGAAGCTGAAGATCGCACGGGTACCGAAGGTGATCCCGTCGTGGAGCGCCATCTCGAGTCCGGCTGTCCAGCTCGCATCGAGCCCGCTCGAGGGCTCGAGCCCCACCGCCTGCCAGGCGAGCAGCGTGATCGCCACTGGCACGAGCGCCCACGCCAGCACGGCCGGTGTCCGCACCCGGCGCAGTCGCTGGCGGAGAGCTGTCCGGCGCGCTATTCCCATCGGTGAGCCCCGCAAGCTATCGGTTCGCTGAACTACGCTCTCGGGGTGCAAAATCTCCTGCTCTCGGCGCCGGACCCGATCGGAGCCGTGCCCGAGTACGACGGCGGGTGGGTGATCGGAGACGGCCGGCGGGAGCCGTTCCTCTCCTACGTCGAGGCCGACCCCTCGGTCAACTGGTCAGACGAGCTTGAGGCGCTGCACGAGGAGGCGTCGCGAACGCACTTCATCGACCGCTGGACGCGCGGCGCGATCGTCGCGCGGGTGGGCGAGCTGCCCGGCCAGCCGACGATCGCCGACATCGGCTGCTCGACCGGGTTCCTGCTCGAGGACCTGCAGGCGGCCCGTCCGGACGCAATCCTGGTCGGCGTCGACCTGATCGCGGCCGGGCTGCGTAAGGCCCACCTGTCGGTGCCCGCCGCGCGGCTGCTGCACGCCGACGCCTGCGCGCTACCGCTCGCCGAGCAGAGCGTGGACGCGGTCGTCAGCGCGAACCTGCTCGAGCACGTTCCCGACGACCGCCGCGCGCTCGGGGAGATCGCACGCGTGCTGAGACCCGGCCGGGTCGCCGTGATCGTCGTGCCGGCGGGCCCGGGGACGTATGACTACTACGACCGCTTCCTCGCCCACGAGCGTCGTTACGGGCGCGGCGAGCTGGCACACAAGTGCCGCGAGGTCGGCCTCGATCCGATCGAGGACCGCTACATCGCCGCGCTGCTGTACCCCGCCTTCTGGCTTGTCAAGCAGCGCAATCGCAGGCGCTACGACGGCCTGCGCGGCGCGGCGCTCGAGGCGCGCGTGGCCGGCGACATCGCCGGTACCCGCGACTCACGCGCGGGGCATCTGGCCTGGCGCCTGGAGGAGCGCCTGGTTCGCGCCGGCGTGCGCCTCCCGTTCGGGATCCGCTCGCTCGTCGTGGCGCGGCGGCCGGGAGCAGACCAGGCGTGACCGAGATGCTGAGCATCGTCATTCCCGCCTACAACGAGGAGGCGAACGTCGAGCCGACCTACGAGCGCCTGCTTCCGGTGCTGGACGGGCTCGGCCTCGAGTGGGAGCTGATCTTCAGCGTCGATCCGTGCCCCGATCGCACCGAGGAGCTGATCCTCGCCCTGCGCGCGCGCGACCCGCGGGTCAAGATGCTGCGCTTCTCGCGGCGCTTCGGACAGCCGATGGCCACGCTCGCCGGCCTCGAAGCCGCGAGCGGCGACGCCACCGTGGTGATCGACTGCGACCTCCAGGACCCGCCCGAGCTGATCGCCGAGCTCGTCGCCCGCTGGCGAGAGGGCTTCGACGTCGTCTACGCGCAGCGACGCTCGCGCGCCGGCGAGACGCTCGCCAAGCGGATCGTCGCGCGCGTCGGATACCGGGTGATCAGCCGGGTCGCCGAGGTCGAGATTCCACCGAACACGGGGGACTTCCGGCTGATGAGCCGGCGCGTGGTCGACAACGTCGTAGCGCTGAAGGAGCATCACGGCTTCCTGCGCGGGCTCGTCGGCCTGGTCGGGTTTCGCCAGACGAGCGTGCTCTACGACCGCGACCCGCGGCAGGCGGGCACCAGCAAGTACAACCAGCTGTTCGGCTCGCTGCTGATCGGGCTCAACGGCGTCGTCGGCTTCTCGCGCTATCCGCTGCAACTGATCTCGGTCGTCGGGATGACGTTCTCAGGGCTCGGGTTCCTGTTCGCGCTCCTGTACGGGGTGCTCAAGCTGGCCGGCGTCCCGTTCCCGATCGGCAACCCGACGATCGTGATCGTGGTGGCCTTCTTCAGCGGCATCCAGCTGTTCTCGCTCGGCGTCATCGGCGAGTACGTGGGCCGGATCTACGACGAGACACGGGACCGTCCGAAGTTCATCATCGAGTCACGCCACGGCTTCGACGACGCCGAGTGAGCGTGCCGCGCGAGCTCCACCGCGGCGGTCGCGCCCGTCTCGCCGGCCAAGGTCTGCGGTTCGCGGCGTCGGGGGGCGCTGTAGCGATCGTCTACGTCGCCACCACCACGCTGCTCGCCGAGGTGATCGGGATCCCCTTCGAGCTCGCGCTAGCGATCGGGTTCTCGATCGCGATCGCCACCCACTTCACGCTCCAGCGGGTGTTCGTCTGGACTCACGCGGACGGGTTCGCGCTGCCGCTGCGCCAGCAGGCCCTTCGCTACCTGCCGATCGCCGGCGCCCAGTACGGGCTGACCGCGGCCGCCACCGCGACGTTGCCCGGAGCTCTCGGCGTACGGACCGAGGTCGTCTACCTGTGCGCGGCGGGGCTGCTGTCGGCGGTGAACTTCTTCGTCTTCCGTACGCGTGTGTTCCATCCGGCCGGGTAGGTGGGTTGGCTACGCGTCGCATACGCTAAGCCCGCGATGCCCGCCGCCGCAGACAAGTGGCCGAAGGTCCTGGCGCCCCTCACCCCCGAGCAGAAGGCCGTCTACGACGACTTCGTCAAGCGCTGGCACGAGATCCTGCCCCAGCGCTACGGGGTCGTCGAGCGCTTCAACCACTCCTTCCCGGTCCGGTACTCGCGTCCGGGCTTCCGCGCCACGCTCGAGATCGGCGCGGGTCTGGGCGAGCACCTCAGCCACGAGCGCCTGACGCCCGAGCAGGAGCGCGCCTACTGCGCGCTCGAGCTGCGCGAGGCGATGGCCGAGCGGATCCGCGAGCGCCATCCCCGCGTCAACGCGCTCGTCGGCGACTGCCAGCGGCGCCTGGACTTCCCCGACGGTCACTTCGACCGCTACATCGCCGTGCACGTGCTCGAGCACCTTCCCGACCTTCCCGCCTGCGTGCGAGAGGCTTGGCGACTACTCGACTCAGAGCGCGGGCAGTTCCTCGCGGTGATCCCGTGCGAGGGCGGGATCGCCTACTCGCTTGCCCGCCGCGTGTCGGCGCAGCGGATCTTCGAGCGCACCTACCGCATGCCTTACGCCCCGTTCATCGCCCGCGAGCACATCAACCGCCCGGCGGAGATCCTCACCGAGCTCGACCGGTGCTTCAGCGTGGAGCACAAGCGCTGGTTCCCGCTTCCGTTCGTCCCGTGGACGGCGGCCAACCTCTGCATCGGGCTTGCGTTGCGGCCACGGGCGCAGCCGATCGGAAGCGGAGCGGCGAGGACGCGAGCCTGAGGGTGCGGCGGTACCGCCGGGTCCTGTCCGTAGCCGCCGGATTCTTGACTTGCTTGGCCGCCACGTGCGCCGGCGCCGCGGCAGCGCCCTGGCTCGGTCTCGACTACAACAGCGGCACTCCCAACAAGCTCCTGGACGACCCGGCCCACGTCGATGACTTCGTCGCCGACGGCATCGTCTACGACCGCGAGAGCGCCGAGCCGATCGCCGGCCAGACCGTGCAGCCCGCCTACCCGGGGTACTCCGCCTCGTTCGCGCGGGAGCTGCGCGCCGATGTCGCGGCGCACATGATCCCCGACATCGAGATCGACCTCGACCCAGAGCTCGACGGTAACCGTGGCTGCACCCACGAGGTGGCCGGCGAGGCGTGCCTGCCGACGACCGCGAGCGACGTCAGCAGCTACGTGATCGGGTTCCTCGCGACGGCCGGCTCGGTGCTGCAGGCCTATCCGCGCCGGCAGGTTCTATTCGAGCCGATGGATGAGCCCTGGTACCTCGCCGCGCCGGCGGGCACGCCGCAGGGATACACCGCAGCGGCAGAGTATGCGGCGGTACTGGCGCAGCTGCTGCCGGCAGCGCGCGAGCAGGGTATTCCGCTGCGGGACATCTACGTGCCGGCGGCCGGGCAGCTGGGGGAGCCCGGTGCCGGAACCGGCGACGGCACGTACTGGATCACCGACCTCTACGAGGCGGAGCCCTGCCTCGCCCCGGGCGCCGGGTCGTGCGTGCGCGGCGCCCCCGCCACTCCGATCGCGGGCTGGAACCTCCATCCGTATGGGCTTCCGAGCTCCCTGACGGAAGGGATCGGATCGGTGCCGGGGATCCGGGACGGGATGCTCTCCGGCGAGGACAACATCATCGTCTCGGAGATCGGCTTCTGCGAGCCCGATCTGCTCGACAGCAGCGGACGCAACGAGTGCAAGCAGAACCGTGCGGACGTCGATGGCAACGGCGCTCAGGTGGCAGCGTGGCTGACACAGACCCTGGTGCAAGCGCAGCCGATGCACGAGGCGGGATGGCTGAAGGCGCTGATCATCTGGAATCGCTCGGGGGGAGGGTGGTCGATGCAGAACCTGGACGGCACCCTGACCGCTCAGGGACAGGTACTGGTGGCGTTCGCCGGCGGACCACGGGGCCCGAGCATCGCCGTGCCGCCGCCGGGCGACGTGTTCGGAGCCGACGCCTGATTAACCTGGACACCCCGGCAACCTACACCCGGCACCTGCCCACCACCGCCCGCATCCCTGTCAGCGCGAGCCCGAGCAGCGGCATCCGCGGCTGGAACTCCTCGCCGCGCACGTAGCCCCTGGCGACCCTCGCCGTGACCCTGATCCTCGCGCGCCGGATCGGCGCCTTGCCGGTGGCCCGCACGCAGGCGGTCACGATCTCGCCGGCCAAGCCGGCACGCGCGCGGACGCCAGGCTGGCGCGGCACGACGATCCGGCTGCCGGCCATGAAGGTCAACCGCGCCCACGCCGGGCGCCCGCCGTCGTAGCCGGTCACGTAGAGCTTCAGCGGATATTGCGGCTGCACCCACGGGATGCCGGCAAGGTCGTAGCGCTCGAGCGGGACGGCGAGACCGCTGTAGGGCGTGACATCGAGCGGCTCTGCGCGGCGCTCGAGCGCGACCCCGCCGCTGCGGGAGATCACGCGACGGTCGCTGGAGACGCCGCCGAAGCGGGTCAGGACGTACGCGTAGTCGGGATTGAATGCCGGTCCGGGGGGCTCGACGTTGCCGAAGTCGATGTACTCGAGCGCATTGCCGACGTCCGAGCCGAGGATGATCGATGCGCGCCCGCCGCTGCGCTCGTTGACGAGGTGATAGACGAGCGGCTGCTCGGCCATCGCGTACGTGCTGGCGCCGAAGCCCTCGACCAGGGTTGAGCTACCGGCGGGCAGGTGCGAGAGGACATCGCGGTCGGCCGAGTCCAGGAAGTAGGAGGCGTCGGAGAAGCGCGTCAGCTCCACCTGCGCCCGCTCTGCAACAGCACCGACGACGAGCACGGCGCCGAGCACCCCGATCGCCTTCGCCCAGCGCGCCGGCATCGCGAGCAGGGCGCACAGCCCCAGGGCGATCAGCACCGCGACGATCGGCGCGAGCGGGAGCAGATTGCGCTCGGCGCAGTAGCTGCACCCGCTGCGGCTCGCGTAGGAGTACTCGGCCACGATCGCGCACACGCCCGCCAGGGCCACGAATGCAAGCGCCGGCCGATAGCGGCGCAGGCCGACGACGATGAACCCCAGGAAGACGAGCGGCAGCACGCCACCGAGCACGAGCTGCTTCAGCCCGCCCGACGCAAGGCTCGGCATGTTCCAGAACTCCCGCGTCTGGGCGAGCCAGCCCGGCAGCACATCGACTCCGAACTGCAGGGCGACCCGAGGCACGAGGATGCCGCTGTCGAGGACCTCGTGGTAATAGGTCAGGTCGCGCGCGAAGCCAACGAGGTCGAACACGACAGTCAGCACGACCACCGATGCGATCGATGCGGCGAGGGGTAACACGAGCGGCCGCAGCCTGCCGCCGCCGCGGCGGATCGCCACCGCGCGCGCCGCGAGCACTAACGCGGCTGCCGCGACGAGCAGCGGAATGAACAACGGGTACACCGTCAGCAGCGTCGCGAGCACCAGCGCGATCAGCGCGAGGTCCGCCCGCCGGCGCTCGCGCAGCAGCTCGGCTCCCAGGATCATGAATGGCAGCACCAGCGCGAGGCCCGCGATCGCGGCCTGAAAGCTGTCGAACCACAGCTCGATGAACAAGGACCCGCCGAACAGGCAGCCGGCGAGGACTGCCATCGGCGTCCGTGACCCGGCGATGTAGCGCACGGCGGCGAATGCGCCGAGCGCCCCGGCCAGCAGCAGCACGATCAGGAACGGGGCGAACGTGTCGCTCGCCCCCAGCCCGAGCAACGCATCGACGTTCGCGTCGATCGGCCCGGCGTCGAGGTTCGAGTCGAGATGTGCCACCCACGACCACCAGAACTGCGTGTAGTCGGCGATCGTGTCCACCTCGTGGTGGCGCTCGTATGCGCTGCGCGCCGCCGGTAGCGAGACGGTCTGGGCGGCGTCCTGCTCGGCCACGTAGTTGTCCACGTCGGTGTCGAAGTAGACGCCAGGACCGACCGTGTGGTGCTCGTGCAGGGTGTATGTGAGCGGGCCCGCCACGACCAGAACCACGACCAGCAGGGCAACGAGATCGCGCAGGGACAGTCGCGCCGCCGCGCGCGCGGCGCCGTGGGCGCGCACCGTTCGCACGGCCGCCACGGCCGCCGAGGCGAGCGCCAGCGGGATCAGCATCCAGTAGGTGTGGCGGGTCGGCGCGAACTCGATCACCGTGGTCGCGACGCATGTTCCGAGGCAGAACCCGAGCACCGGCGCGAGCGCGATCCGCGTGGCCGCGCCGAAGCGCTCCGAGAGCAGCGACGCCGGTCCTGCACCGAGCAACGTCAGGATCGTGAGGAGCGCAGCCTCACGGGCGACCAGGGCAGTCCAGATGTGCATGCTCGGTGGGTGCGGTCGGGGGGCCGGAGGACTCTCGCGCTGGTCCCTCGAGGGACCGGACGGCTCGGCGGAACGAGTGCCTAGGATACGGGCGGTGCGCCACGGGATCGGACGTCCACGCCCCAAGCGATGGTGGGGCGACGTTGCCGGCATCGGGCTCGCGATGCTCGTGATCGGCGGGCCGGCGCTGTTCACGCGCAACGGCTTCATGTACGACTTCACGAACCACCTGTGGTTCGTGTTCGTGCAGGAGCAGGCGATCAGCCGGCACCTCGTTCCGACGTACTACCTGAACGCGCCGGTGGTCGGCGCCTTCTACCCGTTCTTCGTCTTCTACGGCGGGACTCTCTACGCCGCCACCGGCGCGCTCGCGGCCCTGATCGCGGGACACGTGACCGTCGCGTATGTCGGCGCTTCGCTGCTGGCGATCGCCGCCGCCTACGGAGGGCTGCTTTGGTTGGCACGCCAGCTCGGGGTCAGGTCCTGGATGGCCCACGCTCCGGCGATTACCTTCGTCGCCGGCGCGTACTACGTGACGAATCTCTACGGGCGCGGGGCGTGGCCGGAGTTCATGGCGACGTCGATGATCCCGTTGCTCGTCGCGAGCGGCTGGAGAGTCGCGCGGGCGCCGCGGATCGAGGTGGTGCCCGCGACGCTGTTCGTGATCGCGACGGTGCTCTTCGCCGGGTCACACAACATCACCCTGCTGTTCGGGTCCCTGTCGCTGATCGGCGGTCTGATCTTGCTGCGGATAGCGCTCGGACGCGAGGTGGCGGCGGTGGACGCCGGGCGCCTGCTCAGGATCGCGATTCTGCTCGCGCTCGCCGTCGCCGTCGATGCGTGGTTCCTGCTACCGGACGTCGTCCACCAGGGTGCCACGGTGATCGCCACGGATCCGGGCGTCTCGTGGCACGCGACCTCGTTCTTCGATACGCCGGCGGTGCTCTTCGACCCGCTTCGCACCGTCCCGCGGCAGTCCACCTCGCCTGGCCTGTTCGTCCAGGCGCCGGACTGGTTCCTGCTCTGGGTGCTCATCGCCGGCGCTGTCCTCTGGCGGCGTGCGGGGCGAGCGCTACGGCGCGTCGGGGTCGCCCTGCTGTTATTGCTCGCCGTCTTCCTGATCGGGATCATGGTCGGGCCGGTCTGGGATCACGTACCCCGCACCCTGCAGCAGATTCAGTTTCCATACCGGCTCAACACCTATCTCGACCTGACGGCTGCGGGCCTCGTGCTCGCGGCCGTGATCGCGATCGAGCGCAGTGCGCCGCCGCGGATCGCCCTCCGGCTGCGCTACGGGCTCGGGGCCGCGACCGCGATCAGCCTCGCGCTCTGCGTGTGGCAGTTGTCGGTTCCGAATACGGACGCGCCGCTGTCGTACCGCAATCGGGACGCGGTGCTCGGGTCGCCTCACGTCACCCCTCGCACCTGGTACGACCCGGGCGTGTATAACGACGCATCCCAGCCGATCGTGGCAACGCCCACGAGATCCCTGTTGATCGACCCGACGCGGATCAGCGGCAACGCGCTGACGCTGACCGTGACGCCCCCTCCTGGCGCGGCGCCGTTCGCTACCAACATCGCCGGCGCGCCGTACCTGCTCAGCGTTCGCGGCGGACTGGTCCGGGTCGGCCGCACGATCCGCGGGCTGAGCGTCTTGCGCCGCCGTGTGCCCGGTCGTGGTCCGGTGACGATAGCCCTTGGCCCGGGCGGCGGAGCGCTGACGATCGGACGCGACATCACGCTGCTGGCGATCGTCGTGCTGCTCGCGTTGCTGATCGGTGGGATCGTGGCAAGCCGGCGCCGCGGCCGCTCCGGGGCCGGTGGCGGCGGGCCCGATCAAGGGCGGCGGGCCCGCACCGCTACCGAGAAGGCGGCGGCGCGGGCCCTACCTTGAGGACGACCCTGGTAGGGCTGGGGGGTCGTCCGGGGTCCGCGAAACAGGGGGCATTGTTCGCGGACCGGGGTGACGTCCTTGTCCTCCGTGCAGGATAGCGAGATGTGCGTCCGAAGTCATTGACAGGCCTCTATCCGAGCCCCACTCGCTGGCCCCGCGAGCTCGCCGAGCGGAGATACGAATTGCCTCGGAAGTGGGCCACGACGGTCAGCTGCGTCGGCGTGCGATCGACCAGGCGGCGGAACGACACCGGTGTCGAGAATGTGCAATTTGCCTGCACAGCGAGGGTTCTGTAGGCGACCACCCGGTGCCCGAGGAGGAAGCGGACGACGACGACTCCCGAACAACCGACGCCGGCGGGAAGCGACCTGGGCGGCACGACAGCGCCGAGCGTCGTGAACGCGTACGGCTTGTGGCGCACATGGACAGGTGTCGTATGCGCGGTCAGCCGCGAGCGTAGTCGAACGGACGGGACCGTCGTGAATGTCTGGTCGGCGCCGTACTCCAGGGCCGTGCCGGCGTGGTCGGCGACCAGCCGGTAGTGGAAGGTCGTCCCAGGCGCCAGGCCCGTCACTGTGTACGAGACGCCGGTCGGCGTCGTCGCGGCCGTCACATTCTGGCTGAAGGTCTGCACGCCGTAGTTGGTGGTGGTGCCGAGCTCGAAGTACGAGCTCGTCGTCTCGTCCTGCGTGACCACGGTTCCCGTCAGCGTGGCAGTGGTCCTCCCGACGCCGGACGCCACGCCGGTGATCGCCGCGGGCAGGGGATGGCCGGTGGTGGTGAACGTGTGATCTAAGCCGTACGCGCGGCCGAGCTTGTTGCTCGCTTCGATCCGGTAGTGGTAGACGGTGCCGGGATCCAGGCCCGCGAGCGTCTCGTTGACCGAGACCGCCTTCGTGCCGCCCGCCTTGCCCGTCTTGCTGTACGCCCCATACGCGATCGTCGGCCCGTACTGGAAGTTGTACGCGGTCGAGTCGCTCTCCGGATTCACAGTTGCGTTCAGAACCGCGCCGGAGTTCGTGACCGCGGTCGCAGCGTGCGTCACCACCGCGGGGGTGCTCGCCGCCCACGCGGTTGCCACCAGCACCATCGAGACTGCAAGCGATAGCAGGACGATCTTTCTCATCAGCTCTCTCTCCCCTTCGTCGCGAGACACGCTAATCCTCTGGGTGTGATACCAGGCCCGGGCCGAAAGTTGCACTCCGGCGTTGGGCGGCGCGCCGGCGCTACCCCCAACCGTCGCGCAACGCGGCGCGCGCGAGCTCGAGCCAATCCCCGCTCGCGCCGATGCGGGCGATCAAGCCGAACAGCTGGCCGATCCCGCGGGCGGGCCAGAGGTCATCGGGCGCGAGCGAACCGGCGAGCACGAGGCGAAGGAGCGGATCGGGGCGGGCGATCAGCCGGTCGCGCGCATCGATCAATGCCGGCGTGTCGAGCCGTGCCGAGCCCGGGCCGACCAGCTCGCCGAGGATCTGCCGGGCGACTTCGGTCACCGCCGCGCCTTCGCTCGCGGGCAGCGCGCCGAGCTTCGCCAGCGCGCCCCCGAGCTCGACAGCATCCTCGGCGGCGAACGCGTCGAGTGCGAGCTGCGCGCTCGCGACCCGCTCCGGCACGACCGCGCGAACGGCGCCGAAGTCGAGGATCGCGAGCCCACCATCCGGCAGCACCAGCACGTCAGCCGGATCGGGGTCGGCGTGCATGACTCCGAATCGCGCGGCGCCGATCACGAACACAAGCAGACGCGCCGCGGCGGTATCGGCGTCCGGGGCGCTCGAGATCGGCACGCCTTCGACCCAGTCGCTGACGAGCACCCCTTCGTGGGCGAGCCGGGTCACGGGCGCCGGCACGGTCAGGTAGGGGTGGGTGCGGAGCGCGCGGTGGAAGCGCCGCTGGTTGGACGCTTCGTGCTCGAGGTCGAGCTCGTCCGCGACGCGCTTGCGGACTTCGCGGATCAGCGCGCCCGGGTCGATCCCGGGGAACGCCGCGCCGAGCGGGCCGAGCAGGCCGTCCAGTAGCACCAGGTCCTGGCGGACGGAAGCGGCGAGCCCCGGCCGCAGCAGCTTGACTGCCACGGGCGCGCCGTCGAGCACGCCGCGATGGACCTGGGAGGTCGGGGTGATCGCGACGGGTTCGAGGTCGAGCTCGTCGAGCTCGTCGGTCGGCTTGGCCCCCCACGCGTCGCGCAGCGCGCGCTCAACGGCGCGGGCGGGCAGCGGGTCGCGTGCCTTGCCTGCGGCTGCCTCGAGCTCGGCGGCGATCTCGTCACCCCACGGGCGCGGGATCCACTCGAGCTCGATCGCGCGGGCGATCTGGGCGAGCACGATCCGCCCGCTCGGAGCCGTCCGCGCGAGGCGCAAGCCGACCTGGATCAGCGTGTCGATCCGGCGCAGCGCGTCGGAGGTCATCGGTTGGGAACCGTATCGGACCGATCGCGGCGGTCGAGGGTGCCCCGGCACCACCTGGCACGGGACTACGATCCGCCGCTGTGACCGAGCGCCATCGCTCAGCGAACCTCGACATGGTGCGGGCGATCGCGGCGCTGATGGTCCTGGGGGCGCACGCCTACCTGCTCGGGGGAAGTGCGATCGGGTCGCGGCTTGACACCTCTCCCGACATGCTCGCGATCTGGAACCTCTCGTCGGGGGTATGGCTGTTCTTCTGCCTCAGCGGGTACCTGGTGCCACGTGCGTTCCTCGCCGCGTTGATCGACGGCTCCCCGCTCCCGTCGGCGTCTTCCTACCTCGTCCGGCGGGCGGTTCGAATCCTGCCCGCCTACTGGATCGCGTTCTTTGCGATGGACGTGCTCGTCTTCCGCGGCGTACCGATCCATTGGTGGCAATACCTCGTGCATCTGACGCTGGTCCAGAACCAGGTCCCCGGCGAAGGCATGAACCTGTTCTACGTCGCGTGGACGCTCGGCATCGAGGCGATGTTCTACCTCGCGATCCCGCTCGGCGCCTACGCGGTGCGGCGGGTGCACCGGGGTCCGATCGACGTCGGACGGCTCGGGGCGATGGTGCTCGGCCTGTGGGCGCTGAGTCTGATCTGGGTGCTCTGGGCCGCGCACGCGTACCCGAACATCGGTGCCGACTACGCGGTCCATGACGCCGACGTGTTCCGCTACAACCTGCCGCCGATGCTGAGCATGTTCTGCCCCGGGATGCTCGTCTTCCTCGCCGAGTCGCCCCAGGCCGCCGAGCGCGGTGGCCCGTGGGCGGCCTATCGCTGGGTAATCCGCCGGCCGTGGCTGGCACTGTCAATCGCGGCGGCGTTCATCGTCGCTGCGGCGTACGCCTTCGCGAGCACGAGCACCGAGGTGTTCGACATGAGCAAGGAGCTGTGGGCGGTCAGCGCCGGTCTGATCGTTGCGACGGCGCTCCAGGGATGGGCTTGGCTACGCCCGATCGCACGCGTGCTCGCGCCGATCGGCGTGATCTCCTACGGCGTCTACCTGTGGCACTGGGTGGCGGAGCAAGCGCTGGCGCATCATTGGGATCCGCTGAAGCACGCGGGGTTCGGCCCGTGGCTCGTGCACGTGGCGATGCTTCTCGCCGTGGCCCTCCCGGCGGGCGCGCTGAGCTGGATCCTCGTCGAGCGGCCGCTGCTGCGTCGAACCTCCGATTGGGCTCGGCGACGCCGGGCGGCGTCGGAGCTCATCGCCCCGGACGCCGCGCCAACCCCAGCCCCGAGGAGACCGCCGCGCGCATGACCGGCAGACCGATCCCGCGGGGCAGATAACGACCGAATGGCGTCACGAGGATCCGGTTCGCGACCCCGGGGACGACGGTTCGCCGGCCCTTGACCATGCCGTCGATCCCGAGCCGGGCGACCGACTCCGCGCTCGCCCAGACGAAGCTCGGGATCCGCCCCGACTCCCGCTCGAGGCCGGCGTCGATCGCGATCTCGGTGGTGGTGGCATTCGGCTGCAGCGAGGTACACGAGACGCCCGTGCCGGCGAGCTCGGCGTGGATCGACTCGGAGAACGAGTGCACGAACGCCTTCGTCGCGGCGTAGGTGGCGAGCCCGGGCAGCGGCTGGTTGGCGGCCATCGAGGCCGTGTTCAGGATCGCTCCCTCGCCACGGGCGACCATTGCCGGCAGCAGCGCTCCCGTCAGGTGGTGGACGGCGACAGCATTGACCTGCACCATCTCGAGCTCGCGCGCGAGCGGCAGCTCGTCGAAGCGGCCGAGGCTGAAGATGCCGGCGTTGTTGCACAGACCCACGAGCGCGCGCGGATCACGACGAACGAGCGCGATCAGGGCGTCGCGCTGGCGCTTGACCGTCAGATCGCAGGCGCGGGTGGCCACGTGGACGCCGTGGCGCTCGCTCAGCGCGGCGGCGAGGACCCCGAGGCGATCGGCCTGGCGGTCGACGAGCAGCAGGTGGTGGCCGCGCACCGCGAGGTGGCGAGCGAGCTCGGCACCGATGCCGGCGGCGGCGCCGGTGACCAGCACGAACGTCCGGTCCGTCGGGGCGGGGAGGCTCATCTGACCAGGCCGGGCGCCCGGGCGCGCACACGAGCTCCGCCTCTCACGGCATACACGATACTTTGCGCCGATGCCGTCGGAGGCGAGCACGCACGTTCGCGATTTCGAGCGCCGTGGGCCGGCAACGCGCCGCGTCGAATCCGAGAGCGCCGAGCTGGCGGTGCACGAGACGGGCGATCCGACGGCGCCGACGGTGATCCTCGTCCACGGCTATCCCGACACCCACGGTGTCTGGGACGAGGTGGTCGAGCTCCTGTCCGAGCGCTTCCACGTGGTCACCTACGACACCCGCGGCACGGGCGACTCGACAGCGCCCGCGGGCAGGGATTCGTACGCGCTGCCGCGGCTCGCCGCCGACCTCGAGGCGGTCGCCGGGGCCGTCAGCCCCGACCGTCCCGTGCATCTCGTGGGCCACGACTGGGGGGCGTTCCAGTGCTGGGAGGCGCTCACCGGCGGGCGCCCCGATTCACGCGATCGGGACGTTCGCCCGATCGCGTCGTTCACCGCCGTCGCGGGCCCACGGATCGACGGCACGGCGGGCTGGGCCTTGCGTCGTCTGCGCCCGCGGCCGTCGGCGCTGGCGCAGATCGCGGCGCAGGCGCGGCGCTCGTGGTACGTCGCCGCGATTCAGCTACCCGTGCTGCCGGACCTCTTCGCTGCTCGCGGCATGGAGCGCGTCTGGCCCGGGGTGATGCGGCGCCTCGAAGGGATCGAGCCCCGGTCGGGGCACCCCGCCTCATCGCTCGCGCGAGACGCGAGGACCGGGCTCGCGCTGTACCGGACGAACCTCCGCGCACGCTCGCTCACGCGCCATCCCGTAGCCGCCCAGGTACCGGTCCAGCTGATCGTCCCGACGCAGGATCGCTACATCTCGACGGGGCTGTACGCGGACGCCGATCGCTGGGCGACGCGCATCTGGCGCCGGGACATCCGTGCCGGGCACTGGCTGCAGCGCTCGCATCCGGCGCCGCTCGCCCGCGCGATCGGAGAGCTCGTCGATCACGCCGAGGGCGCACCCGAGGCCGCGGCGCTCAGACGCGCGCGGTGGACGTCAAGCGGGCACGATTCCGCGCGGCTTTGACCGTGTCGGTGAGCGTGGCGATGTCGTACGCGCCGTAGTGGCGTCGCCCGTTGACGAAGAAGGTGGGCGTGCCCGAGACGCCGCTCTCGTCGGCGCTGGCGACGTCTTCGGCCAAGCGCTGTGCGTACTCGCGCCTGCGCAGCTCGTCGATGAAGCGCCTGGCGTCGAGGCCGAGCTGCTCGGCGTACTGACGGAGGTCGCGCAGCCCGAGCTCGCCCTGATGGTCGAGCAGCAGGTCGTGCATCTCCCAGAACTTGCCTTGGACGGCCGCCGCTTCGGAGGCCTCGGCGGCCACTTGCGCGCTCGGGTGGACGTCGTTGAGCGGCAGGTGGCGCCAGACGTAGCGCACGTCGTCGCCCATCGAGCTGAGCAGCTCGCGGATCACCCCCTCGGCCTGGCCGCAGTAGGTGCATTCGAAATCGCCGTACTCGAGCAGCGTCACCGTCGCGTCCTCGGGCCCGCGGATGTGATCGCGCTCGGGGTCGATGTCCACTGCCAGATCGAGGATGTCCTCGGCGGTGGCGGCGACCTGCCGCGCGCGGGTGCTCGCCGGCAGCTTGCGCACCAGGCGCAGGACGATCCACCCGACCATCGGCGCCAGCACCACCGAGCCGAGGGCACCCAGCTTCGCCTCGTCGAGTCGCTGCCCCCTGAAGGCCAGGCTCGAGATCAGCAGGGACACCGTGAACCCGATCCCGGCGACCGCGCCGCCGGCGGCGAGCAGCGGACCGCTGACCGGCGGGCGCGGGCCGTGCAGCGCCGGCCGCGACGCGAGCCACGACGCGCCGGCGATGCCCACCGGCTTGCCGACCACGTAGCCGACCAGGATCCCGAGCGTGATCGGTGAGCTGAGCGCGTCGCCCAGCAGGTTCCCGGTGATGTGGACGCCCCCGTTGGCGAGCGCGAACAGCGGCACGATCACATAGCTCGTCCACGGGTGCAGGGTGTATTGGAGCCGCTCGTTGGGTGAGATCGCGGACAGGACGCCACGCTGCACGGACCTGGCCAGCTCGGGCGTCGGCTGCTCGCGGAACGAGTACGCCAGCGCGGTCGCCCGCTCCAGGTCCTCGCGCGAGGGCGGGTAAGCGGTCGTTGCGAGTCCGACCGCGAGACCCGAGATCACCGGGTCTATGCCCGACTTGAACATCGCGACCCAGAGGGCGATCCCGGCTGCCACCGAGAGTGGTTGACGCCACGCGGGCGTGTAGCGGAGCGAAAGCAGCACACCCAGCAACCCCACTGCGACCGCCAGCGCGAGCACCGAGACGTGTGTCGTGTACACGGTCGCGATCACCAGCAGTGCACACAGGTCGTCGACCACGGCCAGGGTGAGCAGGAACACACGCAGCCGCGTCGCCGCGCGCGGCGTCAACAGCGCCAGCGCGCCGAGCGCGAAGGCGGTGTCGGTCGACATCGCGGCTCCCCACCCGTGCGCCCCAGGGCCGCCCGCGTTGAACGCGAGGTAGATCGCGACCGGAACGCTCATCCCGCCGATCGCCGCGAACACGGGGACCGCCAGTCGGCGGCGATCCCGCAGCTCGCCCAGGTCCATCTCGCGCTTGGCCTCGAGGCCGACCACGAGGAAGAAGAACGTCATCAGGCCCTGGTTGACCCAGTGGCGCAGGTCGGTCGAGATACCCGCGCTGCCGACGCGGATCGCGAGCTTCGTGGTCCAGAGCGTCTGATAGGAGTGCGACCACGGCGAGTTCGCCCACAGCAGCGCGATGATCGTCGCCACCGCCACGACCATCGCGCCGCCGGTCTCGGCACTGAGGAAGTCGCGAACCGGCGCCGCGAGGTTCCGCGCCCATGCCGTCCGCCCGGCGTAGGCGGTGGCTGGGGCAGCGGTGCTCATCGCCGGAGCGATTATCCAGGGTCGCGACGCGCCACCCCTGTAACGTCGCAGCTCGAACCATCGAGCAGGAGGAGACTGAAGTGGCGAACCTGACTGGGTCATCGACGGCGGAGATCGACGCTCCGATCGATCGCGTGTGGGCGCTGGTGGAGGACGTCGAGGTCGCGCCCGAATGGCAGGGCGGGATGAACGGGATGCGCGCGCTCGAACGCGACGCGGAGGACCGGGCGACCTTGTGCGAGGCCGCAGCCGACATCAAGGTGCGGACGGTCAAGTCGCAGGTGCGCTTCGCCTACGACGGTCCGACCCGCCTCAGCTGGAGCCAGGAGAAGGGCGAGCTGAAGTCGGTCGACGGCAGCTGGGAGCTCGAGGACCTCGGCAACGACCGCACGCGCGCCACCTACGCGATCGAGGTCGACTTCGGCCGCGTGCTGGGGATGCTCGTGCGCGGGCCCGTCGAAGGAGCGATCCGCGCGATGCTGGTCAACGCCCGGGCGGGCGAGCTGAAGCGGCGGATCGAGGCGGGCTGACTAGCGAAGCACGCCAGCTACGCTGATTCACCATGACTCCGATCGGCACCGAAGCCAGCCCCTTGCGCGTCGCGATCGTCGGCTCGGGACCGTCCGGGTTCTACGCGGCGGGCCAGCTGCTGAGCGCCAAGGGACGTCCGGACCTCGTCGTCGAGGTCGACATATTCGACCGGCTGCCTACTCCGTGGGGGCTCGTGCGCGGCGGCGTGGCGCCCGATCACCCGAACATCAAGGCCGTGTCGCGCGTGTTCGAGAAGACCGCTGCTCGCCCCGGCTTTCGCTTCTTCGGGAACGTCGAGCTGGGCCGCGACGTCTCGCACGAGGACCTGACGTCCCGCTACCACGCGATCATCTACGCGGTCGGTGCCGAGACCGACAAGCGGATGGGGATCCCGGGCGAGGATCTCGCCGGAAGCGTCGCCGCGACCGAGTTCGTCGCCTGGTACAACGGCCACCCCGACTACCGCGAGCGCGAGTTCGATCTGAGCTGCAAGCGGGCGGTCGTGGTCGGGAACGGCAACGTCGCGATGGACGTCGCGCGGATGCTCGCGATCACGCCCGCCGAGCTCGAGCGCACAGACGTGGCCGATCACGCGCTGGAGGTGCTGCGGGACGCCGCGATCGAGGAGATCGTGGTGCTGGGGCGCCGCGGCCCCGCGCAGGCGGCATTCACCAACCCCGAGCTGCGTGAGCTGGGGGAGATGGTGGACGCCGACGTGCTCGTGGACCCCCGTGACGTCGCGATCGACGAGCACAGCGCAAGCTCGATCGACCATGACGGTGACCTGACCGCGCGCAGGAACGTCGAGATCCTGACCGGCTACTCCGAGCGCCGGCCGACCGGCAAGCGCAAGCGGATCATCCTGCGCTTCCTCGTCTCGCCGGTGGCGATCGTCGGCGACGGGCGGGTGGAGGCGGTCGAGCTCGCACACAATCAGATCGCCTGGGACGAGCAAGGCGTCCCGCGCGCCGTCGCCACCGAGCGCCGCGAGACGCTCACGGCCGGACTCGTGTTCCGCTCGATCGGCTACCGCGGGGTCGCGCTCCCTGGCGTGCCGTTCGACGAGCGGCGCGGCACGATCCCCAACGACGCCGGGCGCGTGATCGATCCACAGGCGCAGGCTCCGATCCGCGGGGTCTACAACGTCGGGTGGATCAAGCGCGGCCCGAGCGGCGTGATCGGCACCAACAAGAAGGACGCGCACGAGACCGTCGAGAGCCTGCTCGCCGACCTCGACCGTGGGGCCCTGCTCGAACCTGCGGATCCCGCACCTGAAGCGGTCGACGCCCTGCTCGCAGAGTGCCGCCCCGACCACGTGACTCACGCCGGCTGGCAGGCGATCGACCGCGCAGAGCGGGCCGCCGGCGAGCCGCACGACCGCCCCCGGGTGAAGCTCTGCAGCTTCGACGAGCTGCTTGCGGTCGCCTACGACCGCACCGCGGGCTAGCTCACCGAACCGCCCAGGACACGCTGCTGTGCGCGGTGCCGCCGTCGGGCGAGAAGCGGACCGCGGTCGGCGCCTGTCCGAGGGGGACCGCGAACGCTATGCATCCGTTGCGGGCCTGACCCGGGCCGACCTCGTTCATGAAGTCCTGTATGTACGTCTGACATATCCCCGCCGGGACGTACGCGGGCGAGGCGGGGCCGGCGGCGGTGAGCAGCGCGAAGTCGCTGGTGGCGGAGCTGTCGTAACCGCCGGGACCGGCATTGCGTGCGGAAACGAGCACGCCGACGGGCTCCGTCCCTGCCGGAACCTTCGCGCCCGAGCCCCGTAACGGATCGATCACCTTGGTCACCCTGACGACGAGCGTGGTGCCCGCCGCGCGCACGCGCTCGGTCGTGCCGAGCGGCGTCCCCGGCACGCCGGCATGCTTGCGCGGCCCGCCGGTAGCCACAGGCTGGGTGTGGCGGGTCGCGCGGGCCGTGGGCGTCTTGCTGGCGGTGCTGCCACACGACGCCGGCAGCAGCCCGGCGACGGCGACGAGCAACAGCGCACAGACGCCTGTCTTGCCGCTCAAGCCCACCGGAATAGCGTAGCTGGGGGTCCGTCAGCGGGCCGGGGCGCCGCCGAGGCACAGCACGGCGTTGTGGCCGCCGAAGCCGAACGAGTTCGAGATCGCGACCGACGGCTTCGGACCGCTCCCGTTCTGGCGCAGCAGCAGCGGCCGCGGCCCGTCGGGCACGTAATCGAGGTCGAGATCCTCTTCCTGCTCCTCGTAGCCGAGCGTCGGCGGCGCGACGCGATCGGCGAGCGCAAGGATCGTCGCGATCGCCTCCACGGCGCCGGCAGCGCCGAGCGAGTGGCCGATCGCGGATTTCGTCGAGGACACGGGCACGCGCAGTGCGTACTCGCCCAGCGCGAGCTTCAGCGCGCCGGTCTCCGAGCGATCGTTGAGCGGCGTCGAGGTTCCATGCGCGTTCACGTAGTCGAGCTCGCCGGGCCCCACGCCGGCGTCGGCGAGCGCGCGCGTGATCGCCCGCGCCGCGCTGACACCGCTCGGGTCGGGCGCGGTGAGGTGGTGCGCGTCGGCGGTCGCCGCGTAGCCGAGGACCTCCCCGAGCACCCGGGCGCCGCGAGCGGCGGCGAGCTCGGCGGACTCGAGCACGAGCACGCCCGCTGCCTCGCCCATCACGAAGCCGTCACGCCGGGCGTCGAACGGCCGCGACATGCCTGTCGGCGAAGTCGCCTCCATGGCTGCGAACGCGGCCTTCGCCAGCGGCGTCAGGGTGGCCTCCGCACCGCCCGCGATCACGGCATCCGCATCGCCGGCCTGGATCATTCGCAGGGCGGAACCGATCGCGTGGGTGCCTGACGCGCACGCGGACATCACGCCGAACACGGGCCCGCGGAGCCCGTGGCGCATCGCCAGCAGTCCCGAGGCAGCATTGCCCATGATCAGCGGAATCGAAAGCGGCGACACGCGCTTGGCTCCGCGGTCGCGCAGCACGTCGCAAGAGTGCTCGAATGACTCCATGCCGCCGATCCCGCTGCCGATCACGCAGCCGACCATGTCGGACTCGCACGGTGGGTCCTCCGGATCCCAGCCGGCGTCGGCGATCGCCTCGGCGCAGGCGGCGATCGCGAGCTGCGCGAAGCGATCGCTGCGGCGCGCGTCCTTCGTCGACATGAACTGCACCGGATCGAAGTCGCGGCACGCTCCGGTCCCGTCCTCGATCCCGGATCGGCGGGCCAGCCAGCCTTCGTGCAGCGCGCGGGCTCCGATGCCGAGCGGCGTCACCGCGCCGACACCGGTGATGACCACCCGCCGGCTCATGGGCATCCCCACTCCACGACGGTTGCGCCCCAAGTGAATCCGGCGCCGAAGGCGGCGATCAGGACGCGATCGCCTTGATGCAGGCCCCCTTCGGCCTCGCTGAAGGCGAGCGCCATCGGCAGCGTCGCCGCCGAGGTGTTGCCGTAGTCACCGATGCAGTCGACCACCCGGTCGGCCGGGAGCCCGAGCCGCTCTCCGACCGCACGAAGGATGCGGGAGTTCGCCTGGTGGTAGACGAAGCGGTCGATCTCTTCGAGCTCGACGCCCGCCGCCTCCGCGGCCCTGACCGTGCTCTCGGCGAGCCATGTCACTGCCTCGCGGAAAGTCTCGTGGCCGCGCATCCGAACCAGGCTCTCGACCCGCTCGACGAAGATGAAGTCCGCCCCGCCGCCGTCGGCGGCGAGGACGATCGGGCCGACGCGACTCGGCTCGTCGATCGCCGTCAGCACGACGGCGCCGACGCCGTCGCCGAAGACTGCGGCCGTCGCCCGGTCGTCGGGGTCGATGATCCTCGACATGAAGTCCGCTCCGATCACGACCACGCAGCTCGCGCGACCGGCCTCGATCTGCCCGCATCCGACCGCCATCGCCGACAGGAAGCCGGTGCACGCGGCGCCGATGTCGAACGCGCCCGCCCGCGTCGCGCCGAGCGCATATGCCACCAGCGGCGCGGCGTTCGGCAGCACCTCGTCGGCCGTAGTCGTCGCGACCAGCACGAGATCGACCTCCGCCGGGGAGACGCCGGCCCGCTCGAGCGCATCGCGCGCCGCGAGCGCGGCGTGCGCGTCGAGCCGCTCATTCTCCGCAGCCCTACGTCGCGTCCGAATGCCCGTTCTGCGTTCGATCCAATCTGGGCTGACGCCCAGGCGGTCGGCGATCTCGGCGTTCGAAACGACGCGCTCCGGCAGGCTGACGCCGACCGACGCGATCGCGGCTCCACGCAGCTGCGCGCGTCCGCCCACGTCGCGTTCGACGGTCTCCCGGGGAGTCAAGGTTGTAGCCACTGATTAGACCGTGACGAAGTTCGCGCGGGAAGCGAGCCTTCAGGCCGGCAAACCAGACATCCGGGGGGTGAGCGCCCGCCGCATAGCAACCCTGGTAAGAACTCGACCCCGTTATGCGACGGGCGTACGATTAGAAACTACGGTGACAGCGCTCGGTATCGCTCTATTGCTGATCGGAGCCACGCTGGTGGTGGTCGAGACGCACGTGGCTTCGCTCGGGACGCTCGCGGTGCCCGGAGCGCTCGCCCTCGGCGTCGGCGCCGTGCTCGCCGTCAGCGGCCTCGGGGGAGGCATCATCATCGCGCTCACGATGGCCGTCCTGCTGTCGGCGGGAGGCCTCGCGCTCGCGAGCGTCGCGGTACGTGAGAGCAAGAACGTGCGCCGCCGCAGGGTCAGAACCGGCTCCGAGGGCCTCGTGGGAAGGGTCGGAGTGGTCCAGAGCTGGGGTGAGCCGATCGGGCGCGTCCGGGTCGACGGCGCGCTCTGGCAGGCCCGGCGCTCCCTGGCGGACGATGAGAGCGGGGATCTGCACACCGGCGACCCGATCGTGGTCGAGCGGCTCAGCGGCCTGACGCTCGCGGTTCGGCGCGCCGAGGAATGGGAGCTGGCGCCGTGATCACGGCCATCCTCGTTGTGTTGGTCGTGCTGCTCGTCGTCGCGGTGACCGTGGCCGCCTCGTCGATCCGTGTGCTACGCGAGTACGAGCGCGGCGTCGTCTTCCGGCTCGGCCGGGTGATGGACAAGCGTGGTCCGGGCGTCGTCATGCTCACGCCGGGGATCGACCGGATGGTGCGCGTCAGCCTGCGCACGATCACGCTCAAGGTTCCGCCCCAGGAGATCATCACCCGCGACAACGTGCCGGCGCGGGTCACGGCGGTCGCCTACTACCGCGTGATCGACCCCAACAAGGCGATCGTCGAGGTCCAGAACTACGGCGAGGCGACGCTGCAGGTCGCGCAGACGACGCTGCGATCGGTGCTCGGCGGAGCCGATCTCGACACCCTGCTCGCCGAGCGCGACAGCCTCAACGAGAACCTTCAGCACATCATCGACACCCATACCGAGCCCTGGGGAATCAAGGTCACGGCCGTCGAGATCAAGGACGTCGAGATCCCCGAGCGGATGCAGCACGCGATCGCCGCGCAGGCCGAAGCCGAGCGCGAGCGCCGCGCGAAGATCATCAACGCCGAGGGCGAGGCGCAGGCGGCGGCGAAGCTCGCCGAAGCGGCGGATGTGATCGCCGTCAACCCGGTGACGATCCAGCTTCGCTACCTGCAGACGCTGCGCGAGATCGGGGTCAATCAGAACTCCACGGTGGTCTTCCCGATGCCGATCGACCTGATCAAGCCGCTGCTCGGGGCGGTCGGCCCGGCACTCGCAGCCGCCGACACCGGCAACCACGCGGGCAACAACGGAGAGCCGTCCCCCGCCGCGATCGAGCCGGTCCCGTCACCGCGTGAGCTCGGGAAGCCTGCTGAGGCCGAGATCCCCGCGGTCGAAGCGGCCGACGTGCTGCCCGGGACTTAGGCGACCAGCCCGAGCCGCTGTGCGCGCTGGACGGCTTCGGTCCGGTTGCGTACGCCGAGCTTCCGGTACACGGCGCTGGTGTGCTCCTTGACGGTATGGCGGGAGAGGTGAAGCTGCTCGGCGATCTCGGGGTTGGTCGCCCCTGACGCCATCAGCTCGAGCACGGTCCGCTCGCGGTCCGACAGGCGCATCGCGACCGTGCGGTCCTGGGGCTCGAACACGGTCTTGCCGCGTCCGACGGTCAGGATCGCGGTCGCGATGCGGCGCGCCGACCAGTCCTTGAATGCGAACCCTGACGCTCCCGCCGCCCTCGCTGCCTGGGCCGAGATTGCCCCCGCGCCCGAGAACAGGAGCACGCGTGTGGCCGGCTCGGCCGCGCGAAGCTGCTCGCAGATCTCGGCGCCCGACTCCTCGCCGATGAACAGGTCGACGAGCGCCACGTGCGGCCGGTAGCGCGCTGCCAGCGACAGCGCCTCGGCGCCGTTGGTCGCGCTCAGGCACCGCTCGACCCAGGGTTGCTGGGTGAGCATGAGACGGAAGCCCCAGTGGACCACGTCGTGGTCGTCGACCACGAGGACGCGCAAGCGCTTGGGGCTGCGCGGTGCGTCGAGTGCCCGGGGTGCGTCCGCCCTCGGCGGGGCGTCAGCGTCGCCGTCCGCGTCAGTCATCGTCCGGGACGACGAGACGGACCTGCCACGTGCCCGGCTCGCGCTCGCCGAACTCGACGACGCCTCCGCTCTGGAGCGCCTCGAGTGCGGCCAGTCGCAGTCCCATCCCGGGACGCCGGCTGCGACCGAGGACGCCGTCATTGGCGACCTCGAGCACGAACGCGTCATCGAGCCGGATCAGGCGCACGCTCACGTGGGTGGGATTGGCATGCTTGTGTGCGTTCCGGATCGCCTCGGCGAGGACGGACTGCGCCAGCGGCTCGAGCGCCGCGGGGACTCGAACCTGGCCGCCGGACTCGAGCGTGACACCGAGATCGGGGTGCATCCGGCCGAGGCGCTCCACCTCGGCCAGGAACGTGGTTCGGGTGGCGCGCGGCGTCCGTCCGAGCGGCCGCTGGATCGCGGTGCGCAGGTCGCCGAGGGCGGCCTGCGTCTCGGCCGCGCAGCGGTGCCGTGCGACCTCGGGTAGGTCGCCTTCGCCGTCGAGCGCCATCGAGACACCGAACAGGCGCTGCATGACTCCCTCGTGGATCTCCCGCGCGAGGTCGATCCGCTGCTCGAGCTGCTGGGACTTCTCCGCCTGGGTGGAGACGATCCGCGCCACCGAGGCGAGCGCCGCCGCCTTGCCGAGCGTCCACAGCAGATAGCGAGCCGCGTCGTCGAGTGGGGGATCGTCGAGCCGGCGGTCGGCGAGGATCACTCCGACGGCTCGCCCGGCGGCCGCCATCGGCGCGCATACGAGCCGAGCCGGCTCTGCGACGATCGCCGCGTACTCCTGCGGGACCTGGCCGGAGACGTCGCCGACGACCTCGATCACCCGGTCCTCGAGCAGCGCCCGCGCCGCGATCGGCGCCGATTCGACGGTCACGTGCGCGCTGGCGAACTGGTCGAGATCGACCCCGTGCGCGCCGGCAGCGCGCACCATCCGCCGCGCGCTGTCGTAGCGGAAGATGAGCGCCCGCCGCATCCCCGCGAGCCGGCAGACCGCCTCGCACAGGCGCCCGTAGAAGGCATCGGGCGTCGAGACCTCCTCGGCTTGGGAGAGCACCTCGACGAACAGCTCGAGCGCGTCGATGTTCGAGGCGGCGCGAGCGTCCGTCGATCCGGAAACGCTCATCGTGACTGGCGCGGCGCTCGGACTCGTGTCGCCGCGGCGCTGACTACGCGGTGCGGGCGGCCATCAGCCCGATCCGCAACGCCTGCTGCGGCGCCAGGTAGACGCGCCAGCGCTCGTTGCAGGGTCGGCACAGACATTGCACCGACGGATCGTAGCCGTCGGCGTCAAGCCGCCACTCGACGTCCTCGCCGCACAGGCAGATCGGGCAGGCAAGCGACGCAGTAACGAGAACATCGGGATCATCGGCGCGGAAGCGTGCTGTATCGGCGCGCGGGAACATCGATCGAGCTTGGTCACGCGACCCGGGCCAAGCAACGATCGCTACGTGCAAACCCCCCGAGTGGGGGGCTCAGCTCACGCGGCGAGAGCTTCGGCGCGTCCGATCGGGCGCTTGCCCCACCGGCTCGCGGTGGCGAAGTCAAGCAAGCGCACCAGGTAATCCCGCAGCGGCGTCACAAGTATTCCCCGGGGGTTCAGGCAGGCTCGTGCACGCGCGTCGTCGAACGTCGTCCCGATCGCGAAGTAGGGGAAGTAGGCCACACTGCCTTCGATCGCCCGCCGCTGGCTCTCCGTGGCGTCGCGGGCGGCGATCGCGAACTCGGCCGGCGTGAGCACCGCGGGAGCCGGCTTACCGAAGTAGCGGCTCGCAAGGTCGGCGATCTCCCCGATCGTGCTCGCGTTCGCCCCGGCGGTCAGGTGGTAGGTCTCGCCGATCCCGCCCGGCATCTCGCACAGCGCGTGGATCGCGTCCGCCACGTAGTCGATCGAGACCACATCGAGGGGTGCGGTGGGCTCGGCGGGAACGGCCGAGTAGAGACCGCGGGCGAACGCGCGCAGCGGCCAGTACATGACGTTGAAGGCGGCGGTCCAGCCACTGTGGCAGTCGCCGACGACGATGCTCGGACGCAGGATCGTCGACGGGACCGAGGTTCGCGCGTGTACGAGCTGCTCGGACTCGAACTTCGACTGCTCGTAGGAGTTGTGGAACTCCTGGCCGACGTCGAGGTCGCTCTCCATGAAGCGCCCGGCGTGCGTGCCCGCGACGTACGCGGTAGACACGTGGGCGTAGCGATCGAGGCCGCCTTGCTCGGAGGCCAGCTCGGCGAAATCGAGCATCCGTCGCGTTCCCTCGAGGTTGATCTCGCGGGCCTCGTCGAGCGGGAGCGTGAACGAAACCGAGGCCGCGGCGTGCACGATCGTGGTGACGCGGCGCGCGAGCTCCTGGCGCCGGAGTGGGCGGAGCCCGAGCGAAGGCTCCGTCAGCTCGGCGGCCACCGCATCGACGCGGCTCGCATAGCGGCGCGCTCGCACAACGCCGAACAGGTTGCGCAAAGTCGCGTCCACGCG
>Ga0302314_10003798_pt1 | contig 27796 bp, 19 predicted proteins | sample III_Palsa_N2_3_FD_200533 | JGI IMG/M metagenome (GOLD analysis project Ga0302314, IMG submission 200533) | Peat permafrost microbial communities from Stordalen Mire near Abisko, Sweden - III_Palsa_N2_3 | ecosystem: Environmental > Terrestrial > Soil > Palsa > Peat permafrost | place: Sweden...
ATGCCCGTGAGGGGCGTAAAACCGCGTTCAGGAGTGAATCCGAATAACAATGGATAAGACCGCGCCCAATAGAATGTCATCCGTCACCGGTTCCCTCATCGCGCTACCGCGCCGTGCGAAACAGCTGATTATGGTGGCCGCGGATTCGACTATGTTGCCGCTGTGCCTGTGGGCGGCGCTGACACTGAAGCTGGACAGGTTGGCGGTCGATATTGAGGCCTCGAGCGCGGTATTCGTGGGTGCGGTCGCCGCCGCCGTCGTCACGTTCTGGATTCTGGGTCTGTATCGTTCGGTGATTCGCTTCATGGGGCCCCAAGCCATGGGGGCGGTGATCATTGGCGTCACGGTATCGGCTGCGTCCGCAGGCCTGACAGCACAGGTCCGGGCTATCCCCGGAATATCGTTTTCGGTGCTCGCAATTTATTGGGTGTGGGCCCTCATGTACGTCGCCGGCAGCCGCTGGGTGGTGCGCTCCACGTTTACACACGTCTTCAAAGGCAGCGCCGCCAAGCGCGTCGTAATCTACGGCGCCGGCGTGGCCGGCGCGAAGCTTTGCTCGGTGCTGCTGGGCGGTCCGGATTTCGTGCCGGTCGCCTTTGTCGACGACAATCTGTCCGTGCGCGGAAGCCGAATCAACGGCATTCGTGTTTACAACTCCGGCGAGCTTCCCGATCTGATCGCTGAGCACGACGTAGAGCGTGTGTTGTTGGCGATGCCATCGATACAGAAGTGGCGTCGGCGAGAGATCCTGACTCGACTGGCGCCGCTGGGCGTTCACATCCAGTCATTGCCCGATCTGTCCGATATCATCGCGGGCCGAGCGCGCATTGACGAAGTCAAAGAAGTGGAGATCGCGGATCTGCTCGGTCGCGACCCCGTGCCACCCCATACCGCGCTTTTCGGCACTTGTATCCGGGGAAAATCGGTCATGGTGACCGGGGCCGGAGGTTCCATCGGCTCTGAACTATGTCGTCAGATTTTAACGCTGGTTCCACGGCGACTGGTGCTGTTCGAGACTTCCGAGTTCGCACTGTACAACATAGAACGCGAGCTGCGCGAAGTGGCGAAGAAGAACGACCTGGCGGTGGAAATCGTGCCGCTGCTCGGCAATGCGCACGATCGGCACCGAGTGCGCGAGGTGCTATCGACCTTTGAAGTGCACACTCTCTATCACGCGGCGGCGTACAAACATGTGCCGATTGTTGAACACAATATAATCGAAGGCATCCATAACAATGTGATCGGCACTTGGTATACCGCGGAAGCAGCGATTGACGCCGCGGTCGATACCTTTGTTTTGGTCTCCACGGACAAAGCCGTAAATCCGACCAACGTCATGGGCGCGACCAAGCGTCTGGCGGAATTGGTACTGCAGGCATTGCAACAGCGTACTAAGGTCACCCGGTTCTGCATGGTTAGATTCGGCAACGTTCTTGCATCATCCGGCTCGGTGGTGCCTCTGTTTCAGGAGCAGATCAGGCAGGGCGGCCCGGTCACCGTGACGCATCCGGATGTCATCCGCTATTTCATGACGATCACGGAGGCCGCACAGCTGGTCATCCAGGCTGGAGCCATGGCGGGCGGAGGCGACGTATTCGTATTGGACATGGGGCAGCCGGTGCGCATCGATGATCTGGCCCGCAGATTGATCGGATTGATGGGCCTGACTGTGCGCGATGCCAGCAATCCGCGCGGTGACATTGAAATCAAGTACACCGGATTGCGTGCGGCTGAGAAACTGTTCGAGGAGCTTCTGATCGGCACCAATGTGACCGGTACCGACCACCCCATGATCATGCGCGCCATGGAACATTCCCTATCCTGGCCGCGCATGCAGCAGGTGTTGGACGAGCTGCTGATGGCGCTGTCAGCATTCGACTGCGACCGAGCGCTGCTGCTGCTGTCCGACGCTGTGGCAGAATATCGCCGCATGCCCGAAATGCGCGATTACGTGTGGGCGCGCAAGGCAGCGTCCGCGAAATCCGACGATCGCAAAGTATCCGATCTCGCTGCCAAGCGCCGAGTGTCGGACTTCGGTCCGCGCTAGGAGGCCTTTGAGGGGCTGCGCCGCCACCACCACGGTCTGCGGCTATACTTGCAGCAATGGCAGGCAGACACGCGGGCAGAATCGTCGCCATCACCGGCGGCGCCAGTGGCATCGGCCAGGCCATCGTGCAGCGCCTGGCGGCCGAAGGCGCGCGGATAGCGATCGCTGATCTGGCCGATGCGGCAGAGACGGTGGAACTGGCGCGCCGGGCGGGCGGTGAGGCCGCCGGCTACCGGATCGACATCGCCGATTGGGAACAAATTCTTTCCTTCGCCTCTCAGGCGCGCTCGCGCTTCGGCGATCCATCGATCGCCATCCACTGCGCTGCACTTCAGTTCATGAGCCCATTCGACGAGCTCAGTTCCGAGCGCTGGCGCAGCAGCTTCGAGGTCAATGTGCTGGGCGGCTTTCATCTGGCAAAGGCGTTTCTGCCGGCCATGAAGGCTGCGCGCTGGGGCCGCATCGTGATGGTGGCCTCTTCCAGCTTCTTCGCCCCGCCCGCGCACATGACGCACTATATTTCGACCAAGGGCGCGTTGCTTGGACTGGTGCGCGGCCTGGCCTCCGAGGTCGGCGAGTTCGGTATCACGGTCAACGCGCTGGCGCCCGGACTCACGCGCACGCTCAAGGCGATCGAGGGAGTTCCGCAGGCACATTTTGATTCCGTGCGCGCCCGTCAAGCCGTCAAACGCAACGGCGAACCCGAGGATCAGGCTGCGGCGATCTCATTCATGGTCTCGGATGATGCCGCCTTCATGAGCGGGCAGACCATGCTGGTGGACGGCGGCGAGGGACACGTCTAGCGCGAGTAATGGCCTATAATTCCCGCCATGACGAATTCATTCAAACTGGCTACTTTTTCGGCGGCAGGCTGCGAGCCCTTCGGTGGAGTCATCGTCGATGAGCGCGCGCTCGCCTTCAACGCCCTGGATCCAGTCCTGCGGCGCGAGCGGCTCGATTTTCATTGCGATGGCAGCACCCTGTCGGTGCTCGACGCCTGGGAGCGTAATTTTCCGATCCTGCAGCGCGTCGCCGAAGCCATGCAACAGGGCGGCGATGCGGCACTGGCCGCTGTCAGCGTGCCGCTCAGCGCGCTCAAGCTGCACGCGCCGGTGCGCTCGCGCAATGTGATCTGCTCCGGCGCCAACTATTTCAAGCACGTGGTCGACATCATCGTCGCGCAGGTGCGGCCCGAGACTGAAGGCATGAGCATGCAGGAGCGGCGCGAATTCGGCATCCGCAAGATGACCGACCGGCGCCTCAACGGCAGTCCGTTTTTTTTCGTCAAGGCGAATTCGACCATGATCGGCCCGTACGATGACGTGAGCCTGCCGCCGGATGTCACGACCATGGATTGGGAACTCGAGCTGGGCGTCGTGATCGGCAAACGCGCGCGTTTCGTCAAGCGTGAACAGGCGCTCGACTATGTAGCTGGCTACATGGTGGTCAACGATCTGACCATTCGCGAGCGCGTGAATCGCAAGGACATGCAGGAGATGGGCATGGACTGGGTCGGCTCCAAGTGCGCGCCGACCGCGCTGCCCACCGGTCCGTACCTGGTGCCGGCCGCGTTCGTTGGCGATCCGCAGGCGCTGCACATATCCCTCAGGCACAACGGCCGTCTGATGCAGGATGAGGGCACGCACGACATGATCTTCGATTGCGCGCGCCTGATCGAGTCGCTGTCGAAATTCATGGCCCTGCTGCCCGGAGATTTGATTTGCACCGGCTCCCCTTCGGGCAATGGCATTCACCATGGCGTGCTGCTCAAGCCCGGGGACGTCGTGGAGGGCACGATCACGGGGCCGCTCGAGGGTCTCGGGACACAGCGCAATACCTGTCATGCCGAAACCTAACCCGCTCAAGGGCTGGCAGCTCGATCGCGCCAGTCTGCGCACTGTCGGCCGCGATCTGCAGCGGCCGGAATGCATTCTCGCGCAGCGCGATGGCACGCTCTGGAGCGCCGATGCGCGCGGCGGCGTCATGCGCATCAATCCCGACGGTTCGCAGCAGTTGATCGCGCAACAGGCCGACACACGCTTCACCGACCAGGGCGGCGGCGCCGAACGCTACATCTTCGAGGGCACACTGCCCAACGGCATCGCCTTTGCCCGCAACGGCGACTTCCTGATCGCCAACTTCGGCACCGACGCGCTCGAGCGCATGAGCCGCAATGGCGACAGCCAGGTGCTCTATACGGCGATCGACGGTCAGCCACTGGGCAAGGTCAATTTCGTGCTGCGCGATTCCAAAAACCGCCTGTGGCTGACGGTCACGACGCGCGCCAAGCCCTGGACGCGTTCAATCAACGAGAAGCTGGCTGACGGCTATGTTGCGCTGATCGACGAGCGCGGCATTCGGATCGCCGCCGACGGCTTCGTCGGTACCAACGAGGCGCGCCTGGATGCAAATGAGGAATGGCTGTATGTGGTCGAGAGCAATGCGCGCCGCATCTCGCGGCTGCGCCTGCACGCGGATGGGCGATTGAGCGATCGCGAGGTCTATGGTCCCGCGCGGCTGCAGGGAATACCAGATGGCTTCGCCTTCGATTCGATCGGCAATCTATGGATGACCTATGTGATCTCGGACAAGATCGCGGCCCTCACGCCCGAGGGCGAGGAACTGATCCTGTTCGACGATGGCGATCCAACCAAGGTGGCCCGATTCGATCGGCATTTTTTTGCCGGCACGGTCACCCCGGAAGTCATGATGGACTGCGGCGGGAGCGTGGCGCCCTGGACAGCGAGCATCACCTTCGGCGGACCGGATTTGCGCACGCTCTATATCGGCAGCCTGCGCGGCACCACCATCCCGTATGTGCGCGCACCTGCCCCGGGGCTGCCGATGGTGCACTGGCACGAGAAATATTGAACTTCACTGCAACCTCAATAGGCGAAACATGATTCTTGAAGCCGCCGTGATCACGATCCAACCGGCGCAGAAGCGCGAGTTTGAAGCGGCCTTCACCGAGGCGCGTGCGCTGATCTCGGCCATGCCGGGATTCATCTCGCACCAATTGCAGCGCGGCATCGAAACCGATGGCCGCTATCTGCTGCTGGTGCAGTGGCAGTCGGTCGAACATCATATGGTTGGATTTCGGCAATCGCCGCAGTTCCTGCGCTGGCGCGCATTGCTCGGACCGTTCTTTGCAGCCGCGCCCGCGGTCGAGCACTACCAACTGGTCAGCACCGGCAGCGCAGCTTGAACCTGCCCGCGCACAGCTCAGCGGCCGCAGCGGCCCCGGTGGCATTGGTCACCGGCGCCACCGGCGGGCTGGGCGAAGCCATTGCGCGCGCACTGGCCGATGCCGGCTTCGTGCTGGCCATCGGCTATCACCGCTCGGCCGAGGCAGCCGAGCGGCTGGTGCGCGCTCTCCCCGGCGACGGCCATTTCGCAGTCGCGGCGCCGGTGACCGATAGCGCGGCGCTGACTGCCATGGCGGCGGCAATCCAGGCGCGCTGCGCACGCTGCGATGTGCTGGTCAATTGCGCTGGCACCACGCGTTTTGTCGCGCACAACGATCTCGATGGCCTGGACGATACGCTGTTCGATGCGATCTTCGCAGTCAATGTGCGCGGCGCGTTTGCAGCCGTGCGTGCGCTCAAGCCGCTGCTCGAGCGCAGTGCGCTGCCCGGCGGCGCGGTGGTGGTCAACATCTCCTCGATCGCCTCACTGATCGCGATGGGCAGCAACGTGGCCTATTGCGCTTCCAAGGCTGCACTCGACAATATGACGCGCTCGCTGGCGCGAGCATTGGCGCCGCGCATCCGCGTGGTCTCGGTCGCGCCCGGACTGGTCGACACGGAATTCGTGAAGTCGCTGGACCAGTCGTGGCGCGATGAGCAGGCGGCGCGCACGCCGCTCAAGCGGTTGACGATGCCGGATGAGGTGGGCAGGGCCGTGGTCGCCGCGATCACTCAGCTGACCTTTACTACCGGCGCCATCATCGCTGTGGACGGCGGTCGACCGCTCAGTTAACCGTAAGGAGATTTCCGGTGAAATTGGCTACCCTCAAAGACGGCACCAAGGACGGCAAGTTGCTGGTGGTTTCCAAGGATCTGTCGCGCGCCGTGATCGCGATTTCGGCGGCGCCGACACTGCAGCAGGCGCTGGAGAGCTGGTCCGGCAGCGAGGCGAAGCTGCAGGGGCTCTATGCCGATCTCAATGCCGGCCACGCCGCTGGTTCGTTCGCGCTCGAGCTCGCGCAGCTGAGCTCGCCGCTGCCTCGTGCCTGGCAATGGCTCGACGCCTCGGCGTTCCATAGCCACGGCGATCTGCTCGAGAAGGTGTTCAAGCTCGAGCCACCGGCCGATAAACGCACCGTGCCGTTGATGTATCAGGGCGCGGCCGATGATTTTCTCGGTCCCGCCGACGACGTGCCGTTGCCCTCCGAACAGGACGGCATGGATTTCGAAGGTGAGCTGGGCATCATCGTCGACCGCGTGCCCATGGGCACGGACGCGGCCCAGGCGGCGGCACATATCAAGCTGCTGGTGCTGGTCAACGACTGGAGCCTGCGGGTGCTCGCGGGCCGCGACGTCAAGACCGGATTCGGCTTTCTGCAATCCAAGCCCTCGACCAGCTTCGGTCCGGTAGCAGTCACGCCCGATGAGCTCGGCGGCGCCTGGAGCGAGGGACGTGTGCAGCTGCCCATCCATGTGTATTGGAACGGCCAGGAGTTCGGGCATCCGCACTGCGGTCAGATGGGCTTCAGTTTCGAGCAGCTGGTGGCGCATGCTGCCCGCACGCGCAACTTGAGCGCGGGCACGGTAATCGGCTCGGGCACGATCTCGAACTCCGAATACCGCACCGTCGGTTCAGCCTGCATCGCCGAGCGCCGCGGCATCGAGTTGTCGGATCTCGGCAAACCGCAGACTGACTACATGAAGTACGGCGACCGTGTGCGCATCGAGGTGCTCGATGCCGAGGGCCAGTCGATCTTTGGTGCCATCGATCAGCGCGTCGTGCCGGCGAAACTGCCATGAGAGTCGTGGTGATCGGTGGTGAGGGCTTCATCGGGCAGGCGCTGGTGTCCCGGCTGCGTCATGGCGGCAGCATCGGCGGCGCGCGGGCCTCGCTGATCACGGTGCTCGATCAGCGCATCGGTGCCCGCGGCGCCGAGTCCGGAATGCGCTACCTCGAGGGTGACATCAGCGATCCGGCGCTGATCGCGCAGAGCATAGAGGGTGGCGTGGACTGCGTGTTTCATCTGGCCAGCGTCCCGGGGGGCGCGGCTGAGCAGAATTTCGAGCTCGGACTGCGCGTAAACCTGCATGCCACGCTCGGACTGCTCGAGGTGCTGCGGCAGTCCCAGAGCAAGCCGATACTGGTGTTCGCCAGCAGCATCGGCATCTATGGCGTGCCCCTGCCCGAGGTCGTCGATGAGGACACCATCCCGTTGCCGACCTTGAGTTATGGCGCGCAGAAGCTCATCGGCGAATACCTGGTCGCAGACTACAGTCGCCGCGGTTTCGTCGACGGCCGATCCGTGCGCATCCCGGGCATCGTCGCAAGGCCGCCATCGGTAGGTCTGCTGTCGTTGTTCCTGAGCGATTTGATCCGCGAGCTCTCGGCCGGACGAAGCTTTGTCTGTCCGGTTGCTCCCGAGGGGATGAGCTGGTTCATGTCGCGACCCTGCATCGTCGACAATCTGCTGCACGCGGCATCGCTCCCGGCCGCGCAGGTTCAACGGCAGCGCACCTGGCTGCTGCCGGTGCAGCACGTCTCGATAGCGAACATCGTCGCCGCCATCGCCCGCGTGCACGGCCAGGAGGTGCTGGGCCGCGTGAGCTATGCGCCCAATGCAGCGCTGCAGGCGCAGTTTGCGAACTATCCGCCGCTGCTGTGCCCGAAGTCCGAGGCCGCAGGTTTCCGGCACGACGGCACGATCGAGAAGCTGATCACTCGCGCTCTGGAACCGCTGTCGTGAGGTCGATCCTGCACCAGTGCAAACAGGCTCCGGAGCAGGTGTCCGGCAGCTCGCGCGGCCGGCCGCGGTCCTTGACGGTGGATCTGCACTGCCATGCGCTGACGCTGGCTGCGGAGCGGTTGGTGGCCGAGCGGCCGCAGAAGCTCGCCGAGCGCGAATTGCAGCCGCGCATGATGGGACGCGAGAGTTTTGACTATACGGTCAACGTCATGCTCAAGGCGGCGTTCCCGAAGCTCACCGACCTGGCGCTGCGCCTGCAGGACATGGATGCCATGGGCGTGGACATGCAGGTGTTGAGTCCGGCGCCGAACCAATATTACTACTGGGCCGATCCGGATCTGGCGCGTGAGCTATGCCGTGCCATCAACGAACACATCGCCTCCCTGGTGGCCCAGCACCCAGACCGTTTGCTGGGTCTGGGCAGCGTGGCGCTGCAACACCCGGATCTATGCATCGAGCAGCTCGACTACGCGATGCACAGCCTGGGCCTGCGCGGCATCGAGGTGTCGTCCCAAGTCAACGGGCTGGAGCTGGCCGACCCGAAGTTCGAGCGCTTCTGGGCCAGGGCCGAGCAGCTCGGTTGCATCGTGTTCCTGCATCCGCTCGGCAGCAGCCTGGGCGAGCGGCTGAATCAGCACTACCTGTCGAACACGATTGGCCAGCCGCTGGAGACCGCGGTAGCCCTGTCGTACCTGATCTTTGGCGGCACGCTCGATCGCTATCCCGGGCTCAAGGTGGTGGCGGCGCACGGCGGCGGCTATCTGGCCTCGTACATCGGCCGCTCGGATCACGCATGGCTTGCCCGACCCGATGCCCGCGGCTGCCATCGACCGCCGAGCGACTACCTCAAGCAGATCCTGTTCGACACCATCGTCTATCGTCCGGAACAGCTTCGGCATCTGATCGCTGAAGTCGGAGCCAGCCAGGTGGTGGTCGGCACCGACTATCCCTACGACATGGCGCATTACGACATACACGCGCTGCTCGATGCCGTACCGGGGCTCAGCGATGCCGATCGGACGGCGGTCCTGGGCGGAAATGCGGCGCGAATTCTCGGACTGACGCTGCCCCGGAGCTCTAATTCTGGATCATGAACTCGATGGTCCCGTCCACGGCGCGCGTGCCGAAGCGCAGCATGTCCATTTTGGTCGGAGAGACGATGTACAGCGCCGCCGAAGTGGTGCCCACGCCGCTCTCAGTTATGGTGCCCAGGCCGCGTCCGCTGCTCGGCTCGATGGAGAACGATCCATTCAGGAAGCTGCTCGAAAGCGCATCGAAGTTCAGGTAAATCAGCGGTGCAAGGGTGATCGGCCCCGATGACTGCGGGTAGGCCGTGCCGCTGACGAAGGCATTGGGCAAGGTCGGCGGAAACACGCCCCCGGGCGGCGGCGACGCGTACGGTCCCTGAAACTGAGCCTCGAGCAGGCCGGCGCTGCCGGCCGGGTTGTCTTGCTGCACCACATAACCGTTGGCCGTGCCGTCCAGGTACAGCACCAACGAACGCAGTCCGCTGGTATCGGCCAGATTCAGTTCGCCACGCCCGTTGGCCGCAATCGCGTAGCTTTGGCCGGTAAAGGGCTCGGCGCCGACATCGAGGTCCTGGTCGGAGGTGTCGAGCGAGACATCCACGGTGCCGGCTGTGGCATCGGCGTTGGACAGCCGGCCCATCGACATGACGGTAATCGGTTCGGCCGTTTGCACGGCCCCAAATAGACTCATGATCGAAGGCGATGCCAGGGCCGCGTTGTCAAAGACCGTGGCGCCCACATTGCCCACCTGTGCCGTCATCTGACCGGCCATGCGCGTGGTGGCGACGCTGGCACTGGTGGTTGGATCGATGTCGATCAGCACCATCTTGCCGTCATCGACCAGGTAGTAGGCGAGCGTGAAAGTCTGCGTACCGGACAGCAGCGTCAAGGTACCTCGGCCATTGGCGTCGGGAGCCGTGAGGGTGCCGGACAGCGCCGCGCCGTTCAGGGCCGTGGTCCCGTTGGAATCGACCACACCGGCGCTGAGCGCCCCTGCAGTGCTGCTGGTGAAGCGTCCGGCAGTGCCGAAGTGCGCCCCGCTGCCTTCCACACCGATCAGCCCGAAGGCGAAGTTGCCGCTGGGCGGCACGGCGGTGATGGTGGCGTCCTGCAGCGCCAGATGCCCGGAGCCCGAGTCGGCGCCGGAGCTGATCAGCTGCAGCTGCGCGGAATGGATGACTCCGGTGCTGTCCGGGGGCGTGGCGGCGAAGTTGTAGACCAGCTGACCGCTGGGCGCATTGAGCGTCAGCACGCCGGTATTGGTCTCACGATTGACGCAGGTACCGGAGGTCAGGATCTCGGCCGGGGTCGTGCGGTGAGGATCCTTGTAATCCTGCTCACCGGTAATGACACCGGTGCTGCTGATCTGGATGGCGGCAGCGTGGGTCGCGGCCGCACCGCCGCGAAAACCCGTAAATACCAGCGTAAAGCGGCCGGCGATAACGCAAGCGGTCTGGGGATGCACGACCAGCGTCAGTGCTACGGTGGCGCTTCGGCTCAGTGAGTCGACCGCTGTCAGGCTGAAGTTATAGTCGCCTACCGCCGTGGGTGTGCCCTGAATGGACGTGGCCCCGGAAGTGCTGCCGTTCAGGGCCAGGCCGGGTGGCAGGGCGCCGGACGCGACGGTCCAGGTAAACGGTGCATCGCCGCCCGCGGCCGAGACTGCGGCCGCGTAGGCGACGTCGACGTTGGCAGGGAACAGGGTCTGCGCGTCGATCTGCGGTGTGCCGAGCACGATCAAAGCCACTGAGGCGAGCTGGGTCGGGTTCGCCACCGAGGTGGCTGTGATCAGAGCCGTAGCGGCGCCCGTTACGGTGGTCGGCGACGTATAGGTGGCGGTGGTCGTGGTGATGTCGGTCAGTGAACCCACGCCTATCAGGCTCCAGGTCACGCCAGCGCTGTTGCTGGCATTTTCGACTGTGGCACCGAGGCCCAGGGTCTGGGTTTCCAGCAGCGAGGTGACGCTGCCAGCGGTGGTCAGCGCGACGCCCGTGTCGACACCGACCGTCGAGGTAACACCGCGATTGCTGTTATTGCTGCACGCTCCCAGGGCAAACGCGGCACTCAGACACAACAGGACTCGGGCAGATCGAATGACGGTCAACGGCTTCTCCAATCTCAAGTAGGGTGTCAGGCGGACAGGGCGTAACGCCGGCGGCCCAGCGCCACACCGGTCAGTGCCGCCAGGACCAGCAACTCGGGCCCAAAGGATCCGGTGCCGATGCCGGCACTGGCGGCCAAGGCCGATTGAATCAGGGCGGTTCCGGTGGCGGTATGCCCGCCGCTGTCAGTGATGGTCAGCTGCACGGTAATCGAACGGAACGAGGGCACCACCAGCGTGGCGACCGCCTGATTGGCGTTGATCAGCTGATCACTGGTGGAGGGAATGGTAGTCCATTGATACGAGACGATGGTATCGCCCGTGGCCGGCGTGCTGCTGCTGCCGGTGAGGGTGATGTGTTGTCCGGGTGTGCCGGTGCTGCTGGAGGTGGTGATCTGCACGAAGATCCCCGAGGCGGCCGTCACCGCGCTGGCAGCATTGAGCATGCCCGAGCCGCAGGTTGCATTGGAGCACACACATTCCACCGCCTGGCTGGTATCGGTGTAGTTGCCGTTCGCATCCACGGTGGTCGCGGCCAACTGGCAGGCCGTGGACGTGGTCGACGAGGAACTCGGGAAGGGCAGTACGCTCGATTGCATGCGGCTGATCAGTTCCGAAGGCGTCAGCGTCGGCGCGCTGGCCAGCATGAGCGCTGCCACGCCCGAGGCCATCGGCGCTGCGAAGCTGGTGCCGACGTTGCCGGCGTTGTCCGGATTGCCGCCGCTATTCAAGTAGCTTTGGTTCAACAGCGCGTAGGTGTAGAAGCCCGGCGTGGGCGAGGGCGTGGTGCTGCCGGCATCGCTGGTGGTCTCGATCGAAAACTCGCACGGCTCGGTGCTGACAGTGTTGACGCAGTTGCCGGCCGGAGCCGCGATGCTGACCGCGGCATCGGCGCTGCTGAGGCTGCTGTAGCCCACCTTGGTGCCGGCTTCCCGCAGGCCCGCCACCGACAGTACACCGGTGCAATTGGCCGGAGCGTTGACCGGTCCGCCGGCGTTGCCGGCGGCGGCTACCACCAGCACGTTGGCCGCGATCGCAGCCGAGATCGCATCCTGCTCGGTGCTGCTGCACGCCATGGGAGCGCCGAGGCTCAAATTGATGATGCTGACCGGGTTCGGATTGGCCGGCACGCCGGTGACGGTGCCGTTGTAGGCCCAGGTGATGGCCGCGGCGATGTCCGAAACGCGCCCGGTGCACGAGCCGATCACACGAATCGGCTCCAGCATGGTGTCGGGCGCAATACCGGCAATACCGATGCCATTATTGGTGACCGCACCGATGATGCCGGCGACCTTGGTGCCATGCCACGAGCTGGTTGCGACCGTAGTGCAGCCGGCGCTTTGGTATACCGGCAGGGCGAGGTCGGCGGTGCTGATCCAGTCGCCAGGGTCCGACGCATCGGCGGCCCAGCCATGGCCGTCGTTGGCAAAATAATAGGTGGCCGCAGTGCCGGTAGCGCTGCAGACCGAAGGGTCGGTGGTGCTGTTGCCCTGATCGCAACTCACGAAGTCATAGCCGGGCAGCAGCTTGCTCTCCAGATCCGGATGCGCCGTGATGATGCCGGTATCGATGACTGCGACCACGACAGTCGCCGAGCCCGTGGTGGTCTGCCACGCGGTGGTCGCCGATATGGCCGACGGCGTGGTCGAGGAACTCGGCAGCAGGTACCACTGACCTAGCCATGAGCCGTTGGCGTCCGAGCCGGCGATGAAATGTGGATCGTTGGGCGAGCCGTCCGGATAGGCCTGCTCGATAAAGCGCCAGGCATCGGGCTCGGCGTATTCCACACCAGGGTCGGCTTTGATCTGCGCCAGCAGCGGACCCATCGCGAACGGGGTCAGGGCGTGATCGATCCGCAGCACATCGACGTGGCCATAGAGATTGTGCACCGGTTGGACTTCGGCCCCCGTGGTCGAGCGTAGCCGCTCGGTGCGCTGCTCGATCGTGGCCAACTGCACCGCGGCCACACCGCTATCGCGCCACTTGACGATGACCTGGTCGGTGGCCGTAGGATCCGTGTGACGGCGGAATAGCACGCTGTCGGCGGCCAGCGACAGCCCTGGCGCGGCAGCACCCAGAACCCAACACCCCACGGCCAGCACGGCGGCTGCAAATCGTTGCCTTGGCATCGCCTCATTAGACCACAGAGTCCGCAGGAGTTCGCTCGGCCCCCTTGAGGGCCGATCAGCGCATGGCGCGATGCGCGCGATGGCCGCTGACCTCGGTGCCGGCATTGGCGTTGAGGCGCCGAAACGACATGGCCGCTGCCAGACCCAACATGCCCGCGGCCAGGAAGGCAACTTGGAAATCCCTGAGCGATACGACATTCTCCCCGCCCAGCATTTGCCCGAGGTTCAGCATGATCGCGGCGAAGGCGACACCGAGCACCGCCGCGACCTGTTCGATCACACTGGAGAGGGTCGCGGCAGAGCTGCGCTGCTCGGCGCTGATGTCGGCAAAGGACAGCGAATTCAGGCCGGTGAATTGCATCGATCGGGTCATCCCGGCCACCAGCAGCACCGCCATCATTAGCACGTGCGGCGTCGCGGCCGTGAAGGTAGCGCAGGCTGCGATGGCCAGTCCGGCGAGCGCGCCATTGCCCACCAGCACGCTGCGAAATCCCAGGCGTCGCAGAATCGGTGTGGTGAAGGGCTTGATGCCCATATTGCCGACGAAGTAGACCAGCAGCAGCGCTCCGGAGGCCAGGGCACTGAGGCCGAAGATCAGTTGGAACAGCAATGGCAGCAGGAACGGCGTGGCCGTGATCGCAATGCGAAACGCGGTGCCGGACGTGAGGCTGCTGGCGGCATAGGTGTGCACCCGCGCCGATGACAGTTGCAGCAGCGGGTGAGGCGTGTGCGCAAAGTGCCGAACCGCCAGGGCGCCGAGTGCCGCACCGATCAGGATCAGTGCGCCCGAAAGCAGTGCATCGACGCGCGCCTGCGACAGCGATTGCAATCCATAGAGCAGCGCGGTCAGCGCGAGCGCGGCCAGTGCGAAGCCGCGCCAGTCCAGATCCGCCTGGGCCGCGGCCGTGGCGTTGGGCACGAAGCGCGCAGCGAGCGCCGCCCCCGCAATACCCAGCGGCACGTTCAGCAGGAAGTTCCAGCGCCATGAGATGTAGGTGGTGATAAATCCGCCGAGCGCCGGCGCCACGATCGGCGCGGCCAGCGCCGGCCATGTGATCAGAGCGATCGCCTGCAGCAGCTCGGATTTCTGCGTGCTGCGCAGAACCACCATGCGTCCCACAGGCGTCATGAGCGCGCCGCCGACACCCTGGAGCGCGCGCGCCAGCCCGAATTGCGGCAGATTGCCGGCGAGACCGCAGCACAGCGAGGCCAGTGTGAACAGCACGATGGCGCCGGTGAAAACGTTGCGCGCACCGAACCGGTCGGCCAGCCAGCCGCTCAGAGGCATGAACGCCGCGGCCGACATCAGATAGATTGTGATGCCGATGCTGACGCCCAGCGGCGTCACGCCGAAGGTCGCGGCCATCTGCGGCAACGAGGTGTTTATGATGGTGCTGTCGAGCAGCTGCATGAAGAACGCGCCGGCGACGATGCCGGCGATCAGTCGGGTGTCCGCGCGCATGTCCGCAGTGTAGGCTAGCCTCATGGACTCAGTAGCGCCGAGTTTGCCGCCAACAGCGCTGGCGCTTGAAGACGATCGCATCGCGATGACCAAGGACGCGCTCAAGCGCGCGTTTCTGGACAACCTGTACTACATGCAGGGCAAGTTTCGGGCGCTGGCCACCGGCACCGATTACTACATGGCGCTCGCCTACGCGGTGCGAGATCGCCTGCTGCAGCGCTGGATCAGCACCGCCTCCACCTACACCGACGAGGGTTCACGCACCGTGGCCTACATGTCGGCCGAATTTCTGATGGGGCCGCATCTGGCCAACAACCTGATCAACCTGGACATCTACGATACCGCCCGCCAGGCGGTCGGCGAGCTCGGTCTGGATCTGGATGATCTGCTGCGTCAGGAGGATGAGCCCGGACTGGGCAACGGCGGTCTCGGCCGGCTCGCCGCTTGCTTCATCGATTCGCTCGCGACCCTGCAGGTGCCGTGCGTGGGTTATGGCATCCGCTACGAGTACGGTATTTTTCAACAGGAGATTGTCGACGGCTGGCAGGTTGAGAAGACCGACAAGTGGCTGCGCCGAGGCAATCCCTGGGAACTGGTGCGGCCGGAATGGGCGGTAGATGTCAAGTTCGGCGGCCGTACCGAACGCTATACCGATGAGCAGGGCCGGCACCGCGTGCGCTGGGTGCCGGAGCGGGTCGTGGTCGGCGTGCCCTACGATACCCCGATCCTGGGTTATCACGTGAACACGGCCAATACGCTGCGGCTATGGCGCGCCGAGGCGCCCGAATCATTCGATTTTTCAATCTTCAATCGCGGCGATTATTGGGGCGCGGTCAATCAGAAGGTGATCTCGGAAAATATCACCAAGGTGCTGTACCCGAACGACGATCAGGTCCGCGGCAAGGAGCTGCGGCTGGAGCAGCAGGTCTTCTTCGTGTGCGCGTCGCTGCAGGACATGCTGCGAATCATCCGCGTACAGAGGATTCCGCCCGAGCGCTTTCACGAGAAATTTGCGATCCAGCTCAACGATACCCATCCCTCGATCGCGGTCGCCGAGCTCATGCGCCTGCTGGTGGATGAGCTGGCGATGGACTGGGACCGCGCCTGGGCCATCACCCGCCGCACCTTTGCCTACACCAATCACACCTTGCTGCCCGAGGCGCTGGAGCGCTGGCCGATCGCGCTGTTCGGTCGTCTGTTGCCGCGGCATCTGGAGATCATCTACGAGATCAATGCCCGCTTTCTCGACGAGGTGCGCATCGCCTTCTTCGGCGATGAGCAGCGGCTGGAGCGCATGTCACTGATCGATGAGAGCGGCGAGCGCTACGTGCGCATGGCGCACCTGGCCAGCGTCGGCAGCCATGCCATCAATGGCGTCTCCAGTCTGCACTCTGACCTGCTCAAGAGCGATGTGCTGCGCGATTTCTACCAGTTGTGGCCCGAGAAATTCAGCAATAAGACCAATGGCGTGACGCCGCGGCGCTGGATGGTGCTGGCCAACCCGCGGCTGGCGCAGTTCATCACGCGTGCCATCGGCACCGATTGGGTGCGCAATCTCTACGAGCTGCGCCGCCTGGAGCCGCTGATCGAGGATGCCGGCTTTCGCGCCGAATGGCACGACATCAAACGCTCAAACAAGACCGCGCTGGCGGCCATCATCCGCGAGCGCACCGGCGTGCTGGTCAATCCCGATGCCATCTTCGACATTCAGGTCAAGCGCATTCACGAGTACAAACGCCAGCATCTGAGCATCCTGCACGTGATTGGACTGTACCGCCGGCTCAAGACCGATCCGACTCTGGAGATACAGCCGCGAGTGTTCATCTTCGGCGGTAAGGCCGCTCCGGGCTATCACCTGGCGAAATTGATGATCCGCCTGATCACGGCCGTGGGCGAGATCATCAATCGCGACCCGGGTATTCGCGATCTGATCAAAGTCGTGTTCCTGCCGAATTTCAATGTCACCAACGGCCAGCGCATCTATCCGGCCGCCGATCTGTCGGAGCAGATCTCGACCGCAGGCAAGGAGGCCTCGGGCACCGGCAACATGAAATTCCAGATGAATGGGGCCCTGACCATCGGCACCATGGATGGCGCCAACATCGAGATTCGCGAAGAGGTCGGCGCCGAGAATTTTTTCCTGTTCGGCATGAACGCGGAGCAGGTGCAATGGCTGCGCACCAGCGGTTACCGCCCCATGGATCTGTACCAGGGCCAGCCCGAGCTGCGCGAGGTGATCGATCTGATCAAGGACGGTTTCTTCTCGCGCGGCAACAGCGAGCAGTTCGGCGATCTGATCGGCAATCTGCTGCAGCACGACCCCTACATGGTGCTGGCCGATTACAAAGCCTACGGCGATTGCCAGCAGCAGGTGGATGCCGCCTTTCGCGACCGCGAACGTTGGACGCGCATGTCGATTCTGAACACGGCGCGCTCGGGCAAATTCTCCTCCGACCGGACTATTCGCGAATATTGCGCCGACATCTGGCAGGCGCGCGCGGTGACGGCGCCGTTGATCACGCAGGACGAGGTGCAAGCCGGTCTGTCGCTGTGAACCGCGGCGTGCACGCGCGATGCCCATGGCGCAGCACGCTGCTGGCACTGTCGTGCGTCGCGCTGCCATGGTTTGCGCTCGGCGCCGCAGCGCCCGGACAGGCGCAGCCGCAGCTGTGGCCGCAAGTACACAGCGTCGGCCTCATCGATGCGCCGACCGAAGCCTTTATCAGCGATCTGCTTGCCCGCATGAGCCTGCCGGAGAAGGTCGGGCAAGTCATTCAGGCCGACATCGCCAGCATTACACCCGAGGATCTGCGCCGTTATCCGTTGGGTGCGATCCTGGCCGGCGGCAATTCCGCGCCGCTGGGCGGCGACGTGCGCTCGCCGGCGCGAGCCTGGTTGCAGACTGCAAGAGCGTTTCGCGCGGTCGCACTGGAACCGCGGCCCGGGCATGTCGCCATACCGCTGCTGTTCGGTATCGACGCCGTGCACGGCAACAGTCACGTGAGCGGTGCGACCGTATTTCCGCACAACATCGCTCTTGGCGCGACCCATGATCCGGAGCTCGTCGGCAGAATCGCTGCCGCCACGGCGCAGGAGACGGTCGCGGTGGGCATCGACTGGGCCTTCGCTCCAACCCTGGCGGTACCGCAGGATCTGCGCTGGGGCCGCAGCTATGAAGGCTATTCGCAGGACCCGGCACTGGTGCGTCGTTACGCCGGCGAAGTGGTGCGCGGACTGCAGGGGCAGCCGCTGGGCGCGCAGGGTGTCATGAACGGCCACGTGGCCGCCACTGCCAAGCATTTCCTGGGCGACGGCGGTACCACCGGCGGCGTCGATCAAGGCGATACGCAAATCAGCGAGCAGCAGCTCATCGACACGCATGCGCAGGGCTATCTGTCGGCAATCGAGGCCGGTGTCATGAGCGTCATGGTCTCGTACTCGAGCTGGCAGGGACAGAAGATGCATGGCAATCAGAGTCTGCTGACCGGCGTGCTCAAGGGCCGCCTGGGCTTCGATGGCTTGGTAGTCGGCGATTGGAATGGCCACGGGCAGCTTCAAGGCTGCAGTGGCCAGAGCTGCCCGGCGGCTTTCAATGCCGGCATCGACATGTTCATGGCGCCCGATACCTGGCGTGAGTTGTTCGACCACACCCTGGCGCAGGTGCGCTCCGGCGTGATTGCGAGCGCGCGGCTGGATGATGCCGTGCGCCGAATTCTGCGCATCAAGGTCAAGCTCGGTCTGTTTCAACCGCAGCGTCCGTGGGAGGGGCGTTTCGAACTGCTCGGCTCGAGCGAGCACCGCGCGATTGCGCGCGAAGCGGTGCGCAAATCGCTGGTGCTGCTCAAGAACAACGGCCATGTGCTGCCCATCCGCGCTGCCGCGCACGTGCTGATCGCCGGCAGCGGCGCCGATGACATCGGCCGTCAATGCGGCGGCTGGACGCTCTCGTGGCAGGGGACCGGCAACCGCAACAGCGATTTTCCACACGCCCAGTCGATCTACGCCGGCCTGGCCGAGGCCATGCAGGCCGGCGGCGGCAGCGTCGAGTTGCAGGCCGATGGTCAATTCACGCGAGTACCGGACGTAGCGGTAGTCGTCTACGGCGAGCGGCCCTACGCGGAGATCGGCGGCGACCGGCGCACGCTGGTTTATGAGGCCGACGGATCGCACGATCTGGATTTGCTGCGGCGCCTCAGGGCAGCGCACGTGCCGGTGGTCTCCGTGTTCCTGAGCGGACGCCCGCTCTGGGTCAATCCCGAGATCAACGCTTCCGACGCCTTTGTCGCCGCCTGGCTTCCGGGATCCGAAGGTGCCGGGATAGCCGACGTGTTGGTCGGCGACGCCGGCGGCTCGCCGCGCTATGACTTCAGCGGCACACTGTCCTTCTCCTGGCCGGCCAATGCTGTGGGCGCCGCCACGGCGCTGTTCCCGCTCGGCTATGGTCTGCGAGATGCCGATCGTGGCGCGGTCGGGCAATTGCCGGAACAGCTTGCGGCGGCTGCGGCCTCCCTGAGCAGCGACGACTTCCTGCTCGCCGCCCGAACCAGCGGCCCATGGAGTTTTGTGTTGGGCGGCGGCGTGCGCATGCAAGCCGTGGACGCCGGCGCAGTACAGGAGGGCGGACGGAAGTTTCTTTGGAGCGGCGCGCCGACGGGCCGCGTTGCCATCGCCGGACCCAGCCTTGACCTGCGCTCTGCCGCCGAGCAAGGCGGCTCGCTGTTGATCGAATATCGCCTGGATGCACGGCCGAGCGCGCCGGTGGTATTGACCATGGGCTGCCCGCAGCGCTGCGAGCGGGCGGCGGGCCTGGATATCACCGGGCTGTTGCAGGCGGCCCCGATCGGCAGCTGGCAGAGTCTCAAAATCCTTCTGACGAGCTTTGCCGCGGCCGGTATCGACCTGTCGGCGGTGCACGAGCCGCTGGCGTTGTATACCGCAGGCGCTTTGGGCGTGACACTCAAGAGCGTGCGCCTGTCCGACGACGAGCGCGGCGCACTGACATTGCCGCCGGCCCTTCACAGTCCTTAACGCAAAAAGCAATGTGCTCTATCCGGTCACTATGCCCGGCGCCGCGCTGATCAGGGGATATAGTACAGATCGATGGATTTGCCGACGCGCTGCACGGGCTGGTATTGCCGTAGCCAGCCGTAGCCGGCCTGATTCTCCTGCAGCGTCAGCATCGTGATCGCGACCCAGCCGCGCACGGGCTGATTGGGCTTGAGCAAGCTGTAGGGCGGTAGCGCCTCGAGCGACAGATCGGCCGTGCCCTTATAGCCGATCGACAACTGCGGCACATGACGCGCGGCCAGTACCTGCTCCAGACGCCGCAGATCCTGACCGCCCCAGTCGAGGTCCGAATCCACCAATATGCGCTCGGGATGCTGGCCGGCGAGGAAGTTGAAATAGGCCAGGTAATCCGGATAGGCGTACAGCAAGGTCGCGACCTGCCAGAGCGTCAGTGCAACCAGAGCGGCACGCGCAACATTTCCCGGCCAACGATTCCACGTTGCGATCGCGGCGTAGGCGGCGCCCATGGCCAACAGCGGATACGCAATCAGCACATGGCGTACGCCAATGTTGATATGGCTGTAGAGGCAGCAGAACACCAGGATCGAAACGAAACAGGCGCTCGGCGCCAGCAGATACAGGTTGGCTGCGCGCAGGCCGCGAAGCGCGAGCAGCGTCAAGCCCGAAAGTCCGAGCAGCAGCAGCGGCAGCGTGGTCTTGAAGGTAAGGGCGACCAGATAGAAGTACCACCAGCCCCGCTTGGCGGTCTGCCCGAGCAGGAACGACAGGTGACCGTTGTCGTTGTGCCATTCGACGCCCAGAAAATTCAGCGGCACCATCTCGATACCCAGCGGCACCGGCACGCGGGCGGCAAAACGGTAGGCGAGGTCGTGAATCACACCATGGCTGCCGGCAATGAAGTTCAGCGCCTTGCTGGGCGCCAGATCCGGCGTGGTCAGGTACACCAGCTTCGGCCCGTAGATACCAATGACGATCGTCACCATCAGCGCCAAGGCCAGCGCGCCGCTGGCGGCTCGCGGCAGCCATTGCGATCGCATGGGCGTGCGCAGCGGTGCGGCGCGCAGCATGGCGAGCCGCAGCACTATCAACGCAGCCGCAGCGACGGCGATGAACGGCACTGCCGACAATTTGGTGGCCACGGCCAGGCCCACACTTGCCCCCAGCGCCAGCCCCCGTCGCAGGCTCGGCGTTTCGAACCAGCGCAGCAGCAGATACAGGCTCGCCATGGTCAGCGCCGTAACCGGCACATCGACCGCGACCACGGCGGCGTGGCCCAGAATCACGGGAGTGCTGATCAGAAACAAGACCGCAAGCACTGCGGCGGCCTCGCCGTGCCAGCGCCGCATCCAGCTCCAGGTCGCGACCACCAGCAGCAGCAGAAATGGGATCATCCCGAGTCGTGCGAGCGTCAGCAGCTGCTCATAGCTGGCGCTGGAGTGGTAGAGCAGCTGCTGGCCTTGGGCGTCGCCGTTGGGCAGCGGGTCGCCGTGGAAACGCGCGCCAGCGAGGTAGGGGCCAATGGCCGCGGCCAGCCGCGCAAACGGCGGATGCTGATTGTCGTACAGGTACTCGCCCCGATCGATCAGCACCAGGCCGGCGGCGATGTGCTCGGGCTCGTCCCAGAAGTTGCCGAATACGCGGTAGGTCGAGATGCACAGCGCGCAGGCGAGCAGCGCCAACAGCGTCATGACAGTCGCAGACCGGCGTGTTGTCCAGCGTATCTGCAAATCTGCCTCGGATGCGCGAGAGCGGCATTGTACGGGGCGCGAGCGCCGCTCGGCCAGCGCGCCGGGCGCTGGCTTGCGAGAAGCCGGAGCGATGAGTAGAGTGCAAAAGTTTTTTTGTCGCGAAATCAAGCAGGCGCGCGTGTCCGCACAAGTCCCGATGAGCGCTATCGATCCCAGGGCCTGGGTAGTGCATAAGTTTGGCGGCTCCAGTGTGGCCGATGCGGCCTGCTTTGAGCGCGTCGCAGCCATCGTCGAGTCACCCTCGCTGGTCTCGGCCAGCCGATCGCAGCACGTACGTGCGCGTGTGGCGGTGGTGTTGTCCGCCTGCAAAGGCGTGACCGATGAGCTGCTGGAACTGGTAGCGCTGGCCGAGCGGCAGGACCCGATCTGGCGAGCCAGGCTGGCCGGACTGCGCCAGCGGCACGCCGGCATTGCCGCCGCGCTGCTCGAGGCGCGCGCCGCGCAGCAGTATCTGGTCGATTTCGATCGCGACAGTTCGGACCTGGCGGGGGTTCTGCAGACCACCAGCGTCATGCGCTCGGCGGCCCAGAGCGTATGCGACCTGGCCGCAGGTTTTGGCGAGATCTGGTCCACGCGCCTGTTCTATCGCTATCTGGAACAGCGCGGCGTGCGCGGAGGCCTGCAGTGGATCGATGCGCGCCGTTGCGTCACGGTCGAATGGGGACCACTCGGTCCGGCGGTGCAATGGCAAAGATCCCAGGGGCAGCTCGCCGATCTGTTGGGCGCGACCACGCTGGTCGCCACCGCGCCGGGCGCTACAGCCGGGCCGCAATCACCCGCGACGCTGGTGATCACCGGTTTCATCGCCACCGATCCGCGCGGCGTGCAGACCACGCTGGGTCGCAACGGCAGTGACTTCTCTGCCTCGATCTTCGGCGCGCTGCTGGATGCCGCCGAGATACATATCTGGACCGATGTCGATGGCGTGCTGTCCGCCGATCCGCGTCGTGTGCCCGACGCCCAGGTGATCGATTCGCTGTCGTATAACGAGGCCATGGAACTGGCCTATTTCGGCGCCAAGGTGATTCACCCTCAGACCATGGCGCCGGCTGTCGGCCGCGACATTCCGATCTGGATCCGCAACACCTTCGCGCCGCACAAGAATGGCACCTTGATCTGTGCCGCGCCGCGTTCAAGTCTGCCGGTCAAGGGCATCACCAGCATAGAGAACGTGGCACTGGTGAATCTGGAGGGCGCCGGCATGATCGGCGTGCCCGGCACGGCACACCGGCTGTTCGGCGCGCTGCGAGAGGAAGGTATTTCGGTAATCCTGATTTCCCAGGGCAGTTCCGAGCACTCGATCTGCTGCGCGATTCCGCAGACCCAGGCGGTGCGCGCCAAGAATGTGCTCGATGCCGCTTTTGCGCGTGAGCTCTCTGAAGGACAGATCCAGAATGTCGACGTGACGCCGGACCTGGCCATTCTGGCGGTGGTCGGCGACGGCATGGCCGGCATGCCGGGGGTCTCGGGCAAGGTGTTCAGCGCGCTGGGCAATGCCCAGATCAATGTGCGTGCCATCGCGCAGGGTGCCTCCGAGCGCAATATCTCGGTGGTGGTCGACGGCAAGCACGCAACCCGCGCGCTGCGCGCCGCGCACGCCAGCTTCTATCTGTCGCCGCACACCCTATCGATCGGCGTCATCGGTCCAGGCACCGTCGGCAGCGTGCTGCTCGATCAGCTCGGCGGCCAGCGCGAACGGCTGGCGCGCGAATTCAAGATCGATCTGCGCGTGCGCGGCATCCTGCGCTCGCAGCACATGTGCCTGTCCGACCAGGGCATCGTGCTCGAGGGCTGGCGGGCGCAGCTTGCGGCACACTCGCAACCGATCGATCTGGCACGCTTCACCGAGCACGTGCACGTCGATTATCTGCCGCACACCGTGTTGATCGATTGCAGCGCCGACGCCGACATCGCCCGCCATTATCGCGACTGGCTCGCCGCGGGCATTCACATCGTGACGCCCAACAAGAAGGCCAACAGCAGCGATCTGTCCTACTACGAAAGTCTCAAGGCCGCCCGTCGCGAGAGTGGCGCGCACTATCTGTACGAGACCACGGTCGGCGCCGGGCTGCCGGTCATCCAGACGCTGCGCGATCTGCGCGAGACCGGCGATGAGATCACGCGCATCGAGGGAATCTTTTCCGGCACGCTGGCGTATCTTTTCAATGTGTACGATGGCAGCACACCGTTCTCGGCCATCGTGCGCGAGGCCAAGCAGCGCGGCTATACCGAACCGGATCCGCGCGATGATCTGTCCGGCACCGATGTGGCGCGCAAACTGATCATTTTGGGCCGCGAAATGGGACTGAAGCTTGAGATGAGCGATGTCGAGGTCGCAAGTCTGGTGCCCTCGGACCTGGCCACCGGCAGCAGTGAAGAGTTCCTGGCCGGTCTGTCGCGCCACGATCAGCCGATGAAGCAGCGCTACCTGGAGGCGCGCGCACGCGGCCGCGTGCTGCGCTATGTCGGCGCCGTCTCGGCCGACGGACGCGCGACCGTGGGTCTGACCGAACTCGATGCGCGCCACGCCTTTGCCAACATTGCGCTGACCGATAACGTGGTACGTTTTGCGACCGCACGCTATTGCGACAATCCGCTGATCGTGCAAGGGCCCGGGGCCGGACCTGCAGTCACGGCCGGGGGCGTGTTCGCCGACCTGCTGCGCCTGGCGACCTATCTGGGGGCGCGGCTGTGACGCACGGCGCCAGTACCCCCGCGCGCGAGTCGGCATGCGCATTCGCGCCCGCCTCGGTGGGCAACGTGGCGATCGGTTTTGACATCCTGGGTTTCTCGGTCGATGCGATCGGCGACCGCGCCACGGTCAGGCGCGTGCCGAGCTCTGGGGTCAGGATCGCGGCCATCCATGGCATCGTGCCGGACCTGCCGCGCGAGGCCGCCCACAATACCGCCGGCCGGGCCCTGATGGCCATGCAGGAGGCGCTGGGACTGGATTTCGGTTTCGAACTCGAACTCGATAAGGGCATTCCGCTCGCCTCGGGACTCGGGGGCTCGGCGGCCTCGGCGGTTGCTGCTGTGGTGGCTGCCAACGCGTTGTTGACCGAACCGCGCACGGCGCTGGAACTGCTCAAATTCGCCATGCACGGCGAGGCCGTCGCCAGCGGCTCGATGCACGTCGACAATATCGCACCCTCGCTGTTCGGCGGGCTGGTGCTGACGGTGGGCATCGATCACCCGCGCATCAAGCAAATTCCGGTACCACCTGCGATCCGTGCGGTGATCGTGCATCCGCACATGTTCATCTCGACCCGCGAAGCCCGAGCCATTCTCAAGCACACGGTCAAAATGGCCGATTTCGTCTGGCAGACGGCCAATCTGGCGGGATTCATTTCCGGCTGCTATACCAATGACCTCGACATGGTGCGCGAATCCTTCGAGGACGTCGTGATCGAGCCGCAGCGCGCGGCAATGATTCCCGGCTTCGCCGACGTGCGGCGTTCGGCACTCTCGGCCGGCGCGCTGGGCTGCTCGATTTCCGGGGCGGGACCTACGACTTTCGCCTGGTGTCTGGACAGTCACGCACACGCCGTGTGCGAGGCCATGGTGCAGGAGTTTTCCCACCATGGCCTCAAGTCCGATCACTGGATCACCCCGATCGCGCCGACCGGCGCACGCGTCGTGGGCTGATGCAGTTCGCCAGTAGCCGCAATGCGCAGGCGCGCATCGGCTTCAGTCAGGCGCTGGCGCAAGGGCTGGCCCAAGACGGCGGTCTGTACGTGCCGGGCCAATGGCCAAGCTACGAGCGCGCAAGACTTGAAACGCCCGCGTGCCAGGCAGATCTGGCCGAGCTGGGGCAACAGCTGATGAAGCCGTTCGTCGCCGGTGATGCACTCGAGAGCGAGCTGGGTGCGATCACGCGCGAGGCGTTCAATTTTCCGGCGCCGCAATTCTGGCTCGACCCACAGCAACGTCTGGGCGTGCTGGAGCTGTTTCACGGTCCCACCGCGGCCTTCAAGGATTTCGGCGCGCGTTTCCTGGCCGCGGCATTCACGCGCATGCGGCGCGACGACAGCCGGCCGCTGCAGGTGCTCGTGGCTACCTCTGGAGACACCGGGGGTGCCGTGGCGGCGGCGTTTCACGGTCAGCGCGGTATCGAAGTGTCGGTGCTGTATCCCAAGGGGCTGGTCTCGCCCACGCAGGAGCAGCAGCTGACCTGCTGGGACGGCAATGTGCGCAGTTTTGCAGTACGCGGTCGCTTCGACGATTGCCAGCGACTGGTCAAGGAAGCGTTTGCGGATGCTGCGCTGCGCGCGCGTTTTGAGCTCACGTCGGCCAACAGCATCAATCTGGGCCGGCTGCTGCCGCAGACCTGTTATTACTGGGCGGCGAGTCTTCGCGTCATGCGCGAGCACGGGCAGGCAGCATCATTCGTGATCCCGAGCGGCAACCTGGGCAATGCCACCGCCTGCATCTGGGCGCGCAAGCTCGGGGCCCCGATCGCCGCGATTGTGCTGGCGCACAATGCCAACCGCGCCGTGCCCGATTATCTGAGCGAAGGCACATGGCGTCCGCGTGCCAGCGTTGCGACGCTGTCCTCGGCCATGGATGTCGGTGATCCGAGCAATCTCGAGCGCCTGAGCGCCCTGTATCCGGACGCCGCCGCGCTGCGCGCTGCGGTGAGCGCCGTTTCGATCGACGACGAGGCCACCCGCGAGCGCATCCGCACCGATTTCGCGCATTATCGACGCCTCTGGTGTCCGCACACCGCGGTAGCGGCGGAAGCCTATACGCGACTGACCCCCGAGGCGCGCTCGCGTTCGCGCTGGCTGCTGGTGGCAACCGCGCATCCGGCTAAATTTCGCGAAATCGTCGCTCCGCTCATTGGCGAAAGCGTGCCGATGCCGGAAAATCTGGCACGATTGTTCGATCGACCTTCGAGCCGCACCGAGATCGAACCCACTGTCGAGGCGCTGAGGCGCGCGTTGTAACCATGGAGCCTTTTCCACCCATCGACCTGGAACTCGCCGCGATCGTGATCGGCGCCGCGGCGCTGCTTGCCGGACTGTTTTATCTGTGGCGATGGGATCAGCGCCGGCGCATGCGCATCGTGCGCAGCTTTGCGGTGACCAGCTGCGGCTTCGAGTATCTGCGCGACGTGCTGGTGCCGGACGGACAGGGCAGTGCCCTGCATGTGGATTTCCTGCTGTTGACCGCACGCGGTGTGATCGTGATCGATCTGCGCGATATCGCCGGCAATATATTCGGCGGCGATCAAATGAGCGCCTGGACCGTGATGCACCGTGCTCAGCGCTACACGTTCATCAATCCGCAGACCGGGCTATACGACCGCATTGCCGCGGTGCGCGCCTTGGCGCAGGGCATGCCGGTGGACGGGCGCATCGTCTTTACCGGGCGCGGCCACTTCCCCAAAGGCCTGCCGCGCCACACGTTGATGCTGGACTCACTGCCCTCGGAGTTTCCGGTGTCGAATCGCGAGACCATGCGAACGTTGCTCGAGCGCTGGATGCCGGCGTGGTCTGCCATTACAAAATCGGTCGCGCCCAGTCAGTTGGCCGATCCGAAGGCCGCCATCTAAAAAAAAGGGGCGACCGAATATGGCCGCCCCTGTTTCGTGAAGCGATGCGCGTGCTAGTTATTATTGGAATTGGCTGAGAAATCGAACAGATCGAACAGATCCGCGATGGCCGGTGTGTTCAGCGGCACGTACGGGTCGTCCGGGGCACCGATCGGATTGGGGAAGTTGTCCCGGCTGCGCTCGGTGACCGGCTTCAGGCCCCAGTTTCTCTCGATGAACTTCAGGATCGAGACGTGATCGGCGTAGTTATGCGAGATATGCCCCGGGTTGGTATAGGGTGAGACCACCAGTAACGGGATGCGGGTGCCGTCGCCGAAAAAATCCAGAGGCTGCACGTAGCCCGAATCGTAGTAGCCGCCGCCCTCGTCGAAAGTGATCAGTATGGCGGTGTCCTTCCAAAGTGCCGGGTTGGCTTTGACCGCATCGACAATCTTCTTGGAGAAGCCTTCGAACAGGTCCAGCTTGGAGGAGGAGGGATGGCCGTCGACCAGGCCGCTGGGCTTCACGAAGGAGACCGCAGGCAGCGTGCCGTTGGCGATGTCGGCATAGAGATTCGCCGTATCCTGGATGTGCGCGGTGCGGACCGCCTCATTGGTCATGATCGAGGTGTCGTACTGGAACGGATTGCAGATGTTGCAGTACTCGTCGGTGGCCGCGCCGATGGCGCCGTAGTTGAGCTGATACGGATCGGGGACGTAGTTATTCCACTGATCGCCGTAGTACTTCCAGGAGATGTTATTCGCCAGCAGACTATCGCCAATGCTGCGCGT
>Ga0302314_10003799_pt1 | contig 27795 bp, 28 predicted proteins | sample III_Palsa_N2_3_FD_200533 | JGI IMG/M metagenome (GOLD analysis project Ga0302314, IMG submission 200533) | Peat permafrost microbial communities from Stordalen Mire near Abisko, Sweden - III_Palsa_N2_3 | ecosystem: Environmental > Terrestrial > Soil > Palsa > Peat permafrost | place: Sweden...
CGTGTTATCGAGTGTGGTCAGGCCCATCGACTGGGCAAGCCTGCGCGCGGGGTCCACGGTGAGCACGCAGACCTGACGCCCGCGCTCGGCGGCACGCAGGCCGAGCGCGGCCGCCGTCGTGGTCTTACCGACGCCGCCAGAGCCGCAGCAGACGATGATCCTCGTCCGCCGGTCGTCGATGATCCGGTCCACGTCAAGCCGAGGATTGCTATTCACCTGTGTTTCCTTTCGCCTCCGGGGCGCCGGAGTCCGCCGTCTTCCCTCGTCGCAAAACCGGCTCCTCGGTCCAGACGGCGGGGCGCCCCTTTGGCGAGCGGCTCACGCGGCTCCCTGCTCTCGCAGGTCGGCGGCCAGCCGGTGCAGGGCAGCAAGATCGATTCCCTCGGCGATCAGCGGCAGTTCGTACATCGGCTGGCCGGCCGCGTCGAGTTCGGCGTGCGCGAGGTCGGCGAGCTCGACGGTGCGGGCGTGCTCGGCCAGTTCCTCCGCGAGCGAGGCGGCGAGCGTGTCGGTGCTGTGCAGCCCGGCCTCGCCGAGCACCTCGGCCATGGCCGCGAGGTCCGGCGGTGCCTTCAGCTCCTCGCGGCTGAGCACCGCGGGCGGCGTCTTGTTGATGATGATGCCGCCTACCTGCATGCCGCCGATCGCGCGCATCTCCGCGATGCCGTCGAGGGTCTCCTGCACGGGCATCTCCTCAAGCGTGCAGACAAAGTGCACGGCGGTCTGCGGTGACTTGATCACGTTCGCCACGCTGTCGGCATGCGTACGGATCGGGCCCACCTTCGCGAGCCCGGACACCTCGGCGGAGACGTTGAGGAACCGGCCGACCCGCCCGGTGGGCGGGGCGTCGAGCACGACCGCGTCGTAGACGAAGCCGCTCGGCGAACCTGGCTGCTTGCGGCGGGTCGCCTCGGTGGCCTTGCCCGTGATGAGCACGTCGGTCAGGCCGGGCGCGATCGTCGTCGCGAAGTCCACCATGCCGAGCTTGTTCAACGCGCTGCCGATGCCGCGCATGTTGTAGAACATCTGCAGGTAGTCGAGCAGCGCGCCCTCCGGGTCAATGGCAAGCGCGTACACATCGCCGCCCGGGTCGCGGCCATCGTCGGCCTCGCCAGGGCCGATGGCGATCTTGCGCTCTCCGTAGGGGAGCGGCGGGCGGTCGAAGAGCCTGGCGATACCCTGCCGACCCTCGGCCTCGATCAGCAGCACCTTCCTGCCGCCGTGCGCCAGGGCGAGTGCCAGGGCGGCGGCGACGGTCGTTTTGCCGGTGCCGCCCTTGCCCGTCACGACGTGCAGCCGCACGCCGTCCCAGTCCGTGTCCCTCGCGGTCATGCCCTAGTCCCTGGTCGTTACCGGCGGCGCCTTGTGGTGCTTTCCTAAAGGAGGCTATCGCCGCCCGCGGACCGGTAGGTGCCAGTCCGCGCAGGTCCGGGCCGCCCGCGAGAGGTGAAGAGAAAATTAGTGATATGGAACGGTCCGCGCCGACTCCTTACAGCTGGCCTGGTCGCTGTGTCCTTTGGGAGATGCGGACTAGGCTGTGATCAAGCCCGTGCGGCCGATTTTCTGCGCGGTCGTCTAATGAGGAGGCGGAGCTCTCATGGGTGCTCTGATCGCAGTCCTTGTGCTCTTGGTGATCGCCGCGGTGATCGCCGCGGGGCGGTCAATGCGGGTTGTCCAGCAGTACGAGAAGGGCATCTTGTACCGGTTTGGCCGAGTACAGCCTGAGTTGCTGCAACCGGGCCTCGTCTTCATCCGGCCGATCGGCGACCGGATGCAGAAGGTCAACATGCAGATTGTCGCCATGGCGGTGCCCGCGCAGGAGGGCATCACGCGCGACAACGTGTCGGTCCGGGTGGACGCGGTTGTCTACTTCCGTGTCGTGGACCCGATCAAGGCCACGATCAACGTGCAGAACTACATGTTCGCCATCTCGCAGCAGGCACAGACCTCGCTGCGGTCGATCATCGGCCAGTCGGAAATGGACCAGCTTCTCGCCGAGCGCGAGACCGTCAACAAGAAGCTGCGGAACATCATCGACGAGCCGACGGAAGAGCCGTGGGGCATCCGGGTGGAGCGCGTGGAGCTCAAGGACGTGTCGCTGCCCGAGGGCATGAAGCGGTCCATGTCGCGGCAGGCCGAGGCCGAGCGGGAACGCCGCGCCAGGATCATCACCGCGGACGGCGAGTACCAGGCATCCAAGCGGCTCGCCGCGGCGGCGTCGGTGATGGCGAAGGACCCGGCGGCGCTTCAGCTCCGGTTGCTGCAGACCGTGGTCGAGGTGGCGGGCGAGAAGAACAGCACGCTGGTCATGCCGGTCCCGGTGGAACTCCTGCGGTTCTTCGAGAAGATGGCGCCTGGCCCGGTCGCCCCCACGGGATCGACCGCCGAGGCCGACGCAGTGGCCGAGGACAAGCGGGTCAAAGACCTTGGCGACGCTGAGGTGGCGGCCGCGGAGGCGGCGATCGCGCATACCTCGGTACCCCCGGTTCCCCCCATCCCCGAGCTCGCCCCAAGCGAGGACGTCACCCTCGTGGACATCCCCATCGCGGACGTCCCCGTTGAGGAGCGCTAGGGTGACCGCATGACCAAGTGGGAGTATGTGACCGTGCCGCTGCTAGTGCACGCGACCAAGCAGATCCTGGACAACTGGGGTGACGAGGGTTACGAGCTCGTCTCCGTTGTGCCTGGCCAGACCGTCGAGCAGCTCATCGCTTACATGAAGCGGCCGAAGCCTTGAGCGGGGCCGCCGAGCGACTGGCCGCGCTCGGTCTTACGCTGCCGCCGGTGGCCGCTCCGCAGGCCGCGTACGTGCCCGCGGTCCGGACGGGCAACTACGTCTACGTATCGGGTCAGCTTCCGATGGTGGACGGAAAGCTGCAGGCGACAGGCAAGGTGGGCGACTCGGTCAGCGCGGCGGACGCGGCGGGTCTCGCGCGGATCTGCGCGCTTAACGCGATCGCCGCCGCCGCCTCGATGGCGGGCGGCGTCGACGCCATCACGCGGATCGTCAAGGTGACCGGCTTCGTCGCCAGCGTGCCCTCGTTTACCGGGCAGCCGCAGGTGATCAACGGAGCGAGCGAGCTGCTCATCGAGATCTTTGGCGAAGCCGGGCGGCACGCGCGAAGCGCCGTCGGTCTTGCGGTCCTGCCGCTCGACTCCCCGGTGGAGGTCGAGCTGATCGCCGAAGTGGCTTAAGGACACGACGGCGGCGTGCGGATACAACTTGACTGGTTCGGCGAGCGGCTTGTGCAGCGGCTAGCCGACATCGAGACCGGGCGAATCGCTCCGGCGGTCCCCCGTGACGCGGCGACCGTGATGGTGTTGCGATCCCCCTCCGGGGGGACAACCGGCGCGGCCGAGTCTCCAGGGACTGGTGCTCCTTCCGGCGTTGAAGTGCTGATGCTGCGGCGCGTCGCGGCGATGAAGTTCGCGCCGGGCGCCTACGTCTTTCCCGGTGGCTCCGTCGACCCGGCCGACTTCGGCGCGGCGATTGGCTGGCATGGCCCGTCACCGGCCGAGTTCGGCGCGAGGCTAGGCGCATCGGCCGAGATGGCCCGCGCGCTGGTCTGCGCGGCGGTGCGCGAGACGTTTGAGGAGTCGGGCATCCTGCTCGCCGGGCCGCCGGGCGGCGGCCCGCTCGCGGCGCTATCCGGGCCGTCGTGGGAGGCGGATCGGGCGGCGCTTGCCTCGGGAGCCCTGACGCTTGCCGAGTTGCTGTCGCGGCGCGGCCTTGTGCTCCGCGCGGATCTGCTCGTCCCGTGGACGCGATGGATCACGCCGGAGGGCGAACCGCGCCGGTTCGACGCGCGGTTCTTCGTCGCCGCGCTGCCCGTCGGCCAGGTCGTTACCGGCCACGAGGCGGAATCGGACCACGTCGCATGGCTGCGTCCCGCGGCTGCGATCGAGGCCGCGCGGGCGGGGGAGATCTCGCTGCTGCCGCCGACGGCGACGACGCTGCACGACTTCGCCGCCATTGTTGGCGACGACGGCGCCGACGGCGGCGGCCTAGCGGACATCCTCGGCGCGCGTCCCGCGATCGAGCCGATCACGCCGAGCCTGATGCTTGAGGATGGCCAGGCGTGGCTGGTCCTACCGGACGAGGTGGGGTACCCCCTGTGATAGGTGGCTCAGGGATAGATGGCTCGGGGACCGAGCGTGCCCGCTGCGTGCTCGCGCCCAACCCGTCGCCGATGACGCTTGACGGAACGAACACCTGGCTGATCGCCGAGCCCGCCTCCTCGTCGGTGCTCGTGGTGGACCCGGGTCCCGACGAGGAGGGTCACCTGCGCCGGGTGCTCGATGTCGCGTGCGCGGGAGATCGCCGGGTGACGCAGATCGTGCTGACCCACGGGCACCCGGATCACGCGGCAGGCGCGGTCCGTTTCGCCGAGATGAGCGGCGCGACCGTTGGGGCGCTTGACCCGGCGCTCCGGCTCGGCAGCGAGGGATTCGGGCCGGGGACGGTCCTAGTCGGCGGCGGCTGCGAGCTGCGTGTCGTGGCCACACCCGGGCATACGGCGGATTCGCTGAGCCTGCTGCTCTCGGCCGACGGCGCGCTGCTGACCGGGGACACGGTGCTTGGCCGAGGCACGACGGTCATCGCCGAGGACGGGTCGCTCGGCGACTACCTGCGAACGCTCGATGAGCTCAGGGCGCTCGCCGACGACGTCGGCCTGCGGACGCTGCTGCCGGGCCACGGACCGCTGCTCGCCGACCCGGCGGTCGTCCTTGATTACTACATCGCGCACCGCCACGAGCGTCTCGACCAGGTGCGCGCGGCGCTCGCCGCCGGCGCGACCACCCCGGCCGAGATCGTCGCCACCGTGTACGCCGACACCGACCCCGCGGTTCGGCCCGCCGCCGAACTCTCCGTCCGTGCCCAGCTCGTCTACCTGAACAGCCCGTCCGCGGGCTAGCGGGCGCGCTTGCGCAGCCGTTCGGTGTCGAGGATGAGGACCGAGCGGGCCGAGATCTGTAGCCAGCCCCTGGCGGCGAAGTCCGCGAGCGCCTTGTTGACGGTCTCCCGCGACGCGCCGACGAGCTGCGCGAGCTCCTCTTGGGTGAGGTCGTGGTGCACGTGCAAACCGTCAGGTTCCGCGTTGCCGAAGCGGTCGGCGAGGTCGAGCAGGTTCTTGGCCACCCGGCCGGGAACGTCGGTGAACACGAGGTCGGCGGTGACGTCGTTGGCCCGGCGGAGCCGCCGGGCGAGCGCGCGGAGCATGTGCAGCGACACCTCGGGCCGCTCGCGCAGCAACGGCGTCAGCGCCTCGTGCTTGAGCGAGGCAAGCACCGCGTCGGTGACGGCGCTGGCCGATGAGGTGCGCGGCCGCGGGTCGAACAGCGACAGCTCTCCGAACATCTCGCCAGGGCCGATCACGCTAAGCAGGTTCTCGCGGCCGTCCGCCGCCGCCCTGGTGAGCTTTATCTTGCCGTCGATCACCACGTACAGGGCGTCGCCGTCGTCGCCCTCAAGGAACAGATGCTCGCCCCGCGAAAGCTTGACTTCTGCCATCTGACGACGAAGGCCACGAGCACCCTCATCGTCAAGCCCATCGAACAGGGGCGCTCGTCTGAGCACTCCTTCGGTGTTGTCCACCGGTCCTCCTCGCTGCCAACCTTGCCATTACTAAGTGTGAGTCATCAGGCCCCATGCTGGGGGCCCGGCACCCCAAGTATTCCCGCCTAACGCGATAAAGGTGCACGGATCTGCGGGCCATCCTGACGTGTTATGACTACTCTAAGTAGCGTTCCGATCGCATTGGGGGCGAGATGGCTCGTAGGTGGCGTCACCGGGTGGCCGTCGGCTGGCTGCGGCTCACGGTCCCTTTGTTGGCTGGCGCCGTGCTTGCGTCGGCCGGCACCGTGCTTGTGTTGGCTGGCACCGTGCTTGCGTCGGCCGGCACCGTGGCCGCGGCGGTCGCGCCGACGAAGGGCGGAGCCGCCACGCGGCCGAGCGCGGCACAGAAGCTGGTCGGCGAGCGGGCGGCGGCGCTCGCTAGCGCGACCGCAAAGGCCACGACGCTGAGCGCCGCGCTTGCCGGCCTCCAGGTGCGGGCCGAGGCGCTGACCGAGCGCTACGACCAGGAAGCGTCGCTTGAGCAGCAGGCGGCCGCCGCCTACCAGGCGACCGCCGTCCGGCTGGCCGCCGCAAGGACGGCAGAGCGGCGCGCAAGCACGCTGCTCGCCCAGCAGGCGGCCGCGGACTACGAGGCGGACGGCGGCCCGAGCGCGGCGGCGGCGATGTTCGCGGCCGCCATGGACCCGCAGGGCTACCTCGGCGCGCTCGGCCTACAGCAGACGATGGACGCACAGCGCTCCGACCTGCTCGCCGCGAGCCAGGCCGACGAGATCGTCACCCGCCTCTTCGAGAAGCAGGTCGCCATCCTGCTCGCGCGGCAGCGAGCCGACGCCCGGTCGGCGGGCTTCCTCAAGCTGGCCGTGCAGGCGGCGGTTGACCGCCAGGTCTTGGCGGTCAAGGGGGCCCAGGCGTCGCGGGCAATGCTCGCCGCGGTGCTTGCCGGCGCGCGTGCGGGCGCGGCGTCGCTATCGGGAACGGGCGTCTCGGCGACGGTCGCGTCGGGCGGGCCGAATGGGGCGGACCCCGGGGTGGTCGCGCCCGACTGGTCGGCGGACGCCGGTGCCAGCGCGGCGCAGGGGAACGCCGTCGCCGCCTGGGCGCTCACCCAGCTCGGCAAGCCCTATCAATGGGGTGGCGCAGGTCCGGCCTCCTACGACTGCTCGGGGCTTGCGATGGACGCCTGGGCCACGGTGGGCGTGCGACTGCTGCACTGGACGGGCTTCCAGTGGGTGTCGGGACCGCATGTGCCACTTGACCAGCTCCGCTGCGGAGACCTGGTCTTCTACGCCACAGACGTCGCCGACCCCGCCACGATTCATCACGTCGGCATCTACATCGGCGGCGGCCGGATGGTCGACGCGCCCTACACGGGAGCGTTCGTCAGGATCGACAGCATCTACGCTTTCTCCGGTCTCATCGGCGCGACCCGCCCGGCCGCCTGATCCAGCCCGAGCAAGTTTCGCAGGACAGCGGATCATTTTCCGTGCCATAGGGCGGAACATGATCCGTTTATCCTGCACCGGAGCCGCGCGCGCCCGTTTTGTCCTGCTGCGAGCGATCGCCATGTCTGGGTGAAGGGCGGATGGGCGGCCTCGGTCCCTGTCGCCGATGTGGATGCGTCGGTCGCCGGTTGCCTAGTGTTCCCTTAATATTCGGCCTCTATGGCTGGGGACCAGCGGTGTGTTACGCGTAACATATCCAAATGGCAGAGACTAGGCGGTGCGATCGCTGCGGCACGGAGTTCGTTCCGCAGCGCGAGCATGCCCGCTTCTGTTCGGCGCGCTGCCGGGTGGCCTGGAACCGGGAGAACTGGAATAAGGCCAACAGGGACCCGCAGAAGTGGGGCAGCGAGAACTGGGCGGACGGGAATCGCGGCGGCCTCGGTGCTGGCTCAGGGGGCGAATCGGGTGCGCTCGGCTGGGCCATCGTCGCCATGCGCGATACCACGGAGCGACTTGGCAAGGTCAGAGCCAGCGACCGCGCGCAGGCCTTCGCGGTGATAGGCGAGGCCGTCTGGTGGGTGACGATCGTCGACGCGACGCTGGTGAGGTACTACCCGGACGAGTACGACAACACCCTGGCCGGGCTGCCGGCGCGGCGGCGGCGGGTGACCGAGACCACATTCGGTGGCCTGAGGTTCGTGCGGAACCGGATGGGCTATTACGCCGATCATGCCGACTTCATCGAGCCGACGCGCAGCCCCGACGGGCACAGCGACGCGCCGATCACGGAGTGGACCTGGCGATCGCTCCCCGTGCCGACGGTGGATTCGCTGCCACCCCGCGGCCAGGAGTGGGAGCTGAGCAGGCACGAGGCCTATCAGGACCGACTGGCCGGTCACCCGGTCGGCGAGACCTTTGCCGACGCCTCGGCCTTCCTCGCCCTTGTGTCGCGCACCGTGACGGATGCCGTGTCCGCCGGCCAGGACTCGCCAGGCAGCGACAAGGACATGCCTGCCAGGGACCCTGGCGCGCAGGCGGCCGACGGCAGATAGTTTCGCGGTGTGTATTGTCTGTTACACGGCGTTATGAGATGATCTTCCTGTTGGGGCCGGAAGGCGCGGTCTACCTGAAGGGCTCGCGGCATGTTCACCCGGCACAGGCGGTCAGTCCACGGCACGCCGACCCGCACGGTATCTGGCCGCAAGGCACTGCGGCAGAACACGCTGGAGCGCCGGTACGACTTCCATCTCGGAGAAGCGATCAGGGCCGCGCTTCAGGGCAGCCACGATAAGGCGACAAAGCACTCGCGGACCGCGCTGTCGATCAGCAGAGAGCTTTACGCCGATGCGTCCGACCCCGCTCGGCACCAGCCCGAGCTTGCGGCCGCGCTCAGCACTCACGCCCGCTACGGCGGCGGCTGGCAGGCCATCGCCATGCTCGCCGAGTCGGCGGGTCACTACGCCGTGCTCGCGGAGGCCGATCCCGCGGCCTACGAGGTGCCAAGGATCGGCGTGCTGACCAGGATTGCGCTTGCATCGGATGCGGCAGGCAGCACACAGGACGCGATAGGCCTGCTGCGCGAGGTCGTCGGTATGTACCTCAAGGCGCCCGCCGCCCAGCCGGACGAACGCGACCTCAGCCTGGCAAGGGCCCGGTTTCACCTTGGGCGCTGCCTGCTCAAGACCGGCGCGGACGCCGACGGCCTCGCGGAGACCGACGCGGGGCTCGAGCTCGCCGCCGATGTACTTGACCGGCTCGACATGACGGCGGAAAGTGCTGGCTGGCTCGGCGCGGCACCCAGATACATGCAGCTCGCCGCGCCGGACTGGGCGGCGGCTGCGGTCAGGTCGATGACCCTGCACTCGAACGCGGGCCGCTGGCAGCGGGCCGCTGTATCGGCCCAGGCCGCCGTCCTGATCTCGGGCGGCTTGGCCGACCTCGGCGGCGAGACGCTCCGCGACGCCCACGTGGCGATCACCGCAAGTGCCGACGCGATCCTCGGCCGGGCATCGGGATCAAGGGCGCGCATCAAAAGCTAGGCCGGCGCCCCGGGGTACGGGGGTGCCTTCCAGGAGAAAGAGCACTCGACCCGCCCCGGGCGCGCGAGGGACCACCCCGCGGAAATCAACGGTTTTACAGGCTTTCGTGCTCGACCGCGCGCTTGCGGGACCGCTCGACTTCCGCCTCGGCCGCCGCCCGGCCGGCCCAGTGCGACCCCTCGACGGACTTGCCAGGCTCCAGGTCCTTGTAGACCTCGAAGAAGTGCTGGATCTCCAGCCGGTCGAACTCGGGGACGTCGGTAATGTCCTGCAGGTGCGCCTGCCTTGGGTCGTTCGCAGGAACGCAGAGGACCTTGTCGTCCGGGCCCTTCTCGTCGGTCATCTGGAACATCCCGATGACCCGTGCCGTCACCAGGCAGCCGGGAAATGTCGGTTCCTCAAGCAGCACCAGGGCGTCAAGCGGGTCACCATCACCGCCGAGGGTCTCTTCGATATACCCGTAATCGGCCGGGTATCTGGTCGAGGTAAAAAGCATGCGGTCAAGCCTGATCCGGCCGGTGCGGTGATCGACCTCGTACTTGTTCCGCTGTCCTCGGGGAATTTCGATGACTACTTCGACGTCCATGTTCGCTCCACACGTTAGTTACTGATTTACTCCATTGTCACCGGTCGCGGGAGTGCGACCGGTGGCGGGTCCATCGGCGGGGACGACGGGGCCCTAAGCTGACCGCAACCGCTTTCCGCGAAAGGTAAGTTCGTGCGCCGCACCCGGACCACGGCCCTGTCTACGCTCGCCCTGCTGAACGTGTTCACGCTCGCCGCCGGACTTGTCGTGGCGCACATGCTCCCTCCCCGGCTCGCGAGGCTGCTCATCCCTGTCGCCGCGACCCGACCCCTGATCGGGGCCGTGCCCGTGCTTGCGCCAGCGGTGACTTCCTCCGCCGCCTCGCTGCCAACATCGACCGCGCTCGCCACCATGCTCGGGGCGGCCCTTCCGGCGGTCGCCACCGGTCCAGGAGTCGGCATCGAGGTCGCCGACGCACGCACCGGGCAGGTGCTCTACGAGGCCAACGCGGGCACGCTCGCCACTCCCGCGTCCACTACCAAGGTGGTGACCGCGGTGGCCGCGCTCGCGGTGCTCGGGCCCGACGCGCGGTTCACCACCACGGTCCGTGCGGAGGGCGACGCCATCGTGCTTGTAGGCGGCGGTGACCCCACCCTGGCCGTGAATAAATACCCCTCCTCCGACTATCCCCAGCCTGCCACGCTCGCCGCGCTCGCGGCAGCAACGGCCCGCGCGCTTAAGGCGCGGGGCCACAAGTCCGTGGCGCTAGGCTATGACACCTCGCTCTTTAGCGGGCCAGATATGGCACCAGGCTGGTCTGATAGCGACATCGCTACGGGGAATGTCACATCGATTGTGTCGCTTGAGGCCGATCAGGGCCGGCTGACGCGGGTCGGCGCGCTCGAAGACGACGACGATCCGGCCAACTACCGGGCACGGACGGCGGACCCGGTGGGCGTGACCGTCGCCGCGTTCGCGAGCCTGCTCAGCCGGGACGGCATCACGGTGATCAAGTCGGGGCCGACCACGGCCGCGGCGTCCGCGCCGGTCATCGCGAGCGTGAGCTCGCCGCCTGTCGCCGCGCTCGCGGAGCAGATGCTGCTCGAGTCCAACAACGTGATCGCCGAGAACCTCGCGCGGCACGTCGCGATCGCCATGGGGATGCCCGCCACGTTCAGCGGTGCGGCGGACGCGGTGATGACCGAGGCACGCCGCCTCGGCGTCACCACGCCGATCAGCCTGGTCGACGGCAGCGGCCTGTCGCCGCAGGACGGCATCGCGCCGCAGACGCTGGTGCGTGTGCTCACGATCGCGGCGAGCATGCCCCGGCTGCGCGCCGCCATCACCTCGCTCCCCGTGGCCGGTTTCACGGGGACGCTGTCGGCGGGCCAAAGCGATTTCGGCGGGATCGGCGCCGTGGCCGACGGCGCGGCGCGCGGCGTGGTGCGGGCCAAGACGGGCAACCTGACCACGGTCGCCGCGCTCGCCGGGCTCGCCTACGACCGCGCCGGCGGTCTGCTGATCTTCGCTATCATGGCACCGCACGTGCCATCCTATTACCTGCTGCCGAAGGCGGCCGACGCGATCGACTCGGCGGCGGGCGGCCTCGCGACCTGTGGCTGCCGCTAACGAATCCCTGATCATGCTAGCGCTGAAGGTTAGGCCGGTTATAGGCGGTCAGAGTTTCAGCGCTGTCAAATCCTGTGTCGGGAGTGACCCCGCGGCACCTACCTCGAGTGGCCGCCCCCCGTAGGTACTGCTTTTAGTGGCGGCCAGCACGTACGGTAGGAGTGTGAGCAGCGCACAGATGATCGACTGGGACCTTGCCATTTCGACCGGCGTCCGGTTCGCCAAGCAAGGGCCGCAGGTCAGCCTCGCCGACGCGCGTGCCGCGGTGGCCGAGCTTCGCGGCCTGACCGCCGTCGTACAGCAGCCGGTACGCGACGTCACCGGGCTGACAAGCCAGGGGGAGATCGGTCCGGTCGCCGTGGTCGACCGCCCCGGCTGGATCCGGGCGAACGTCGGCGGCTTCCGCGTGGTGCTAGAACCGCTCGCGGACAAGCTCGCCGAGCGCAGCAGCGTCATGCCCGCGGCCAACTCGGTGATCGGCTCCGTGGGGTCGAGGATCACCGGCGTGCAGGCAGGCTTGATCCTCGCCTACCTGTCGGCTCGGGTGCTCGGCCAGTACGAGCTGTTCCTGCCGCCAGGCGAGGGTGAGCCGCCCGTCACCGGCGTGAACGGTGCCGCTAACAGTGCCGCCAACAATGCCGCTAACGGCACCTCAAGCGGTGCCGCGACGGCTTCCGTGGGCCGCCTCACCCTGGTCGCGCCGAACATTGTCATGGTCGAGCGGGAGCTTGGCGTCGACTCGCATGACTTCAGGCGCTGGGTGTGCCTGCATGAGGAGACGCACCGGGTCCAGTTCACGTCGGTGCCATGGCTGCGCGGCTACGTGCAAGGCATGATGACCGAGTTCCTGCTCGCCTCGGACCTGGACGCGGGCGCGATCCTGGAGCGGCTGCGGTCCGCGGCGGGCGCGGTGGCCGGCGCGGTGCGCGGCGGCGACGGCGAGTCGCTCATGGAGGCGATGCAGACCCCCGCACAGCGGGTGCTGCTCGACAAGCTCACCGCCGTGATGACGCTCGTCGAGGGACACGGCGACTACGTGATGGACGCGGTGGGCCCGCAGGTGGTGCCCTCGGTCGAGAACATCAGGGAGAAGTTCTCCAACAGGCGCGGCTCGGCGGGCCGCGCGGAGCAGATCCTGCGCCGCATCCTCGGTATCGACCTGAAGATGAAGCAGTACGAGCAGGGGTCGCATTTCGTCTCCGCCGTGGTGGCGGAGGCCGGGATGGCCGGATTCAACAAGGTGTGGACGTCACCAGAGACCCTGCCCACGCTCCCCGAGATCGCCAACCCCGCCGACTGGCTGGTCCGGGTTGGCTGAACGGGCAGTGCATCCGAAGGAGCAGTGCCGCACGCATGTCCGATATCCTCGCCCGGGGGTCCGGGGGTGTCCCCCGGGCAAGCACAGCATCGGACATGCCCCGGGGGGTACGGGGGGTCGCCCCCCGGGAGACTGTCGCCCCCCGGGAGACTACTGACGTGGGTCCCGCGCCGGAGGTCGCCGTGGTTCGCAACGCGGTGCGTACGTGCGTTGCCGACCTGGTACCCGGCGAGCTGGTGCTCGTCGCCTGTTCTGGCGGGCCCGACTCGCTTGCGCTCGCTGCCGCGCTCGCGTTCGTCGCCCCGCGCGCGGGGCTGCGCGCGGGGGGCCTCAGCGTCGATCACGGGCTACAGGACGGGTCGGCTTCTCGCGTGGCGTCCGTGGTGTCGGCGATGTCCGGGCTCGGCCTTGACCCGGTGCGCGCCATCGCGGTGTCGGTCGGCGGCGCGGGCGGTCCCGAGGCGGCGGCGCGGACGGCGCGCTACGACGCGCTAGGGCGGGCGGCGCGGGAGCTCGGCGCGGCGGCGGTGCTGCTCGGCCACACCCTGGACGACCAGGCGGAGACGGTGCTGCTCCGTCTGGCCCGCGGTTCTGGTCCGCGGTCGCTTGCCGGCATGCCGACGAGCCGCGGCGTGTTCCGCCGGCCGCTGCTCACGGTGCGGCGGTCGGTGACGGTCGGTGCGTGCGCCGCGCTCGGCCTTGACCCATGGCACGACCCGCATAACGCCGACCGGCGGTTCGCCCGGGTCCGGGTCAGGCTCGACGCACTGCCGGCGCTTGAGGCCGCGCTCGGCCCAGGGGTCGCGGAGGCGCTTGCTCGCACCGCCGGCCAGCTGCGGGATGACGCGGAGGTGCTTGAGACGATCGCCTCGGGGGCCGGCCCACCGGGAGAGAACGGCGCTCCCATTTCCGCGGACTCACTCGCGGGGTTGCCTGCCGCGGTCAGGAGCAGGGTGCTGCGTTCCGCTGCCCTCGCGGCCGGCTGCCCAGCGGGTGCGCTCACCGCGGCGCATATCGCGCGGATCGAGGAACTTGTCACCCGCTGGCACGGGCAGCGCTGGATCGATCTACCCGGTGGCGTTCGCGCGACACGCAGGGCGGGCCAGTTGTGCTTCGAAAGCTGATCCGCTTGCCCGATATCCTTGCCATCCCGGGGGATCGTCTCCCCGCGGGAGAGGGGCGGATTAATGGACGCTGCTGACATGGGACCGGCGCTGAAAGAGGTGCTCATCACGTCAGAGCAGCTCGCGACGCGAACCGCTGAGCTCGCGGCGGAGATCGACGCCGATTACGCCGGGCGTGAGCTGCTGCTCGTCGGCGTGCTCAAGGGAGCGGTCATGGTGATGGCGGATCTCGCCCGAGCCATGCACCTGCCGGCCCAGATGGACTGGATGGCGGTCTCGTCGTATGGCTCGGGCACCAAGTCGTCGGGCGTGGTGCGCATCCTGAAGGACCTCGACGCGGATATCAGCGGCCGGCATGTCCTGATCGTCGAGGACATCATCGACTCGGGTCTCACCTTGTCCTGGCTTGTCGGCAACCTCAAGTCGCGCGACCCGGCGTCGGTGGCGGTATGCGCGATGCTGCGCAAGCCGTCCTCGGCGCAGATGGAGGTCGACGTCGCCTACACCGGGTTCGAGGTTCCCGACGAGTTCGTGGTCGGCTACGGGCTGGACTACGCCGAGCGCTACCGTAACCTTCCATTTATCGGGACGCTAGCCCCCCAGGTCTACGGGGGGACGTCCTCCCGTAACCCCCCGGACCACGGGGGGAACACATCCCGCTGACGATAGCGTTGATGTACCGTCAGGGAGTCGTTATTGCGTTGCGTACAGTCGACTTAGCTGCTTGACAGTGCTGGTTGACGGTACGAGGCAGGCACGCAGGTGCAGGCATGGTGCAGGCCCGCCGGTAGTCGGCGGGACGTGAGGCTGGTCAGGAGGGAACGGCCCCGGGTACTTGTGGGTCGCTCGCTATGGAATTGAAGCGCTTTTTCCGCGGACCACTACTGCTGGTACTGCTTGCGGTACTCGTCATAACGATCACTTTGAGCTGGGCGAACTCCGGTAACGGCTATCAGCCGCAGACCACCGGGTTCGTCGTCAAGCAGATCGAGAACGGCGACGTGAAGTCCGCCATACTCACTGACAAGAATGACACGATCCAGATCACGACGAAGAGCGGCCAGCAGTACCAGGCGGACTTCATCTACGGCCAGGGCCAGCAGCTTCAGCAGACTCTGCAGACTGAGTACGACAAGGGCCAGCTGACCAGCTTCGACGTGCAGATTCCCAAGTCGAGCGCGCTGCTTTCCATCATTGAGACGTTCATCCCGTACCTGATCATCGCGCTGTTCTTCTTCTTCCTGCTCAGTCAGATGCAGGGCGGCGGGTCGCGGGTGATGAACTTCGGCAAGTCCAAGGCCAAGCTGGTCTCCAAGGACACACCGAAGACCACCTTCGCGGACGTGGCCGGAGCGGACGAGGCCATCGAGGAGCTGCAGGAGATCAAGGAGTTCCTGCAGGCCCCGGCGAAGTTCCAGGCGATCGGCGCGAAGATCCCCAAGGGCGTGCTGCTCTACGGGCCGCCCGGTACCGGCAAAACGCTGCTCGCACGTGCGGTGGCGGGCGAGGCGGGCGTGCCGTTCTACTCCATCTCCGGCTCTGACTTCGTGGAGATGTTCGTCGGTGTCGGTGCCTCGCGGGTGCGCGACCTGTTCGAGCAGGCGAAGGCGAACGCTCCGTCGATCGTGTTCGTCGACGAGATCGATGCCGTCGGCAGGCACCGCGGCGCGGGCCTCGGCGGCGGCCATGACGAGCGTGAGCAGACGCTCAACCAGATGCTTGTCGAGCTCGACGGGTTCGACACCAAGGGCGGCGTGATCGTGATCGCCGCCACCAACCGGCCGGACATCCTTGACCCGGCGCTGCTGCGCCCCGGCCGGTTCGACCGGCAGATCGTCGTGGCGCAGCCGGACCTGACTGGCCGCAAGGGCATCCTGAAGGTGCACGCGCGCGGCAAGCCGATCGCGCCGGACGCCGACCTGGACATCATCGCGCGGCGTACCCCCGGCTTCACCGGCGCCGACCTGGCCAACGTGATCAACGAGGCGGCGCTGCTCACCGCCCGCACCAACGGCAAGCAGATCCACATGGCCGCGCTCGAGGAGGCCATCGACCGCGTGATGACGGGCCCGGAGCGCAAGAGCGTGCTGCTGTCGGAGTCGGAGCGGAAGCTAATCGCCTACCACGAGGGCGGCCACGCCCTGGTGGGGCACGCGATGCCGAACGCCGACCCGGTGCACAAGGTGACGATCATCCCGCGCGGCCGCGCGCTCGGCTACACCATGGCGCTGCCGACCGAGGACAAGTTCCTCACCACCCGCGCCGAAATGCAGGACCAGCTCGCGATGCTGCTCGGCGGCAGGACGGCGGAGGAGCTGATCTTCCACGAGCCGACGAGCGGTGCCGCCAACGACATCGATAAGGCCACCCAGATCGCCCGGGCCATGGTCACCGAGTACGGCATGAGCGAGCGGCTCGGCGCGCGCAAGTTCGGCAATGGCGACAGCGAGCCGTTCCTCGGCATGAGCCAGTCACACAGCAGGGACTACTCCGAGGAGATCGCCTCCGCGATCGACGAGGAGATCAAGCGCATGATCGAGGCTGCGCACGACGAGGCGTGGGAGGTGCTCGTCGAGTACCGCGACGTCCTCGACGCGCTTGTGCTCCGGCTCCTTGAGAAGGAGACGGTGGCGAGGAAAGAGGTCGTTGAGCTCTTCGCGACGGTGCAGAAGCGGCCGGCCCGTGGCACCTACACCGGCTACGGCAAGCGGCTACCGTCGGACCGCCCGCCGATCATGTCGCCCAAGGAGTTGGCGCTCGCGGCGAGTTCCGGGCTCGACGTGATGCCAGGGCCGACGAACGGCCAGGTGCTCGGCTACGGGCTCGACGGCGGGACCGTCGGCGACGGCAACGGCTAGCCGGTGGCAATAACCACTCAGCCCGCGGCTGAACAGTTCCCCATCGGCCAGCCGCCGGCTGAGCTGCCGCCTGTCGACCAGGAGAGGATCGAGCGGGCCGTCCGCGAGATCCTGGTCGCGGTCGGCGAGGACCCGGAGCGTGACGGGCTTCGCGACACTCCGGCGCGGGTGGCCAGAATGTACGCCGAGCAGTTCGCGGGGCTGCGGCAGACTCCCGAGGACGTGCTCACCACGGTCTTCGACGCCGAGCACGATGAGATCGTGCTCGTGCGCGACATCGAGATGTACAGCATGTGCGAGCACCACCTGGTGCCGTTCTTCGGCAAGGCGCACATCGGCTACATCCCGAGCGCCAAGGGCGAGATCACCGGGCTTTCTAAGCTGGCCCGTCTCGTCGATGTGTACGCGCGCAGGCCCCAGGTGCAGGAGCGGATGACCTGCCAGGTGGCGGACGCGCTGATGCGGATCCTCGAGCCGCGCGGCGTCATCGTCGTGCTTGAGTGCGAGCACCTGTGCATGTCCATGCGCGGCGTACGCAAGCCGGGCGCCACGACTGTGACGTCCGCCGTCCGCGGCATCTTCCGCAAGGAGGCGCGGACCCGAGCCGAGGCGATGAGCCTGCTGTTCGGCAACCGCTGAACGACCCCGTGACAATGCGGGTCACTCCCGCGCCATCGTGACGGATACTTTTATGACGGTAGGAAAGCGTGCTATACGCCCGCAAAACTTCCGTGGTCATGGGCGACTTCCGCTGGTTACCCCCGGTTTGCCGAGCTTTGTGGAAACTGGGATTATTTGGGGCGAACCAGCACGCTCGTCCGTGCGTCTTAGCTATTGGCCGGTTTTTGTTTAGCGCTCGTTCTGTCGGCTGCCGCTGGTTGGAGGTACCGTGCTTCAGGGGAACATGCAATGGCGGCGGGAGCCGTCCGACGGTGGGAAGGTTGCCGCAGAGGTTAGGAAGATCTTCAGCACATCACGTATGCGGCGCATGGCTGGTCAGTCGTGAGTACGCTGCTTCTCCGTGATCCGGGGCCTGACAAGAGATTCGAGATGACCGAGAGCAACTCTGCCGATCACCACGACCGAGGGGCCAACGGCGCTCCTGCACCGCGCGAGGACGGTAAGCGGCTTACCTGGCTTCCTCCTGTCGCGTCGCTGCTCACCTTCCTTATCGGACTGTCCAACATCCTGACCGTCTTCAAGCCGGCGTGGAACGACAAGCTGACCAAGCTGACCAAGCTGAATCACATCGTGCCGGGCATGCTGACCAACGTCACGCATGCCTCCGACGTCATCACCGGCCTGCTGTTCATACTGCTCGCCTTGGGGCTGCGGCGGCGCAAGCGGCGCGCCTGGCAGGCGGTGCTCACGCTGCTCGCCTTCGACATCGTTCTCCACCTTTTCCACTTCCCGCACGAGTTCACCCCCTCCGCCGTGGTGGCCGTCGTGCTGCTCGGCACGCTGCTGTACTTCCACCGTGACTTCTACGCGGTCGGCGACCCGCGCACCCGGTGGAGCGCGGCGGGGATCTTCCTGCTCCTCGTTGCCGCCGACCTGGGGATCGGCCTCGGCTATCTGGCGGTCGGGCCGCTCGCGGGGAACTACCCGCCGCTGCAGCGGCTACAGGACGTGGTGTACGAGTGCGTTGGCGTCGTCGGTCCCGTCCAGTGGGCGTCCGACGCCCGGGGTGACCTCTATGACCTGCTGACAAGCGCGCTCGGCCTGTTCACGCTGGTGGTCAGCATCTACCTCTTCCTGCGCTCGGCGCAGCCGAGGGCGCGGCTTGGCGCCGCCGACGAGGCCAGGATCCGCGAGTTGCTCGACCGTTATGGCGACAGGGACTCGCTCGGCTACTTCGCGCTGCGCCACGACAAGAGCGTGATCTGGTCTCCGTCGGGCAAGTCGGGTGTCTGCTACCGCGTCGTGTCCGGGGTGATGCTCGCCTCAGGCGACCCGCTCGGCGACTCGGAGGCATGGCCGGGCGCCATCGGGGAATTCCTTGCCGAGGCGGCGCGGCACGCGTGGCGGCCCGCGGTGATGGGATGCAGCGAGCTTGGCGCCGAGGTGTGGTGCAGGGAAGGCGACCTGACCGCGCTTGAGCTCGGCGACGAGGCGATCGTCAACGTCGCGGACTTCAGCCTCTCTGGCCGTCCGATGCGCAACGTCAGGCAGATGGTCAACCGGGTAGCCAAGTGCGGCTACACCGCCGAGGTTCGCCGCGTGAGTGACGTGCCGCGGCAGGAGCTTGACGAGATCATCAGGGCGTCGGATTACTGGCGGGGTAGCCAGACCGAGCGCGGCTTCTCCATGGCCCTCGGCCGCTTCGGCGCCCCGGGCGACGAGAACTGCGTGCTCGTGACGGCAAAGGAGGATGGCGTGCTCCGGGCCGTGCTGCAGTTCGTGCCGTGGGGCCCCGACGGCCTCTCGCTCGACCTCATGCGGCGGGACAAGAGCGCCCAGGCGGGCCTGAACGACTTCCTGATCGTGGAGGCGATCAAGGCCGCTCCCGGGCTCGGCATCAAGCGCGTGTCGCTGAACTTCGCGATGTTCCGGGCGGCGCTTGAGCGCGGCGAGCGTATTGGCGCTGGTCCGGTACTCAAGGCCTGGCGCGGCCTGCTCGTGTTCGCATCCCGGTGGTTCCAGATCGAGTCGCTCTACAAGTTCAACGCGAAGTTCTCACCTGTCTGGGAGCCGCGCTTCTTCGTGTTCCCCGGCGGCAGGGACGCGCCCAGGATCGCCTTCGCCGCGCTCGAGGCCGAGGCGTTCCTCGTCTGGCCGAAGCTCGAGGTCAAGCGGTACATCAGGCGCCTTGCCCGCCAGCTCGGGCTCAGCAGGCTTGGGCGCGGGCTGCGCCGCGGTCCGGGGTCCACCACGGCGGGGAGGCAGTCGGCGTCGTCGGGCGCCCGCGGCTGACTACCATTCCCGTATGGTCAATCTCCCTGGTCTCGCGGGGGCGCCGCCGGTCGGTCACTGCCTGATCATGGGCGTGGTCAACGTGACGCCTGACTCGTTCTCCGACGGCGGGCAGTGGTTCGGCGCCGCGGCCGCCATCGAGCATGGTCTTGGGCTGGTGGCCGCGGGTGCCGACATCATCGACGTCGGCGGCGAGTCCACCAGGCCAGGCGCGCAGCGCGTCTCGGCGGAGGAGGAGCTGCGCCGGGTCAAGCCGGTCATCACCGAGCTGGTCAGGGCCGGGGCGGTGGTCAGCGTCGACACGATGCGGGCCACGGTGGCCGAGTGGGCCGTCGAGGCCGGGGTCAGCCTGGTCAACGACGTAAGCGGCGGGCTCGCCGACCCCTACATGCCCAGGCTCGTCGCGAAGGCGGGGGTACCCTACGTCGTCATGCACTGGCGGGGGCACAGCCATGACATGCAGCGGCGAGCCGTCTACACCGACGTTGTGCGTGAGGTACACGATGAGCTCGCGCAGCGGGTCCACGCGGCGACGGCCGAGGGCATCGATCCCGGCAAGATCGTGCTTGACCTCGGGCTCGGCTTCAGCAAGCAGCCCGACTGGCAGGGACCGGAGGCGCACAACTGGGAGCTGCTCACGCGGATGCCCGAGGTCGCGCGGATCGGCGGGCGGGACTTCCCGGTGCTCGTGGGCGCCTCTCGCAAGCGGTTCCTCGGCAGGCTGCTCGCCGGTCACGACGGCGCGCCGCGCCCGTTCGACGAGAGCGACGCCGCGACGGTCGCGGTGACCGCCCTCGCCGCCGCGGCCGGCGCGTGGTGCGTGCGGGTGCACCAGGTGCCCGCCAACGCGGACGCGGTGCGGGTGGCCGCCGCCTGGCGCGAGGCGGCGTCCCGCCAATGACCAACCAGCCCGCGAGCGTGACCGAGCAAACCGCGCTGGTCACGCTGGCGCTCGGCAGCAACCTCGGGGACAGGCAGGCGACCCTGCAAGGCGGCGTGGACGCCATCGCGGGGCTCGGGCAAGTGCGCGTGCTCGCGGTGTCGCCGCTCTACGAGACGGCGCCCGTCGGCGGCCCGCCGCAGCCCGATTATCTGAACGCCGTCGTGCTCGCGCGCACCGCCCTGCCGCCCGGCGACCTCCTCGACCGGCTGCACGAGATCGAGGCGGCGTTTGACCGGGTGCGCATGGTGCGCTGGGGTGCGCGAACCCTGGACATCGACATCATCGCCTACGGCGACGAGCGCAGCGACGACCCGGAGCTGACGCTGCCGCACCCCCGAGCCCATGAACGGGCCTTCGTGCTCGCCCCGTGGCACGACATCGACCCAAGCGCGGTGCTCCCCGGCCGTGGTCCGGTCGCGGCGCTCCTTGACAAGGCGGATCGCTCGGGCATCCACCGCTCTGCGCTAGTAATTGCGGCGAGGGAGGACACGTGACGCCGACGAGACCGCGGACGTTGCTGCTCATCGGGGTGCTTGCCGCCGCCGTGACGTGGGCGCTGCTCACCGCCGTCTACGGCGACCTGCCCCCGCTCACCTGGACCCTCGTGCCCGCCCTGCTCATCGGCGCGGGCGCGGAGGCCTTGACCGGGCGCGACCTGCGCGCCCGCATCCAGGGGGGCAATGGCGCGAGGCCGGCGCCGCCGCTTTTCGTGGCGCGGATCGTCGCGCTCGCGAAGGCGAGCTCGCAGACCGCCGCGCTGCTCGCTGGGGTGTCCGCCGGGTTCATAAGCTATCTATCGGGGAAACTCAACGCGCCGACACCGCGCGGCGACCTGATCGACGCCGGCCTCTCGTTCGGCGCCTCGCTTGTCCTGCTTGCGGCGGCGCTGTACCTCGAATACTGCTGCCGCGTCCCCGGCGGCCGCGGCCGTGACCGAGACGACGACCCGCCGCCGCCCCGGCCGTCCCCCTTCCACAACTAGTGGGCAGGAACGGTGACTATCCTTGTCACGGCGTTGACCGCGTAAGGAGGCTGTCCGGTACCGGTGGAAACTGGAGTTAGCGAGCACCCCGCTCGGCTGCGGGTCGGTGTCATCGGACCCGGGCGGGTGGGGACGGCGCTCGCCACGGCACTCGCGCGGGCCGGTCACGAGATCACCGCGGCCGCCGCCGTCTCCGCGGAGTCCAAGCGGCGCGCACGCGAAAACTTCCCCCGTGCGCGGCTGACGGAGCCCGCGCAGGTCCTCGCGGACGCGGACCTCGTGCTGCTCACCGTCCCTGACGATGTGCTGCCCGGTCTCGTCGAGGGACTCGCCGCGACGGGGGCGCCGTACGCGGGCCGTCTTGTCGCCCACGCGAGCGGCGCGCACGGCGTCCGGGTGCTCGACCCCGCCACGCGGGCGGGCGCGCTGCCGCTGGCGATGCACCCGGTGATGACGTTCACCGGCCGACCGGACGACGTCGACAAGATCAAGGGCGTCTGCTTCGGCGTGACCGCGCCGGAGCTGCTCCGCCCGGCCGCGGAGGCGCTGGTGATCGAGATGGGCGGCGAGCCGGTGTTCATCGCCGAGGAGAACCGCGCCCTGTATCACGCTGCGCTCGCCTTCGCGGCCAACCACCTGGTCACGCTCGTCGCCGAGGCGGCGAGCATGCTCGCGACGGCGGGCGCGGACAACCCGAACGCGATGCTCGGGCCGCTGCTCGGCGCGGCCCTCGACAACGCGCTGCGGTTCGGCGACGCGGGCCTACCGGGGCCGGTGGCGCGCGGCGACGACGGCACCGTTGCCGCGCACGTAGCGGTGCTCGCCGCCCGCGACCCGGCCGCGCTCCCTGCCTACCGTGCGCTCGCCAGGCTGACCGCCGACCGGGCGCTCGCGGCCGGCCTGCTCAGTCCAGGCGACGCGGAGCGCCTTCTCGACGTCCTGGGGGACCGATGATCGTCGCACACACCCGCGCCGAGCTCACTGCGGCCTTGGAGCAGGTCCGATATCCTCGCTTTTCATCGGGCCTGCCCTCGGGGGGTCCCTCCCCCGGGAGGCAAGAGCAGCTCGCCGCACCGTTCGTCCTCGTGCCCACGATGGGCGCGCTGCACGACGGGCACCGGGCGCTGCTGCGCCGGGCCCGCGAGCTGGCAGGCCCACGCGGCACGGTCGCGGTCTCCATCTTCGTGAACTCCTTGCAGTTCGGCCCGAACGAGGACCTGGACAAGTACCCGCGCACCCCCGCGGCGGACCTGGCGGTATGCGAGGAGGAGCGGGCCGACCTCGTGTTCGCGCCGAGCGCCCGCGAGATGTATCCGCAGGAGCAGCGGATCATGGTCGATCCCGGGCCCGCGGGCGAGATCCTCGAGGGTGAGTTCCGCCCCGGGTTCTTCCGCGGCGTGCTTACGGTGGTGCTCAAGCTGCTCTGCCTGGTCCGCCCGGACATCGCCGTCTTCGGGCAGAAGGACGCGCAGCAGCTCGTGCTCGTCCGCGCGATGGTCGCCGACTTCGCGCTCGCCGCGCGTATCGAGGCGGTGCCGACGGTGCGGGCCGCCGATGGGCTCGCGCTGTCAAGCAGGAACAAATACCTTTCTTCAGCTGAACGGACCGTGGCGCCTGTTCTCCATCGCGCGCTTTCCGCGGGCGCGGTGAACGCCTCGGGTGGTCCGCGCGCGGTCCTCGCGGCTGCACAGGCGGTGCTTGACGAGGCAGCGTCGTCAAGCCCCGCGGGAACGTCGCCCCGCGTGGACTATCTGGCGCTCGTGGATGCGCGAAGTTACCGGCCCGTTCGGGATGATAAAGACTTTGATCGGGATGATAAAGATTTTGATTTTGTTGGGACCGCAGTGCTCGCCATCGCCGCGAGGGTGGGCACCACGCGCCTCATCGACAACGTAATAGTGCAGCTATCTCCCGGGGGGACGACCCCCCGTACCCCCCGGGGCACGTCCGATGGAGAAGCAAAAATATCGGACGTGCAGGGAGTGGAGCAGCATGCTGCTGGCGATTGACATCGGGAACACCAACACGGTGCTCGGTGTGTTCGATGGTGAGACGATCGTCGAGCACTGGCGGATCGCGACGGTGCCCGACCGGCCCGCGGATGAGATCGCGGTGGTGCTACAGGGCCTGCTCACCGGGTCGGCGACGGTCAGCGCGCGGGACCTGCACGGGATTTCGCTGTGTTCCACGGTGCCGTCTGTGCTGCATGAGATGCGCGAGGTGTGCCGCAGGTACTTCGCCGACCTGCCCACCGTGTTCGTGGCGCCCGGGGTGAAGACCGGGGTGCCGATCCGGATGGACAACCCCAAGGAGGTCGGCAGCGACCGGATCATGAACTCGCTCGCGGCCGTCCACCTGTACGGCGGGCCCGCGATCGTCGTCGACTTCGGCACCTCGACGAACTTCGACGCGGTGAGCGCGCGCGGTGAGTTCGTCGGCGGCGCGCTCGCACCGGGGATCGAGATCTCGGTGGACGCGCTCTCCAGGCGGGCCGCACAGCTCCTCAAGGTGGAGCTGACCAGGCCGCCCCGGGTCATCGGCAAGAACACCGTAGAGGCGCTGCAATCGGGGATCGTCTACGGGTTCGCCGGGCAGGTCGAGGGGATCGCGCGGCGGATGGCCGCCGAACTGTCGCCGCAGGACCCCGCCGCGGTGACCGTGATCGCGACCGGCGGCCTCGCACCGCTGGTGATCGGCGAGGTGCCCATCATCGAGGCGCACGAGCCGTGGCTGACGCTGATCGGGCTGCGGCTGGTCTGGGACCGCAACGCGGGGCCTGCAGCGGGGCCGCAGGCCCCCCGCGCGAAGGGTGCCAGGCACGAGGCCGATGTCCTGCCCTAGGCGCTTCTTAGGCGATCCTGACGGCGCCTACGTAGGCGTCCCAGAAGACCGGCTGCACCTGGACCTGCTGGCCGGTGCTTGGCGCGTCGACCATCAGGCCGTTCCCGATGTAAATGCCCACGTGGCTGATGTCGGCGAAGAAGAACACGAGGTCGCCGGGTTCAAGATCAGCACGCGAGACGTGCATGCCGGAGTTCCACAGGGAACCGGTGTAGTGCGGGAGGGAGATGCCCACCTGCGCGAAGGCCCAGACGACAAGGCCTGAGCAGTCGAACGTTGACGGCCCTGCCGCGCCCCAGACGTACCAGTCGCCCACCCGCGTCATGGCCGCGCGCAGCGCGGTCGTGTCGACGTTGGAGACTTCGGGAAGCGCGATGTTCGGGTAGGAGCCGGTCTGGTCGAAGACGGCCATCGCCTGGCTCATCGCCGAGCTGTTCAGGATTTTGAGCCTGGACTGTATCGAGGAGACCTTGCTGTTGATCTCCGACTGGAGCGCGTCGACCGTGGCGATCTGCTGTTTGGCGGTCAGCTGTGCCCGCGCGGCGGCGAGCTGTTCCGACTGGAGCGAGGTGAGCCGCATGCCCGCCTGGTTGTCGATCTCCTGGACGGTGGACGCCTGGTTGAGGAACCGCACCGGGTCGCCGCTTGTGAGCATCTGAAGCGTGGGGTCCATCCCACCGCTCATGTAGCCCATGGCGGCGAGCTGAGACACCGCCTGCTGGCTTCCTGACATCGCCGCCTGCGCCTCGAGTGCCGCCTGCTTGGCGTGCTTCTCCGCCGACTTGGCGTTCGCGATCTCGATCTTCAGGGCGTCATACTGCTGACCATACGAGTCGACCTCGTTGGACAGCTTCTTAGCCTCATTGACCAACGCGGTGAGCGATGGCTGCGGGCGGATCGTCTGCGCCTGGCTCGCGCCAACCTGAAGGAGCACCGCTACGGTGGCCACGGCCATCACAAGCGGTACAACTCGGCGGCTTACTCTAGTACGCACGTCGATGTACGATATTAGACCCGGGGTGCTGCTGCCAACCGACTCGCCATAAGTTTTGCTTTTCTAACGTTGACGGTGTTCCGCTGTGCGGATTGCCAAGATGTGGTAGCGGTCGCCTTTGGCGCCGGATCGTGATGGGTCGGTCGCGGGCCGAAGTTCTTTCCAAGTCACTACGATGCTTGGCGCCGCGAACTTTCGTTGTCACCACGACGTTACTCTTGGCTGTGGGGTTACTCGCGGACATCCGTGCGATTACATTGAGCGCTACAGTGGTGCCGCGATGGGGTACATAGTCAGGCAAGCGCGCACTAGGGATGTCCCGGTAATCCGTTCGCTGATCGACCAGAACGTCGGGTCGGGCCGGTTGCTCGACAAGCCCACGGTGAACCTTTACGAGGACGTACTTGAGTTCAGCGTCGCCGAGAGTTCCGACCACGGCGCAGTTGTCGGATGCGGCGCGCTGCACGTTCTGTGGGAAGATCTCGCCGAGCTTCGCACTGTCGCGGTTGATGCGAGAAGCCGAGGCGGTGGCATCGGTCATCTGATCGTCGATGAGCTACTTGACCGCGCCAGGCAGGTGGGCGTATCGCGGGTATTTGTGCTGACCTTCGCCGTGCCGTTCTTCGCCAGTCATGGTTTCACCGAAATCAGCGGCACGCCGGTGGCGCCCGAGGTGTATGTCGAGCTGCTCCGTTCTTACGATGACGGCGTCGCCGAGTTCCTCGACCTGGACCGGGTGAAGCCCAACACGCTGGGAAACACCCGCATGCTGCTGCGGTTGTTAGGATAGACGAGTCTAGGTCGCCGCGATGCCCACGCCGCATGCCGCGGACTGTCGCTGACCACGGGTCGAGGAAACTTTTATGCTGCAAGATCTGGCCGCACTTGCGCCACCGGCGATTGTCGCCGTCGCCTTTGTGGTCGGCGCGTGGGTGATCGTGCGGAGGGAACTGGCGCCAAAACGTCGGGGCCGGGCCAAGGACGAGGAGGTCTCCGACGGTGAAGGTTCGGCTGACCGCGAACTCCGTAGAAGCTTATATTTTACGACATCGACGTTTTATCGGGTCCCGGCGCGGTAGTTGCGGCTAAGCCGCCGGGCTATGGGACCGTGAGATTGCGTACACAGCAGGTGCGACCGGTCGATTTGCTAACTGTGTGCCAATTGTTCGATACGTCACGTGAGCAGATCTCGGCAGGTCAGGTGAGCAGATCTCGGCGCACTTGCCGTTGACAGTTCTCGGATTTTCTATCGGTTGGCGTAAAAGTGCGTCGATGAGAATTGTCTCGGGCAAGACCTGGGTATATTGTCATCCGAAAATAGTTGCTCCGCAGAAGGGCTGAATCTCCGATGGCGCAGAAGGTACAGGTGCTACTTGTCGATGACATCGACGGTAGTGAGGCGACCGAGACGGTGAGCTTTGGGCTCGACGGGGTGGCCTATGAGATCGATCTGAGTTCAGGTAACGCAGGCAAGCTACGCACCGAGCTCACCGAGTATGTGGAGCACGCGCGTAAAGCCGGCAACACGCAGGCGCGGCGACGCCGTCAGCGCAACGGTGCCGGCCGCGAGCAGAGCGCCAGAATCCGCGAGTGGGCCAAGTCGCGCGGTTTCAAGGTGAACGAGCGCGGCAGGATCCCGGCGAACATCCTGGCCGAGTACGAGGCCGCGCACTAGGTGTGGCTGTCAGCCGCCCGGCCGGAGGCGTGCCGGGCGGCTCTTGTGCCGGGGCGCTCTGGTGTCGGGTCGCTGGTGTCGGATCACACAGCAAGTACGTTCGCTTGCGGCGTACTTGGAACTACGTTGCCACTTAACGCTGTTGGATGGGGTGAAGGCGCAGTGTCCGGGGAAAGTCTTGTAGTAGTTGGCGCTTAATCGCGTTAAGTACAGGGCCGGGCACGCGGCTACCATGCGGAGCAGGCAGGCACGCCGAAACCTGCCGGATCCCCGCTGTGAGGAGAGCGACGACATGTTCGAGAGGTTTACCGACCGGGCGCGGCGGGTTGTCGTCCTGGCGCAAGAAGAAGCCAGGATGCTCAATCACAACTACATTGGCACGGAGCACATCCTGCTCGGCCTCATTCATGAGGGCGAGGGTGTTGCGGCCAAGGCGCTCGAGTCGCTTGGGATCAGCCTTGAGGCGGTCCGCCAGCAGGTCGAGGAGATCATCGGCCAAGGTCAGCAGGCGCCGTCGGGGCACATCCCATTCACCCCGCGAGCCAAGAAGGTGCTTGAGCTATCGCTGCGCGAGGCGCTGCAGCTCGGCCATAACTACATCGGGACCGAGCACATCCTGCTCGGCCTGATTCGCGAGGGCGACGGCGTAGCCGCTCAGGTTCTTGTCAAGCTTGGCGCCGACCTGAACCGTGTCAGGCAGCAGGTCATCCAGCTGCTCCACGGGTACCAGGGCAAGGAGCCGACGGCTGCCGCGAGCGGCTCGGCTGAGTCCGCGCCGTCGACCTCGCTGGTGCTTGACCAGTTTGGCCGAAACCTCACCCAGGGCGCCCGCGAGGGCAAGCTCGACCCGGTGATCGGCCGTGAGAAGGAAATCGAGCGGGTCATGCAGGTGCTGTCCCGCCGCACCAAGAACAACCCGGTTCTCGTTGGCGC
>Ga0302314_10003800_pt1 | contig 27788 bp, 21 predicted proteins | sample III_Palsa_N2_3_FD_200533 | JGI IMG/M metagenome (GOLD analysis project Ga0302314, IMG submission 200533) | Peat permafrost microbial communities from Stordalen Mire near Abisko, Sweden - III_Palsa_N2_3 | ecosystem: Environmental > Terrestrial > Soil > Palsa > Peat permafrost | place: Sweden...
GGATGAAGATCGAAGCTCACGTCCTGACAGCCGATACGCTGGCCGTAGTGATGGCTCAATCCACGTACTTGCAGCAGGGCGCTCATGCGGCTTGCTCCGCGCGACGCTGGCCGCAGTAATCGGTGTCGGAGCAGACGAACATGCGCGAGCCACGATCATCCACGACCACCTCATCCAGATAGCTTTCATCCGAGCCACACAGTTCGCACTGGTGCTCCCAGCGCTGGATCTCGAATGGGTGATCGTCAAAGGCAAGGCTTTCGACCTTCGTGTAGGGCGGAATTGCATACAGCCGCTTTTCACGACCTGCGCCAAACAGCATCAGCGCCGGCGAATGATCGAGCTTGGGATTGTCGAACTTCGGGATCGGCGACGGCGAAGTGAGAAAGCGGCCGTCGACCAGCACGGGATAGTCGTAACTGGTGGCAATGTGCCCGTACTGGGCGATGTCTTCGTACAACTTCACGTGCATCAATCCGTAGTCGGCCAGCGCATGCAGGGTGCGGGTTTCTGCCTCGCGTGGTTCCAGTGTGCGCAGCGGTTCCGGCTCGGGTACCTGGAACACCAGGATCTGATCTTCCCGCAGCGGTGTTTCAGGAATGCGGTGGCGGGTCTGGATCACGCTCGCCTCCGTCGTGCGCTCAGTGGTTGTCACTCCGGCCACGCGGGCAAAGAAGCGGCGGATATTCACCGCATTGGTGGTGTCGTCGGCGCCTTGGTCGATCACCTTCAGTACATCGTCCGGTCCCAACAGCGCTGCCGTGAGCTGGATGCCGCCGGTGCCCCAGCCATACGGCAGTGGCATTTCGCGGCTGCCAAACGGCACCTGATAGCCGGGAATGGCCACCGCCTTGAGCAGGGCGCGGCGCAACATGCGTTTGGTATTCTCGTCGAGGAAGGCAAAGTTGTAGTTCGACGTCATGACGAGGTCTCCTGCGCCGCTGTTTCCTCGGCGTTGAGGTGCTGTGCGTGTTGTTTGCTCAGCGTGCGCAGCAGCGACAACTCGGCCTGGAAGTCCACGTAGTGCGGCAGCTTCAGGTGCTGCACGAAGCCGGAGGCCTCCACGCTATCCGAATGCGACAACACGAACTCCTGATTCTGCGCAGGCGCATACGCAGGTTCGCCGAGCTCGTCGCAACGCAGTGTACGATCGACCAGTGCCATCGACATCGCCTTGCGTTCGCCTTCGCCCATGCACAGGCCATAGCCGCGAGTGAACTGCGGCGGCAAGCCGTTGCCGCCATGAAACTGATTGATCATCTGGCACTCGGTCAGGGTGATCGAGCCGATCTCGATGGCGAAGCCAAGTTCTTCCGGGCAGATCACAACGTCGACTTCGCCCATGCGGATTTCGCCGGCGAAGGGATGGCTCTCGGCATACCCACGCTGGGTGGAATAGGCCATGCCCAGCAGAAACCCCTCGTCACCGCGCGCGAGGTTTTGCAGGCGGGTGGCGCGATCGGCCGGAAACATCAACGGTTCACGGGTGAGGTCGATGGGTTCGGGATCGACGCCGGCATCGATGCGTTCGATCAAGGCTTCGGCATCGAGAAGATCAAGCACGCGTGGCATGGTGTCTGGCAGCGGTGCCTCGGCCTGCAGCGGGCTGGTCGGCGCAGTCGATTCGAACTCAAGCAGGCGCTGGGTGTAGTCGTAGGTCGGGCCGAGCACCTGGCCGCCAGGGACATCCTTGAAGGTGCCGGAAACGCGACGACGTACGCGCATCGCATTGGTATCCAGCGGCTGGGTGTAACCAAATCGAGGCAGCGTGGTGCGATAGGCGCGCAACAGAAAAATCGCTTCGAGCATGTCGCCGGCGGCCTGGCGCATTGCCAGCGCAGCGAGCTCTTCGTCGTACAGCGAGCCTTCCTGCATGACGCGGGCAACGCCCAGTCGCAGTTGTTCGCGGATCTGGTCCAGCGACAATTCGGGTACAGTCAGATCGCCACGACGCGCTTCGGCGAGTAATTGCAGCGAGCGGGTAATGGCCTGCTCGCCACCTTTCACGGCAACGTACATTCAATCCTCCAAAACACGGGTCGTGCGTGGCAGCGCGACCATGCGCTGGCCAGAGATAAAAATCAGATCGACGCCTAATGGCAGCTGTGCGCTCATCGCGGCACGCTGTTGCCAGAACTCGCCTGGCAAGCCTTCGATCAACAGCTGTTCGACATCGCGGATACCGGGGCCGGCGAAGCGCTTGCCGGCGTTACCGCGAAAGCCATCGACTTGCATGATCAGCGTGGCCGAACGGTCCGGATAGCGCAGATCGCCATGGGCAAACATCGTCAACGGCGGCATCGACGCCGGTTCGGTGATCAGTGCGAAATCCGCATCGGCAGGGTCCTGCACCAACCGGACACCGGCGTGGAAGCGCAAATGCATTGCCACTGCATCATTGGGCTGTTGCAGCCAAAGGGTCGTGTCGGCATCGCACAGGGTGAGCAAGGCAGCCATGCTTGCCGGCAGGATCGGCGCGGGCGCGGGTGCCAATACAGGCATGGCGCGTGGAGCGATGGGGCGGGCCATGGCCTGCAGCAATTCGCGAAAGTTGCGCTGGCTATCGAATACGGGATGGGCGAAGGCGGCAAGCATCATTCGCCCCGCACCACGGTAAAGAATTCCACCTTGCTGGCGGCGGCCTTGCGACTGGCAGCCTCGCGACGCCGATTCAGGGATTGGCGCAGGGGCTCCACGACCTGTGTCTGTAGGCGCGGGGCTTGCTCGGCATCCTGCATCAAGGCATCGGCACAGGCGGCCAGTTCGGCGTGACGACTGTTACTGCCGCGCACCCATGCATGACCGATGCGTTCACCGATCTGCACGCTACAGCGGGTCACGCTGACCTCGCCGAGATTGAACTGCGGACCGGTGCCGCCGACACGGCCGCGCAGCATGTACAGGCCGGTCTGCGGCGGGCGCAGCCAGGTGGTGGCATCGACGGGTGGCGCAAACGCTTCCATGGCTGTCGCCAGTTCGGCCGGTTCGGCTTGTGCCAGCAATGACATCCATTGCGCACGCACCAGGTGGGTGGGGGTGTCCATGGTTCGTTCCTAGGCTTGTCACAATTGTCTAGTTATCTATACAGACCGGGACGCGGAGTCCCGTTGCAGTGCATTCCAGCAGATAAGCGTGCCGCTGCCATGACGGTGAATAGACAGGTGAGCGAGGTCGTATGAGCGAAATAGAGCGCGGACGCGGGGTGGCGCTATGGAGCCAGATTGGCGACATCCTGGCTGAAGACATTCTCAAGGGCCGGTTGCGGCAGGGCGAGATGCTGCCATCGGCGCAGGAGCTGGCGACCCGTTTCGAGGTCAACCGGCACACCGTGCGCCGAGCCATGGCTGCATTGGAGCAGCGCAATCTTGTGCGCACCGAGCAGGGGCGCGGCACCTTCGTACAGGAACAGACGCTGGACTACGCGATCAGCCGGCGCACTCGCTTCACCCAGAACATGCGCAACCTCAATGTGGACACTGAAATCGAGTTTCTGGAGGACGCACGCGAGATTCCGCCGACGCAGGTGGCCGAGGCGCTGGGTCTGGGGCGCAACGAATATGTCTATCGCATCGATACCCTGAGTCATGCTGACGGTCACATCGTCGATCACAGCACGGCGTACTTCCCGGCGGCACGCTTTCCCGGCCTGCCGGCGGTGTATCGGCGCACACGGTCGGTCACCAAGACCCTGAATGAGTTCGGCATCAACGATTACATGCGCAAGCACACGCGCGTTTCCGCGCGCTTGCCCGAAGCCACGACGGCACGACTGATGAAGCAACCGCCAGGGCGACCCGTGCTGCATGTGCAGTCGATCAACGCCGATCCGCGTGGCGTGCCGTTGCAGTACGGCATCACCCGCTTCTCCGGTGACTGGGTGCAGCTCGTCTTGATGGCCGACGACTGATGCGCTACGCGATTTACTACTGCCCCACCGCCGACACTGCACTGGGGCGTCTGGGCCATGACTGGCTTGCTACATCGAGCACTCTGCCGGGTGTCAGCACGGAACGGCGGGCTGCCTTGCTGGCCGATGTTCGCCGTTACGGCTGGCATGCGACGATCCGCGCCCCGTTCACACCGGTAGTGGGCGTTACCCATGACGATGTGCGTCGCGCCGTGACGGCGCTGGCGCATGCCTTCGGATCGTTCGAATTGTCGTTGCGACTCGATCGGCTGGCTGATTTTCTTGTGCTGCGCCCGACCATGGACGGCGGTCAGGAACGCGCGCTGGCCGCGGTTTGCCTCGACGTATTGAAACCCTTGTGCGCACCGCTGGCGGGCGACGCGCTCGAGCGCCGCAGTGCCGGTCTCGATGCGGATGAACTCGCCTTGCTGCAAAAACATGGCTACCCCTACGTGCTCGATCGCTATCGTTTTCACCTGACCTTGTCCGCGCCCGCCAGCGAGCCTGAAGAGCAGGCCATGCGCCAGTGGTTTGAATCGCGAGTGGCCGCGCTGCCGCCGACGCGAATCGATGCGTTGTCGATCTGTCGAGAAGCCACGCCGGGCGCCGCGTTCGAGTTGCTCGAACGGATTCCGTTGGTCGCGTCGGGCATGGAGCACACGTCGTGAATGAAGGACGCTTGTATTACGTGATGGGTCCATCGGGCGCAGGCAAGGACAGCGTGCTTGCCTGGGTCCGTGCGCATGGTGTTTCGCACGACGTGCTTTGCGCACACCGCTACATCACCCGACCGGCGCATGCCGGCGGCGAAAATCATGTGGCGCTGAGCGAGGCAGAGTTTCTGCTGCGTGCAGCGCGCGGTCTGTTCGCGCTGACCTGGCAAGCGCATGGGCTGCACTACGGCATCGGCCGCGAAATCCAGCATTGGCTGGAACGCGGCGCCAAGGTATTGGTGAACGGTTCGCGCGATGCCTATCCGCAGGCACGTGAACGCTTTCCTTCGTTGCAGCCGGTGGTGATCACCGCCAGTCGCGAAACCATCGCTGCACGCCTGGCGGCGCGCGGTCGTGAGAGCGATGCGGATATTGCCCAACGGCTGGCGCGCCGCGATGCCTATCAGGCGCCACCTGGCGCACTGATTATCCACAACGACGGCAGCCTCACCGACGCCGGCGCCACGCTGTTGAAAGCCATAACGCAATCACACTGAGTCGAGAAGGCGCCGTTGTTGACGACATCCCTGGATGCAATGACTCAGGCGAGTGTCGGCATCACGGCTGGCATATCGGCACGCCGGGTCTTGGCCTTGAAATAGAAGGCCGAACTGAGGGTAATCAGCATGCCGATGCTCGACAGTGCAACCACGGTACTGGCGTAGAACGCGGCCCACGACAGATGCACGCCGCTGAATTCCTTGAACAAAATGATGGCGACGCTGCCCATATACCCACTGGCATCGGAGATATACATGATGAAACCGACGTTGCCGGCCACCTGGAAGCTTGCCAGCATGCGTTCGAAGAACGTGCAGTTGTACGGCACGTAAGCGAGGTACAGGCCAAAACCGCTGCCACCGACCCACCACACCGGATCGATCAGCCTCATGCCGTGCAGCCAGGTGGTGATCAACGCAATGGCGAAGCCGCCGAAAATCATCACGTGATTGAGCATCAATGCCTTGAAATTGTCGCGCACGGCCATCGTGCAGGCGGTGATCAGCAGCACGGCGATTGCAATCGGCACCTCGGTTTGCGTGAATACCGCCGCGCTATTGCCGCGACCAAGATCGGCCCAGATCTCGGCCGCGAAATTGTCGCGAAAATCGCGCATCACGGTGAGTGCGATGTACGCCATCACGATCATGACCACGGCGGGTAGAAAACGCGCCAGAAACGCGCTGCGGCTCTTCGCGTCCATCGGCATGCGCGCGCTGCGAGCGGCCATATCCTCGGCACTGGGTGCAGGCAGGCGTTCGAGCATCCAGGTAGCGAGGCAGAGCGGTGGCACGAACACCAGACCGGTGACAAAAGGCATCCAGAACTCGCTGACTCCGTACCTCACCATGAGGTATTTGCCCACGGTTTTCACCACGCCGGACGCGACGATAAAGCTGGCGCACATGAAAGCACCCATCAACTCGGTGCCGCGCCGACCCTCGATGTAACCGAATATCACGCCCCACACCATGCCCAGCGGCAATCCGTTGAGAAACAGGCAGGCGATATTCCACGGTGCAGGAATCAGCGCAAAGCCAAGCAGCGCCAGCCAGGAAAAGCCGATCAATCCGGCCAGCGCGCGGGCACGATTCTGCCGCTGCATCTCGGCGATCCAGGTAATGCCCCGAACCTTGCTTAGCATGTAACCGAAGACCTGGGCGATGACCAGCCACACCTTGTAATCGACGCCGGCGAAATGCAGGCCGGTAAATTCGGCTGCCGTGAACGGCTTGCGGAATGCATACATCGAGGCATACGCCAGGAACGCGGCGCCGCCGGCGAGCAGATTGATCGCCATCCGATGACGATATTGGCCAGAAAGCCAGGAGGCGACGCGCATGCAGACAACCCTCGACAGAATGCCGAGCATGGTGTGGCTGCCACATGACAGCGTCGTGGCGATGTCTAGGCCGGAGCGAGGATCTGGCGCTCTACGGAGCAAACCTCACGACCCTGCGTGCCGAAAGGCGAACTCGCGCATTGCAGAAGCGCTACTCAAGCGTGTCTGGAAAACGCCTTAATCCCTCCCATTGGGCACAGGGGCAGGGAAGCATGCCTATGCCGAGTCACTCATCAGTGCGACACGCTGAAATTGACTGGACCGGCCAGGGTGCTGTAACCGTTGTTGTATAACAAATAGGCGGTGTAATTGCCCGGCGACAGACTCGATGTATTGAAAGAGACGTTGCCATTGGCTGTGGGAACGGCTTGCCAGACCACCGAGGCTTTAGATCCCGGTGTATCACCAGCGCTATAGATTCCCACCCAATTGGTCGCGCTTGACGTGGCGCTAGTCGTCGAATAGTTGAATACGATATTTGCACCTTGCGGCACCGTCGACATCGCGGCAGTCAAGGTTGGTGTGGCCGACGCGGGTGCAGCCGGTGCAAACGCGTCATTGATCGGCGTAGCGTAGGCGTCGTTGGCGGTAAACGCAGGGAGTCCCAACGCCTGCTCGATGGTGCGGCCCGTGCTGAAGTGGTTGTAACTCACGGAGCTTCCATAACCTGGTCGTACCAGGCCTTGTGAGTCCACCAGAATCGTTGCAATGTGATTGCCCAGCTCAGGAAATGCCAAAGGATCCGAGGACTCATCCCAGGTAAGGACAAGCAGCGAACGCTGGGTGGTCCATGCGGGAGAGTTGAAGATCGGTTGCAGTGTCTGCTTCAACCATCCGTCTTGTACCTGCAAGCTCAACGACGATCCGTCGCCGGGTGCTTCGCCATCGTAGTAGTCGTCTGCCGCCAACCACGCGAAGTTCGGCGTAGTGGCTGCGGATTGCAGGTCACTGGTCAGTTGCGTCGTATCAAAAAGATGGACTTGGCAGCGCGGTAAATTGTTGCTGATGTCGGTGAAATTGATGAACGGAAGCTCATCGGCTTCGAATTCCGAGTCGTACGTGTTGGTCGTGTTGCACGGAGTACCCATGCCCTGCCCATAGCCTTTCCAGGTCTTGCCGACGGCTTCGAGGCTGTCGCCAAGATTTGCCGTAGTGACATGGATGTTCGGGTAATAAATGGCTCCTTCGTCGAAATTGCTGCCGCCCGCGATGGCCAGGTAGTTTTGATCACTGGGATGGTAGGTTCCGCTGTAACCCATCAACAACGTGCCGCGATTGGCCAAGCTGTTCATAAAGGGCGCATCGGTCGTATCGCCGATGACTTGATCGAAGCTGGTGTTCTCCATCATGACCAAAAACACATGGTCATACTTAGGCACCGTAGACACCGGCGCGGTCAGAACCGGTGCGGGTACGGGCGTCGACAGGGTCAGTGACAGATTGTCGGCATAACTGTCGTTGTAGGAGTCATCGGGCGAGTCGAGAAACTGCACCAGTACCATGATCGAACGGGTGCCTTTGGGCAGCGTGTTGCTGATCGAACGCGCCAGAAAAGCGTTGCTGTAATTGCGTTGAGACGCGGTCACCGTGGGCATCTGCGCTGCTGATCCCAACGGCAGGCCATTCGCATCCAGAAAAGTCGCGCTTACTTGGGTGTACGCGCCGTAATACTCATAGCCGCCCAGCCAGCCGGAGAGCGTGTAAGTCGTCGTACCGGCATCGATAGCCGCACTGGCCATCGATACATCGACGGTTTGAGTCAACGCTGAGTTGCCGTAGGGGCCCGCAGCGATGAAGGCGTTGCCGCGCGCCGGCGTGCTGGGTGTAGTGAAATCACCGACCGAGTAGCACACCGCGCTCGGATTGCCCTGGAGTACGGTCCAACCCGGAACAGTCGTGACCGCTTCCCAGTCCGGGGTGCATGCAGCGGCTTCGCCGTCGCCATCAACCAGCAGATTGACACTGGAGTAAGCCGTTGGCGCTGCTGCGGCAATAACGCCGATCGGATACGCCGTAATGATCAACAGTGCTGCACGCAGAGCCGTTCCATGCCATTTTTTCATGGTCAATCATCAGTAGGCGTCCGTCATTGGACGACTCAATCTGAAAGCTTTGCACTACGCGCAGATGACGGTTCCTGGACAATTCAACTGCCATGTATGGTGATGAATTACTACGCCCAGGTGCGGCATCGGCCAAGTTCAAAACGCCAATCCCCTGCACGCTGTCGCCAAGTCAACGGCGCGCAGAGATTTGGTATCGAATGGTTAGCTACTGGCATTTCCCCAAGGCTATTGGCGACCGCTTTGCACCTCGATGACTTGCTGATAACTCGGCCGGTTTTCCCATGGCATGGGCTGGGCAGGCAACGCACTGAAATCGGTTGGCGCGATCTCGTCGTAGGTCTCCACCGTGGCATTGCTGTCGCCGGCCATGTTGGGCAACTGGGTGCCGTTCCAATTGGCCATGTTCGAGATGCCGCCGAGATCGCTGATGGCGCTATCCAGCGCAGCAAGTACAGCATTGCGGCAATCAGTCAGCAGACCGGTGCCGGCGCATTTAAGCGTTTGGTAGTTGCTATGGCCAGGGGTGTTGAGCGCCATTTGCAACATCCGGTACATCGGCTGGTACCAGCCATACTCGTAGGCGGAACCTTGTGCACGTGGAGCGTCCTGGCGACAGAGCAGCACACTGCTGACGCAGCCACCGCTGAGTGATGCTGCGTCCTTATAAGGATCAAGCGCGTTGAGCTGCGAGGTTACCGTGGTCATCAGATGCAGATACCAGGCATCCATCAGTACCACGGCGGGCTGATTGTCGTAGGTGGTTTTGCCAGCGGTACCGGGGGTACGCGAACGGCGCCAGGCACCGAGACCCGGATTGCCGTTGATCCAGGCATTCGAGCTGCCATTCAAGGTGATGCCGTCGGAGGCAACGCCGGCCAGCCAGTTCCGCATTAATGCACCGGCTTGCATCTCGTCAGTGTTAAGCGAACCCTGCTGCATGATCTGCAGTAACAGCGGCAGCAGTTCCTGACCGCGTAGGTCGACATAGCCGGCGTCGGCCATGATTTCCTCGACATTGGCAAAATTGAATTTCTTGCCCGTGGCGAGGAAGTTCTGAAAGCGGACTGGCTCAATGTCGATGCGATGGATCGCGGCCCAATTGTAGTGATCGTCCGCCGCCCACCAGCCGGTCGCCGGCGAGTTGTTCCAGCTGGTGATGAAACCCTCGGGTGGATTCACCACCTGGGGATGCTGGGCGTAGGTCAGATAGTTCTGCCATTCGTAGTAGCCACCGTTGAGTGGGCCGCCGTTCCGCGCGACCGGCACCGTACGGCTAGGGAAAGGTACGTCACCACCGTTGTTGATGAAGTAGTCGGGATTATTTCGCAGGTAGCTGCTATCGCCGGCCCATTCAAAACGGCCATCGCCCCAGGAGGGCAGTTCCGGCGACTGCTCCGGATGGCGTACGGGCAGCAAGCCAGTGGCGATGTAGCCGACGTCCTTCTTGTCGACATAGAGCCAATTGAAGGTGCCGGTATAGCCGTTCATCAGATGCTGGAAACTGCTCGCCCCGTTTACTGTCGGCGTCGAAACGAGTGCGAACATGGCGGTGCCATCCAGCTCACCGAAAAAGTTCGAGCGTTGCAGCGAGATGGCCACCGGCGCGCCATTGACCGTGGCGGTAGCGAACACCGGCCCGTAGTGGGTACGCAGAATGTAGCGATGCACCGTCTGCGGCAACAGCGAGCCGCCGGAAGCGTCGGAAGCCAGTGTTGGCGTCGACGTCCAGCTATCGGTGCGTTTGTAGAAGCGGCGGCACGAGGGTCCCTTGCCGTCACCCAGGTCGTACAGATAGCCGTCAGCGCTGGGGAAGCCATTCACCAGCTTCAACGAAGGTGTCGAGCCATCCATGTTGCACATCTTGGAGACGCGGGTATCGACGATATCGCTGTCGTTGGAGGTCGCGCTCCAGGCATAGTCCACGCCACGGCCGATCAGCGCGTAAGGGATGCCGACAACGCCCATGCCGCGGCCATCAAAGTCCGTCGGTGTGCCGCCGGTGGAGTGCACCGCGAATTCCCAGATCAGGTGAGGTTGAAAGTAACCTATCTGCGGCCCCATCACGCCGATGGGGTGACCATCGACGGTATTGGCTGCCGTCACTGCCATCCAGTTGGACATGCTAAGCGGCATGCCCATGTTGCTCAGGGCATTGTGCAGCTTTGTGTAGGGGCCCATCGCAAGCTGGACCTGCGGGTGTTTGCCGAACGGAGATTGGCGCGCTGGCGTCGCTGCCGTGGGCTTGCTCTTCGAGCTGACCAGCAGCTGGGCAAGGGTCTTGATGTTTTCACCGGCGCTGTTGCCACCTTGTCGGCCGTCGTCAAGCAGCATATGCGCCAGAAGCGTTCGGCTGGCGTTATTCGCACTTGCCACGGCCGTGGTGGGAGTCGGTGGTAAATTCTCGTTGACGCCGTTGGCGTCGTAAGTATCAAAAACCTGGTAACTGCCCACGTCCCAGATGGCGGTACCTGCCGGCAGGGTCTGCGGGCAAGCTTCATTGAGGGTGGCGGGAGATTCCTGAAAGCGTGCGCTGACGGTGCGCGTGGCCTGTGGGTCGTTGGCATGGCGCAGGTCGCGCCACATTTGACAGGCGGCCACCGGTAGATTCAGGTTGCCGGAGGTGACGGTGGGATCCAGTTGCTGCAAGAAGCTTTCATTGGCGACTTCACCACCGCCGCCGACGGCGAAGATGGACTGAAGTAAAGTGACCGAGGCGACGACGTCGTTGCGAGTAAAGGCCGCGGGTGGAAACCCACCGTTCTTGAGTTCCGCGTATTCCGGTGGAATTTTCGAAAAGTTCTTGCCGAAGATCCAGAGTGTCGAGATATAGGCGTTGATCCCGGCAACGTACCCATCGACGTCCTGCAACATCATTACACCGAGGTTGCCGAATTTGGCCGGAACCTGGTTGACCATCTGCGTCAGTTCGTTCTCGCTATAGCCGGCAGTGTTCGTTATGGCGGCGTCATACTGGTAGAACTCCGGCGCCGGCCCAAGGAACTGGCTGAGCTGGCCGCGACCGAAATGGCGCAAGATGTCGAGCATCCATAGACGATCTTCGGCGGCAGCATAGCCGACACCGAACATGGAGTCCTGGCGATTGCTGGCGGTGATGAAGGGCACGCCCCAGCCATCGCGTTGAATGGTAACCGTGCCGCCGTAGCTGGTGGTCAGGGTCTCGGTGGAAGTCACCGTGTCCGGGGTCAAGCCGTCGTGCTTGAAATAGTTGCAGCCCTGATTCGAGGATGCGACGTGCTGCGAGATATTTGTAGGTGGCGCGCACGGTGTCGTCGTCAGACCTTGCTGTGCGTAGCTGAGATCGCCGTAGAGCGTGGCCTGGTCGTTGTAGTACCAGGGATAGACAGCGGGTGTGCCCGCTACCGGCAGGCCGACGCCACCCGCCGAATTGCCATTGCTGCCGGGGACGGCGATGTTCAAGTAGATGCTGTTGCCGTCGCCCGAAGAACTGCTTTGCGGTGAGCCGAAGCTGTTGGTGGACAAGGCCAGCAGCAACACCATGCCGCCAATAAGACTGCGTTTGTTCATTACCGTCTCCCCGCCAGAGTCCATGCCATGGTTGGTGCATGGAAATCGTTTCCGGCGAAGCGCGATATGGCATCGTGTTCCCCGGCGCCGACATGAATCTTGGCTTTTTCTCAACGCATTCCCGAACGATGCGCCAAGCGGCATGTCTCCCCTCGCATGATGAATCGCCAAGGGTGGGTATGCGTGAGGACAAATCGGGTCGATTCAGTATCTGACCGCCGACACTGCCGCTATTGCTGAAACTGGCTTGCCAGTTCTATCGAAGGTGTTGCCTTGCAGCGCAGCATGAGCGCGGTGTGTGTCGCGTTATTGGGACTAATTAGGTCAATTGAAGATGCCATGCGCTGCTGTGCTCGGCGTCACTCAAAAGTGCGTCACGATCAGCCACGTTCAATGGGGCGCAGATGTATTTAATTCGCCAGCCGCAGTGTGAGTGAGAGCGTTATTGCGTAGCTAGCGTGTTCGATTGAAACGGTAGTGTCCCAGGCAAATCAACGGAGGATGGTATGCGCAAATTCGCAAGCTTGTTCACCCTGTTCGTGCTGGCCATGACGATGGTTTTACCGACATCGGCTCAGACGCTTCCCGGTTCCATCCAATCGATTGCGACACCGGATGGTTTTCAGCTGGGGGCGTATGTTTCTGTCCCAACGGGTCATGGAAACGGGCCATTTCCATTGATCGTGATGCCCTCCAGTTGGGGGATTTCGTACATCGAGTACGTCGGACAGGCCAACGTATTGGCCAACGATGGTTACATCGTGGTTAGCTATAGTTCGCGCGGCTTTGATACGTTTTGCGCGATTAACCCATCGTGTGGATATATCGATATCGCAGGGCCTCTCACCGTAGGTGATGTCAGTACGGTCATCGATTGGGCGCTAGCCCATACGCCGGCCGATCCGAACAAGATTGGTGTCTCGGGCATTTCCTACGGTGCGGGAACGGGCCTTCTCGCTGCCGAACATGATTCACGCATCAAGGCGGTGGCCGTGATGAGTAGTTGGGCCAACCTTGAGGCCTCGCTCGATGCGAATCAGACACCGAGTGCGCAGGGTATAGGGGTGCTGTCACTGGACAGTTACCTCGGCAAGCCAGGGCCGCTGATGCAGCAGGTGAACCAGGATGTTCTGGCAGGCAATTTCGAAGGAGCCGTTCAGACCTTGTTGCCGGTTGCGGCGATGCGCGACCCGTCAAGCACGGTTGTCCAGCTCAATACGAATCATCCGGCGGTCTTTCTGGCCAACGATTTCGAAGACAGTCTGTTTGTGCCGAGCCAGCTGATCAATTTCTACAACCAGCTCACGGTACCGAAGATGATCATGTTTTCGCACGGCGATCATGCGACGGCTGAACTTCTCGGCGCAGTGGGCCTGCCTAATGAAGTCTATGCCGCGGCAACGAACTGGTTCGATCACTACTTGAAGAATGTGGACAACGGCATCGATACCCAGCCACCGGTGCAGCTCAAGTCGCAGACCAATATATGGAGCAGCTACGCCAACTGGAATGCGGTGCAGCAGGGGGCAATCACCTACCACTTGACCCAGCCAAGCGGGGTCCTTTTACCCACGGGTAGCCTGTCATCCAGTGCCGGCAACAGCTGGCAATACGGGATTATTGGTGGGTACCCGACCACTGCGACGTCGGGTGTGGCAATGCTCAGCGGTGCGCTGACAGGTTACTTGCAGCTGCCTCCAGCGGTCGAGCTGGCTACGATTTTTCGCACGAACGCTGCTGTCTGGACGGGACCGGTCTTTACCCGAACCCAGAATGTTATCGGACTGCCGTCGCTGCAAATCACGGTAACTCCGAGTACTCCACAGCTCACGCTGGTTGCCTATCTCTACAGCGTCGATCCGTGGACGGGACTGGGCGAGTTGATTAGCCAAAAGCCTTACACCCTTCTCAATGCAACACCGGGTGTGCCGCAGATCATCGACATGAATCTGGAAGCGACAAACTGGGAAATCGATGCGGGTCGGCAACTGGCGTTGGTCATCGATACTGCGGATCTGCGTTATGCCGGTGTCACACCGCTAAACAGCCATGTCACTTTCGGCTCTTCGGCAGCATCGCCTTCGACGCTGACGGTTTCATTGCATTGAAGTAGAGCCCATTCAGCCGGCTCCTTGGCAACACGCGGCAGGGCAGCTTCTTGCTCTGCCGCTAGGGATCATTTCAAAGACTGATAGCGAAGCTGCGGATCGCTACAGTCCGAAATTTGTTTGCAGAACAATCTCACGCATAGCACTCGCTCTGACGAGTGCCCACTGCTTTATACAAGCCTCTTCTCAACCGGAGAAGACGCATCGGCACTAGACAACCAGGCGGAGGGGTCTGTTTCTTGTCCGCAGCTTGTGACGCCATTGGCAATCGCCTGAAACGTCTTTGCGTTGTGCTACCCGTAAGCTGGAGTGCGGCGGCGGTTAACCCAACCTGGAGAGCTGATGTGAGCGATATCGACGATATCAAGCGGCGGCGGTTTCTGAAAATGACGGCAGGGGCAGCCGGTGGGCTGACGGTCATGTCCATGTTGCCACCGGCCATACGTGAGGCATTGGCGACACCTGCAGCCAAGGTGACCGGCACCATCAATGACGTGCAACACGTCGTTATCTTCATGCAGGAAAACCGTTCGTTCGATCACTACTACGGCAGCCGACCCGGTGTGCGCGGCTTGAACGATCCCGTGCCGCCGCCGCTGCCCAGCACCACGTTGACCGCGAATAACGTGTGGCACCAACCGTACACCGGCAACGCCGCGGGTTACATGCTGCCGTTCCATATGGATACGACGACGACCAGCGCGACCTGCGTCGGCGCGTCGTCGATGGGCTTTACTGTCGATACGGAAATGGTCAACGGCGGCAAGTTCAACGCGTGGAACACGGCCCGCTCGGCAGGCATGGGTATGGGGTTCTATGATCGCAACGACCTGCCTTTCTACTACGCGCTGGCCGACAGCTTCACTATCTGCGACCAGTACTTCTGCTCCGTCCTGACCGACACCAATCCGAATCGCCTGTTCTTGTTCACTGGCAGCAACGGTCTCTCGGTCGGTCAAACGCCGGTACTGGACGACACCGAATCCAGCTCGGGCTGGACCTGGACCACTTATGCCGAGCGGCTGCAGTCGGCCGGCGTCAGCTGGAAGGTTTATCAGGAAACCGACAATTTCGACGACAACGCGTTGGCGTGGTTCGCCAACTTCAAGAACGCCGCATCCGGATCGGCGCTCTACGATCAGGGCATGGCTACGGTTTCGAACATCGTGACGGCCTTCCAGAGCGACGTCACCAACAACACCTTGCCGCAGGTATCGTGGATCGTCGCACCGAGCACGTTATCGGAGCATCCAAGCTACCAGCCGCCGGATGGTGAAAACCTCAGCGCGCAACTGATCGCCGCGCTGGCTTCCAATCCCAGCGTATACGCCAACACTGTCTTCATCCTCAATTACGACGAGAACGGTGGCTTCTTCGATCACATCCCGCCGCCGTGTCCGCCTTCGAGCATTCAAGGCGGTCTGTCCACGGTCAGCACGGCGGGCGAACTCACCACGGTCAACGAGTCGGGTGGCACCATTAGCTCCTCGCCGATCGGTCTCGGCTTCCGCGTACCGATGATCATCATTTCACCGTGGACTTACGGTGGCCGGGTATGTTCGCAGGTGTTCGACCATACCTCGGTATTGCAATTTCTCGAGCAGCGTTTCGGCGTCACCGAGCCCAACATCAGCGCATGGCGCCGTGCAGTCTGCGGCGATCTCACCTCGGCATTCAATTTCAGCGGCGACAATACAACCTGGCCGAGTCTGCCTTCGACCGCGAACTATGTTTCACAGTCGAGCACGGAATGCTCCACGCTACCCGCCCCGACGGTGCCGACCACGCAGACCATGCCGACGGGCGAATCGGGCACCTATCCGGCGTGCGCGCTCCCGTACATTTTGGATGCTCAAGGCAGTATCAACACCTCGGCAAACCAGTTCGATATCAATTTCATCAACAGCGGCACGGTTGGCGCGGTATTTCAGGTCTACGCATTCAATCGCAGCAGCTACTCGGGCCCCTGGACCTACACCGTGGGAGCCGCCGACAGCGTCTCCGATTACTGGAATGGCAGCGTCTTTACCAGTGGCACCTACGCACTGGAAGTGCATGGACCGAATGGCTTCATGCGTCATTGGCAGGGCAGCGCCAAGTCGGCTTCGGTGATGCCCGAAACACAGATCACCTATAACCCCACCGGCAACAGCATTCAGTTGACCATGACGAATGCGGGCACAAGTAGTTGCACGATGACGGTCACCAACGGCTACAACACCGAAGACGTGCGCATCTATACGGTGAAAGCCGGCGGTAGCGTGAGTGATACCTGGAGCCTCGGCAGCAACGCCAACTGGTATGACCTCAAAGCGACCGTTTCCGGACTGAGCAACTGGTCCCGGCGCCTCGCCGGCCATATGGAAAACGGCTTGAGCAGTACCACTGAACCGCCGCATTGAGTGAGTAGAAACATCAGATGCCGAGGCAGCCCGTGCCGAGTCTCGATGGGCTGCCTCGACCTGCTCTTGCGCAGATACACTTGGAAGCAGCACATGGTGCGATGAAATCTCACAAACATCTCAGGCAGGCGTTGCCGCTCTTCGAGACTTAGGCAAATGAATCGAAACAAGTGGAACGCCGTAGTCGCGCATCTTCGCGATTTGCACTCAAAATTTGGTGCCTGGCAACTTTTTCTCCTGGCTGCGCTGATTCTTTTCAGTGTTCAACGAACCTGCGTTGCAACCGACTTTTACGTTGATCCTGATTCAGCTCCTGCCAGATGGGCGCTTAGCCATCCCGGAGACCCGCAGGCCACACGGATCAAGGAATTCATTGCCGACGTACCCATGGCTCGCTGGTTTGGCAACTGGAGCGGCGATACGCGCAAGGCGGTCGAAGCATTCGTGGATGCGGCTGACGAAATGCATCAGACACCTATCCTTGTGACCTACAACATTCCCGACCGTGACTGTGGAGGGGATTCGGCTGGTGGTGCCGCCAGCGCATCGTCGTATCGTGACTGGATCAATGCGTTATCGCGTGGCATTGGCGGAAAGAAAGCCATCGTTGTGATCGAGCCCGACTCGCTTGCCCAACTCGGTTGTTTCAAGACCGATGAGAGACGGAATACGCGACTCGACCTGCTGCACTATGCGGTATCCCAGCTTCGCCATAACGCGCCTGCGGCAGACATCTATCTCGATGCGGGAAATGCGCACTGGATTGCCGCGGACGTCATGGCGCAGCGCCTGCATGCGGCGGATATAAGCGACGCGAAAGGATTCTCATTGAACGTATCGAATTTCTATAACACCGATCGATCACTGGCTTATGCCAATGCAGTGAACGTCGAATTGGAAAAATTATTCGGCTATAGAAAATCCGTCATCATCGACACGAGCCGAAACGGCAATGGGTCGATTAGCCAGTGGTGCAATCCCGCCGGGAGTAAAATCGGCACCCGGACGGGTTACGTTTCCAATGACGTGCTGCTTGCGTGGATCAAGGTGCCCGGCAATTCCGATGGTACCTGTGGAATTGCTCCGACAATACACGCCGGAGTCTTTAGCCCAGAGTTGGCCAATCGCCTGATCGATGGACGTTGAATGTAAAGAAAATGACTCAGCCATCGGTCACCTCTACTTCTGAGCGACTCGGAAAAGCACGGACACGACAGCACCGTGCTTACCCAAGCAGTTGGGCAAGTGACAGACAGACGTTCTATCTATGGCGACGCCATCACCGGACGTATCGGAACGGCACCACTCCTCACTGCAGCAATCCACGCATCGATACGTGTCTCGAGCACATCCAGTGGCAGTGCGCCGCCACTCAGGATCTGATCGTGGAAAGCTCGGATATCAAACCGGTCGCCGAGTGCCTTTTTCGCCCGCTCGCGTAGTTCGAGCATTTTCAGCTGACCGACCTTGTAGGCCAGCGCCTGGCCCGGCCAGGTGATGTAGCGGTCGGTCTCGGACTGGATATCCGATTCATCCACGCTGGAATGGGCGCGGAAGAAATCCACCATCTGCTGGCGCGTCCAGTGCTTATAGTGCACGCCGGTATCCAGCACCAGGCGATCGGCGCGCCACAGCTCACCGGTTAGACGGCCATAGTCGGACAGTGGATCCTTGTAGAAGCCGATGTCCTTGCCGAGGCGTTCGGCATACAGCGCCCAGCCTTCGATGTAGGCGGTGTAATCCGCCTGCTGACGAAACGGCGGCAATCCGGGCAGCGTCTGCGCGATCGAAAGCTGCAGGTGATGACCGGGGATGCCTTCGTGATACGCCACCGATTCCATATCCACCGTGGTGCGGTTGGCGAAGTCGCCGGTGTTGACGATGAGCTGGCCCGGCCGCGAACCATCCGGCGTGCCCTGTTGATACGAAGCGATCTGGAACCCTTTTTCGCGCCAGGCCTCGACCGGCACCACCTGGAGCTGAGTCCGGGGCAGCAAGCTGAATAGTTTGGGCAACTGCGGCTGCATCTGCGCAATGAAGCCACGATAGCGATCGAGAATGTCCTGGCGCGATTTGGCATGTACTTTCGGATCGCTCTTCAGTGCTGTGCGAAAGCTGGCCAGGTCGCGGTAACCCTGCGCCTTTGCTATGACCGTCATCTCCGACTCGATGCGCTTCACCTCGGACAATCCGAGTGCATAAATCTGCTCGGGGGTTTGCCTGGTGGTGGTCATCTGCTCGACGTCGAAGCGATAAATCTCATCGCCTCTTGGCAGCTGCCATATACCCGGCTGGCTGCGCCCATGCGGCGCATAATCCGTCGCTACGAATTTGCCCAGCTTGCGATAGGCAGGCCGCACATCGTTGTCGATCGCGGAGATGATCGCGTCACGCAGACGCTTTCGATCGACCGCCGACACGCTATCTGGAAAATGCTGCAGTGGACTGGCGAAGGCGCTGTCGGCACCGGCTGGCTTGGCGATGCCGTCGATCTGCACGGCCACTTTTTCCAGCAGAAACTGCGGCGGCATCAAGCCGTCGCGCATACCCTGCCGCGCAACTTCCGTGGTCTGCTCCAGCACGCTCGGAATCGCCTTAAGGCGAGCCAGGTAATCTTCGTATTCCCTGGTGTTGTCGAACGGAATCGAGCTGATCAAGCCGGGCAATTGCAGCTGCACGCCGTGATGGTAATCCAGCGGCATTTCGTACAATTTCAGATCAACACCACGCAGATTTTCCTTCAGTTGTCGCACCATCAACTGCTGATTGAGTTTCTCTTCTTCCGGGAAACCGGCGGTATCGATCGCCTCGAAGCGCTTGAGGAAATCGACCGTAACTTTGCGCTCGCTTTGCACGTGTGCCAGCGAGGCATCACTCCAGCGGTCGTTGTAACGCAGATCGCCAAGGACGGTGGCGGATTCCGGATTTGCTTCCAGCTGGTGCTGCCACTGTTCAGCCAGCAGCGCATCGAGTTCCTTCACCCGCTGCGATACGTCTGCATCTGCGGCCTGTAGCGGCACGATGCAAACCATGCAGCTTAAAAGGACGGCGAATACCGACCATCGTTCGACCTTCATCGTATTCTCCAAATCAAGGCTTCTCAGCGTCCGTTACAAGCCGACGCTGCAATGGCTCTTGTTTCCACGAGGCTTGTGACTGTGGCATCGGCTGATTTTCAACGCGTTGCCATACGGACACGGCGACGCTGTCGCTGCCAGGCTGGGCTGGCACCTGATAACTCAGTTCGTCGCCGGACAAGATGTAAGGCCGGACTTGCACGGTTCCGTTCCAGCGCTGGATGTAGGACAGATCGATGCGAAAGGTAATGGTGTGCGCTGCAGGATCGAGGCTGACGTGGCCATAGTGCGTGCTGGCAAGCTCGGAAGGCTTGAATTCCTTGCGCACTCCCTTCTCGTCGGTAGCGAAGGTCGCCTCATTGCTACGGAAGACTTGCAGGGAATAGCTGCCGCCCGTATCGATCACCAAAATGCCCTTGGGTTGCGATCCGAAGCCAAAGGTCTTGTTGCCGTCCTTGTGCAGGTCGTATGCCGTCTTCAGGGTCCAGGTGCCTGCAAGTGATGGTGTCGTGTTGCCGCTATCCGCCGCGGTAGCGATAAAGCTGGCGAACAAAGTCGATAACAAAAGTCCTGACAAGAAACGCATTCGGCGTGCTCCGTTACATAGTGCAAAACATCGTAGAGAACGCGGGTAAGTCTCGACAGATGCAATCCGATATTTCTGAGATGCGCATCTTCAATACCGCCGAGGCGGCTCATGTCATTTTGCGATGGCTGAAATACGTGGACAAGGATGTTTCGGCGCACGGTTGCAAACTACCCTTTGCTCATCTGCAGCGGGGGAGGTTATCGCGCATGAGGCGTCCAAATCACAAACCGGGCAAAACAGAGACGCAACACGTGCTCCCATGGTGGGAGGGACCTATGCCTCTGGTAAAAGCGAATGCTTCACTGCGTCTATTCACGAGACTCATTGAGTTTCGACGAGCGAAGCGTGCGAGAAATCGCAGCTCCCTGTCAGGGAACAATGTTGACCTCGATCGATAGTTCGTTTCGGCCGCGTCGTCAGGCCTGAGCCAGGCTCTTGAAGGCTATACCCAGAATATGCAAAGCGTTGCGTGAGCGACGATCATTGAGAGCGGTATACAGCACCGCTTCCTGGGTGGGTAATGCGGGCAGTGACAACAGGGGGCCGATATCGGTGGTGCCTGCAGGTGCTGCCCGTCGCGCTAGTACGGCAATAGCAAGTCCGGCCGCGGCCGCTGCACCGACCACGGAAGCACCTTTGCCGATGAAGACTTCCGACCAGGCAATGCCGGCTTGATCGAGCGCTTGTACCGCTCCTGCCCGAATACTGCATGACTCGCCTTGCGTGGACAACGGCAGTGGCTCGCCAACCCGAGGCTGCCAGTTCACGGCTGCAATCCATGCGAATGATTCTGTGAATAGCACATCACCATTGCGTCGCTGTTCGCTTGCTTGAAGCACCAGCGCGGCGTCCAGTGCCCCCGCTTCGTAGGCTTGACTGATTTCGCGTGAGCCGGCCACGCGTAACTCAATCACCAGGTTCGGATCATGCTCATTCATGCGTCGTAGCAGAGCCGGTAACTCGCTACCCACGAGCTGGTGGCTGATCCCGATCACAAGGCGGCGCTGCTCCACATCAAATGAAGCGACGGCTCGATCATGTGCGCCAACCAGTTCGCGCGCTGCATTGAGAAAGGCAGCGCCCTCAGCAGAGAGGCGAACTTGCCGCGGCGTGCGCTCAAGCAGGCGTCGACCCAAGTGTTCTTCCAATCGCCTCAGCTTGATACTGACGGCCGATTGGGTGCTATCAAGCGCCGCCGCGGCTCGTGTAAAGCTTTGTAGTTCGGCGGTCAGCACGAAAGCCTTGACGGCATCGAGATCGAGCTTCTTCATGCGAAAGTCCGTTGCCAGGCGAAATGATTAAGGGGTCGCCAAGCGCATCCTGGATGCACTTGGCGGCAGTCCAGGCCTCGCCCATGCTGGGCAAAGTATACGGCCCTGCACTTTTTAAAGCCCCGAGATACAAACCTATCATTTCGCAATGGTGCAAGGACACCGACGAGCAGAACTCCTTGAAATGCCATGCGTAAATGGACGATGAGAGTTGTCCGACTGACTTGCGTCCAATGACTGTCAATGACTCGTTACAGCTCCAAGAAAGATAAAGCTCAGTTCATTGGCTTTGGCTTGCGGAATTTCAGCACGAACTGGTCCGTGTGACCTCGAATTTCCGGCGCGAAGACAATCTTCTCGTGATTGTCCTGCGGATTGCTTAGCAGGTCACTGCGGGCCTCCAGTACAAAACCTGCTGCCTGCGCTTGTGCGATGACGATGGCGGGGTCGATCCGGTGCAGAGTCTTGCTGTCGTGCTCGTTTGAACCTGCCTTGGCGACGTGATCGATGACTATGTAAATCCCGCCGGGCTTTAACGCCTTGAATGCCGCGACATCCATCGTGGCTGTCTCTTCGGCACCGCTCTTGCCGGCAACCGCAAAGACGCTGACGGCGCCATAGACATCGTGGTAATTCTGCGAAGTCCAGATGACGTCGAGTGGCTCATCCGCGCCGATGCGATCATAGGGGCGAATCAGCAGAGTGGTATTGCTGTATGCGGGGTCGGCAATCAATGCCTTGATATCGTCGAGCTTTTTCGGAACTCCGTTGGCCACGCTCTCTGGAACGACAGCGTAGACATGCCCTTGCGGTCCGACGATTTTGCTGAAGATACGCGTGAAGTAGCCTCCCCCCGGGAGCAGATCAACGACCTTGTCGCCGGGCTTGATGCCGGCAAAAGCGACCAGTTCGGCTGGTTTGCGATCAGGGTCCCGCTTCGTATCGGCCGCCGGCCGTGCATGATCGGCAATCGCTGCAGACACATATGCCGGTAACACTTGCGCGTCGGCATGCGCCAGCGTGGTGGTTCCGAGCAAGAGGAAACTAAACAGTACAAGTTTTTTCATGGGTGGTATTGCTCCGTAGTGGGTAGGGCGAAGCTCGTATGCATTAATTGGTCAGGCGGCGCCATACCACAACGCCTCGTGCTCCCTCGGACGCACCACTGGTCGGTTTGGCCACGGAGTAAGTCAACTGATTGCCCTGAAGGATGTACGAAGTATTGCCATCCTTGCCATCCCAGTTCGGATAAGAGGCGTGTGCGATATGCGTATGCAACTGGCCGCCATCCGCACTGACCCATCCGTAATGCGCATTCGTGTCCAGTGACGCCGCCCGATATTCATCGGATGTGCCCTTGGATTTGTCGTTGGCGGCAAAGCGCCCGCGTTCAGCACGCACAATCTGCATCATGTAGTGCCCTTGAGCATCAATGATCCACAACCCTTGAGGATTCGGCCCATACAGTTCCACGAGTCGACCGTCTGGATAAACGTTGTCGCAACGTACCAGGGTCCATGCGCCAACCAGCCACGCCGGGACCCCCTCGCGCGTGGCCATGGGCGTTTCTAATGCAGTTGTGGTGGCGTCAGCGCGCTGTACCGCTTTTTCGGACGCGGTTGTGCTGGCTTCGACACCGCCCGTACTTAACATCAATGCCAACCCACAAAGCGCGAGAATCATTTTGCATCGACGCATGGAATCACCTCACCCATGGGGGAGAGCTAAGCCTAGCCCTCTGCCATACATCGATAAATCCATCTCCCCCATATTTCAGCCATTACAAAATGACATGGTCATTTCATCAATGCGTTCGCTCCCGAAGCGGTATAACTTCGTGGCCAAGCCGACACCATCGTGCCGATCAACGTAACTGGGTTGAGGACGGGTACGGCGGCCGGGCATGGTCACTTCGCTGCGCGTCGCCATCGAGCAACGTCGCGATAACACAAGGAAGCGTGGCGATCGATGCGATTCGTGCGTGACCGTTCGGTGTGAACGTCTGACGTGTGGGGCCTTTATTGGGCATCACATAGCTTGTGCGTAGCAGCTGCACGATCTGACCAACCGCCGGCGGCTCGGCGTGACTGAAACAGATCTCCAGTCGCGAGCCGGTGACGTGGGTCACCCAGCCGTCGGTGTATGGATCTACGGTTTGCGCCGTAGTGTGTGACGGCACGATCAGCATCGCTGCGGTGAATGAGAAAACGGTCGTAAGACGTTTCATGGTCATTTTTCCCTTGAAGTAAAACCGATAAGCAAGCGCATGGGGTCAGGTTCGGCACATTCCGGACAAGAGGGATCCAGACCACTGGCGCAGGGTGCAGTCCACGGTTAACTCGAAGGTCGAGCTAGCTCTCGGCAGTCGGGAGTTCATTGTCATACGGGTTAGAAGCGGTAGGTTAAATCGACACCCACTGTGCGCGGCTGATTGGTGACGATCCGATTGAATGCTGCGCTGGGGAGGTCTTCTTGAAAGAGGCTTTCCAGCTGAGCGTGTTTGTTGAATGCGTTGTTGACGAATAACGCCGCGTCCCAACCGTCACTGGATTCAATGACCACCCGAGCATTGGTCAGGTCATACGACCTCAGGGATATGTACTCGCCGTTCAACGAATAGCCATAGGGGAAAGCCAGCGAGTAGCGGTGACTGACATAGGCATTCTCCACTTGTGCCCTGAAGGTGTACTTGTCGGTTAGTCCTCTCCAATAGCTGAGAATGGCGTTGCCTGTCTCCGGTGCCACATCGGAAAGTGTATGTGTTGGCGTGATCTGCCAGTGCGACCCTGGATCCACCCAGGCGTGGGTGTAACCGCTGGAGATCGCCAGTTCAAAGCCGCCGCCCAGGATGGCGCGTGTTTCGATTTCGCCGCCATAAATAGTCGCGTGCTTGCCGTTGATATTCAAAGCCCAGTCGCCGGGGAGCGCCTCAAGCTGGATATTGCTCCAATTCTCGTAATAGACGCTGGCATTCACGGTCAGGCGGCGATCAAAAAACTTGCCCTTTTCACCCAGCTCATAACTCCACACGGAGTCAGGCTGGTAACTGGACGGCCATTTGCCGCCGGAAAAATTATACGGGGCGAATACCGCGCTCCAGTAAGGCCCGGTGGTCGGATACCGGGCGTTGCCGCCGCCCGGTCGCGAGCCCTTCGCCACCGTTGCATAGAACATCAGGTCATTGTCGAACTGATAGGACAGATTGAATTTGGGGTTGAAGCCGTCGCCAGACTGCTTGATCAGGCCGGAATCCGATGGCGTCGCCGCACCCAGGGCCGATCCCCAGCCGCTGATGACCGAGGAAAACCGATAGTTGTAATCGTAGAAGCGCACGCCGACATCGGCTTTGAGCTGACTGGTGATGTCGTAAGTCGCATCGCCGAAAATCGCATACTGCGTCATATGGGTCGGTGACTGCGCATCGAACCAGTGAGTCGTCGTCGCTGGTGCAAATGTGCCGAGATCCATATAGGTCGACGGATTATCGGTTGTCCCGTTGAAATTCCAGGTGGCGGAGTAGTTGCTGAAAAAGATGCCGCCAACCTCGTTGAGCTTGCCGTCACCCTTGGAGGCGAAGCGCAACTCCTCGCTGAATTGACTGGAGGGATCATTTTCGTGCCCATAGACCACGCCGCTTCCGGTCGCACCGTAATAGCCAGGATTGGGCAGGCCGTTATTGGAGGCGTAGGTCGCGCCGGTATCCGGGTTATTGAAATCCTCGCTGGCATCTTCGGTCTGTCTCGATCGGCGGTTCCACTGCGCAGTGCTTGAGGTCAGGTCGAAAGCGTCGAAGCTGTAAGTAACGTTGAGGCTGAACACGCTGATCCTGTCCGACAGAGGTTCGGCGATATCGAAGGGCTGATAGTGCGCCTCGGTACCGGGGACGCTGTCATAGGCGCTGATGCCGTTCTGGTTACTGTCCTGATAGAAGAATGACGGCGTGATCGACAGGCGATCGGTCGGCTTCCAAAGCAAGGTCGCGCGAAATCCATCGAGCTGCTGAGCATTCGAGCCCGGATATTGTTTTTCAATCGGCGCTGCTTCCACATCTCCGCGTGTCGCGCCATTGGCACTCACCAACGGAAAGGGATTGGCCACGATGCGATCGATCCAGCCGCTGGTGTGAGCTTCCGTTGCCACCACACGCAGCGCCAGCGTGTCCTTTACCAGCGGGATATTGAGCATCACATTGTCACTGTGATTGAAGCCGCCGCCGTCGGTTCCCGATAGCGTGCTCTGCACCGAGCCGCCGAAGGTTGTCGGATCGGGTTGATTGGTGATCAATCTCACCGTACCGCCCATCGATCCCGAGCCATACAGTGTGCCTTGCGGTCCACGCAGGATTTCCACGCGACTCAAGTCATACAGTGTCGGATCGATCACGACCTTGCCATTTTGCGCACCGGACGGGGCGGTCAACGGAACGTCATCCAGATAAAAGCCGACCGTCGGAGAATTGCCGCCGCTCGACGTCATGCCGCGCAGTTCGATCTCGGTCTGGCCGGGCCCTTCGCTCTTCAGTGAAACGCCAGGTGTCGATTGTGCCAGCGTGGTGAAATTGGTAATGCCGCGATCCTGCAAATCGTCGCCACTGACGGCGGTGATGCTGACCGGCGTCTTTTGAACCGTGGAGGTTCGTTTCTGCGAGGTTACGACTACTTCGTCGAGCACTTTCGCCTTGTCGGTAGTCGGAGCGGGGCCCGACTGGGCATGCGCTGTCAGAGAGAAGGAGGCCGCCGTAACGCACAATAAAGTGGTCACAGCTTTTTTCGCACTTAGTCGCGCGTTATCACCAACCAAGACGTGGCGGAAAGCGTTTTGCGCAGGGTGGATCGATTTTGAATAAACCCTTGAATCAAGCAACTTTTCCACCCGCCTCTCCCCTATAAACCTAGGTGAAAGGGTAGAGTGGCGAGCCGTAAAGTTGCTGTGGCGATTTTATGGATACGACGTAGTTAATTCGTAAAATTGGATGTCCCTGCTAACGTCCACCCACTTTGAGTAGCGGCCCGTTTTAGAATCCGGCTGTCGATCTCGCCGCTCCCCGTCGGGGAGCTGTGTCACGCTTTACTGTAAATTGTGTGTCATGTCCGTTACTGGCAGAGGACAGGTGGCACAGGTGCACATCGATCATGTGCCATGATGATTCGGCTAAGTTCGTCAACCAGAAGCAGGTGCAACTCGGGCATGGACAACAAGCGTGATAACGCGTCGAACGTTCTGTCGCCATAGACCATGGCCAGCGAACAGCGTCCAGAGGCGCGTAGTTTCGATATTTTTATCCGCGAACAGTACCGTAGCCTTGTACAGTTTTTGCGTCGCCGCACTGCGACTGAGCAGGATGCCGAAGATGCCGCGCAGGAGAGCATGGCCAAATTGCTTCGCTATCGCGAGTCGGAGCCTGCCACAGCGTGGAAGCAGCTGCTCTATCGTATCGCGGTCAATGTCGCTCATGATCAGTTCCGTGTGGCATTCACGCACCGCAGCAAGGAGCATGTGACGTTGAATGGGCAGGAAATTGCCGCTCATGAACATTCGCCGGAGCAGCGTGCTGAATATGAGCAGCAAGTCGCGCACCTTACGCAAGCTATCCTGGAGCTGCCACCCAAATGCCAGCGCGTTTATCTTTTGAAACGTGTGCATGGTATGAGTCGTGCTCAGATTGCTGATCGCTGCGGTATCTCCGTGAAGATGGTCGAAAAGCATCTCGCCACTGCGCTTGTGTTGCTAAAGCGCAAGGTAGGCGATTCATCGGCAAGGACGTCTTAATGAGCATGGACGAACGAATCACAGACCAGAGTTCTGGAATAGACTCGCTCGGCGAAGCCGAGCGATGGTTCGTGCGCTTGCTTGAGCCGGATTGCCCGGGCGATGTTCGCGCTGCTTTCGAGCGCTGGCGCACTGCCAGCCCGGCGCATGCCGCAGCCTACCGGGAGGTCGTCTACCTGTGGAAGCAGAGCGAGGATGCAGTGAAGGATGCTGCGATCATGGTGGCAGCGAACCGCGCGTTGCACCGGACCCAACCCAAGCCATGGTTCTTGCGGCATTGGCTCTTTCCAGTGACGGCGTTGGGACTTGCCGTGGTTTTGGCGTTGGTGGCTATGCCACGTTGGTTTGCTCGACCTGCAGATCTACCCGGCACCTCCTACACCACGGTAGCCGGTGAACAGCGTACCGTGCATCTGACGGATGGTTCTTCCATCACATTGGATACCGATACTGAAGTCGTCGAGCGCTACAGTGCGCAGACCCGCCGCATAGACTTG
>Ga0302314_10003801_pt1 | contig 27784 bp, 26 predicted proteins | sample III_Palsa_N2_3_FD_200533 | JGI IMG/M metagenome (GOLD analysis project Ga0302314, IMG submission 200533) | Peat permafrost microbial communities from Stordalen Mire near Abisko, Sweden - III_Palsa_N2_3 | ecosystem: Environmental > Terrestrial > Soil > Palsa > Peat permafrost | place: Sweden...
AAGAGCGAACCGTCGAGGCCACATGGCGACGTATCGGCCAACTCCTCGACTGCTTCAGCCCATCCGAGTGCGCAAACTACATCGCTAACTCAGGATACGCTTCAACGTGACGGGATCACGCTCTAGGATGGCCGGACTGGGTGATGGCTATGTCCGGCGTGTTGGCGCTGCTCGCTTTGACGTGTCTGTTGCTCGTCACATTCGCACACCGCCGCGCACGGGCCCTACCCTAATCTTGCCGACACAGCACGTCGCGGAGCACCCGCCCGTCGGTGTCGTAGTAGAGCACCGGGCCCAGGCCCTGGTCGCGGCAGAAGGCGTCGGCGGCGGGGCGGCCTTCGCCGGTGATGTCAGCGCCGTCACGTTGCGGCCGGATGAAGAACACCGACGAATGGCCGGCGACGCCGTGGTCGACCGGCCCGGCGTACGCAGCCGGCGGCGGCGCGGCGGGCGGCAGGGCCTCCTGCGGCGCGGGCGACGGCGCGGAGGCGCCGCCGCGATCGAAATAGCCGTCGTCAGCCTCCGCCGGCGGCGGCGCGGCGGGGGTCACGTCGGCGGGCGCCGGCTGGCCCGGATCGGCCTGGCGCAGCGAGGATATCCGCCGGTCGAGGCCTTCCGGCACCAGGTCGGCCAGGTCGCCGATCACGGTCACGCAGCGGCCGGTGAAGCGCGGGCCTTCGCAGACAATCCAGTCGCCGTCGAAATGGGCGCTCATCGCGCGGCGGGCGAAGTCCCAGCGGCGCAGGTCCGACATGGCGCCGGAGACGCGCACCGAGCGGCCGTGGAAGTTCGGTTCGTCGAACAGCACCGCGCTGGCGGCCGGCGGCTGGGCGAGCGCCGCGCCCGCGTCGAGCAGCATCGCGGCGAAGCCGACGAGAGCGAGGCTGACGGGGGCGAGGCGGGACGGACGCATGGCGGCGGGCTCCTGAGCCGGTGGGCCCTACCCTTATAGCGTCGGCGCGGGAACCGGTCTCGGGGCGGCTGAGCGCAGCGACAGGCCGCTGGACAGCAGGGCGAAGGCCACCACCGCCACGAGGCCGAAGTCGGGCGTCGTCACCTCGCAGACGGCGACGAGGCCGAGGAAGCCGAACACCCAGCCGCGCGTCTCGATGCGGCCGACGGCGAGCGCCACCGCCGCGGGGACCAGCAGCGCGCCATCGTAGTGCATCGCATAGGGGGCGATCACCAGGCTGCCGGCCGCCAGCGCGGCCAGGCGCGTGGCGGGATCGGCGCGGCGGGCGAAGGCGCTCCAGGTCAGGCCCGCGCCGGCGAGGGCGAACGCGCCGCGCCAGACCAGGGTCGCGGGGCCGCTGAGCCCCAGCCGGATCGCTGCGCCCAGCGGCGTGATCACCCCGGACATGAGGGCCGGCACGGCCTCGATCACCTTCTGGAACCCCGGCAGGCTCGCCAGCCACTGCGACCACAGCGGGAGCCCGAAGATCGCGGCGCTGAGCGCCACCAGCACGGCGCCCACGACGGCCGCGCTGGCCAGGGCCTCGATCGCGCCGCCGGCGACGAGCGCGAGCGGCGCCAGCAGCACCGCCTGCGGCTTGATCACCGCCGCCAGCGCCAGCCAGACCCCGGCGCGGCGCGGCTTGCCGTCCAGGTCGACCATCGCCAGCACCGTCAGCGCCGCGACCAGGATCACCGCCTGGCCGACGATCGCCGCCAGCACCACCGCCGGCGAGGCCAGCAGCAGCGCGACGACCAGGGCGCGTCGGTCCCGCGCCAGCCGGACGCCGGCGTAGAGGAAGACGCCGACGCTGAGCGCCAACCACAGCGCCAGCGCCGGCCAGAACGACAGCGCGCCCAGCGGCGCCAGCACCAGCAGGGCGGTCGGCGGATAGGCGTAGGGCCGCGGCCAGGGGAAGTTCGGCAGCAGCCAGGCCTGGGCGTGGGTGACGGCGGCGAAGTCGTAGACATGGCCGTGGCCGCTCCAGGCCATGCGGCCGGCGGTCCACAGCGGCAGGAAGTCGAGGCCGGCCGGCTGAAAGTGCAGCAGCGCCCAGGTCTGCGCCAGCCCCAGCGCCGCCAGGGCGACGGCGAGGCCCCAGAGCGCGCGCAGCTTCAGCGCGTCGGAGGTGTTGGGCAGGGTGAATGGGGTCAAGTTGGGGGTCCGGCGCCTGATCGCGGCAAACCTAGGCCCGGAATCCTAGCGAAGCCTTGCGGTCGCCAGCGCCAAAGCGGGTGGACCGCCAACCGCGCGGCGTTCTAGTGAGGCTCATGCAGGCGCCCGCCCCCGCCCGACGCCGATGGCTGAACGCGCCGTTCGGGCTGCTGCTGCTGGTCTGGGTCGCCGTGCTGGCCTTCCTCGCCGTGGTGATCGGGACGACCGGCTCGCTGGTCTGGAAGGACTGGACCGTCGAGGCGATGTTCTTCTGGCGCCAGGACGTGCCGGTGCTGGGCGCGTTTCTCGCGATCACCGCCGGGCTGATGCTGGCGCCGGCGGCGTGGCTGGCCCGGATCCGACCCAGCGGCGCGTCGCGGCCGTGGGTGTTTGGCCTGGCCGCCGCCTGCCTCGTGGCGGGCGCCGCGGGCGTCAGCCTGGTGTTCTGCAACTACGCCTTCTCGCTCGACGAGGCGTTGGCCAATTTCGACGCCCGCATCTTCGCCAGCGGCCGGCTGATGGCGCCGGTGCCCGAGGACTGGAGCGACTACACGACCGCGATGCAGCCGATGTACATGCTGCCGCTGCCGGAGAACGTCTGGGCCTCGTCCTATTTGCCGGTGAACGCGGGCCTGCGCGCGCTCGGGCTGCTGATCCACGCGGAATGGCTGGTCAATCCGTTGCTCAGCGCCTTTTCGGTGGTCGCGGTCTGGGGCGTCGGGCGGCGGCTGTGGCCCGAGCGGCCGGCGCTGGCGCTGATCGCCGCGGCGCTGCTGGGCACCTCATCGCAGCTGATCGTGATGGGGATGACGGCCTACGCCATGCCGGGACATTTGGCGTTCGACCTCGCCTGGTTGTGGCTGTTCCTGCGCGGCGGCCGGCTCGGCCACGCCGGCGCGATCGGGGTCGGATTGCTGGCCACGGGCCTGCACCAGCTGGTCTTCCACCCGATCTTCGCCGCGCCGTTCATCCTGCAGCTCTGGTTCCAGCGCCGCTGGGGGCTGGCCGCGCTCTACACCCTCGCCTACGCCGCGATCGTCGGCTTCTGGGTCGAGTATTGGCCGCTGGCGAGCTGGATCTCCGGCGTCCACCAGGCCGCCGCTGACGGCTCGACCGGCGGCGGCATGATGGTGGGCCGCATCGCCAAGGCGTTCGACAAACTCAGCTGGCGCGGCCTGGGCGTGATGGCCGAGTGCCTGACCCGCTTCGTCGCCTGGCAGAACCCGCTGACCGCGCCGCTGGCGCTGGTCGGCGTCGTGCTCTGCGTGCGGGTGAAGGGCGCGCTCAGGCCGCTGGCGTTCGGCGTCTTCCTGACCCTGGTCGCGACCTTCTTCGCCACCCCCACCCAGACCCACGGCTGGGGTTATCGCTATTTGCATGGGCTCTTAGGCTCCGTCTGCCTGCTCGCCGCCTGGGGCTGGGCGCGGCTGACCGACAAGCTGGCGGAGCCGCAGCGGGCCGCCGCGACGGGCGCCCTCATCGTCGCCTGCGCGATCTCGCTCCTCGCCCTGGTCCCCTACCGGAGCTGGGAGGCGTGGTCGTTCGTGCATCCGTTCGCGGCGGCCAATGCGGCGATCCAGAGCGCCAAGACCGACGTGGTGCTGATCGACCACGAGAGCGACGGCGTGCTCTTCGACAAGGGCACCTTGACCCGCAACGACCCGCTGCTGGAGCATAGCCCCAAGGTGATGGCGCTGGTCGACATGGACGGCGACATGCTGCGCGAGCTTTGCGCCGACCACAGCGTCGCGATCTTCGACGGCCACGCCGCCCGCGCCTACGGCCTCGACATCGTCCCCTGGCGCGAAAACCCCGGCATCGCCCCGCTGCGCGCGATCATGACTGGGATGAACTGCGGGACGCCGATGGTGCGGTGAAGGGAGCTGGCCAGACCTTCAGCAGTGGCGCGGCCGGGCAGGCATGCTGTCGAACATCTAGCCGCACAATCGCATACCCAATGAGATACAGTCGAACCCAGCTGTCGGGATGTATCTCGCCGCCATCGATTTCGGTTTCGTGGTAGCCGCCGTCCGATGCGTACTCCGCATAGGAGAGGTACCTGCCGCCTACCTTGATTTCATCGGCGCGATGGTCGTCCTTGGCGGGCGTCATCGCCTCCAAACACCCCGACAAGACTTGATAGTGTCCGCGTCTATATTCGACCGCGAGATTGGCCTGCTTGTATATGAGCAAACCGCCTCCTCCTGCTAGACACAGAGCAAACAGGGCGCCAACCGCAGCCATAAACAAAGCTGCTTTCTCTTTTTCACCCTTGTGCTTCAACTCTCTCAAGAGGAAAAATCCCGAAGCGCAGATGAAAAGGAAAAATAGACTGAAAATCAGAGACGTCGCGGATTCGAACGAAAAGGGTGGGACGATATACGGCGTGTAGATCGGTGACATGACCGAGTTCATGCCATGCCCCTCAGCGCAGCTTCACCGCGATCCGCCCGGTCTCGTCGATGCGGTTGAGGAAGAGCGCGGCGCCCGTCGCGTCGATGAATTCGTCCACGGCGCGGCGGGCGCCTTCCCAGGCGCCGTAGTCGTCGATGATCAGCACGCCGCCGACCGCGAGGCGCGCATAGAGGTGCTCCAGCTCGTGGCGGGTCGAGGCGTACCAGTCGGTGTCGAGGCGCAGCAGCGCGATCTCGGCCGGCGCGGCGGCCGGGATGGTGTCCTCGACCCGGCCCTCGACCAGGTGGGTGCGCTCCATCGGGCAGCCGGCGCCCGCGAGGTTGGCGCGCACCTCCTCCAGTGAGGAGACGCACCAGATCTTCTCGTCGCGCTCCGAGGTGGCCAGCAGCGCCGCCGCCGGCGTCGCGTCGCGGGTCCGCTTGTCGAACTCGGTGGGGGCGGACATGCCCTCGAAGGTGTCGAAGAGGTAGAATTCGCGGGTGGTGTCTCCGAGCTCGGCGAACATCAGCGCCGCGGCCAGGCTGCTGCCGCCGCGCCAGACCCCGCACTCGACGAAGGCCCCGGCGATCTTGTGCTTGGCGACGTAGCGCACCGCCTCGCAGAGCGCGATGATCCGCTCCGGCGAGGTCATGGTGAACGGCTTCACCCTGGCGAAGATCTCCAGCACCTTCGGGTCGATGTCCGGAAAGCGGCGGCGGATCACGCCGTCGCTGTGCAGCACCGCATGGACCTGCTTCACCACCGCATCGCGCAGGCTCAAGGCGCCACCTCCTTCTTGCCGGTGAGGACGCGGGTGACGACGGCCCAGCGCGTCGCGATGAAGTTCCAGACGAACAGCGAGAGCGTCAGCAGCGGCGAGGCGATCCACATCGGCAGGTGGGCGAGGCCGCGAAACAGATAGATCCCGACCAGCGACAGCGGCAGCGTCAGCAGCATCGCCCCCGTGTAGCGCGCCAGCCCCGACCAGCTGAGCTTTTCGGAGAAGGTGTAGAGACAGTGCAGCGCATAGCCGACCAGCACCAGCAGCACGAAGGCGAAGACGGTCGACCAGACGTAGCTGACCCGCAACGCGTCGCCGGCGATCATGATCAGGTTGTAGAGCCCGGCGCAGAAGGCGCCGACCACCACATAGCGGGGGACATGGCCGAACCTCATGCCGCCGCCCGGTTCGAGAGGGTGACGTAGACGCAGGCGTTCTCTCGGGTGATCGATGCCGGGGTCACCGCGTCCTCCAGCCAGGCGCGGGCGTTCATGATCGCCGAGAGCACGGCCGCGCCCAGCATCCCCACCACCGGAATCCGCTTCAGCACGAAGCAGAAGCCGGTCAGCCGCAGCACCGTCGTCCACGCCAGCGGCCCCACCACCGGCGCGCAGTCGGTGACCTCGAAGCCGAAGCCGTTGATCTCCGCCACCAGGCCCTGGCGGGTCCAGCGGCGGTGGTCCTCGGGATGGGCGTGATAGAGCCAGACGCCGTGGGTGGAGAGCAGCAGCCGGCCGCCCGGCTTCAGCACCCGCCGCGCCTCGGCGAAATAGGCGCCGAGATCGCGCACGTGCTCCAGCACCTGGAACGAGACCACCAGGTCGGCGCTGGCGTCGGCGACGTCGATGTGGCCGTTCGGGGCGATCTGGATATCGGGCGTTCCCTCGAAGTCGGCGCCCAGGTAGCGGCAGCCGGCGGCCACGAACAGCGGCCTGTAGGGCATGTTCCCGCAGCCGTAGTCGATCACCACCGCGCCGGGTTGGCCCAGCTTCGCCGCCAGCGCGCGGATCTCCCGCGCCATGCCGCGCATCACCAGCCAGTCGGAATCGACCATGCGCGGATTGAGCCGGCGAACCGGATCATTGGTCTCCGAGGAGATGCGCGGCGCGTTCATGCCGGCTCCAGCACGGCAACGGTGGATTCCCGGCCCATCAGCCCGGTCAGGATCTCGGCATAGCGATCGGCGGCAGCGGACCACGCGTAGCGGCGGCAGACGAACTCGCGGCGTCTTTGCGCGTCATCAGGACCTTCGCGGGCGAGCACCTCGTCCATCGCCGCCACGACCTCGGCCGCGGCCTGGTCCGCGTTTTCCACCGCGACGCCACGCAGGAAGCGGGCGGCCTCGGGATCCGCCGTCGTGCTCTCGGCGCCGCAGACCACCGGCAGGCCGCAGGCCAGCGCCTCCTGCACCACCAGCGGAAATCCCTCCCCCTGGCTCGGCAGCACGAAGATGTCGCTGGCCCGGTAGAGTTCGGCGAGGCTGGCCCCGGCGAGATCGGAAAACACCCGCACGTTCGCCAGCCCCCAGGACGCCGGATCGATCACGCCCCAGCCGGCGAAGGCGAAGGTGACGTCGGGCCGCGCTTCGGCCGCCGCGCGCAACACCACGACGCCCTTCTTCTCGACGAACCGGCCGACGAACAGCGCCACCCGGCCATCCAGCCCGAAGCGGCAGCGCGCTGTCGCCCGCTCATCGCGAACCGGGAGCCGGAAGACCTCGGTATCGACACCGTTGAACACCAGCCTGGGCGGCGCGCGGAAACGCAGGCGGGCGAAGAATTCGCGCACGAACTGGCTGATGAACACCACCTGGTCCGCGCCGCTGAGGATCGGCCCGGCGACGATGCGGTTGGCCAGCGCCATCAGGCCGCGCAAGGCCGGGTTGCGGTAGGGAATGTGGCCGATGTGCTGGACGATGGTCAGCGGCTTGCGCCGCGCCTTGGCGGCCAGGAAGGTGACGACGCTCGCCATGTAGAGCGCGTCATGCAGCAGCACCGCGTCGGCGGCGCCGACCTCGCGCCAGATCCGCAGGGTCCCGGCCGGCGACAGCACCGGCCACGGCACGCCGAGACGCCGCTCGGCGACGTTCCAGACGCCCACCGCGACGGACCGCAGCCGAGGCTCGTCCGCCGGCGGCGCGGTGCAGTTGCTGGCGAGCCAAGTCATCTCGAAGCCGCGCGCGGCCAGCTCCCGCGCCAGCCGGCCGGCGACGATCTCCAGTCCCCCCCGATGGCTGTCGAAGAAGTTGGAGACGGTCAGCAATCGCAGCCCAGAGCTCACGGCGCGCCGGGCCCCGGCCAGGCGAGATAGGCCAGCCGCCGCTGCTCCAGCCGCAGCCGCGAAACCGAGTCGAGCACCAGGCCGCAGAAGAAGCTCAGCAGCGCCGTCACCACCAGCCCCACCGCCACCACCAGGGTCGGCAGGCGCGGCACCAGGCCGGTCTTCAGATAGACCGTCAGCACCGGGGCGGCGAGCAGCGCCGCCAGGGCGACGGCCGCCAGCCCGGCGATGCCGAAGAACTGGATCGGACGCTCCTCGCGCACCATCAGGCTGATCATCCTGAGGATGCGCAGGCCGTCGCGGAAGGTGGAGAGCTTGCTCTCCGACCCCTCCGGCCGCGCGCCGTAGGCGGCCTCGATCTCCACCGCCGGCAGCCGCATCTGCAATGTGTGGACGGTGAGTTCGGTCTCGATCTCGAAGCCGCTGGAATGGGCCGGAAAGCTCTTCACGAAGCGGCGGCTGAAGGCGCGGTAGCCGCTCAGCATGTCCTCGAACTGGCGGCCGAAGACCATTTGCACGACGCCGCTGAGCGCGCGGTTGCCGAAGCGATGGCCGGCGCGGAACGCCTCGGCCTCGGTGGAGCGGCGCGCGGCGCTGACCATGTCGAGCCCCTCGTCGACCAGTCGTCGCACCATCATCGGCGCGGCGGCGGCGTCATAGGTGCCGTCGCCGTCGACCAGCACATACACATCGGCGTCGATGTCGGAGAACATCCGCCGCACCACATTACCCTTGCCCTTCAGCGGCGCGTGGCGGACCAGGGCGCCGGCGGCCTCGGCCCGGGCGGCGGTGGCGTCGGTGGAGTTGTTGTCGAACACCCAGACCGCCGCGCCCGGCAGCGCGCGGGCGAAGTCGGCCGTCACCTGGGCGACCGTCGCCTCCTCGTTGTGGCACGGCACCAGGACGGCGATCCGCAGGGCGGGCGCGCCGTCGCTCTCCATCCGCCGCGCTGGCGCCAGGGCCGTCAGTGGTCTCTCCTACGGATTCGCCGCGCCGAGGCGGCATCCTAACACGCTGGCGGCGTCGCCGGATCGCGGCCTCAGGTCGCCGCTTCCTGCCCTGTCGGCCCGGGCGCCGGCAAGCCGGCGAAGGCCAGCCGGCCGGCGAACAGGGTCTCCGGCGTCAGCGCGACCCACAGGGTGAAGCCGACCACCGCCGCCGCGCCCCAGTGCGGGACCGCCGCGCAGCAGAGCAGCGCGGTCGCCGCCAGCGCCGCCAGCCAGGCGCCGGGCGCCGTCCGCTGCGTCAGCATCAGCGCTACCGCCGGCGCCAGCAGCGCCGCGTCATAGTGCATGGCGTAGGGGGTGATGAAGAGGCCGCCGCCCAGCAGCGCCGCGATCCGCCGCGCCGGATCCTCGGTCTTGCGGAACACCATCCAGACCATGACCAGGGCGCCGACGCCGAACGCCAGCCGCCAAGTGGCCAGCCCGCCCGGATCGAGGCCCATCGTGCCGCCGAGCGCCGTGGGCGTGATCATGCCGCGCTCGAGGCCCGGCGCGGTCATGACGAAATGCTCGAAGTGCGGCACCGCCGCCACCCAGTCGAGCCAGAGCCGCGGACCGAAAGCCAGCAGCGACGCCAGCACCGCGATCCCCACCGTCACGGCCGAGGCGCCCAGCGTGCGCCACTCGCGGGTCGCCAGCAGCGCCACCGGCAGCAGCACCATCGCCTGCGGCTTGATCGCGCCGGCGAGGCCGAACAGCACCCCAGCCAGCACCGGCCGGGTCTTCAGGCAGTAGAGGCCGGCGACAGCGGCCGCCGCGACCAGGAACGTCACCTGGCCGGCGACCAGCACCAGCACCGAGGCCGGTCCCAGCAGCATGATCAGCAGCGCCAGGATGCGCGGCGCGGCCACCTTGCGGGCCATCACCACCAGGAGCACGGCCGCGCCGAGCAAGGTCCAGACGGCGTTGGCCGCGCCGAACGACAGCAGGCCGAACGGCGCGAACAGCAGCAGCGCCGGCGGCGGATAGACGAACGGCCTGACGCCCCGGAAATGCTCCAGGAACGGCTGCTGAAAGTGGGTCAGGCCGATGAAGTCATAGACGCGGTGGGGATGGATGAAGACCTCGTGCCCCGCCGCCCACATCGGCAGGAAATCGATGCCGAGCGGCTGGAAGGCGAGCAGCTTGGCCGTGTCATGCCAGCCGATCGCCGCCAGCACGAAGACGCCGGCCGCCATCACGACGATCCGCGTCCAGTCCCAGGCCTTGGCCCAGCTCATCACGAAATCCGTCCCCACGAACACGCGCTCGTGATAGGCCGTCGCGCGTCGCGGGCCGGCCGTCAAGACGTAACGGCGTCGCGTCGCTGGCTTTGCGGCCCGAAGGCTACTTCGTACGCGCCTCGTAGAGCGGGCTCCAGTCGTCGGGCGAGACGCCGCGGCACGCCGGCATCGTGCGCTCCGAGAGCAACCGGAAGCTCTTGCCGTCCCACACCCAGGACGCGGACTCGCCGCAATCGCCCAGCCCGCGCAACTTGGCCAGCATTGAGATCGTCTGGGTCTTCGGATCGAAGTTGGCGTTCATCAGTTCGCCGCCGGCGTCATCGGACCCCGACGCCTCGGCGAAGCTGACCCCCTTCAGGTGGCCGGCGTGCTCGTCGCCGAGGAAGAAGAGGCTGACCTCGTTGTCAGGGGCCATCTCACATTCCGGACCCCAGAGCACCAGGCCGGGCGCAAGCCGCGCGACGATGTCGGCGGGCGTGTCGATGCCGGTGAGGTCGCAGTCGGAGACGCCCTTGGTCAGCGACTTCGGCGCGAACTTCGGCAGGCCGGCCTGGCTGACGGCCGGCGCCGCGACGACCAAGGGCAATGGACTCGGCGGCGGCACGGTCGAAGCGGGCTTCGGCCCCGGCTTGGCGAGCGCGGTGACCGTGCCGACGCGGCCCTGCTGGTCGTCGACCCAGAGCAGGATGGCGGCGCTGCCGGCGAGCGACACGGTGGCGAGCGGCTTGCCGCCCGAGAGGATCGCCAGCGTCTTGCCGTTGCGCAGCGCCTCGATCAGCGCCAGGGCGGGGGGACCGGCGATCTTCGCCCGCGCGCCGCTGTCGCCGCCGACCGCGGGCATCGGCCCGACGCCGGCGATCGGACGGCCGTCGAGGGTCAGCGTCCAGGTGGCGCTGGGCTGGGTGTCGGCCGGATCGAAGGCGACGAGCACCTTGGGCGCCGCGGCCGGGCCGGCGGCGCGGTCGATGCGCAGATAGGCGTCGGTGTCGGCGTCCTGCGCGGAAAAGCCGAAGGCGGCGCAATTGCCGACATTGCTGCAGACGCCCATCCAGTCAGTGACCGTCTTGGTCCCGGCCGCGTGGGCGGCGCCGGCGATGAGGACGAGCGCCGCGGCCGCCGCCAGAATTCGCCGCATCGACTCAGCCGCCCCCCAGCGCCACCCGCCGACCTTCCGCCATCCGAATGTAAAGCGCCACGATCTTTCGCTCGAACTCGGCGTCGTTCGCCGCCTCGACCCGCTCGTGCAAGGCGATCAGGCGTCGCCGCAGCCGCGCGTTGGCGGCGTCGAGCGCGGGCACGTCGAGATCGGTGTCGGTCTCCCGCGCCGCGGCCACCAGTTCGCCGCCCGGGTCATGGGCGGACGCCTGGGCGAACAGGGCGCGGATGTCGGCGTTCTCGGCGATGGCGGCGGCGGCGGCGCGGTCGGCCTCGGCGGCGGCCATCATCGCCAGGCTGGCGGCCAGACCCATGCGTCCGGCGTCGAACGCCGGGCCGGCGTCCGGCGACGGCGGCGTGGTCAGCGCGATGGCGACGCCCTGCAGAACTTCGCGCACCGAGGGGGTCATGCCGCCAGCTCCGCCAGCTTCGCGGCCAGGATCTCGTCCTGCCGCCGCGCCGTGTACCAGCCGGAGATGCACAGGATCAGTTCGCGATAGCCGCCGTCGCGGTATTCCTTCGCCGCCGAGGTCCAGATCGCCTGGCCCTTCACCGAGGCGAACAGCTCCCACCAGACGAACGCGGCCGGATCGAAGGTTAGCCCGCTGGCCCTCTCCCAGATCGCGATCGCCTCCGCGCGCGGCAGCAGGCCGGCGACGCGGCCCGTCTCGCCGTGCCGCCACAGCGGATCCAGCGCCCAGCCAAGATCCTCCAGCGGATCACCCAGGTGGACCATCTCCCAGTCGAGCACGGCGGTCATCCGCCCCGCCCCGTCGTGGAGGAAGTTGCCGGAGCGATAGTCGCCATGCACCACCGCCAGCTTGGCGGCCGGCGGCGGCGGATGGCGGGCGAGCCAGCGGATCGCGGCGCGGACGATCGGCTGCGGGTGCAGCTCGTCGGCCTCGATGACACCCGACCAGTAGTCCAGCTCGCGCCGCCAGCAGGCGTCCAGCGCCGGCGCCTCGCAGACCTCGGCCAGCGGCAGCGACGCCGCGTCGGCGCCGGCGATCCGGCCCAGGGTGGCGAAAAAGTCCGCGCCGAGTTCGGCCGCGTGCGCTCCATAGGGATCGGGCGCGAACGGGCTGGCGGCGGCGCCGGTCTCGACCCGCGCCATGATGAAGAACGGCCGCTCCAGCTCCGCGCCCTCGTCCTCGAGGATCAGCGGCTCCGGGGCGGCGACGCCGCGGCCATGGAACGACTTCAGCGCCAGGAACTCGCTGCGCCGGTCGGTCTCGATCAGGCTGCCGGGCGGATCGCGCCGCAGGATCAGCGGCCGCCTCTGGCCACCGACGACGGCGTCGAAGCGGTAGGTCTCGCGGCTCGCGCCGCCGGAGATGCGCGACAGCGCCTCGATGACGACCGGCTCGCCCCAGGCGCGGGTCAGATAGGTGGCGAGACTCTCCGCGATCGGCGTGCTCAAGGCGCGAAATCCAGCATCTGGGTGAAGCCGGAGGGCGCGTGCGGGCCGATGGCGAGTTGCTCGAGCACGCCGCGTCCGACGAGCGGCCGACCGCCATCATGGCTGTAGGTCACCTTGCTGATCGCCTGCACATGCAGGTGCTGCGGCAGATGCGGATCGACCTCGGAGAGCTTCAGGTCCTCGCGCTCGACGGCCAGCTGGCCGCGGTTGGCGCCGTGGCCCCAGACCGGATGGCCGTAGCCGAGACCCAGCATGTAGAACTCGTACTGCGGCTCGAAGGTGATCTGGCGCACGCCGTCGGCCTCCTTCAGCGTCACCACCGCGCGCTTGGCGTGCCGCGTGCCGCTCTTCCAGTCGATGGCGATGCCGCTGTCCTTGGTCTCATGATGCGCCTCGGCGTTGGCGCCGTCCCGCGCCCACACCGCGCGGCGGTTCCAGGCCTCGCCGGCGCCGTCGTCGTTGGTGTGGAAGAAGAACGAGCCTTCGTTGAAGTTGGTCGGCGACCAGATCCAGAAGAACTGCGCCGGGCTCGGCGGCGCGGCCTCCTGGCCGTCGCGGGCGCCGACCGGCCGCACGCCCCACGAGCGGTCGCGGGTGCCCATGAAGCCGGTGACGTCGGAGCGCTTGCCGTCGCGCTCGACCCAGCCGGTATAGCGGCCGTTCTGGGTCAGGCGGGTGTAGTCCATGAAGGTGCGCGGGCCGTTGCGGCGGATGAAGCGCGGCTCCTCGATCGGAAAGGCGCGGCCCTCGAAGATCAGCTCGGCCTTCAGCCCCTTGTCCGGCGCGTCGACCTTCACCTTCAGCCGCTGCAGCGGCTCCAGCACCTCGATCGAGATCGGGCCGACCGAGAGGTCCATCCGCTCCATGCCCAGCCAGCGGCTGGCGTGCAGCGAGGTCTGCACCCCGTCCTCCACCACGCAGAAGCTGGCGTCGGCGATGTTGAGGTGCGGATAGACGCCGAAGGCGAGGGCGAAGAACAGCTCGCCCTCCATCCCGTAGCCGTTGAAGAAGTAGCGGTCGTAGAAATTGCGGTCGGTGCCCGAGTAGGCGATCGGCTCGCTGGTCTGGTGAATCGGAAAGTCGTCGCCGCGCGTCAGCGCCATGTCCGTCACTCCCTGGCCGATCCGCGCCGGCTTTCGCCCTACGGAGCCCTGTCGTAAGGCTCTCGCGTCACGTTTGGCGAGATAACGGAGCGGCAGTCAATGCGCTGGACGCGGCGAGTTTGGACCACGCTGGCGGCCTTGAGCGGCCTCATCGCCGTGGCCGCCGGCGCCTTCGCCGCGCACGGCGTGCAAGACCCCACCGCCCGCGAACTGCTGCGCACCGGCTCGACCTACGAGTTCATGCACGCCCTGGCGACACTGGCCTGCGCGGCGCTCGCGTCCACGGCGATGCCGCGCGCCCGCTTCGCTCCGGCGTGGTTCCTGGCCGGCACGCTGCTGTTCTCCGGCTCGCTCTACGCCCTGGCGTTCGGCGCGCCGCGGATGGTGGGGATCATCACCCCGTTCGGCGGCCTGGCGTTCATGGCCGGCTGGGCGGTGCTGGCCTGGGCGGCCGCGACCTCGCCCCAAAACCCTTGATCTAGACCGGAGCGTGAGCCGTCGTCGGCTTGGCGAGGCCATAGAGGGCGGCCGAGGACGCCAGGATCATCACCAGGATCAGCCCTGCCAGCGGCCGGGCGGTGCCGTCCTGGAGGAAGCCGGCCAGCGCCGAGATCGCCGATCCGACGGCGAACGAGGAAAAGCCGGTGATCGACGAGATCGAGCCGGCGCGATCGGGATCGACGTTCATCGCCGCGGCCTGGGTGTTCGGCCCCACCAGGCCGAACGAGCCCAGCGTCACATAGAGCGGGATGATCACCCCCAGCATGCCGCCAAAGCCGGTGAAAGCGTCGAACACCAGCACCGCGGCGAAGGCGATCGAGGCCGCCCGCGCCCGCATCAGAATATCCTCTGGCGTGTACCAGCGCAGCAGATGCGCATTCACCTGGCCCATGCCGATGAAGCCGGCGGCGTTGGCCATGAACCACCAGCCGAAGTTGGCCGGCGTCACCCGGTAGACACCCATCAGCAGGTAGGACGACATCGCGATCCAGGCGAAGAAGGCGCCCGAATTGAACGCGCCCGAGAGGGTGAATCCGATCACCCGCGGATGGCTGAGCAGGAAGCGGAACGCCGCCAGCGGGCTCTCGCCCTGCGCCTCGGCGCGCGCCGCACGGCTGCGGCTCTCCTTCAGGAACAGCATCGTCGTAACCAGCACCACCGCCGCCACCGATGCCTGGAACCAGAAGATCGCCCGCCAGTCGGCGACGAGCAGCAGATAGCCGCCGAACAGCGGCGCGATGATCGGGGCCAGGCCCAGCACCAGCATCAGCAGCGACAGCACCCGCGCCGCCATCTGGTGGCCGAAGCGGTCGCGCACCGCCGCCCGCGCCACCACCTGCCCGGCGCTGCCGCCGATCGCCTGCAGGAACCGCGCCGCCACCAGGAACCAGACGTTGGGCGCCAGGGCGCAGCACACCGCGCCAACCAGATAGAGAACGACGCCAAGCAGCAGCGGGCCGCGCCGCCCGATGCGGTCGGACGTCGGTCCATAGACCAGCTGTCCGATCCCCAGCCCGGCGAAGAAGGCCGCCAGGGTGATGCTGACCTCGCCCGGCGAGGCGTGCAGGCTCTTCGACAGCGCCGGCAGGCTGGGCAGGTACATATCGATCGCCAGCGGCCCCAGCGCCGTCAGGCTGCCCAGCAGCAGCACCAACCCCCAGGGAGCTTTCTCAGTCAGGACGGGACGCGGCATGGGCGGGCTGTAGCGGGAAAGCGGGGGAAAGCGGAAGCGCGGAATAGGCGACCCGGCGTCAGCCTTGCCGCGAGCCCCGGTGCGGCGCCAAGGTCCGCGCGCCACGGGAGGAAGCCGAGATGTCCGCGCTCGAGACGATGATGCCGCCGGTCCAGTACGCCGATCTGGGCGAGGTGCGGATGGCCTACTACGAGGCCGGGCCTCGCCACGGCACGCCCGTGGTGTTCTGCCACGGCTTCCCGGAGCTGGCGTTCTCGTGGCGCCACCAGCTGGGGGCCTGCGAGGCCGCCGGCCGCTGGGCGATCGCGCCCGACCAGCGCGGCTATGGCCTCACCTCGCGCCCCGACCCGGTCGAGTCCTACGACCTCGTCCACCTCACCGACGACCTCGTGCGGCTGCTCGACCATCTGAAGATCGACAAGGCGGTGTTCTGCGGCCACGACTGGGGCGGCTTCGTGGTCTGGCAGATGGCCCTGCGCCACCCGGAGCGCACCGCCGGCGTGATCGGGGTCAACACGCCCTTCACCCCGCGCAGTCCCGCCGATCCGATCGAAATCATGCGCAGCCGGCTGGGCGAGGAGATGTACATCGTCCACTTCCAGAAGCCGGGCGAGGCCGATGCGATCCTGGCCAAGGACGTCGCCAAGACGATGAATTTCTTCCTGAAACGGCCGATGCCGGGCACGGGTGCGGTGGGCTCCGGCTTCGCCACCGAGCGCAAGCCCGGCGACCCCTCGGTGTTTCCGCTGGTGAAGATCCTCGAGGCCTACGATCCGGCCTTCGATCCGCGTCCGACCTTCCTCACGCCCGATGAGCTGGCGGCCTTCGTCGAGACCTTCCAGCGCACCGGCTTCACCGGCGGCATCAACTGGTACCGCAACTTCACCCGCAACTGGCGCCTCTCCGAAGGCATCGTCGACAAGGTGACCCAGCCTTCGCTGATGGTGATGGCCGAGCTCGACGCGGTGCTGCCGCCCTCCGCCGCCGACGGCATGGGCGCCTATGTTTCCGACCTGGAAAAGGCGCTGATCGCCGGCTCGGGCCACTGGACGCAGCAGGAAAAGCCGGAAGAGACCAGCAAAGTTATCCTCGACTGGCTAGGCAGACGTTTTCCAGGCTAGAAGCGTGCCCATGGAACGCAGCACACCGGCGCCTGCCGCCATGTCGTCCGCCGGACGGCGTGGGCTCTACCCCGAGGTCGAGCCCTTCTCGTCCGGGTGGCTGCCCACAGGCGGGCTGCACGAGATCTATTACGAGGAATGCGGCGCCCCGAACGGCAAGCCCTGCGTGGTGCTGCACGGCGGCCCGGGCGGCGCGATCAACACCACCATGCGCCGCTTCTTCGACCCGACCCGCTGGCGCACGGTGCTGTTCGACCAGCGCGGCTGCGGCAAGTCGCGCCCCAACGCCTCGCTGCAGGACAACACCACCTGGACGCTGGTCGAGGACATCGAGCGCTTACGCAAACGCCTCGGCGTGCAGAAGTGGAGCGTCTTCGGCGGCTCCTGGGGCTCCACCCTGGCCCTCGCCTACGCCATCAAGCACCCGGACCGGGTCGAGAACCTGGTGCTGCGCGGCGTCTTCCTGCTCACCGAGCGCGAGCTGAAGTGGTTCTATCAGGACGGCGCCTCGTTCCTGTTCCCCGACGCCTGGGAGCGCTTCTGCGCCCCGATCCCGCCGGCCGAACGCGGCGACATGATCGGCGCCTATCACAAGCGCCTCATCCACGCCGACCGCCGCGTCCAGGCCGAGGCCGCGGCCGCCTGGAGCCAGTGGGAAGGCGACACCATCTCCCTGCGCGGCCCCGAGGCGCGGCCGGCCAAGTTCAACGAGGTCGACTTCGCCATCGCCTTCGCCCGCATCGAGTGCCACTTCTTCGCCAACCGCGGCTTCTTCGACGAGGACGGCTGGATCCTGAAGAACATCGACCAGATCGCTCACATCCCGGGCTGGATCGTGCAGGGCCGCTTCGACGTGGTGACCCCGCTGGAAAGCGCCTGGGCGCTGAAGAACGCCTGGCCCGCGTCCCGCTTCGACATCATCTGGGACGCCGGCCACGCCTCCACCGAACCCGGCATCATCGACGCCCTGGTCCGCGCGACCGACCAGGCGCTGGGGTAGCAGGCGACCGGTCGCCGGTCGCCTGCGCCGCGGAGGGCTCCCTCAGCGCGGGCGCACCCCGCCGCGTTTGGGGACGCCGGAGACCGGGCTCAGTCCGAGCCAGCCTTGCAGCGTGTCGGCCAGTCGGCGATCGCCGGTCAGGACGAGCGAGCCCTTATCCACCTCGTCCCGAGCGAGGCTCAGTCCAAGCCAGATCGCCGTCAGCGTGCGAACGTCGGTGAGAACATAGAGATCGGGGTCTCGCCCCGGATCGTCGTGACACACCTCGGCGGTTTCCGCCGTCTCCAAGATCAGCCACCAATTGGCTTTCGGCGTCGGCTGCTCGTCGAAGATGAAGTTGATGACGCTGGGGGTCCTCGGCGCCCTGTCCGGCCGGGCGTGCCGGCGAAGCTCCCACATCAGGTGGTCGGGGCTGGCATTGTCCAACGTCGCCTGGCGTTCCATCCAGGTCTGTCCCCAGACCGCGAAGGCGCCGACGACGTCGCCGAGCGCGGCGCCCGCTTCGGTAAGGACGTACGCGTGCGGATCGCCGGCAATCCCCAACGGCCGGCGCGCGACCACGCCGGCGTCCGCGAGTTCCGTCAGGCGCAGCGACAGCAGCGCCGGCGACATCCGCGGCAGCGCGCGGCGCAACTCGTTGAACCGGTTGCACCCGTTCAGCAGTTCGCGGATCACCAGCATCGTCCATCGCGTGCAGAGCAGCTCCGCGGTCATCGAGATGGGGCAATACTGCCCATACCCATCGTCGCTCATCTTGGCCCCCCCTGGGCGTCAACTGGCCGCTCGCCCCGGCCGAGACCTCGACGATAGCGCGGCGAGCGCGCGGCGCCGAAGTACAGATACTGAACTATCTGAACCTCGGCCGCGCGTGCCTCCTTCGCGCCGGGGGCTCCGGCGTGGGGCCGGCCCCGGCCCCCGCGGAGGGAAGAACTGATGCGTATCGATCCACGACTGCGGCTTCTGGCCGCCACGTGTCTGACGTCGGGCGCGCTGCTGGCGGCCGGTGCGGCGCTCGCCCAGACCGCGACGGGAACCGGCGCCGTCGCCAACAGCACCGGCGGCACCGCGACCGGCGTGGACAGCAACGCCGGCGGTCAATATTCCACCGCCACCGGGAACAGCGCCAACGCCAGCGGCTACGACTCTATCGCCACTGGCTTTGCGAGCAGCGCGGGCGACGAGCACGGGATCGCCACCGGCCCTCGCTCCGACGCCGCCGGCCAGGGCGACATCGTGATGGGCTATAGCGCCACGAGCGCGGTCGCGAGCGGCGCCCAGACCAACGGCAACATTGTCATCGGCGATACCGGGCCCGACGCTGATGGAGGTTTCTCCACGGGCATCGCCACCGCCAACGGCGGCGATGCGATCGCCATCGGCACGGCGGCTCAGGGGCTTGGATACTCAGGCACGGCGGTTGGCGCCTACAGCAGCGCCGCTGGCTACGCGAGCACCGCGGTCGGCGCCGGCGCCTCTGCGGCTGGCGGAGACGCCACGGCGATCGGCACAGCCGTCAACGCCGAAGGCAGCGATTCCGTCGCACTTGGCGCGTACACCAACGCCATCGCAGACAACTCGACCGCCATCGGTGCGAGCGTCGACGCCGTCGGCAACGGATCCACCGCGGTGGGCTACTATGCCTATACCCACGGAGTGAATTCGAGCGCTATCGGGACGTACGCCTGGGCGACGGGATATGAAGCCAGCGCGGTGGGCTTCAATTCCTACGCCGCCGGCGCCGGCGACCTGGCGCTCGGGGCGAGCGCCACGACGCTGGGCGCATCGGGCGGGCTGCAGACCAATGGCAACATCGCCCTGGGCTCTGATTCAGCCACCGCGGATGGCGCCTCGACCGCGGTCGACACCCGCGCCAACGGCGGCGATGCGATCTCGGTCGGCACGGCGGCGCAGTCGACGGCTCGACAGGCAACCGCGCTGGGCGCCTACAGCGCCGCGACGGACAGCAAGGCGACGGCGGTGGGCGGCGACAGCGTCGCCGGCGGCGAGGCGGCCGGCGCCTTCGGCTACGGCGCCACCGCCAGCGGGAACTACGCGACGGCGTTCGGCGTCGGCGGCGTCGCGAGCGGCGCCTATTCGGCCGCCATGGGCCATGACGCGACCTCGCCCGGCGCTTATTCGGCCGCGCTGGGCTCTAACGCCAAGGCGGCCGGCGGCGGCGACCTGGCGATCGGCATCCTGTCGACCACCGGCGCCAGCGGAACCCAGACCAACGGCAACATCGCCATCGGCGCCGACTCCGGCACGGCCGACGCGGCGGCCACGGCGGTGCGCACGATCGCCAACGGCGGGGACGCCATCGCCGTCGGCACCGCGGCGGTGTCCAAGGCGAAAGAATCCACGGCGCTGGGCGCCTACAGCTCCGCGACCGCGGCGAACAGCGTGGCGCTGGGCTCCGGCTCGGTGGCCAATGTCGCCAGCACGGTCTCCGTGGGCGCTGTCGGGGCGACTCGAAAGATCGTCAACGTCTCGGCCGGGACCATCAGCGCCACCTCGACCGACGCCGTGAACGGGGCGCAGCTCTACGCGGCGGAGACCTCGATCGCGGCCAATGTCGCCAGGGCGGCGCTTGTCCAGTCGCCGGCCGCTTCCAACGCCGCCGCCGCGGCGACAGCCGACACCGCGCTCGCCACGGCCAACACGGCCGAGACCAAGGCGGACGCGGCGAGCGCCACGGCCAAGACGGCGCTCACCACCTCCAGAACCGCGCTCGGCGCCGCCGACACCGCCCAGGCCACCGCCAACCATGCCCAGGCCCTGGCCCAGACCTCGGTGCAGTACGACGCCGGCCACGCCGGCGTCACCCTGAACCCCGGCGCCGCCGCGGTCGGGCTTCACAACGTGGCCGCGGGCGTCGCCTCCACCGACGCCGCCGACGTCGGCCAGGTCAACGCCGGAGTCCAGTCGGCGGAGAGCTATGCCTCGACCCTCAGCGCCTCCACCCTGTCGGCGGCCAACGCCTACACAGACGCGGTGGCCGCCCAGCTCAATGGCCGCATCGAACAGGTCTCCACCCGCGCCGACGCCGCCGTCGCCACCGCGCTCGCCGCGTCGAACATCCCCCAGGCGATCCATCCCGGCCACGGCATGCTCGGCTTCGGCGTTGGAACCTGGCAGGGCGAGACCGGCTTCGCCGCCGGCTTCTCCTCGCGCCTGCCCGACGACCACACCACCTTCAAGGCCACCGTCAACTTCGACTCCCGCGGCCAGGCCGGCGCCGGCGCCGGCGTCGGCTACGAGTTCTAGGGCCCTGGGGGCTAGCCGCCGTCGGGAAAGGCACACTTCACCTCGGCGCCCAGAAGCTGCATCCCAAGCCGCGTGCCCTCACCGCCACCCTTTCGAGTTCGGTCAGGCCCGCCATGGTTGCATGGTCGTCTCCCCGCCGCGAAGCACCCCGGCTGCGGCGACGAGGTCGCTGGCGCGTCGCCGGCTCACCAGATAAAGCCTTCACTCGAGCGAGTTGGAATGAACAACCGTTGGCGTTGTGAAGATCGGCGCTCGGAACAGAGGTCACGTTGTACCGTAGTCGTGAGCCCGGTAGCTCACGGCGCAGCTGAGGAGAGCTAGTATGCTCCGCGGATTGATCATGGGAGTTGCTGCGTGCGCTCTGATTTCCGGCGCGGCCTTCGCCCAGGACGCCGGGCCCTACTACGGCGATGGGCCCTCTTCGAACGCACCACCCGCCTACAATCAGGCGCCCGCCTACGGCGACAGGCCCGCCAACGCCGGCGGCGCGCCCGACAACGGCGGCCCGCAGTATGGCGACAACCGCTACGAAGGCGGCAGGGCCCCCTACGACGGTCGATCCGCCTACGGCGGCCAGCCCTATTACGACCGGCCCAATTATGGCGGTCAGCCCTACTACAGCGGTCAGCCCTACTATGGCGGCAGGCCCTACTATGGCCAGCCCTACGGCGCGCCCTACCCCGCCTACGGTGGCCGGCCCTACTACGGCTATGGGTACTATCCCGATGCGGCCGGCGCGCACGCCCTGGGGGGCGGCATGGCCGGCGCGGCGGTGGGCGCCGTCATCGGCTGCATCGTGACGATCCCGATCTGCGCGCCCGGCGCGGCGATCGGCGCGGCCGTGGGCGGGGGCACCGGCGCCATCGCCGGCGCGGCCTCGACGCCGCCGTATGCCTACCCGCCCCCCTACTAGCGGGCTCTGCGCCGCGCGGCGCAGAGCCTCGCGGAACGAACCTAAATGAGCGGCCGCCGTTAGCGTCGGATGGTCGAAGCCCCGTCTGCAACGATACGCCCCGCGAAGACGCCCGATGTGGTGCTGGCATGCGGAAAATGCCGCCGCAAACTGGGCCATGACGGCAAGGCGATCCGCAAGGCGTTGAAGCGGGCGTTGAAGAGCCGGCGATGGGGGAAGGTGCGGCTGATGGAGACGAAGTGTTTCTCGCTTTGTCCCAAGCGCCGCCAGGTGCTCGCCAGCGGCCGCTCCTTAAGCGAGCACCGGCTCCTGGTCATTCAAGCGAGTTCGTCTGTCGAGGAGGCTCTGGCCTACCTGCTTGGGTAGGGCGCCCCTGCGCTCAGCGCACGAACGACCAGTTCTTGTAGAACAGGCTGCGGAACGAGCCGGCGAGCAGGCTCATGGCCTTGATCGCGGCCTCGAAGCCGGTCTGGAAGTGGTTGGGCCGCACGATATCCATGAACAGGCAGTAGCGCTCGACGTCGATGTTGTTCTCGGAACAGTGGAACATGGTGTCGTCGAAGATGAACAGCGGCTGCTCGCGCCAGCGGTGCACGTGGTCGTCCACCGCGATGAAGACGTCGTCGCTGTCGATCGGCTCCAGCGTCCTGAGCACCCGCAGGGTCAGGCGCTGCGGGCCGAAGTGCCAGGAGGTCCTCTTGCGCGCCCCGAAGGTCGAGACGGCGATCGTCTTCACATAGCGGAAGTTCTGCTGGAACGCCGGGATGTTGAGCTGCGACGGCAGCGCCTTGTTGAACCATTTGAACGTCAGCATGACGCGCCCTGCGCCCTCGACGTGCGGGCGGACGGCGCCCTTGATGCCGGCGCCGTTCTCGAGGAAGGCGTCGACGCAGGCTTCGATTTCCCGGCGACAGTCGGCGGGAAGGTCTTCGACCCGCACCGGCCGCTGCAGCCGGCGCGCGAAGAGGTCGGAGAGCAGGTTCACCGGCGACAGCAGCCAGGTCAAAAGGCCACGGCCGGTGAAATACTCCTCGACCAGCTTCAGGCTGATCTTGCGGTGGCGCCCGACGTCGAGCGCGCCGCAGGCCAGCATCAGCAGGGTCGGGATCGGCGCGAAATAGAGCGCGGGCGCGGCCACCACGCCGAAGATGGCGAAGTGTCTGAGATGCCGGATGCTGGAACGCCGAAATTCACTCGTCACCGAAATTCGCCTCTTTCGCCTCGCTTGAGCGACGGCATCTGACCTCGCGCGTCCCTGGCGGCGGCGCGGCGCGAAGCTACGAGTCCCGGACCACAATTTCCAGGCGGTTGTGCGGCATACCACGGCGGATGCGGCCCCGACGCGCCTTGCGCTCGCCCAAGCCGCCCGCTAGGTCGCCGCAACATGACCGCGCACGAGTTCGATCTTTCCACGACCCGCGGCCGGCTCGCCACCTACCTGCACTATGTCTGGACCGACCACGCCTATTTCCGGCTGGCCTATCTGAACGAGCACTGGATCAGCGGCGAGATGGCGCGCGCGGCGCAGCCGTGGCCCTACCACGTCAAGTCCTGGCGCGACCGCGGCATCCGCACCGTCCTCAACCTGCGCGGCGGCGTCGACAGCCGTCAGATCCTCGAGGCTGAGGCCTGCGCACGCTATGGCCTCAAGCTAGTGACCTATCCGATCGCCTCGCGCGATGTTCCCAGCCGCGAGCAGATCCTGGGCGCACGGGCCCTGTTCGACGGGCTCGAATATCCGGCGGTGATGCACTGCAAGTCGGGCGCGGACCGGGCCGGGATCATGAGCGTGCTCTATATGCACCTGCGCAAGGGGCGCCCGATCGCCGAGGCGGCCAAGCAGCTGCACCCCCGCTTCGGCCACGCCAAGGCCGGCCTCACCGGCGTGCTCGACTACTATTTCGACTACTACATGGCCGAGATCGCGCCCCAGGGACTCTCGCTCGAGGACTGGGCGCGCACCTCGGAGTACGATCCCGCCGCGATCCGGCGCGACTTCAAGGCGCAGTGGTGGGGCACGCTGCTCACCGAGAAGATCCTGCGCCGGGAGTAGGCGGGCGGGCCCGTCCGGCGCCCGAATTCGAGGCGCATCTGAACACTGTTAAGGCAGCCGCGCGCCGCACCGCAACATTTTCCTGCTGCACCGCACATTGGCGCTGGCCAGACGCTCCGGCCTGCCCTAATTCGCCGATCAACGACCCGGGCTAAGGGGTCACCAATTGGAAGCGTTCGGGCGAGGGGTTTGGCAAACCTCTAGTCTGGAAAATAACTCTCATGTTCCGCAAATTCGCTCTTGCCGCCACTATCGCCGCGTTCGCCGTCCCGGCCTTCGCGAGCACCCAAGTGACCGTCAACGTCGCCGGTCTCGACGCCAAATCGGCGCACGCCGTGATCGTGCAGGCCGCGCAGAAGGCCTGCCAGGCCGAACTGTCCGACCAGTCCGCTCTGGTGCGGTTCTACACCCACTCGGAATGCATCACCGACACCGTGAAAGAAGCCGAGGCGAAGTACGCCTCGATGCGCGGTCTCGCCAGCCGCTAAGGCATCGCTTCAAGCCAACGCCCAGCGGACGGCCATCGGCCCGCCGCTGGGCGTTTTGCTATCTGCCGACGAACTTCGCCGGCCGCCGTTCCAGGAAGGCCGCGACCCCCTCCTTGTGATCGGCCGACTTGAACGCGGCCGAGAGCGCCTCGACGTGCGCCTCCATGTGCCGCGCGACGTCGCGCTCCAGCCCCTGCCAGACCAGCCGCTTCATGTGGCGGATGGAGAATGGCGAGGACTGCAAATAGCGCCGCGCCTCGGCCCGCGCGGCCTCCATCAGCGCTTCGGGTTCGACCAGGTCGTTGGCGTAGCCGATGTCGAGCGCCTCGGCCGCCTCCAGGAACGCGCCGGAATAGAGCAGCCTGAGCGCCCGCGACGGTCCGATCAGCCGCGGCAGCAGCCAGGAGCCGGCGCCGGTGTCCGGCACCAGGCCGCGATGGGCGAAATTCCAGGCGAACCGCGCGCGGCTGGAGACGATGCGCACGTCGCACTGGCTGGTGAACTCGGCGCCCATGCCCACCGCATAGCCGTCGATGGCCCCGATCACCGGCTTCGGACAGGCGACCAGCGGCCACCAGACCCCGTGCTCGCTGGCCTCGCCGCGCACCCCGCGGGTCTCGCCGGGCACGGTGGCGAGGTCGGCCAGGTCGGTGCCGGCGCAGAAGGCCCCGCCGGCGCCGGTGACGATCAGCACCTTCACCCGCTCGTCCTCGCCGGCCTTGGCCACCGCCTCGATGAAGGCGCGCAGCATGGCGTAGGTCATGGCGTTGCGCTTCTCGGGCCGGTCGATGGTGATGACGCCGATGCCCTCGTCGTCGACCTCGAAGCGGATGTGATGGGCGGTCATGGGCGGCTCCCGTCTGGTTTGGCCGCTATCAAGGCGCCGATGCGCGCGCGGGACCAGATTGTCGTCGGGGTAGGCGCGTCCTTCTCCCCTTGCGGGAGAAGGTGGCCCGCGAAGCGGGTCGGATGAGGGGTGCAAGCGCGTCGGCGCGGTGAATAGCCGCTCCGCGCCAATCCCTCAGTTCCAGCTGACACCCCTCATCCGTCGCCTCCGGCGACACCTTCTCCCGCAAGGGGAGAAGGATACCTCCGTGCTTGCCCGCGAATGGCGGCCTTACAGCACCGAGCCCTTGCCGCTGCTGATCTCGGCATAGCGCTGCACGCGCACGGCCATGATCAGGCCGAAGCCGATCATCATGCTCATCATCACCGTGCCGCCCCAGGAGAGCAGCGGCATCGGCACCCCCACCACGGGGGCGAGGCCCATCACCATGGCGCCGTTCATCAGCACGCAGAAGGTCAGCGTCGCGGTGACCCCGGCCGCGCCCAGCCGGCCGAAGTGGCTGTGGGCCACGGCGGCGATGCGCAGCGACATGAAGATCACCGCCGCATAGAGCAGCAGGATGGCGATGCAGCCGACGAAACCGAATTCCTCCGCCAGCGAGGCGAACATGAAGTCGGTCTGTTTCTCGGGCAGGAAGTTGAGCTGGCTCTGGGTGCCGAGGCCGAAGCCCTTGCCCAAGAGACCGCCGGAGCCGAGCGCGATCTTGGACTGAACGATGTGGTAGCCGGCGCCGGACCGCTCGGCCTCCGGGTTCATGAAGCTGACCAGGCGGGTCAGCTGATAGGGTTTCAGCACCAGATGCAGGAAGGGCACGACGGCCGCGCCGGCGACGCCGACCAGCCCGACAATCCGCAGGTCGAGCCCGGCCAGGATCATGATCGCCGCGCCGGTGGCGCAGATCAGCAGCGCGGTGCCGAGGTCCGGCTGCTTCATCACCAGCGCGGCCGGGATGGCGATCAGGGCGGCCGGGATCAAGAGCCAGAACGACAGCTTGGCGTTTCGCGCCGAGAGCCCGTGGTAGAAGCGCGCCAGCGCCAGCACCAGGCCGATCTTCATCAGCTCCGAGGGCTGGAAGTCGTGGATCGGGCCGATCGAGAGCCATCGCTTGGCCCCAAGCGACTCGTGCCCGTGCACGGCGACCGCCAGCAGCAGCGCCAGACTGATGAGATAGACCGGATAGGCGATGGCGAACCAGATCTGCAGGTCGACCATCGACAGCGCGATCATCACCACGAACCAGAAGCCGTAGCGGATCAGGTGCTCGGCGGCCCAGGGGCTCCATTTGCCGCCGGCGACCGAATAGAGCATCGCCCCGCCGGCGGCGGCGATGACGCTGATGGCGACGCAATAGGTCCAGTCGATCTGCCCCAGCCGGACGATCAGCCGCTGGCGCTCGCCGGGCGCGGTGAAGGCGGCCCCGCCGGCGGTCATGTGCTGGTATCCGGCGCCGGCGCGGGCGCCGCGTTCGAGGCGTCCGGGGCCGGGGTCGCCGGCGTTGGCGTCGCGGCTGGCGCGCTCGGCAACGGCTGTTCGATCCGGGCGCGCACCTCGGGGTCCTTCAGCAGCGCCACGCGCATGATCTCGCGCGCCTTGGGCGCGGACGCCGAGGCGCCCCAGCCGCCGTGTTCCGTCAGCACGGCCATCGCGTAGCGCGGATCGTCGGCCGGGGCGAAGGCGATGAACCAGGCATGGTCGCGCTGGTTCCAGGCGCCCTGGGCGCCACTCGCCCCGATCCCGCCATTGTAGCCGTGCGACTGGGCCGTGCCGGTCTTGCCAGCCATCTTGATCGGGCCGAGGTTGAGGTCTGCGTTGCCGTTGGCTGCGGCCGTGCCGCTCGCCACCACCGCGGCCATGGCTTCGTGCAGGAATGTCATGTGGGCCGGGTCGATCGCCAGCTCGGGCGCCGGCGCCGCCGCGGCTTGCTCGACCCCGCCGACGGAGCGGACCAGGCGCGGATAGAGGGCCTTCTGGCCGTTGGCGATCCGCGAGCACATGACGCAAAGTTCCAGGGCGTTGACGTTCACGGCCCCCTGCCCGATCCCGACGCTGGGCGTCTCGCCGGGGTGCCAGACGGGGTCCTTGGGTCGATATTTGCGGACATATTCCGTCGTCGGAATCAGGCCCGCGTGCTGGCCCGTGACGCCGATGTCGTAAAGCTGGCCGAGGCCGAACCGATGCGCCATCGCCGCGATGGCGTCAGGGCCGCCGATCTTCAGCGCGAGCTGGTAGAAATAGATGTCGCACGAGTGGGCGATGCCGCCCTTCATGTCGAGGGTGCCGTGCGCCGAGTCGCAGTGCCACGGCCGGCCGCCCCAGAACCACACCTTGTTGCAGGTGTAGGTAGTGCTGGTGGGGATGCCCATCTCCAGCGCCGTCAGCGCCACCATGGTCTTGAAGGTCGAGCCGGGCGGATAGGTGGCCGAGACCGTCTTGTTGAACAGCGGCTTGTGGTCGTAGTCGGCCAGCTCGCGGTACTCGGGCGCGGTCAGGCCCTTGACGAAGCGGTTGGCGTCGAAGCTGGGCGCCGAGAGCATGCAGAGCACGTCGCCGGTGCGGCAATCCATCATCACCGCCGCGCCGCTGTCGGTCCCGAACACCTCGAGCGCGCGATTCTGGATGTCGGCATCGAGGGTGAGTTGCAGCGTCTGGCCCGGCGTCGCCGGGATATCACCGCCGGGGTCCTCGCGCACCACCCGGCCCTTGACGTCGACCTCGACCTTCTTGGCGCCGGGGCGCCCACGCATCGGCAGGTCGTAGGTCTTCTCCAGCCCCTGCTTGCCGATGCGGAAGCCGGGATTGAGCAGGATCGGATCGGAATTCGGCCCGTCATGCGTCACGTCGCCCTTTGAGACCTTGGCGACGTAGCCGATCACGTGAGCGAAGGCTGCCGGATAGGCGTAGACGCGGATATCGCCCATGTCGGCGGTGACGCCGGGCA